>Ga0105055_10010188_pt1 | contig 11812 bp, 10 predicted proteins | sample BON03_FD_78090 | JGI IMG/M metagenome (GOLD analysis project Ga0105055, IMG submission 78090) | Freshwater microbial communities from Lake Bonney liftoff mats and glacier meltwater in Antarctica - BON-03 | ecosystem: Environmental > Aquatic > Freshwater > Ice > Glacier meltwater | place: Lake...
ATATATATATATATATATATATGTATATATATATGTATATATATATGTATGTATATCTACATGTATATTTATATATATGTATATATATACATGCGTATATGTATTTATATATATATATACATACGTACATATATATGTATATATATATACACACACATAAATATACATATGTACATATAGATATACATACATGTATAAGTATAATATACATATACATACACGTTTACATATGAATATGTATGTGTATGTGTGAATGTTCATATCAGGACAATGTGGAACTCATGGCGATTCTAGGCAAGGGCGCGGAAATCGAGCAGCAACGCCTGAGGCGCGACGAGGAAGAGCGAGCATTTCAGCATGTGCTCGACGATACGGTAGAGGTGAGTGATATTTAGATGTCTGTGTGTGTAAGTCATGTGTGACGCTTGAATCATGAGTCACACTACTTGCATTGTGAGTCGTGTTTCTTGATTTTGCATCATGGTACTGGAGTCATGACGCTTGACGTTTCGATCGTGAGCCATGTTGACTCTTCGATCGTCACTTATGACTTGAGCTACGCAGCACGTTTGCTTTTGCCGACTTGGGCGAGTTGTGGAGTATTCGTGCATTCATGTGTATGTGTGCTCGTGTGTTTGTTCGAGAGAGGGAGAGAGAAAGAGTTTGTGTGAGAGAGAGAGAGTGAATGTGTGTATCTGTGTGTGTGTGTGTGTGTGCGTGTGCGTCAGCGTCAGCGTCAGTGTCAGCGTCAGCGTCAGCGTCAGCGTCAGCGTCAGCATCAGCGTCAGCGACAGCGACAGCGACAGCGTCAGCGTCAGCGACTGTGTCGTGGCTACAATATGCGTCAGAAAATGTATATAAAGACATACACAGTGCGTCATGGTTCAATGACATTTCATCTTCTCAGCAGACCAGCTAAGATTCGATGTTTACACAGATGGGGCAACAACTGACCAATCACATTTTTGACAAGGAATATGAGAATGTGATTCAAACATAGGCCTCAGCTTCAAAAAATAAATCAGAGGCTCGCAAGGTCTCAGACTATAGACGCAAGATCAACCATAGATTGTAGCCTGGTCTGAGCCTTACAACATAGTCACTCTTTTCTGTGCGTTTCATTGTTCGCTCTGCGAGTCTGCACTTTTCAATATAACCACATCAGGAATTCCTCCAAATGTCTATTATATCATCATCAGTCGGAGGATGGCAAGCCTGTCTGTATGAAGGTCATAACATGGTAGATACCGGTAGAATCTTCAAGAATCAAATTCTTTTTTCGACAGAGAATCTAGGTCAAACTCTGGGTGGACATTCCATCAACGCGCGCATTCATTAAGCAGCAACACGCTGTATAAATTCACAAACAAATGTATATGCATATATGTGCATGTAAACGCGCATGAATTTGTTTATACATATGTCCTTCTTTTTTTTGTCTATCACTCTTCCTATCTGGCGCCTCCTCCCATTGGTTAATGCTGGCTATTTTTTTTCTAATTTCTCTTCTTGCCACACTGTTTTCCCGCACGTATATAGATTGAAGAAGAAGGCCACGGACATGAAGAAGATCTCCAACAGACGAAAGGCAATGTGTCAACACCATCCAAACAGCAAAATGTCAAAATTAAAGCAGGAGGAGGCAGGGGGGGGGGGGCTGACAGGTCAAAGGCTGTAGCTCATTTCCGGGCTGGTGTGTGTGTTCCTGTCTGTCAATATGAATCTATGTTTTGTTTTTTGTTCTTGCTTTGTTGTTTGTTTTGGCGTAATTAATGTGACTTTGTATTTTGTGTGTATGTGTAAGCATGTGTACATTTAGCAGCACTGGTGTCTGGGCGGAGTTTATCACACATGATGTTACACATTGCCTCTGACATTGGCAAATGCACACAATCTCACACTGTCTTGTATAGTGCGTATGCATGATTGACAGCATGAATCAAATGTAATTATACATTCTACATCATCATACATAACCATGGATTCTTTTTATTCGATTTCAGCACACATGCACGAAGTGGATGCCCTTTTTGCACATATTTTCACACAAACAAACACGCAAACGCACACATATGCAGAAGGACCACGGCTGAAAGGCCAACGGCCACCCTCGCCTAGAATCAGAAGACCTCCACCGACTGCGGATAAAATTCCTCAGGCGTCACATTTTTGATCTGGGATACCCTCTTTACAGAAAATCATTGTAAGTTACACATCACCACAACTTGAATTTAGTTGTTCATACCTAGGGCATGCCCAAACTCACAAAAAAATATGTATTAAAGCAGGGGTGGCTGCAATTCACAAAAAAGGACAAATATGCGCGCTGGATCGACCGAACAAGTCGGCTTCGCTTGCCCCCATTTACGACCATGCTGGCACGCATGCGCACATTTTTACGCCACCGCGAATGTGTTTAGCACGCAAGGGCGCCAAAACGTGTTCAGCGTTGCCTCAGCCTTCAGCGTACCTACTCTTCAGTGGTGTGCGGCCCAACAGCATATGGCCAGCGAGGGTGCTCAGGTAGACCTGCGCGAGTACAGGGTGCTCATCGTCGGCGATGCGCTCAAGAAGCGACTTGCACAAAGGACGTGCACGGACCATGTCAACTATCTTTGCTATCTCCTGTCTATACGAACGCTCGTACGTACAGATATATATAATTTCGACTGTGTGTATGTCAACTGCTGCACTGGCGCGTATGTATGTATGTATGTATGTATGTACAGAAGTATTACACGTGTGTGGCAAAACATATGTCAACTGCTACAATAGCATTCATATTGAGTGCTGATTTGCAGCATATTAGCTTTCAGCTGTGTGTGCATGTGTGTGTGTGCATATGTGTGCTTGAGTTTATGTTTGTGCGGGTTGGGTATCTCGGCCAGGCAGAAACAACAGATCGGGGACCTCTCCGGCGTTAAGTATGTTGTTGATGTCCTCAAAGAGCTTTCGTTGATAATCTGCGTGTCTGTAAAGAGAAAGACGGTGGGTTTGCCCTCGCCGCCCGCTTGCATGAGCAGCCGTTTGAGATCCTCATGGAACTCATTCATGCCATACCAACGCGTGAGCTCGATTTGGGGGCACTTCATATCGGCTGGTTAAGCTTCTCAAAAGTCAGATCTATAGGTACTCTATATAGTAAATTCAGTAGCGAGCTGACTTCTGCGAATTTCTACCAATGAAGGATGCCAATCTCGTTGGACTCTGGCTCGAGGCCAGCAAAAGCACCATCATTCAGCTCGAAATCAGTGAATCACAAAACATCAGGTTTACTTAGCTATAACCTGATCTAACTCTCTATGAACCAGATATTGCGTCATGCATATTTGCAATTTTTCCAAATCAGTCATGGTGTGTTGTTTTGATTTATTAACTTGAGGGTGAGGAAGATTAGAAACGAGGCCTCCAGTTGCCCTGGGATCTTCTCCAAAACTCTCCGCTTTTATTATGTCACTAGGTCCCCCGGTTTGGCAGGATAAAGTATTTTCGAATGTTTTTAAAATCTTTTGGCTACTTAATCTTTCCACCCAATAAAAAAGTGTTCAAGTTTCTGAAGTATCTACGATCCAACTTCGATTAATTGTTGATTCGTCGTTTTGTATGATTCGTCGTTGATTCATCGTGGATGCTTCGTTGATTCACCGCGGATCTGATACTTTGCTGATTCGTCTTTGGTTAATCGTTGATTCATCTTTAATTTGATTCCAATTCATTCTTGTTCTATCGTTGATCTGAAACAGTGCGTAGATTGTCATGGTTGCACTTTTCGTCAACTGCCTACTAGAAAATCAGCTTACATGCACGTACTGATTTTCAATTCATGGGAAAAGGATGCGTAAAGGTGTTTAATTTATGGCCCACAACAAGCATGGCAACTCACAGCTGCAATGAGATGTTGGTCCAGTAGCTGGTCAACTACTGGTTCACTAACACGGTTATCATGATAACAACTTTATAACTTTCTGTGTGACTGTCAAGCAGGACCATGTGGATAATGATCTTACAAAGACGTGGTGATATATATGTTTGTGTAGATATGTAAGTAGATGTGTAATAAAAACAGAAGAAAAAAAGAAAGAAATCTTAAAAAAATGGACAACGTCACGTGCTGTATTAATGTAAAAGTGTCAACATACATGTCCATAGTGACGTTCGAACAAGCAGAAACGCTACAAGTTTGTGGATAGACAACAAACTGAATATAAGAATAAGTGAAATGCAATAAATGTGATCATCTTTCAAATCTCCTGGGTGTCTTGGATTGTGGGCGCTGAATTCATATATATGTACATATATATATATGTACGAATATATACATATATATATAATTTGCAACGTGCGAGGATTGCCATTCACTTCTGGAACTTATTTGCCAATGTGAAATCCTCAAATGCATTTCCATATTCCCTCATCCCATTAGCATTCACAATGATATGCATATCAAAGAAAGGAACGCAAATGGGACATTCGTATTGATTGATGTTGTTTTTATTACTTCATGGGAAATCGTCTAGGAGCTTTCAAGTTGCTGAAAACTGTACTTGCTCGAATATTTTGTAGATACAACAGCTGTCCTGTGGGGCCCGCACTGTTTTTGGCACGCACTGTCAGTGCATAGCACAGACAAGCACACATCTGGAACGCCCCCCACCCCTTAGTAGTCACTTGTTACTATTCGCTCACTACTGCTGAGTCACTGTATACGCACCCGGCACTGAGGCAGAAAAAAACGTTCTGTCATTCTATTCAATCGCCACGTCTCGAACCAGGGTAGGCTGGGTTCAGAATTCACTCGTCGACCAGCTACATCAATAACAGTCGTACCCTATGGGTTGTACTCTATGAAATTGTGGACTTCCAATTGATTTCAACTTCAAATCACAATTTTTCACAAAACAAAAACAATCAGTTGACGCAGAAATTAAAGAATCGATTATGTACAAGTTATTCAAATTCTATTTGCAAGTCTAATCCCGTTGCCTATTTCAAGAATGCGGTCCGGCTTTATTTTGTTAGGTCATTATGTGTAATGGACTTATTTGCTAGTTCGCCCTAGAAAGTTGACCCACTGAGAGATAATGTTGTTTATTGGAAAACCAATGGGAAGATCAACAATGATCTCCAATGACCCACTGACTTTGTGTCATCAATGTTTACACTCAGCATGTATGCCGTCGATTGCGTGTTTTAATTCATGAAGTGAATGAATAGATTTTTGTATTACGATTTAGACAGATTTTCTTGCTTACGAATCCCTAGGCAGATCCAATTCAAGATTTCAATCTAATATAAACAGCCACGTTCACTCTTTTTTTCACACAGTGTGGATCTAGATTAACTGTATCATTTCCAAAGACGACAAGGTCAATTTTGCACCTTCTAGCTAAAAGAGATGCCAAAAAAGGTTTTCCAAGTCTAATGATTATCAAAATACAAAGAAACTGTACTTAGTTCGCTTTCTCCACATTGAAAGAAACAATTAAGCAAAACAGAGACACTTTCTGTAATTAGATTTTCGCTCAAGTGTTTATTTTTCGGAGAAAAGTTCAAATAACGAGAATTTTTCATTCTACGGGGCCGAAGCTACGGCCCTCTTCACGTTGAAGATCAAGACTCTCTGAACAGGATCTTTGACTACAATGAGGATGTTTTCCAACTGGTGACGGGGTTACCCCTTTACATCTGCTGGTAAATGCCCACACCCCCCGCGGCCGTGTGCAAAAGGCCTATACTGCTCTGTTTTGGCGAGTTGACCACCTCCCGATTGCAATTGTCGCCCGCAAGCAAATTACAGGCTCTCGATGATGATGAATGCTTTTATTGATATAAAAAGTGGTTTAGTACCCTTGATTGAGGGGATATGCGCTCCAATCTATTATTTTAGATTTTAGATTATCGGTGGTTTGCGTTCAGTTCAGTTCAGTTCAATCTCATTCACATCTTTTGCTTTTCTTTTTCGTTAAAGAAAAAAAGCAGTTAGTCCAAGATCTCATCCCGCCTCCTAGCATATACACACATGTGTGTACTTCTTACACATATACAAATACATATATGCCGAGATCTAGTCCATTTGGATTCTTTAGGCCCTCCAGGCGTCTCATCCCGACCCCTGGGCTCACATCCGAGTGACCTTTGTGTGCAGTGTGTGTGTGTGTGTGCGTATACGCACACACACACCCGCATACACTCCCACCAGCGATAAAAATAGAGAAGACACAAAATACACCCCTGTCTCTCCTTCTGTCATAAATAACCCTCCACGCTAAGCAACAAGTGCCTTCATAGACTGGTTGAAGTCCCTTACCCTTGTGTCCCAACGCTGAATTAACAAACTGCACATACATGAGCGCATATGCACGCCCTGTAGCGAGCGTGTACACATATATGTACGCTGATGTTCACAACCCCTCTTTAACGCACATACCTGAACATGGCATGGTGCTCACAACACTGTTAACTTTCCTCGTGTGTGGCTCGTGAGCAGAGCCACACACGCTTTCTTTTCTGCTTGTTTGCACATGAACGCACGAACAAACTGACAAAAGATTTACGCAGAGGCATTGGGACGGCGTAAACTTAGATTCAACAAGGCGAACAGCTTTGCGGTTGATTATTTACTATACCCGCCGGGATGGCAATGTACCTTGTTATCACCGAGCCCAGGAGCCTGAGGGCAAGCTTGTTCGGCGCTTGCATGCACCGACGATTTGGAAGATCGCCCCGTGTTGGCACGATCCTAAACCTGCTGACCAAGCACTTGGCACAATACCAATCCTAGGCGATGCAGACCTATTTCAGGTCCACCCCCCTAAGGGCCAGCTAGAGGCCGCTGCCTTCAAGCTTCTCCACAGACAGCCTAGCAAACCATTTTTCCGTTATATACACAAAAATCATGTGTCCTTATCTTCAATTCTTTTGTACCACTGTGTAACCACCTAGTACAAATCTCTTATCGCTTAGTTGACTACAATCCGGTTCGCTGACCAAAGAAAAAACGTGCGTTTGGTTCGCTTTAGACGTACCCTTAACAAACACGACGTATTCACCTTAAGTTTCAAGTCGTTTTCCCGACTAGAATTTCGACCCTCGGCTCTTAGGTATCGCTCATGCACTCTAACGTCATCTCCCCTTCATCCTCATCTGTTTGCAAGAGTTCAACGAGATATGCGTTTCGTGACACTCCTCCGATCGTGGTCCGACTCCCGACTAAAAGACAAATTGCCGTCTCGTGGGATTCGACCGCCAATCTCCTCGACATGCTCGTCAACGAGTAACTCTTGTTGATCGTGACAAACGTCCGACCTCAAATCGTTTCGTCGCCGATGATCTTCTTCTCAAGGCACATCCTCACGAACTGCTGGGATCCTGGCGCTGCCAGGCTCTTCGTTAGTCCGTCTGACTACTTAAGAGCAGAAGGCACGTAGCACATAAGGAAGTGTATCTCCTTAATGGCCATCTTCAGCCACTGAAACTTGATGTCAACGTGCTTGACTCGACCTGTGGACAAGACCTTACCTTCACCGATAAGGATTGCTGCAGTGTTGTCTTCCAAAATGATCTATGGGCTCTGATCGTATCCAATCTCAAACATAATTGTCCTCAGCCATAGTAGTGCCGTATTTAGCTTACTAATCCGTAAAGTTCAGATTAGGCGGTACTTTACGCTATAATCTGCTGCAGTGAGCTGTTGTAATGGATCAGGCCTGTATTCATGAAGATTAATCCGCCTTGGTGGCTTCGCCTTGTGATTGGGCAAAACGCAAATGAGGCGTCGGCGGCACAGTAGAAAAAGTTTCGATACGGATTTTCATAATCCAACATCAGAGTCGTGTAGGTCATTTCAAAATCGCGCGTAGTCTTCAAATTTTGTAGCACCCTATATGCTGCTTTGAGCAGCCGGTCTGTCGGCCTGTGTAGGTGCCTCGACAAGACTGATATAGCGTGTGCAACGTCAAACCTGCACGCGGTGCACGCGTAGTTCAACGTCCCGATCAGAGATTCGTACGTTTCGGATCTTAGACAAATCTGTCATTCTCATCGAGTCCAACGATGAAGCCCGCCTCCATTGGAGACTTGATGGGAAGCGCATCTTGCATCTTGAAGCGCTCGACAGCTCTATCGATGTAGTCAGGCGCCGCGATTGCCCAGCTCTTTCCACTGCATGGGTGCTCCGTTTCCGAGCACGTGATTCCGACGAATCGTGAGAGCTTTCCTCTCTCCGTGATCTTTCACTTCTTTTGGAGATGGTTAAGGAATGCTTGCCTACACTTTCGACGAGAAAATCATGTCATCTACGTAGTGAAGAATGAGAATCAGAATGTCGCCCTTTCTATATACCCACATGCAGTCATCACTCAAGAACTGTGAGCACGTACCTTCCCAAACGACTGTTGGATCGCGTGAGCCAACGTTGCCTGGCCCAAACTTCTTCTTGTGGCGTTGCGCTTTGTTGTTCACTGACTCATGCTGAGAATCGTACGTGAAGGAGGCCATCTGTTCTCCGAGTGCACGTAAGAATGAAGCAGGAGCATCCTTGAGTCCAAACATTGCCACGAGCAACGCAAGCACTTGCCCTTGAGATTCGTCCTGGTTGTGCGGCAGTCTGATGACAGTGAAAGTTCCTTCCAACTTTGGTACCAGAAAAACTTACACCACATCGTAGGATTCATCAATCATTGTTGGGTCCGTCGATAGCGAGAGTATGAGTCCTATTGCTGGAAAAGAAGGAGTAGCTGAGGAGAGATTGTAAACATCGACTAGACGAGCCTTCCACTTGTCAAATACCTCATTCTTATTCTCGTCCGTCAAAATCTACGTGGTCGCCCTTTTTCACGGAGCGTACCATGTATTGATAAAGCTCCTCAATATTCATCTCCTGCCATGAGCCATCCCTGTACACAATTTTAAACAAGTTGCGTCCTTTTCCAGACCAGCTGTGTACGGTTCCAAGCAGCTTCGTTTTCCTTCCTGTAGCTGGATGCGTTGTGCTCGTCCTTACGTGTCTTCCAACAAATCGTTCTTCAGCTCCAGCAACTCGCTTCGGGACGTTGCTATTAAGCTCGTAATCGACAGGAACTGCATTTTGATAAGCCGCTCCATGATATGGCTCCTCCAAACGGAAGAGCTCTGGCGCATCAGCAATTCCGTCGCCATCAAGCAGGGGATTCTCCATCAGAACCGCGACATCCTCTACAGCCGTCTCCTCGAAGTAAATTGCCTTCTTCTTTGTTTCCTGAATTGAAGGATTACACCCTTCGGTTGCATTATAGTTCTTCACAGTCTTTTCTCCCGAGAAAACAAGCGTGTCATTTTGCTTATTCATTGTCTCTGCGTATTCGTCTCCTTCACGTTTCGCGTGCAAGAGTAACGCAGCAAAAGCTTCCCTCTTTAGCTCTTCCCCCTCGCCTAGGCGTGTTTTTCGGCACAATCTCGATATCCCGTGGTACCGTGATGTTGTGGGGGAAGATGTCGCCTGTCATAATGATATTGGACGTATAGACGTTCCTATCGTCAGTCATGAGAAGAGTATAGAACATCGTCACCAGGTCGACATGAACTCCGAGAAACACGCCCACAATTGACCGTACCCCAAACCCAATGCCTCCATCAGTGTCAACCTTCGGATCGAGGCGAGCAAGCCTATGCTCTTTATGATGTAAAAGATGTGCGAGGCATCCGAAAGGGCCAAGAATACGATCTGCGTGTGGCTTTTCGTCATAATGTGCTTACAATGCCGAAATTTTTTAGTCTGGGTCCTGCTGCGACTTCACGAGGAAAATTATGTTTTCAAGTACGGAAGCATATCGAATGGCATAGAACCAATATGAAGCGTGCAGATTTGAATTTCCAAGCATGACCCTCGCCAGCGTCTATAGCACACCGATGCTCCTTTCGACTTTTCCATTTCCGGAGTGCATGTATGGCTTTGCGACTACGATCCTTTTTCCTTGACTCGTATCATACTGCTTGGGAATAACTCCAATCAGCACAGTCCTCCTGCTACAGTAAAATGCCGCTTCACTGTGTCTGCGAATAGAACTTGCAACAGATTGGTCACGCCTGTGACTATCCTGAACTTCTGGGGTGAGACTCCTACGACAAAATAGTTGAAGTTGTGGCCTGCAGATTTAATCTTCTGTCGGCCACTCAGATCGATATCCACCCTCTTCCAGCGTACTGCTGCTTCCCGGAAGTTCCGGCCGTCGCACTTTTTCTTTCGGCTAAGCAGTAACTTTACCCTTTAAAGCAAGCAGCTAGTGCATGCTCCTGTCTGCTTTATTAGCACCAGACCACGCAGGTGCTCTAATCCATCCATAGTATCAATCGTCTTGAATGGGGTTTCGTCGCCCACGTGTCCAAGTGTCTTGTGAACGTTCGTGAGCAGTCTAATTATGGACTCTGGTTCCACAGTACGCAACAATCGTTGCGGAGGCAAGTGTATCCTTTACGGACGCATCGACTTCTTCTGCTTCTCCTTTCTTAGCCGTGTTCGCTCTTCTGCGTCGCTTGGGCTCATCACTTAAACGGCCTTTAGGGTATCTTTCTCAAGAATATCTTTGTCACGGCGAGCCCACCATTTGTCTTTCACTTCCTTACGGAAGTCACGATATATTGTGCAAAGATTGCTGCAATCGGCTCTCATTTCGTCGACGACATATCATATCCTTCCCATTTCACCAAGACCTCTCATTTTGCCTTGGTTTCGCGCTCATCGAGAACTGCTTCAACATCGTACGATCTGTCGTAATCCATGTGCGTTGCTTCTTACAATCTGTAATCTCCGCGTTCTTGTGTTCACATTTCCTGGAACTTGAAAAACTTTCCAGCGTCATGTAGAATCCAGCTTTGCCTTTGATGTAAATACTGGTCATGAGCTGCAGTCCTTGCAGGGCACTGTTTGTCACGTCTTGTTTTGGCAAAACGGCATGTATCAGTGGGGTTTCTCTGTTTTGTTGTGATCAGACAGGAAACCCAAGGGCTGCCCACGTCTTTCCGTCATACAGAGTCTTGAAGTCCGAAGGAAGGTGGGCTGACCTTCTCACTGTGATAGGAAGAGGGGACCTGGCGAACTTGTCCTACAAATCAAACAGACATCACAATTCGCTGGCAACCGACACAAGTTCTGCACGAACTAGGGGACTTCAAGTATCAAATCATTTTAAAGGAAATCATGCGAACTGTTTTGCTGCTCTGCTTGTTTGCCACATTTCGTAGCCGCACTTCCTGCAGGGGCTCTGTTTCCTCCTCCACGTTGCTTACGAGCAGGGGCACTGAAATCGCGCAGAGCGTTGTCACCGTTTGGAAAACAGGGCTCGGGGGGTGGGATCTCAGCGCTTGAAAGAGGAGCAAATTTGTTAAGGTCGTCTTGGCCAAGTTGACCTACGAGAATTGCTTCTCTTCCAATCCTCAGGCGCATCGACAGAGTCGGCTCATCATCGGAGTGATGATGATTGCTTTTATTACTTTCAAAAGTAGTTTAGTACCCTTGTTTGAGGGTCTATGAAGTTCAAATTCATTAGAATTTGAGTTGTCGGGTTTTAGACGGAATCGAACCGACGACCTAGGGATTGACAGTCCCTCGCTCTGACCAACTGAGCCACGCTTGCACGTGAGGTCTGAAAGTTCTACGAGCCAAAAGAATCCAGTGTGCCTGTCATGGAGAAAGTTGACATTGCGACCGTCGGGCAGAGTCATTTGAATTCCCGCCAAAAAATGGGGTGACACCGAAATTGCCGAGCGAGGTCGCTCAGTGCTTGTAATGTGCGCCCGCTATAGATCAGCTGGATTGACTCCGCACCAGCGCGGGTGG
>Ga0105055_10010189_pt1 | contig 11812 bp, 15 predicted proteins | sample BON03_FD_78090 | JGI IMG/M metagenome (GOLD analysis project Ga0105055, IMG submission 78090) | Freshwater microbial communities from Lake Bonney liftoff mats and glacier meltwater in Antarctica - BON-03 | ecosystem: Environmental > Aquatic > Freshwater > Ice > Glacier meltwater | place: Lake...
TGCGTCATGGCCCTTTTCGCCATCGGCTGCGGCATGCTGAAGGTAAAACGAGCCGAGCTCCCCCGCGAGGTGGTGGCGCCTTGGTCGCACGTGATTGGGGGAGGGGCTGCGGTCATTTTAGCCTTTTTTGTGAACCTCCAGAGTCAGTCTGATTATCTGGTATATTTTTTCTGGTACCTCTCAGGGGTGGGTGTTTTGATTTTGCTGATGTTTCAACGCGTGCGGCTGCTGAAACTTTTGATTTACTTCGCGCCGCCTTCCCTCGCGCTAGTGCTGAAAAAGGAGCTCAAATCACTGCGCTCGGAAGAGGTGGTCTTCTTTTGCAAGGACCCCAAAGACTTGTACATCCTAAACAAGGCTCTCTCTTACGTCCGGGCCAACGAAAGTACTGTCGATTCGGTCCTCGTCGTGCGTTGCCGGGGGGAGGGGAAGCAAGGCGGGAGGGAGGAAGGGGAGGAGGAAGAAGGGGAGGAGGCCAAGACCATCAGAATGGTCGACCGGATGTACCCTGCGATACGCGTGAGCTTCTTGCAAGTCGATCAAGCGTTCACCCCAGAAGTGGTAGAGGTGCTGTCGAAGCTCCTGGATGTCCGGAAGGAGAAGATGATGATTTCATGTCCGGATTGGAAGCATCGGATAGATAGGCTGGGAGGAGTAAGGGTGATTACGCATTAGAGGGAGGGAGGGAGGGATGAGGGAGAGTGTGAGAACTGGCTGACAGGTAGAATGTAAGAATAGAAGCTCCAGGAGAGTCACAAATCATTAGCGAACACTACATAAAGCCCATAGGAAATGATTTGAAAAGCACAAAAAGACAAATGTTTGTTGGTTTGGATTGAGTTGCGTCTATGAGGTTTCTGTGCACCTTTTCTTTAACCTTGACCTATCGTCGTATTCATTCATCAAATTTCCACACACATTCTCATCCTGCTTTCATCCTCTGACTCTCATTCCCTGCTGATGTATTGCCTCCTCCTGCTTGTCTTTCTTTCTCACAATTCGCTCGTCTGTTCACACGTCTACTCCTACTCTCACTGTGACTGTTGCTGCTGCTGCTGCTCACATTCCTCTACATCTTTCTACTCGTTTCTTCCGTCTCCTCCTGCTCACCCTCCTCCCCCATCTCTATCTCCTTCTCATACTTGTGACCACCCTCTTCTCATACTCCTGCTGCTGCTCCCCCTCCTCCACCACCACCACCTCCTCCTTCCCCCTCTCCATCTCCTCTGGTTTTACGCTTTTCTCCGCGACGTGTTCTCTCCGTTGGCTTCACCTCAGTTCCATGCACTTCCCAGCGTGGCTCAATCTCGCTCTCGAGCCAATCCCCATACATGGATGCTAACGACCTAAACGGAGACACCATCACCACGCCTTCCCCTCCCTCCTGCTCCTCCTCTCCTTCTGCAGCCTCGGTGGGGACGAAGCAATAAAGGTCCGTCGATCTTTCGTGGAGGTCAAAGGATACCTTGGACGACCACCCGAGCGTTCGCCCGTCGAAATCTGGATGGTTCTCCATGCTCAGCGCCCATCCCCGCAGCGTTTCGAGCCTGATCTTTTGTGGTGAATGATTATGACGAAAGGACAGCAGCCGGAAATAAGAGCATGCTTGCAGGATCCGGTGCAAAGGGCCATAAGAAAAATAGCTAAACTTAACTAGCGTCAGCACGCGAAGGAAGGAGAGGTGGGCACCCATTATGCGCTTGCCCAAACTCCCGGATGAGAAGCATTCGAAGTTCATCAGGTGCAGCGAGTGAAGTTCCACCCCGAAGGAAAAAGAAGGTGCGTGATAAAAGGACTCGGCGCTGCAGGGGTAGAAAATCTCACGCATCTTTGGAAGGGAGCGCAGGAGAGAGTAAAACATTGGTTGGTCGTAAATTGAAGCTTTACAATCACACTGTTCTCCTTGCTGCCATCAAAGGGGCCCGCGTGCCCACGGAAAGGGAGGTGAGTTGAGACATGTTCTCCTGAATTGCATCGGCCAATTGCTGGTTCATGTACGGCGCATTGAGGTCGAGGGCCTGGACGTGGGCAAAGTCAGGAAGAGCGACAAAGGAGGCGGGCGGTGGTGCTTGGAGTGATGGCGAAAGGAACGCGCCGCCCCCGGGAGCTAATATAGCTCTGATTGATGTCTTCGTGGTTGACATAGATCGATTTACCTGCCCAGTAAGCAGGCCTGCTCAGTATGCTGTGGAGATGGGGGTGCACCACCGCGAGCTTGCAGATGCTGTACGTGTCGGTCGCGAGGCATGGCAACAGGTGGTCCTTGACAACCCCTAACGGGATTGCGGCAGAAAAAGGAGCGAGGAGCAAGACGCTCAGAACCCTGGCCAGGTCATCCACGATGCGGGGCGTGGTGGCGGGTGACGCCGACCGACGGCGGTTTGTGACGGCGGGTGTGGTGGTGTGATGGAGGATGCGGGGCGTGGTGGCGGGTGACGGCGATCGACGGCGGTTTGTGACGGCGGGTGTGGCGGTGCTGCGTGGCTGCGGGTGTGGCGGTGCGGCGTGGCTGCGGGTGTGGCGGCGGGTGTGGCGGTGCTGCGTGGCTGCGGATGTGGCGGCGGGTGACGGCGGTGTGGCGGCGGTGGGATGGTGGGTGACGGCGGCGTGTGGCTGCGGGTGTGGCAGCGGGAGACAGCGGTGTGGCGGCGGTGGGATGGTAGGTGACGGCGGCGTGTGGTGGCGGGTGACGGCGGGGTGTATGGCGATGCTGCGTGGCTTCCTCCCCATTCCCTCCTCCAAACCATCGCCGCCTAATCGTCGTCCTTCTCGTCGGCGGCGGGCCAGAATCGGTACAAGAGCACAATGGAAGAATCCCCAGGGGCTAGGTGCGCCACCACTTGATGTTCATACTCCGTCTTCAACTTGGCAAAGAGGTTACGTCCCATGAAGTAGGCCCCACCGACGGCCATGTGAATATGGACCTTCTCCAGGGTCATCTTGTGCCTAAAGCTGATGGTGCGGAGGGCGCCTGGACAGGATATGTGCGAAGACACGGCGACAAGTCCACCACCAGGCCAGCAACGCGAATCAATGTGCCAACGCACTTTATTGCTTGGATAGCGAGCATTCTGCTGGTTGCCCGATTGCCGCACCACCTGCACACAGGCGAGGCGTCCTTCCAACCCCCTGCCCGAAAGCCCCATATTCATCAACAGCGAATTTAACAAGTCCGTAAACGGGAGGGGGATCCCCTTGGAATTCATACGTCTCATGAAACTGCACGCCGAACAAGTGCACGCTCGCGTACTGGAGGGGGAAGGGAAGGAGAGAAGATACGAAAATTAAGGTGGTTCATTCGGGGGGTGTCAAGGGAAAGAGGGTAGGGGGGAAAGATAGACGGACCCATTGTGTGCGTTTTGCCCTACCAAAAAAAATTTACGTCTTCTCTCTCGGTGTTGAGCCATCACCGCTCCATTCATCTCTTCACTTTTACTCCCTCTGTCACTTACCTTCCCAGCAGGAGATTACGATAACCTTCCGACGTGGCCCCCAAAGGCACCTCGACGTTTTCTTCGTGCAAATTTTGCTTCTTGACTCGCATGGTGGGCAAGGATTCAAGAAGGATCTGCTCGAGCATCCGGTTCACGACCGCCAATATGTAAATAAATTCCAAGCCCTTGCTCTGCAAGTCCACCCGGTCGATGCCAGATTCTCCGCTCTCGCTCGGCGTCGACGACTCCTTCCGTGTGTGTAATTAAGAATAAACATGATGGGTAAGTCGATTTGCGAGGATGTCGTAATTTCGCGCAATGATGAAGGCAAGAGTCCTGCGTCTGATAGAACGCATCCCTACTCCCATCCAAAAACACACCCACACGCCACCCCTCCTCCCGACGGGCCGCGTCCAGCTCGACTTACCGGGGGTTCCACACGAGCGCGGGTCGTCGAAGAAAGGGTATCGGAAGGATTAGACAGTTGCGCCCGGGCTCCACTTGTCAACGCTCGGAGCTCTGACTCTATTCTTTTCAGTACCTGTATGTGTGACGCAAAGAGAAGAGAATGAATGAGACTTTCGCGTCTGTTTGCTGAAGTGAAGGTCATTTTGAGTTATTTTTAGCGTGGTGGTGAATGCGAGGGTGAAGGAGGGATGGTGAAGGAGGGTACAACGAGGGGAAAATAGGGAGGGCAAGAGATGAAGGAAGGGAAGTAGGAGTTCATTTCCTCAAAGAATGGTGATTCAGAAAATTTACCTACCCCAGTAACTTACCTTGTTTTCATTTTCTGACTTCCCGCAGCGAAGCTGTAGATCTTCATGGTCCACTGAGAGCCGTTGGTGTGCTCCTTGAGCGTCACGTGTCCTTCTTTTTTCTTCCGCCTCGACTTGGCCTGTCTCTCTGCACCCGTCATTGACATTCTCTTGACCTTCGCGGCGACGGGGAGCGAGTTGTTCCTCTTCTTGAAGTCGCTGGCGGACAAGAGCATAGGCAGCGCCGCGGCTGGCGCGGGTCGTCCCTCCACACTCTCGCTGACCGGCTTGGCAGTGCGTGCTCCCACAGCCATCCCGCCCGCTGCCTGGGCCATGTCAGAGCCCATTGAAGAGCAGGGCCTCAACACACCATGGCCAAAGGCTCTTTGTCAATGTGTGGTAGGTAGAAGGGGCAAGGCTTGATTAGGAGAGGATGATGCCGGGTGCGATGATGCCGGGGGCGCAGGGGGAGGCATCTTGCTCAAGGAAGGCAGTGCCATGAAACCCAGCCAAAACAAAAAGGTGTGCTAGCTTGGCAGCCTAGACCATGTTTTGATGTGGCAATAGAGCAGCGGGTATGTGTGTGGCGGCGACACACAGGCATACGCAGGCGACGTTGCGGCTTGGCCCTGGCAAATCGCACAAGCACAAGAGGACCACCCCTTGGGCTAAACATCTCCTTCGTGGGCCACCGTAGGCGTCGTGCCATTCTCGTGCCTGTCCGTGTGAGTGTCGGGGTGTGGGGTGGGGAATGAGCAGGGTGCGCGGGAGGAAGGATGGTTTCGAGAGAGCGACGTTGCGACGCTCTGCATCGACGCTCTGCGGACTTCGCGCGATTTTTACCCTATTTTTCGTCACGTGACGTTTTGCGTTTTGCCCAATCTCTCCTCTCTTGAGCAAGCAACGACAAATCCCACAGTACGGTACGTTGCCACGAAGTATGAGAAAGAGACACAACACTTGGCTTCCGATTTGGGGCCTTCTTGGAAGCACGTGTACAGTGTGAAGCGGCAAAGAGCCATGGGCCGAGCATTTTAGCGGCAAACAACTTGTTTGGCCAGTTGGCCCTTTTCAAAAGGGGGGAGGACCACCAAGAAACACTTTATTAATCTCAAAAAACTACTTGGCATGTTTGTGCTATTTTAGCAAGGCTTTGAGACGACGTCCGGTCCGCTCGGCCTACCGCAAAGTTGAGACTGCCTCGATAACCTCCTACGCCCTCCATCGAGCAATCACAACACAGCTAGAACTGTGACACGTAGAGCCGATCTATAAGCCTAAAACTCAAAGGAAGACATTAAATGCTCTGGACATGTACTTGGTCGCCATGACCCTTATCCAGACACGGTGAACCAGTGGTCGTTTTTTGGCTTGTCAAGGGCTGTCGGCATTTGCTGGGCCTTACGCTCGCGAACCCACCACACATGCACGCCATCCATGCCCGCCTCTTAGGTCAGCACTTACACGCTCTGTCCACCACCATACACATATGCCCAAACGCACAGGCATGTCAGCGCCGCACAAGAGCATCCCGCATTGGGGCTAGGGCTCCGCGTCCATCAAGAAGCCTCCTCCTTCGTCTGCTGGCCACATCCCCCTCCTATTTACTAGAACCGCGCCTCCATCGGCGTCCTCCTCCACCCCAAGCAAGTTCTGAGAGCCGTCATACAGGTACGTAGCCATGGGGGGGAGTGGGGAGGCAGGAGCGAGGAGTGGGGAGGCAGCTTTGAGTGGACGATGGAGGCGCAAGAAGGGAGGGGGCGAGGCGATCCAAGGCGGGGCTTTGACTTGGGTGGAGGAGGCAAGTGCTGGGGGGAGAGTCCTGTGATTACGATTTTTGGAAAGGGGACCATAGGCCGTCAGGTGCTGATGCATGAGACAACGCTTGGCATGCTCTCAATTGCGGCGCCCGCGTGAAGACCACACGCAATGGCAATGGGGAGGGTTGGAGACATTCGCCATCGATGGCCCCCCTGTTCTTCCATTCCCTCGCCAACCTCATGGTGGTCGGCTTCTTGGGGATGATGATGCTGATCTTCGGCTGCTGCGCTTGGCCTTGGCTCACTGCTTGGTGGTGCACACCGGGCGTGGCTAGCGTGGAGGAGGGGGAGAAGAGTGCTTGCATTGGTTACCTCTCCGGGAATGGCCCTGATCATGAACGATGATGCATCCCTCCTCCACTCACCCATGAACCACTCCCTACACTGATACACCGCATAGGCTCAGAGGGCAGCGGAACGATGGCTGGGGAATCGAGAGTGTCGTTGTGGCGCACGAAGGAGGCGCAGTTGCGGGCATGGGTGGAAGCAGGACCTGGACGGGGCTCTTCCATGGGAAAACATGGATTCACGCCCCTGTGGGTTGCTATTGTGTCCTTACAAAGTCTGCCACTGGTCGTGTGGCTGCTGGATGAGAAATGTGCGGACGTGAGCGGCGCCACCACGTTGGATGGGCGTACGCCTCTTCATTATGCGACGCGGCTGGACATCCTCGTTGCCCTCTTGAACCGTTGCGCGGACCCCACCCAACAGGCCAAAGGCGAGATTTCTCTTATGACTCAAGCCTTATACGACCGCGTTGATAATGTGGCACATCAGCTGCAAGACCCGCGCGTCCGAGACACTATCAACGCGCAAGAAGACATGCACGGCCTAACAGCTCTTCGCGGGACAGAGAGCACCTCCACCATCCTCCTTCTCCACCAAGCTGGCGCCAATCCTGCAATCCCCGACACAGACGAGGGCGAAACGCTTTTGACCTGGCATCGACGTGAGCGTCCCAATCATTAGGCCATCGTCCTCCTCGAGCAATACCCGGTCGCGAAGAAGGATACCGAGAGGGCTTCAAATCTTGTCAAGGCCCGCCGCCTGGTCGCCGTCGAACGGAACGCCGAGGCACCGTCTTATCTGCAAGGTCGGGCCGCGCACTTTTTGATTGGACCGCATGACGCAGGAGAGGGGGAGGTCAGGCCGGCTCGAAAGGGCCCTGAGCGGGCATCACGGCGTCATCATCATCACCTTCAACCGACGACGGGCCACCAGCTGTATTAAACGCCGTTCAACATTTCAAAAAACAAGTGGACGGCAGCAAGGGCCCGATCGACCGCTTTTTGCTGGTACTAGCACTCCAGAATGGGCGTATGTGGACGGAGTTGTCTTATCTGCCTTTTTAAAAGCAGCGGCATTGTACATGGCTTAAAGCGGGAAATGCATTCTCGGTGGATAAGCAGAGAACATATTCGATGAGGCCCTCATTCGAGTCGGAGATCATGGACCTGCTGCTAGAAGAAATCATACTCAACTAAGAAATCGTCGATAACTACTCAATGCTTGCTTCACAGAGGCCGAACGAAATATAATTAATTGCTACCACGCAAGGCGAATAACACGCCACCATCCATGCCACGGAACTTGTCGAGCGCAAATATCGCAAAAAGACCAAAAGCGACTACCTGTACCGCCAATTTTTCTTTACGAGGGAGGACGGGTCGCAGGTCTGCACACACGACTATGGCCCCATCAAGGAGAACGTCGAGCAACTGGTGTACGATATGGTTTGAAAGGAATATCGGGGGGAACTGTGGTCCACGCTTTTGCATTCGGGGATCCTGAAATATGTCGTACAGTTCATCAAGAAGTGTGTCGATGACGAGGTGCCTGACGTGATTGAGATGCCTCGTTTGTGGTCCCTTGAGGACGGCATCTACTGCGCCGAAACAGACACATTTGCCTACTACGAGAACGTGCGCGAGACCTTCCCGGTCCTCGCCAATGGATTTTCTACGTACAAATTTATGGAGAAACACGAATTTGCCACTGCGTACTTCATCGAGAACGACGCCGTCACGCCACGAAGAAGGAATGGGAAGGCTGCCGTCGACATGCTGGAGTCTGGTCCCCTCATGACCGGCCTGTTTTACCCCCGCCAACACCAGCACAAGACTAATGGCTTAGACAGGCTCGTCGTGTGTCCTCCAGCTTTCACGACTGAAGGGCGGGCGTGCGCTTGGGCAAAGCCCTCGGCGGCGACAGTGGACTATGGGAAGGGGAGGGGAGGGGGGAAAGGGGAAGAGGACGTGAGCGAGGGTCGACGTCGGGCCAGGTCAAGCATGCCTAAATGCCTTCCTGAACTTACCGCAGAGAGGAGCGCGGCACCCGCCAGAAGGAGAGAGGAGCCCGTTGCGGGAGAGAGGAGAAGAGGTGTGCTGTGGTGCGGAAGGGTGTGCGTGAATGATGAGTGTGTGTGGCCGTGTGGGTGAATGGGTGTGTGGAGCTTGGCCAGTCGTCCTTTTCTGCACATGCACTTCGTCCCTGACGCCCCCAAGAAGAGGGAGAAGTGGGACGGACAGGATGCGGGCGGGGATAGATTAGACACAGCAGCAACCACGCCGTGGTCATGGGAGTGGGGCAAGCAAGGCCCTCAGGTGTGAAGGCGCATGCCCCCGTGCGCCCAGGGTGAGAGGTTGCCACACGTGAAGGCGGAAGGACGAGAGCGAGAGCCCTGCTTCTCCCCCACCAACAAGGACGGGCAGGGAGAGAGTGTGCATGCGCCGCATGCGCCACCAGTCGGTTGCAAGATGTTTTTGTAAAGACGACTCGCCAACAAAGGCTGAAGGAATTGGTTGACAACAAGCAAACAAACAAACAATCAGCAAATCGCTTTGGGACAGCTTATTAAGGAGCCAACGACCGGGCAATCCTCGAGGAAACCAAAAAGATGCCGATGGGATCGAGTTATCGCCGGTGCCAACTTTCCCCATCATGGACAAAGCCATGAACTACTCGCACAACCACCTGGAAGAGACGCAGTCTGAGTTTTCCCGCCAAGAATCAGACGACCATGCTGCCGGTATTGGTTTGGTTCCTGGCTCCCACGGGCATTGACGGGAAGAGGGAGGTGTAGCAGCATTCTTTGGTGTACATGAGCAAGGACCGCCGCATGTGACATTCACAAAATCCAGAATAATTTTTGCATTAAAAAAAATAACATATATCGGCATAAATTGAAAATAATTCAGTTTTTTAACCGGCATGGCGATATCATCTACTATCACAGTATGTGCAAAAAAAGAAGGCCCGCCCCGGTCACGAGGGCTATGCCAGCATCAGGCCACTGGCTTTTTATCGTGCAGAAGGTGCTGGACGGTTTGCTGACTCACTTCAAGGGGGTCATGGAGAATGCAGCGGCAGGGGTGGAGGAGTGTGAGATGCAAAGGTTATGCCTGTGGAGCGACGGGTGTGGGGGCCAGTTCAAGGGCAAAACTGGTGGATCTCCTGGGGGACACCCGCTTCAATCTGGTGGGCACGGAGCATCACTTCTTTGCCAGCTGCACGGCAAGGGCCTTGCGATGGGCTGGGCGGCTGGACCAAGACATACCTGTTGGACGAGGAGATAAAGAAAGGCAACCACATGGGCACGTCCCATGTCGTTTTCGATTGTTTGGTGTACGACAAGCAGTACGGCAACAACGACGAGTGGGAGGCGGTGATGGGCGTGCAGCTGAAGGCAAAGTCGCGCACGTTCGTGTTTGTGGAGTCGGTGGGCGTGGACAGGGACGTGGTGAAAGATTTGGGGGGCTTAAAGTCCAACCATTGCTTTGTGGCCGTGGCGGGCGTCTTCATCCGTAAGTTCCCTACCTCCTGCACGTGCTCGCCTTTGCAGGGCTATGGAGTACGAGAAATGCGAGCTGGTGGCCAGGGGGAAGCGGGGGGAGGGGAAGCAGATACAACTGTGAGTGCTACCCAGGAATTGCGCAGCAAGCGGGGCTCGAATTTCGAGCTGGGGCGGGCCGTGCTGAAGGAGTGCGAGGTGGGGAATTCGGTGCTGATGCGTACGGATGAGGAGCAGCGCAAGGTGTACTCGGAGGATCATTCCAAGAACTGGACATGTCGCGGCATTTCCCGGCTTGCACAAATCACCCAGCTGCCGACGTCTGCCATGGAGGGGGGGAGACCGTCGTCAAGGGCCAGGCGCGGCGTTGGCAAGTTCCTTGTCTTTTACGCAGAGGAGGTGCAGGCGGAGAATGAATGGCTCTTTCAGTCAGAGCTTGTCTGCTATCGAGAGGGAGAGAATGTGCCCAAGATGTGGAATGATTGTAGTGAAAGTAATGATGATCCGTGTATGGCCAGCAAGTGTGCATCTTGACCGAGAAGGAGAAGGATATATTAGAGCTCTGTAAGTAGTAGATCTACATAAACATAACGTGCGGCAAAGAAGCAATAATGTATACGTTTTTGGTGTTTTTTCTTGCATTTTGCTTTGAGCTGGAAGGGGGTGGGGAGGTTAAAAAAGGATGACCAAAACCAAAATGACACATTTTACTCCAACACGGCTGACTGTGTTGCAAATATTATTTGTACATAAACATGGGTGGGAATATGGTGGCAAACGGGGCACTTGAGAAAATGTCACTAGGAAGGGTCCTGGTGAGCGTTTCAACCCCTCTAAATATAATTGGGTCGTCCCCTCTTTTGAGTCAGGCTTTCCGTGGATAGATGGACTGTGCCCTTCCCCTTATCGACATGTAACTGACGGGAGGAATATGGGAAGGGTCCGCCGCTCTTCATTGTGCCTGTAGAGCTTCGACACTTCACGGACCCGAAGCCCGTCGTCCGTCTCCTCAAAGCCGGAGCCGACCCCATAATCACTTAAAAGAATGGTGGCACGCCCTAGACGCTCTTCGAACCTTGCATCCCAACAAGTACCACGCCACCATTTCCCTTCTTGAGGCCGCTGTACTAGAACCTCAGCGCACCTTCCTCCTTGCCCAGGCCCGTCACCAGATCGATACCAGCAATCATATTGACAGTGTCAGCGATACACGCACGTCAGAGGCCTCTAAGAGGGCTACGACTGGGTCCAAGCGCGATCGCCGGCGCAGCTTCAAGGCCTTCCCCGTCCATTGCATGCCCTCTCTCTCTCCCCGGCGATCGCGCTCGGACCCAGTCATAGCCCTCTCAGATGCCTCGACGTGCGTGTATGCGGGTGTGGTTGTGCGAAGGGGGGAAGACTTGACTTTCCTGGATCGCACTCTTTTGCAGTAATCGCAGAGAGACGAGATTCAATCGGGCGTTGGTTAGGAATCAGTACTTCTCCACGGGTACCGGTCAGTATTCTGCCTCGGTGCCAAGTTACCGGTCAGTGCAGTAGGTACGTACTGATGCTCTAGAGGGCAAGTACGGGGTGCGTCAGTACCGGTCTGTACGATAGGTAACACGTGGTTCTAGAGTGCCCAAAGGGAGAAAAGTTCCGGGTATGTTCCGCTGAGTCTGACAATTTCTTGATAGTCGAGCTTAACAAAGTGCCGTCTTACAAAAGAAATCGATCTATGATGATAAGTATTGATAGTTGCAGGCCAAATACAGAGTTTTTGACATTAAGTAGCCGGTGTAGTTGTGGAAAGAAAGAAACCTCTTGAAAAATGCTGTTTCTTGCTCATCTCGCCGTCTCGTTCGCTCGAGCTCGCCCGTCCGACTTTGAGCAGTTGCGAGCAGTTTTCTTTCCTCTGCTTGCCTCTTTCCGCATTTCATTGACAAGGTCACGCTGGAGAAGCAGAGTGTGCTACTGGGCTGCATGCATTGGGTGACGGTGCACGATGCCAATTGTGAGGTCCCTGAGAAAGAA
>Ga0105055_10010191_pt1 | contig 11810 bp, 8 predicted proteins | sample BON03_FD_78090 | JGI IMG/M metagenome (GOLD analysis project Ga0105055, IMG submission 78090) | Freshwater microbial communities from Lake Bonney liftoff mats and glacier meltwater in Antarctica - BON-03 | ecosystem: Environmental > Aquatic > Freshwater > Ice > Glacier meltwater | place: Lake...
CACGGCATCAGCCAGTCTCGGCGATCAGTCGGCGCTCATTCCTCCCTTTACCGGTCACGGCATGACGATTGCCTTCCAAAGCGCCCGTCTCGCACTCGATCCCCTCATCGCTTGGTCACGGCATCAACAAGACTGGGCCAAGACCTGCCAACAGATCGATCATTCGCTCCGGCAACACCTCTCTCCCAAAATTCGTCGCGCTGCCTGGCTCCACGGGTGGCTCCTCGAGCCTCGACGCCAACGCCTCCTCCTCGGCCTTGCCCGGGCCCGTCTCCTGCCGACCCGCGTGGTCTATCACCTTTTGCACTAATCACTCATGTTCCTCCAAAGCATCGCCACGGCCAATCCGCCCCAGTCTCTCACCCAAACTCAATGTTGGGAAAAAGTGCTGGGCGCCGACGCGACTCGCGCCACCCTCAATCGTCGTAGCCAGCTCACTCTGCGCACGATCCTGCACGGCGACTCCGGCATCAATTCGCGGCAATTTGCCGTCGCCGATCTCTCTCGTATTTTTAAGATGGATACGGACGAACTCAATACCGAGTTTCGTCGCGCCGCCCCCGCCCTCGCCGCTGCCGCGCTCCAACCCGCCCTCGATCGAGCCGGAGTCACCGCCCCAGAAATCGATGCCCTGGTCATCTGCACCTGTACCGGTTACCTTTGTCCCGGCGTGACCAGCTACGTGGCCGAGCAACTCGGCCTTCGCTCCGATGCTTACCTCCAAGACCTTGCTGGACTCGGTTGCGGCGCCGCCATCCCCGCCCTCCGCGCCGTCGATGGCATTCTCGCCCGCGACCCTCAAGCCGTCGTCGCGTGTATCGCCGTCGAAGTGTGCTCCGCCGCCTTCTACCTCGACGATGATCTTGGCGTCCTCATCAGCGCCTGTCTCTTCGGCGATGGCGCCGCTGCGACCATCTGGAAGAGCGCGCCCCAACCCGGACAACTTCGCTGCTTCGGCTTCGACACCCATCACGACCCCGCGCACCGCGACGAAATCCGCTTCGAGCACCGCAACGGAAAACTCCGCAACCTCCTCACTCCCGCCGTTCCCGATCTCGCCGCCGACGCCGTCGCACTCCTCCACCAACGCGCTATCCAGCAACTCGACGCCAAACCCATCAGCCGCATCATTCCCCACACCGGCGGCAAGGACGTGATCGACGCCATTGCCGCAAAATTTCCTGGCTACGACTTCTCCCCCACCCGCGAAATCCTCCGCCGCCACGGCAATATGAGCAGCCCATCGGTGCTATTCGCCTTGGAGCATGCCCTCCGCAACGACCAGCCCACCCCAGACCAAGACTGGTGGCTCACCGCCTTCGGCGCCGGCTTCAGCGCCCACAGCTGCCGCCTGGGGAATACGGGAAAAGAAGCATAAATCTACCCTTCAAATGCTATCCGATGACTCGCGCTGCGTCGGCACCAGCCTCAGATGCGGCCCCCCTTCGCTCTCACTCCCTCCAGTCCCCTCTGCCATCCAAAATTTCCTCCAAGGTCCGTGCTAATTTTCCGGCGTTTTCGCCCTGCATTATTCGATCATGCGCGCCCCCGATGGGGTAACTCCGCATTTGTTCCCCGACCAAATGCCTCCACGCCAAAGCCAGATCTTCCCGCGTCTGGTCACACTGGACGACGGCCACCGGAATCGAGCTCTGCGGCAATCGATGGCGCCGCAACAAATCAATAGAGTAGTCCTGCCCGGACTTCACCGGTTCGGCGACGACCCGCGCCAGATGCAACGAGGCTCGGAAACGATGCCAAGCGTAGTGAATCCAATGGCGCAACGGCAGTTTGCGCAGCCTTTGGCCATGAACACGCCAACGAGATTTTAGATACGGCAACATTGCGGCCCCCCGTTGACCAATCGGGATCCCATTGGGGCGGGAATCAATCGCGATCACCAGATCAACCGATCGAGCTCGCGCAGCGAATTCGACGGCGATCGTGTAGGCCAACACTCCCCCGGCCGAATGTCCCGCGAGAATGTATTTTTTGTTCGGATACATCTTCCGGATCAGGTTGGTGTAGTGCCGCGCCAACTCGGGCACCGTTCGAAACGTGGGTGGGTCCCCTTGTTGCTCACTGCCCTGCAACCCCACCACCGGTCCCTTGAACAACAGACAACTCACCAACTTTAAATAATGCGTGATCGTGCCGCCCCACCCGTGAACGAAAACTAATACGGTATCCCCGTCGCCGGGGCGCATCTTCACAAGATTCCCCGGCATCGAAGAAGCAGACTCGATGCACTTCCCCAACGCTCGCAATGACGGGGCTTCCAAGAGCACGCTGGCAGTTAACCGCTTGCCAAACTCCGTCTCAATCGCCGCTAACAAACTGGTCGCATGGAGAGAATCCCCTCCCAATGAGAAAAAATTATCGCTCGGCCGGACCATCTCCAGAGCGAATACCGCACACCAGATCTTGATCAATTTCTGCTCCCCCTCCTCCATGGTTTCTTCTTCGACCATCGGCTGGGGACTCAACCGCGGGTCGACCAAATTCTCTCGATCCACTTTGCCTGATGCCAGGATCGGCCAATCCGTCATCCGCCGAAAATGGGCCGGAATCATGTAGTTCGGTAATCGAGGATGCAGCTACGAGAGTAAAGTCGACCCGGTCACGACAACTGAGCCTGAACTCGAGTAATACGCCACCAAACGGGTTCCCTGACTTTCATCCAACCAAGCCTTCACCACGACGTTATCAATCATGGGGTGATCGGCGATCACCGCTTCGATTTCCGGCAATTCCACCCGATGCCCTCGGATCTTGACTTGCCGGTCTTTCCGGCCAGCCGAATGCAAAATTCCGTCCCCATCATACCAAGCCAAATCACCGGTTTTAAACCAACGCAGACGCGGTGCCGAAGCATCTTGGCGAAAGACCCGCGCAGTGAGATCAGGCTGTTGGAAATAACCCCGCGCGACCCCGCGCGACCCGACCACTATTTCACCGGTAGATCCATCAGACACTCGATTTTCAAACTCGTCCCAGAGTTGAATGACAATTCCCGGATGAGCCCGTCCTAAGGGGAGGGACTTCTCCGGTATTGGCGTATCCTGATTAAAAATACAACGGGCAAATGACCCCGCCTCGGTTGACCCAATATTGGCAATGAGTTTCGCTCCCGCCGGAAAAAGTGCCTTGAAGCGCCTAACATCATCGGGCCGCACCGGCTCCCCGCCTAAGTGTACGATCAGAACCGACGCCAATGATTGACGCGTCACTTGCGACAAACGCACAAAATGTCGAAATACCGTCGGCACTGTAACAAATCGTGTGATCTGTTTCTCGGCCACCCACTGCTCCAGTCCCTCCACCCCTCGCAAACGCAAAGGATAATACGAGAGCGTCGCCCCCATCATGAACACATAGAACAGCCAATCGGAACCATTGACGTGGGAAAGACTGGAGAGCTGCAAGAATCGATCGTCGCTGCGATAATACGCTCCCGCCATCGCGGCGTGCGCTTCCCGCAACATGCCCTGTTGATCGTGCTCGACTCCCTTCGGCACCCCGGTTGAACCCGACGTGAAAACAATCCGCAATAGGGCTTCAGGCGGCACAACTATATTGGGGTTTTCCGACGACGGATTGGCTCGAATCTCCTCCCAAATTAGCACGACCGTATCGGGCGGAACCAATTGCTCAACCTGGACTCGAAATCTTTCCTCCGCCACAATAACCACGGGGGCAGCGACCGAAAATATTGTGCGATTGTAGGCATCCGGAGCCTGAAGGTTTCCAGCTAGAAACGCTTTCCCCGCTTTCCATGTCGCCAGCAAACTCGTCGCCACAGCAAATCCGTCTTCTAACCAAATGGCCACCGGGCCGGAACGGCCTCCGACGTGCTTCAACAACCCCGAAGCCAATCCGTTAGCGGCTTCGTTTATCTCTGAATAGGTAAACTCTCTTTCGTGCGTTTGCAGGGCGATCTTCTGGGGATGAGCCGCGACCCGCGCCTCGAACAACGTCGCAATGGACTGATCAGTCAAAAGAGAGGCCAACTCCCGATTGCTCTCGTCGGACTCCGAAAAAACGCGTCTGCGGCAAGGCACCAAACTTCCAACAGAATCCTGGGACGGATTAATCATGTCACTCAATGCGTTAGACCTATCTCAAAAAGGTCATCGGTCCGACATATATTTCCAGCCTTTTCTTTGTAACCGATATGCCCTGCGAAGGTGCCTCCGGTTGCGGCGTGGGAATTTCACCGAATCAAGATTAACCTGTCTCTGCAGCCGAGTGTCTTTGGGCAGTTTCCGGTGATCACCCCGGCGTGGGCAGAAACGCCTATCTTCAACCGCCGCGGAGAAGGGCCAACGCAGCGCGAAGGCGTTTCGCAAGCACCGCCCCGTCTTGGTGACCCCGGTGATGGACAGGGCCAGTAGCCGGCGCATGCCGGCGAGATCGCTTTGGTAGCGCGCCACGATACGCTCGTGCGCGGCGCGTGTCTTGGTGCAAACCAGCGTGTAGGGACGGCCTCGGCGTTCCGTGACATGGGTCATGTCGAGACCGGCTTCATCGATGGCTTGGTGTAGAATTGACCTCTTTTCGGTGGCCACTCGGAAACGCCGTTCATGAGAATGGGGATCCTGGGCGAAGGCCTTGAGTTCCCGCAACAGCGTGCTTTGCCGACTCCCGGGAATAGACAAGTCCTGCCGCCAATCGGTGGGCTCCGGCGGCGGCGCCGCGCTGCGATCCAGCAAAAACTCGGCGCATTGCGACCACAGGCGAACCACGACATCCCCCGGCAGATATTGCGCGTCGGCCACCGATTGTTCGAGGGTCGGCAGTAGCAGGGTTGGGGGAGGGAATGCGGCGGAGTTACCCTCCACCGCAGTCAAGAAACGCAGGCAGGCAGAAAGATCGAGAGCTTCGTGCAGCCCAACGAGAAAACTGGCCAGCGTTCCTGCAGACGTTGCTGAATCTGGGGAGGCGCGCCCGGCGGCGGCCGGGATGATTTCAAACTTCCGCCAAATGCGCTGCGGCCGTGGAATCGGAGGGCGCACGTGCGGCACGGCAGCGATGAGGGTGTCGAGTAACGTATTCAATACATCGCTACAACCGACAAGAGGACGGGCCGCAAGGTCGCGCCACAGCGCCAGACACCCATCCGGGTGGGCGGAGGCGGTGGCCGCCATCAGGGTGGCGAAAAATTCGCCGGCGCGGACGGGACCGAGCACCGCCGCGACTGCCGTCAAACCTCGATTGCACGCGGCGGAATAGTGGTGCCTGAGCACGGGTGTCAATTGAGACACGATCAAATCGGCATCGCCGAACCGGACCAGATGAGCGGCCAGTGCGTCAATGCGAGCACGCTGATCCTCATAGTCGGGCCACGCTGCGGGAAAAAGGGCGGCGAAGTCGCAGACTCGGGCTCGCGCAGACTCGCGATCCGTCAGCAACGTGGCTTCGGCGACGAGTTGGCCGAAGCGGGTAATCATAGCGCCGAGGCCCGCCGACGCGCAGACTTCGTCGAAACGCGCCTGTGGCCACAGCACGAGCGCCGCGCGTAGGTAGGTGCGCTCGAACGAGGCGCCTTCGTTGCCGGTGGCCTCCGAAAAGTGCTGCTCGTCGGCGACCTCCGCATCGAGCGCGCCGACGGGCAGCACCTCGGCATCGCCGAGAGCTATTTCTCCGAAACCCACGGGCGTATCGGCAACATCGCGCCATTGGTCGATGAAGTAGATTCCGTCGTCGACCTCGCCGACTTCGAATTCGGATCCCTCGTCGGCTTCACCCTCCTCATCTTCGTCGTCCGCCCAATAACGACGTCCACGTTGACGGGAGTAGGAGTCGGAGATGTCACTGTATTCCGCCCAACCCGATTCCTCGATGTGCACGATACCCAAGTGCAAGGCGCAATGGGCGCGATTCGCCGCCTCAGTCAATACCGCGGCACGGGCGGCATCGCTGCCTTTAAGCGCGGCCAGCGACAAGGTCGACTGCGTGTAGTGGTGCTCGAGGAGATAGACAAGCTTGCGAGGCAACTGGTCGGACGCAGCCCATGGCCGCAACAGGTCCGCGGCCGCAGTGATAGCCGGGCGGTGATCAGGTGGTGCCGGGGCGCGGGACCGGGTCGGATGCACGAGATTGTAGACGAGACAGACGCGGTGGCCACGCGTGACGGGCCGCACCTCATGCTCGCAATCGGCATAAAATGCGGCGTAGCGGATCTCGCCCGGATCGTCGTTTTGTAGGCTCAGCGTCGCCTCGCGACCGTCGTGGCGGATGATGAGGTCACCGCCTTCGTGCGCCGAGGGCAACGCGATGACAAGGGTGCCAAACATGCCCGGCGACTTTTCGGTGTCCCGATGAGCGGCGAAGAAGCTGCCTTCCTCGTAGACGACTAGCTTGTAGAACTCCGCCGCGACATTGGCAGGATCGCAACCGAGGTCTTCGGCGACAAGGGCGGTCAGCGTCGAGAGCGAGCGGGGCCACGCCTTGCCCTTGAGGAAAACTTGGTCGGGGGCGATCTGCCAGACCCGGCGGACGGATTCGTCCACCAGCGTCTGATCACCCCGACCGTAGGGCGCGCGTTCTGCCGCCGCGATGAGGGTTCGCGCTTGGGCCGCCGGCACGGGAAAAGAAAACGGGCCTACTCCCGCCACGCGGAGGGCGGGCATCGGAGTCTCGAAGTCGCCTCCGCTGAAATACTTCCCGGGCCGTTTGACGTCGGCGAGCAGGTCAGCCAACGGCTGCAGGGATTGGTTGTAGGTGATCTGGATATCTTTGCCGGAAGGTTCCACAGCCGAGGACGATTACGGCATCGAACCGACCCAACAAGCCCCAAGGCAAATCAGCGGGGCGGGACCTGACCCTCCCTCCAGGCACTTTTCGCCCCCCATCGCGATCGGGCTCGCCGATCGAGGGCACGCGAACTTTGTGCTTTTGTAGACTTCCCTTCTCATCGGGCGACAGATTCAACTGTTCAGCATGGCTCGAAACGATGCGATGCGGGACCCTTTCTATGCACCCATTCTCTTTAAAATTGAGGGGGTGTTGCACAACACTGATCGGCTAGTGAAGGCCGAGGGAATCACGCTGACTGACTCAGCGGTGCGTTCCCTGTTGGTGCGGGCGATCAATGAAGCCCGCGGCAAAACGGCGAAGAAGTTGCCTTCGTCGGCCAAAGATCGCGCTCTCACCGAGGCGCAACGAGCACTGAGCGCATTGCGCCTTTCATTGAGCATCGTAGAAGGCGAAGAAGGGCCCGAGCCCGAAGGCGTGGCCCTGCCTGCGGCCGACTGGATCTACGCGCTGAAGGCCATCAAGGAATCCTGCGAAGTGCGCACCGGCGGCGAGCCCGGCTCCCGTGGCTATCTCGATTATCTTGAGTCTTTTCTGCGCGATGCGATGCGGCGAGCGGAAGAGCGGAATTAAGTGATGAGTTTATCCCGTCGGCTCGCTTAGCAACTGGCGGAACACCACCCGACGGAAACCCAGTCATCGGGGATCCAACGCCTCGTCACCATCGCGGCGAGCTCGCGACCGAAGCTGGTGAAAGCGCCGAGCCGGCGGTTAAGAGAGGCCAGTCGTCTTTCAGGATGACGGAGAATCTGCCGACGTTGCGGTCGCCGCCAAACGATCAAACCACGGAGAATCCACCGCTGGCAGATCGATCCGGTATCCCAGTTCCTTATAGCCACCGAGGCGTCGACGGAACATCGCACCCGTGACCGGATGGTTGGCGTCGAGATAGTCGAAGATCAGAGCTTCGTGCTTACCGTCATGGGGCCGATGTAATCGACCGGCATATTGAATCAACCGGCCTTTGAATGAAAGAGGCATCGAAAGGATCAAGGTATCCAACTCCGGTAGATCGAAGCCCTCGCCGACCAATGAAGCCGTGGCAAATAGGACAAAGGGAACTCCACTTTTGTAGTGCTCGGATATCTTGCGCAGGATTTCGCGGCGCGTCTTTAAGCCAGTTTCCCCGTCCAACCGATAGTAAACAACGCCGGGTGCTTGTTCGATGAGGGCCGTTGCAAGTCGATCTAAATACTGCTTTCGATCCGACAACACGAGGGGAGAACGAGCATGATCGAGGCACCACCGGACGTCGGACACAATGGTGGCAATTCTACTGGTATCCTGCACCAGGGCTTCCCATACGACGTGGATCGGGGGATGAGGCCCCGCATCGGGAGGCAGAACAAAGTGGGTGTGACGAATCGTTACCTTTCGCGCCCCGGAAAACGCGGCGTCCACCAAGGTGTAGCGGATCGGGCCGCATTGGGCATAGAGGAGCGGCTCCAACCGATCCTTGCGTTTCGGAGTGGCGGTGAGGCCGTAAACGAGTCGACTGGGGCAAAGCTTCATGACCGCCTCGAACGATACCGCCGGCACGTGGTGGCACTCGTCGATGATGACCAGTCCATATCCGGAAAATAATGACGCAGGATTTTCCGCTCGGCTCAGCGAGGGCAACATGGCGATATCCAGTCTACCGGTAAGACGCGAAGTGCGCCCCCGCCGGACGCCGATATCTTTCTTTTTCAAACCGAGGAACCTCATGGCCGTTAGCCGCCACTGATCGAGCAACACCGAGCGATGAACCAACACCAATACAGAGGTTCGGGCGCGAGCGATCATGGCGCATCCCATCACCGTCTTACCCGCACCGGGCGGGGCGCAAAGCACGCCGTGATCGGACGCCAACAGGTGTCGCACCGCCGTCATTTGCTCGGGTCGCAAGGCACCCTGGAACCGCCATGCTATCCGGGAGCCAAATTCGCGTGCCTCTTGCATCACGACGGTGGCACCGGCCCGCTCCAAGAGCGCAAGACACGAGTCCAACACGCCCCGAGGAAGCACCAACCGATCAGGGTGCCATTCCCCCGCAAAAAGAAACCGTGGCGTGTTGAACGTGGGGAACCGCAAACGAAGCTTCTCGTGAAAGACGGGGTTGGGAAACGTGACAAGTCGACGCAAGCCGGCCAGCACCGCCGCTGGCAGCGAACGGGGAACGTGAATCTGGGCGTCCAGTCGAATCGTGATTTCTCCACTTAACATCTTCGGACTGATACGCGTTTGGGACAGATCCAGAAGATGGGCGTCGGCTTGCAATATCGCGTCCGGTGGGAGCGCGGAGGCAGGTGAGGCGAGCGGAGAACATCGGGCCAATGGAGCGACCCGGGCCAAGATCCGATCTAGTTGGCGCAGATTGAGGCGCGGAACTTGAGCGAGGTGAGCCCACTGATCGTCAAAAGGCTTCAATTTCGTGTTCAGGAAAACGGTGTTGCCCATTTTCCGTGACGCCATCGCCAGTGGCAGCGCGATGAGGTTGCCGAATCCACCGACCGGTAGAGTGTCCTGACTGGGGAACAAGCGATCATAGGCCTCCAACCCCAATCCCGGTCGCAACACCGAAGCCTTAGCGACTAAGATCAAACCCAGTCGTCGGGCCGCAACGGCCGGAACCGGTGAGGCGAAGAAAATCCACGCGTGCGCGCCATTGCCGGATCGCGAGCGCTCGATGGCAACGGTTACGCCAAGTCGTTCTGCTGCTTCACGGTAGGCGAGCACGTTGTCCTGCCAACCGCCGCCGTCGAAATCAGCCGCGAGAAACCGGCAGGAGTCATCGGCGGCGATGGCATACACGCCAAGTGTCCTCCGGCCGCGCAGGTGGGCTTCCACCGCCGACTCATCAAGAGGAGGAAACCGCTGGTGGGCGCACTCCGCGCATTTTACCTTCGGCTTGTAACATATCCCCGGGCGCCACTCGTTGTTGCAAACGGGCGAGTATCCGGATTTTCCGGACTTTTCGTTTTCCCATCGTTGCGGATAGACGGATCGACGGGTGCCGAATAGGTCGAGAAAGAGCGCGATTTTCTCAGCCGGTGTTCGGGGTTTCTCTTGCTGGGCTGGTAGTGAGGAGTCGTTAAGATCGAGTTGTGCGTCGGATTCGAGCACCGCGAGTTCATCCTCAATCTTGGCGACCTCGGCATTGAGGTCCGACAGTTTCTGCTGAAGGTCGGACGCTCGGGAGGGATTCGGGTCGGATTTCATTCAGATGTCGCCGTTCCATTGACGCGTGGAAGACGGAACCACAACACCCATGACGTTCCCGCCAACTGGCGCAACCCCACCGACGAAGTCAGATGCAAGCTCCCCGGACTAGATCTGAACCTTTAGGCATTTAAGGATATTACCCCTTCAGATGCCGCCCAAAAAACTCTAGCGTGCGCTTCCAGGATAACTCGGCCGCAGTCTCATCGTAGCGCGGGGTCGTGTCGTTGTGAAAACCGTGATTCACGCCCGGATACATGTGCGCAGTGTAATCGACTCCGTTTACCTTCAGCGCTTCCTCATAAGCCGGCCAGCCTTCGTTGACGCGCTTATCCAGTTCCGCATACTGCAGGAGTAACGGCGCCTTAATCATCGCCGCCTGCTCCGCGGTCGGTTGGCCGCCATAATACGGCACGGCCGCCGCAATTACATCCGGCAATCGCCAAGCCAAGGTATTGGACATTCCACCGCCAAAGCAGAATCCGACCACGCCGACTTTACCTGACGATTCGCCATGCGGGTGTAACATCTTCGCCGCCGCTACAAAATCTTCCGTGACCTTATCGCGGTCCAACTTCCGCTGCATCGTGCGACCGTCATCATCGTTACCGGGATATCCTCCTAATGGATAGAGTGCATCCGGCCCAAAAGCCAAATACCCCGCCACCGCCAAACGCCGCACCACATCTTCGACATACGGGTTCAGGCCGCGATTCTCATGCACCACGAGCACCGCTGGCAATTCACCCGCGGCGTTGGCTGGCCGCGCCAAGAGGCCCTGCATATCTCCATGCCCGTCGGGTGACTTGTAATTGAGGCGTTCGGTTTTGATCCGTTCGTCTGCCGGCGGCACTTGCTCCGCGAGGACGTAGTGCGGGTTGAGCATACCCAGCAGCGTCACCGCCGTGAGACCACCCACCGCAAACTTCTTGGCCCGGTCGAGAAATTCGCGGCGATCGAGTCGCCCGTGCACGTAATAATCGTAAAGATCGAGCAGTTCTTGGTCGAAGTCGGCCGCCGTTTTACGGATCATAGGGATCGGAGGTTGCCGCGGATTAATTTGAAGCAGCCGGCGCAATCGCACCGGTGCGACCTTGCAGACGATGGGCCAACATCCAAGGGGGCACGATCTCAGAGAACAAATTCGCCGGGACTCCCTCCGGCGCTTCCACGAACTGCACGATCCGACCATCCTCCAAAATTTCTCCACTCAACTTGCCGCTTTTATCGACGAATCGCTCCTCCCCGATCATCTCCCCTGCTCGGTAGTAGCCGATGGTGATCTTGTCATCTCGCACGCTTAGCTCCGGTGGCCCCAGTCGTAGATAAACCACGTAGGCCTCCAACCCAAACAGATCCTGCTCCGAGAGCACCTCATCCCCCAAGGTGTTACGCATGCCTTCCTTGCCGTTCCCCTCCACATTCCCTCTCGGGTTTTGCACGATCGACATGCGTGGCTTCGTGCCTCCGTGCACGTGATACAGCGTCGTGATCGGTTGCTGAAACCCCTCCGACTCAATCACGACCAATATACTCTCATCCGGCTTCAGGTCGCTAAAAGACAGCAGCTCGGCCCACGCGCTGAGCGTGAGAACTAAAAAACCAATCAAAATAGAAATTCTCATAACGTTTCGATTAAAACGAACTCAAGCTGACCGATCTTCGGCCGTGCGGCCAGTCGATTACTTTCAGTCGCGTTCATTTTGCGCTCTGCGCAAAAATGCCTTCAGTCACCCTGATGCTACGCCGATACCTCTTCGCCCTCATCCTGATCACCGGCCTCCACGTGAGTG
>Ga0105055_10010192_pt1 | contig 11809 bp, 13 predicted proteins | sample BON03_FD_78090 | JGI IMG/M metagenome (GOLD analysis project Ga0105055, IMG submission 78090) | Freshwater microbial communities from Lake Bonney liftoff mats and glacier meltwater in Antarctica - BON-03 | ecosystem: Environmental > Aquatic > Freshwater > Ice > Glacier meltwater | place: Lake...
CACATAATCAGAGCCTCTTTTCCAATAATAGATACCTACTGTAGCAATATCTGAAATTGGTTTCTTTTCAGCAACCTCGCTAACAAATCCATTATCATCAAGTTTGACAAAAGACCATTTAGGATGAGTAGCTTTAAAAGTTGCAATAACAGCATCTATATTATCTACTGATATAGACCACATAAATTCGCTAGAGTCCCACTCTACAAATTGATCAGAATTAGCAACAATCAATTGCTCATCATTATCTATAAACTCTTTTGCTAGCAATGTAGTGCAGGCGGCACCTTCAGTAATGCTATCCACCTGTATTATTCTACAATTATTATTTGTAATTAATGATAATAAATGCTTGAGAGCATATTTCTCATAATGCTTTTTCTGAACTATAAATATGTAATTAGCATCTACATTAATATTTTCTACAATTAATTGTATCATAGGTTTTCCTCCAACATCAATCAAAGGCTTAGGAAAAGAATATCCTGCCTTTTCAAATCTAGAACCAGCGCCAGCCATAGGTATAAGAATATTCATTTTTCCTCCTTGCCATTTAGTTTTGACTTTCAATTTTTCATTATATAATTCTATATATGATTTTATTTTATTATAAGTTACTCCTGAACTATTTTCTACACCCAATAAATGCGCTCCGCTTTTAGATGCAGCATTCCTGCCTATATTAGAGTCTTCTATGATCAGAGTTTCGATAGGGTCTACTCCCGCCTTTATCATGCATTTGAGATACATTTCGGTACTAGGCTTCGGTTTGCTTACATCCTGATTAGAGTACATAAAATCGATATACTCAAATAATCCAATTCGAATCAATTGCAATTTTGCTGTTTCTCTAATAGAATTTGTGGCGCATGCAATTTGATAACCTTCTTTCTTGAGGTTCTTTAATACTCCTATCATTCTTTTATCATGAGTGAAATTATTGATAATATTAACTGTTTCTTTCTGCTTTAGTTCCCAAATTAATTTATGAGAATCAACAGGGAGATCCTTGTTCTCAGATAACATAGATAATTTCTTTTTAGTAGATAAACCATCATATGTAGACAGATGTTCATCTAAAGTAATTTCGTAACGACTATCTATAGATCGCAAAGCCGAATTAAGTGATTCATAATGAATCTCTCTGGCATCGACTAAAACTCCATCTAAATCGAATATAATAAGTTTAATCATTTTATACCTTATTGATTTCTATACACATTTTTTCTATCATGTCTTCTGATACTTCAGTATGATTACCAACATACAAACCGTTTAAATGGATTACTTCTGCATTTTTGTCATATCTTAATTGATTTACATTTTTCATAAACGGTTGTCTGTAAAGAGATCCAGATATAATAGGCCTATTTTCTATCCCCATTTTATCAAGACAATCTCTAACTTTTTCTTTATTCTTCTCTTCTAGACATATAATTGGAAAGGAAAAATTACTCATACCTTCTGTGTCAAAATTAGTTATGAATTTATTTTTGTCTAAAAATTTCAAAAAAGTATTCATGTTTTTGTTTCTAATAGAAATAGTATTATCTAATTCTCGTAATTTTCTTAAACCCAATTCTGCATGTATCTCTGTATTGCGGACATTGTATCCTGGGACCATGAATGTAAACAACGGATCAACGCCTTCTACTTCAGGCATGTTTACGCCTTCTTTAGACAAACCGTGAGACCTCATCATTCGCAATACATTATACAGTTCGTCATCATCAGTACAGATCATTCCTCCCTCTATAGTCGTCATATGATGACCGTAATAGAAAGAAAAGGTAGAGCCCTTGCCGAAAGTCCCTACTTTTTTGCCTTCGAATGTCGTTCCTGTAGATTCGCAACAATCTTCCAGTAAAATAACATCATGTTTTTCAAGAAGATCTAATAAGTCCCTTGAGAGAGCATTGAAGCCTAGAACATGTGTTAGGAACATAATTTTATATGAACCTGATTTCAGTATTCTTTCTAAACTGTCTATATCTGGTCCTAGGTTCTTAAGGTCGGCATCGCAAAGCTGCAAATTGTATCCCAATTGCATGAGAGGAGATATGTTGGTAGACCATGTTACAGATTGAGCTACAGAGGAACCTGTGCCGTACAAATGCTTCATAGCGGAGACCAATACTAAATTAGCAGAAGATCCAGAATTAACAAAAACAGAATGTTTGCATCCCTGCCATTTGCTCCATTCTCTCTCAAATTCCTTGACTTTTTTACCGTTTGTAAAATAATCATTGTTCATAATAAAATCGCACATAGCTTTTTTATCATCCAACGAAATTGTGCTATTCATTAATTTCCACATATTTGTTCCTTAAGTACCAGTTGTAGGTATATTTAATGCCTGTCTTTATATCGGTAAATTCTGGTATATCTATTACTGATTTTATAAGAGAGATATCTACGTCCTTACGAAACACTCCGTCTAATTCTCCTGTGAAATTTATGTCTCCTTCATATCCGATAGCATTAGCTATTATTTCAGAAAGATCTTTAATACTGATATTATCGGGATAAGAAAAATTAAAATCTCCAAATACTTCGCTATCAATAAGACTAGATATAATCTTTGTTAAATCTTCCACATATGTGAACTGCCTAAGACAGGTCCCTGTCCCAAGTAAATCTACATAACTATTTTTAGTATTATGAAATTTGTTTATCAGAGAAGGTATAACGTGGCAAGACTTTTCGTCAAAAGAATCATTAGGTCCGTACAGATTGCCAGAAAACAGAGTAGTCCATTCATATCCAAATTGCTTTCTTGCTGACTCTATTTGAACTTGCATCATTCTCTTAGCATACGAATAACTTAAATTAGTCATCTCTGGGATACCATCATGTACATATCCTTCTTTCATTGGATATGCGTCTGATTTACTAGGATAAGAGCATGTACTTGACATAGCTATTAGTTTTTTAACTTTAAACATATGACAACAATGTATAACATTTGTGTTTATAGATACATTGTCATAATAGTAATCATATTGTTTATTCTTGTTATCTGATATTCCGCCTACTTTTGCAGCCAAGTGAATTACGGACTTAGGTTTATATTTTTCAAAACACTTAACACAGTCATGGATGTTTGATAAATCAAATTCTTTTTTGTTTAAATAGATAGCATCTGGTATATCTTTTCTAAGAGATTTTCCCACCATTCCATTCCCGCCAGTTACCATAATCATATTTTTATACCATTTTGTTTTAAATAAAGATGTAAAGGAGTATGCGTTTTTTTCTTGCTGTCAAAAACTTTCGGATCATCGCCCAGTTGATCAAAAGAGATTTTATTACTAACCAGGTAATTAATATACGCCTTAGTAGGATGACCTTTTACCAAAAAATTATCTGAATACAATACTGTCCGTGTAGTACAATAAGACAAAAGAGACGGATGCTCTCTGCCTCGAATTGTTCCGTTCAATTCGCACTCCCATGCGTTCTCGCCTTCCTTAAAGCAATATTTTAGGAAACTCTTGCGCCAGATGCCTGGCTGAAGACATATGTAATGCTTGTGATTTTTTATAACAGGATAACATAAATTTTCACTGTAATTACCTTTGAATAGTTTATTCCTGTATTTTTCACTTGCAACTCTCATTCTAAGAAAACCAGAATTATCTCTATTTAGCATAAAATCAAAACATTCTTGAACAAGTTTTTTACTAACAGTGTCTATTAGAATAAAATCTTCTAATATAACAAATACTAGATCTTCCTCAATGACATCCATAAGATTTATCATATTGGAAGAGTATCCCATATCCTCAACTTTGTGTATTATGCACTTTTTGTTGATACCGTATGGATTTTTTTCATCAGTACAGATATAGTATTTATCAAATATGTTTAATTTTTCAGCTTGCTCTAAAAAAATAGGGATTGTTTTATAACTATTCTTGCAGGCTTGTAATGCTATAACTTTTTTCATTTCTCACCTTTAGTTCTGAACATGTTATATGCTTCATCCCATGGCATCACTGATAATTTGACGCTGTTTTTCTCAAGGCATACAGGAAGACTTAATATGTCCCTATAGCTATGTTTCTCTATTTCGGAAAACCAGCATTCCATTAAATCTTTAACAGAATTATTATGTTTTCTAATCATAATCCCAGGAGCGTATAATCCTTTTTGTTTAGGAAAACCAGATTTTCTGTATTTATCTACTTGAGTTTTAATTGTTTTTGGATCATCTATCCTTAATTTTATAAGCAATTTTTCTTCTTCATATATGCAATTTCTTCTATTATGTTTCATAACAGCCATATCGTATGGTTCTTGCAAGTAATCAGAAACAAATTTATCGAGATCATGTCTTATCGTAAACTTGGAATCAAAATAAACAGAAATATCTTCATTTGGCAAATATTCATGATTGAGAATTTTTACTCTTCTTGAGAGTTTTTTATTGTTCAATCCGTGACTGCTATCAATATTGATTATTTCCCAATCTTTTGATTTTATATTTTTTGTAGAAAAACATACATATCTCCATCCTGGAGTTTTTAATTTAATATCCTTAAGAGTGTAAGTCCCTTTTCCTGTCAAAACTGTATAGGCAACTTTATTCATGATGGTAATCGTTTTGAATTGGAGGGAGGGGAAGGACAGCAATGTCCTAGATGTAATTTAGCGGTACATCCACCAAACCACCAAGCCATCTCTGTAAATGAACTAGTTTTATAATCCCCTACTATTGCATTGTTTTTAGATAATAATAACATATCTATAAAAGCGCTTTTACCGCTATTGGATTTATTTAAATTCAAATGGTGATGAGGATAGGATATGACTCTTTTCCCATATCTTTTTCTTGATTTTTTTATCATAGAATCATTGTCGGTAGCTATAAAAAATCTTTTATCATCTTCCATTTTATCTAAAACATTGAAATAACTATTTATAGAAAATGCCCTATTCCTTACCTTCGCTGCATTACTTCCGTCTAAAACCCAACTTCTGATATGTACTGATACAGTATTTGAATCAAAATTTGAATCACTAAAATCATTAACTATCTCTGTTATTTCATCTTGAATTTTTAAAAAACTTATACACTCTTTAAGTTCTTCCATTATATGTTTAGGGGTCTTATCATATAGGTAATCTATATTGTATATATTTTTTGGTAAAGATTTAACTTCTTTTTTTGTTAAATAAAATCTCCATGTACCCCATCTGTTTTTTGGCGAAACGCTTCTTGGAACAGTGGTTACTCCCATACCTTCATTGGAAAAAAGGTCATAAAAACTACAATTATGATTAACTCCTTTTATAGGCCAATATATTTTAGCGTCCATATTCTCAGACATTCTTAAAGCACTTATAAGACACTTTACTCTGTTACAAATACCTCTTTTTTGCATTGCATATACAGTCATTTTCTTTTACCTTTGTAAATTCTTAATTTAACATAACTTAATTCCATATTTGTCTTTTATATATTTGTTTATCCTACATCTCCATACCAAAGAATTTTCTCCATCAAAAGGCTTAACCCTAGAAGCTTGTAAGTGAGTAGCGTATAAATCGTTATCTAGTATATATTCTGACATATGAGTTGGTTTTAAAAAACAGTATTTTTTCTGCTTTTCATTCTTAAATGGTAACTGAGCTTCTTTACTATCGACTTTTATCTTAGGAACACAGAATCCAGTTTTATTTTTCTCTCTAAAAGAATAAGGGAGTTTCCATCCTGTATCTTTTTTAATGATTGTTCCAGCAGGGACATTACATACGTCAGAATCATGAATAGAAGCTCTGTATCTAGAAATACCCTCTTCTTTCTTTCGGGGAACAGGGAATAAGTCAAAATCTAATTCAGATATAAGCTCTGTTCTGAAAGCAATAAACATAATACTTGGAAAATTCATATATTTATTATCCCATGCTCCCCATCCCAATCCAAAAGAATCATACTTTTCTAAATATCTGATAACATCTACGTCCCATCCTTTCTTTAACATAGCTATATCTGCATCTACTATTATAGTTATGTCAGATTTTTTATCAGATCCTTTTATAAGCTCATGCATAGTTGAGGCATGGTTTAGAGAACCGTGATCAGATTCTTTATTCTTAGCTATCCCTAAATTCGTAAAACCTTTTGGCTCTTCGTATTTATCATCTCTATCTAGTCCTAATGCGCATTTCCATTTTATTACAGATTTGGAAGTGGATAAAGATTCTGCCGTTAATTTTAGATATTCAGCATAATGGCTACTATTTGTTGATATTGCGCATAAGAATTCTATATTCATTTAATAGCCTTGTCAATTGCTAATTTTAATTTACTAACTTCATCTCTTCCCTTACTTTTCATATGCATTATATACGCTTCTTTTTTGTTGTATATGTCAGGAATATCTCTAGGATTTGGATCCAGACGATTATAGATATCGCAATTAAAAAGACCTATCTTATATCCATGAAAATCAAAAAATTCCTTATCTTTAATAGTCTTGAATTTGGTCTTCTTTAAGTGATGACATGCCAGCGCTGACATAAATACCTGATCGACCCACCACCTCAGATTAGTTCTACTCCATGCTCTGTCTTCAGGATACCCTGAGCCTGGCTCAAAGGTCTTGAATACCTCGTCATATTCTGGCAGTAGCTTATGCCCTCCAGCCTTCATTGTCTCTAAGGCGAACTCACAGATCGACCTGCCGCCATCTGTGTTCTTTGTGAAGATTACTCCGCCATTGTTTATTGCTCGTAGAGTCTTCCTTTTTATTCTACCATTTCTTACTGTTAAACCAATATCAAAATCATCGTTATATACAGATGACCAATCTTTAACAAAAAATGTATCGAAATCAACCAGAGTTACGCCTTTACATTCTTTATTGTTATCTATATTGTTTTTTATAAAATCAAATTTTAGAAATTGCATTTTATTGTCAAAGTCTTCTTTATTTACATATTTGATAGTAAAGTTATTTTTATTTAATATCTTTTCTTGTTTTCTGTTTAATCCAGAAGTATATATTATGTATTCCCCATTGACTAATTTTTTTGTCATTAATAACGGAGATCCATATTTGAAATATGAGGAATCAGATATTGTAATTATTTTATTCATATCACTTCTTCATTGAGATAATGTTGTTTATTGATTTTGTTATATTGTATTCTTCTGCAGATTTATTTCTGCATAATACATCTGTTTTTCCTAATTCGTATTTCCGTAAACACTTTTCTGCGTCTGACCATAATCTTGATTTTCTTCTAACTAAATGAGAATTTTCTTCAAAAAAGTAGTAATCATTTTTTGGAGCTATGGAAGCAGACGGATAGAGTACAGGGATACCGCACATAGTCATCTCTAAATACGCTTGAGGGAACCCTTCAAACGTATGTTCAGTGTACAGTATCCCTAATTTGACATCTGATAACCTGTCTCTTATTTCAACTTGACTTAATACAGGAGTATACTCAACATCGTGATGAGTCTTGACTTTTTTCCTAAAAGCTCTACCGCCCAACCAAAGTATTTTTCTTTTCTCTTTTACATTATTAGTTAATTCTTGAATAAAGAAACTTTGATTTTTATCATCTCTTTTACTAAGAAGAACATAGTCGTATTGTCTTTTTGCATTCTCTTTAGGCTTCCAAAAATCTGGATCTTTCCCCTTGAAGAATAATTTGCATTTATCATTGTTTTTTATTCTTGCAGGAGTATCTACAAAACTAACATCACAATACTTGTTATACATATTATGACAGTTGCAAGAATAGTATACCTTAAAATTGCTGATACTTTTTAGTAATGGATTTTTGCCGCCGTCATTCTTAAGCGCCCATACTACTGCATCTGGATATTTTTTAAGCCATTCCTTGAGACCTTTCCCATTGGGGAAACAAAACTCCCATGGTTCTTTTAGGCTATGCTGCTTGGTCATATAGACAATAGCGCCTCCGTGCTTTGCGTACTCTCTGTACCCACAAGTAAGCTTTCCCTCAATAAGAAGCTGATGCTTTGGGGAAGATCCTTTATCCATATGACCATATAGTATTATTAATTTCACAGTTTCTCAATATTTATAGTATCTGAACAGACAACCATACCTGATCCATGCTCTTTACCGTTAATTACTTTATCGGCATCTTTTGCTATTTTTATACCTTTATTCTCTATAAATTCTAATATATTATTACTTTTCATTTATTTTCTCCATTACTTTTGAAAAACACGAGAAATATATATGGCTATACTTTTCGTCTAAAGCATCTACTTTGTGTAACATAGTTGCTAATTTTCTAGAACTTTTTTCAAACCCATATTTATTTATCCATTTATTTCTTGTTTCTTTTATCTCAGATGCTTTATTTATAATTTCACAAATATTTTCAGGATTTTCAAAACATAATCCAAATTCATTATTAGGTTTGCAATACTTCCAGCCTCCATCTATATTTCTGTTAACAACTACAGGAGTATTGCTCAATAAAGACTCCGGAATCAATCTAGGGCTACAGTCTTTTATGTTAGGAAAAAGGCATACTTTTGCCAAAGACATTTCTCTTGATAATTGACTCTGATTATAGCCTTTATATATTATTTCTAAATTACTATTGAACAAATGTTTTTTGTAACGTTTTCTATCATAAGGAATATCTATTTTGCCTTTTAATGGAGCATAAAATATAAGTTTACCTTTCATTCCGCATGAATTTAAATAAGGCAAAAGCTTCAAAAAAACATCAAACCCTTTATATGTAATACCTGTTGTTTTGTTGTTTAAGCAAAAATATATATAGTCTATTTTCTTTTTATTTTTAGTATTATTGTAAAAAGGAAAGAACAATGGATCAACAAAATCAGATTCGGACATCAATTCTTTTGGAGCATTGTTTTTTATTATATTTTCATCTTTATAGCAATGAAGCCATAAAACAGGATTTAACCACTCTGCACTTACTACATGAGGATTAGATATAAAAACAAAATATTTATTTCTTTTAAATAAAAGTTTTCCTTCGGATTCCCTTATCGCCTTTCTCATACAACATAATCCACGAACTAATTCGACTTTTCCGCTTTTTTTATTTATAGCGCAAAGTTCTCTTATTTTAGATGGAGGTTGTTTTACTTTTATCATAATTTAGTAACTCTTAAGTTTTTTAATGAAATATTTTTATACCTATCCTTATTATTTTCAAATATTTTGTCAAAATCTTCTCCATAAGAATATCCTAACATATCTTTTCTTTCATAAGCAACAAGCATGCCCAGACAACAGTATTTCATATTTATGTTATCGAAATTTGTTTTCCAATGTCCTAATACCTCTGAACATCTATCTCTTTGTCCTTTAAGAAGTCTATGAAATCCGAAGTGGAATGACTGTTTTTCTCCGCTATGGTGACAATGCCAAGCCACTACTTTTTTATTTGTTATCTTTTGTTTTCTAGTAATACCTATTCTGTCTGGAGTTAATCTTTTTTTATTATCAAAAAATTTCTTTTCAGGTATATTTACATTCTTATGATAAGCATGTATTCCCCATAAAGATCTATTAGTATAAAAGTCGTTAACCATAAAAGAAGACATCATATATCCTTTTCTTATCTGATTAACAAAGTTTTTTATTACATCACTATTCATAAGAACCATATCTGCATCTAATTTTAACAACATGTCGCAATCGCTATTTTTAAATGTGTTATATAATTCGTAATGAGCTTCATTTTCTGGAAGATTTTTAATTATAAAATGATCTTCTACTTTGTAGTTCTGTTCTTTTACAGATTCTATAGACTTGTCTAAGTCTTTTTCCCCGCAATACATTGTTCCTACTATTACTTTCATAAATATTATTCTTCTTCTTCATAATAAACAGTATTATCATGTATACTTTTATTTTGACAAAACATATTGTTTTTATTAACTTTGACATGTTCGGTTAAGTATCTATCTGAATTAAAAAATTCTAATACATTCTCTACTTGATCGCATCTTCTAAAGCTCTTCCAGAAATGGAATATAGTATTTGCATATATAGTTCCATACCCTTTTTCCTTAAGCTTACGCCATGTTTTATGTTCGCAGGCTATGTCTTTTGGATAGCAGGCAGCATATGGCAAAAGACCTGTAGTTGTTTTACCTTGCTTGTATAAATCTATTGCTAGTTTTTCTCCATAATCCCATTTATGTCTTCTTTCTCTTACAAAATCGCTATGGATTACATATTTATCAAAATCTTTACCAAACCGTTGCTTAATTGAATAATTAAAATCCAAATCAGATAATGTTTTTCTTTTTACAAAATGAAAAGAATGATGTATAGATGACTCGTGCTGTATCCAGACAAGCTCGCTTCCTTTATCTATGTAACCCTTGCATTTTGCATACCACAAAGGATCAATAGGCCATGAGTCGGAATGAAAAAGAGCTATATATTTAGAACTGCTATTTTTTATACCTAAACCAATTCCGTCAGGATGATGCCTTCCTCTTGCCGACGTTTTAAATTTCTTCCTCCCATCGACTCCCCTGATAATATTTACTCTTTTATCATTAACAAAGAAGATAAAAAATTGCCAGACTTCAAAGTATTATCAACAACATATACATTGAAATCTACCCCTTCTGTTTTTAATATATTCTCTAAGCACTTTTTTATAAGTAAGTCTGTATTAAAATATGTCAGAATTACATCTAGTTCGGCCATATTACTTTCCTTTTCTAAAAACCATTAAATTATCTTTTATGTAAAAAGGCAATTTAATCCCTTTTCTTTTTTATTAGAATTTGCAAATTCTGGAATTGTTTTACAAATATCTCCTCTTATCATATCGCAATTATTGAATACATCCCATTTTTTTAATTTATTTATACAGCTTTTATAGTTATCTGACTTCTTTTTAACTCTTCCTCTTAATCTTTCGCTCCAGCTTTCGCTAAAAACATCTTCTTCTGAAAAATGAGGAAACCCAGTCCATGTGTCAAAAAGATAACCTTTTCTACTAAGTACCTTAGACATAATAACAGATGATCCGCCGTGCTTGACTCCGCATTCAACGAACACTCCTGAATCAGTAATTTCAGATACATATTTAGACGTTTCTTCTATTAGAAATCTGTGTTGCTTTATTCTTAGTAGCCTGTTTGTTTTTTCTTTTTTATCCATTATTCACAACTTTATTATTGGTTTTAGTTTTATATTTTTTTCTATTTGAATATTTTCTATTTCTTTTACTAGTTTTGTGTTTACTTTTTTTCTCTGCATTCTCATTAACAGAGTTATTTGTGTTGGATGCAACCTGTAATTATACAGAGGAGTATCTAAAAATGCTCCTTGTCCAAATAGCTCTAATTTCATTCCCATGTATTTATCTACACTGAATCTTAATTTTTGTTTAAACAAATCATGTTTTAACATATGCGATCTACATGTCCTCCAGTGAGAATAAGTATGATGTCTGAGTTTGAACCAACTGTCTCTTATGTTATTACCTTCAACAGGCATACTAGATATCCCTGTTTTTATTTTTAATAATTTTTTATTACAAACATAATGTTGAGTATATATAAAATCAACGCTTGGGTTTTTCGTGTATGCATCAACTATAGTGCTTACTGAATTAGGTAATAAAGTGTCGTCTCCATCCAGAACGCAAATAATACTTCCTCTAGCCATAGTGGAGGCTCTCCAATAAGCAGATCCACAAAAAACCTGCTTTTCTTCTTTACAATATGTTATATTATGATTTTTGTCAGCATGTTTTTTTGCAAAATGAGAGGATCTATCATTGCTATAATCATCAACAATAATCATTTCAA
>Ga0105055_10010195_pt1 | contig 11806 bp, 11 predicted proteins | sample BON03_FD_78090 | JGI IMG/M metagenome (GOLD analysis project Ga0105055, IMG submission 78090) | Freshwater microbial communities from Lake Bonney liftoff mats and glacier meltwater in Antarctica - BON-03 | ecosystem: Environmental > Aquatic > Freshwater > Ice > Glacier meltwater | place: Lake...
ACCAAGGAATTGTGTGACTATACCTCTACGACTCCAAAACTGTGCTAACTCTTGTCCACGCGGATCATTCTCGGTGTAAGTCAGATAGCAAATAGTCCAATCAAGTGCAGGATGACTGTGAATAAAACCATATGCAAATATTACACAATCATCCGGATGTGCCACCAAGCAAAGAGCTTTCATATCAAGTTGGTAGTTTGTAATCCGCGTGCAGACAACAATGATCGATATGCCTGCTGTTGCGTATCAGTCAGCCTTGACCAAGCATTTCGGTGCACACTCACAGTCAATGCTGAATCTTTGAGCATGTTGCTGTACTTTTTATCAAATATATCAACTTCATTGTGGCATACGTTGTTGATACCACTCAGTCTGGATTCATTGCTGTACAATGTATCAAAACTTCCATACCGGTAATGCACATAGCCCGAATACAATATAAATTCTGTCAGCATACCCAGATTCTGAAACCATTCAGCAAAAGACAGTTTAGTTTGACGTTCAACATGCTGTGTCAATTCTTTGACAGTATGATTGTGAAAGAAAAATGGCACACCACCTGGTCCCAGCTGTTGTGTCAAATTTATATCAAACAACGCATTGGTAATTTGCCTGGCACGCTCGAACACAGGATAGATACTCAATGTCCCGCAATGACAACGATCTTGCGCAAACAGATTGTGGGGTAGGTCGCGAACAAACAATGTTTTGGCATCCAGCACCATTGTCCATTGGGCATTGCTGACACCAGCCGCCAACATCTTCAATACCTGTTGGCTTACCCAGCCGTCGCCGTGACATGTGACACCAAAATAGCTGCGCGGCAATACCCGCACTTGGTTGGCCAAGTGTCCCCACCAGGCGGGGTCAATTTCGGCTGCTACCAAATCATGATCATTAACCACAACATATACTGTGCCCAGGTTGCCACAATACAGTGCTAGACTTTGTGCCTGTAGTTGAAGTACAGGCAGTTCTTCACGGAGTACTACTGTAATTGAGTCCAACATGCGTTTATTTGATTGCCAGTGCTGCACCGTTATTGAAACTGCTGCTCCAAGATGCAGCATGTGTGCCGCCGCGTGCCTTGGACCAAGCATACCCTGCTCGGTGTCCTGAACAATCTTTGGTACACGGAGATCCCATGAAATCAAGCTCAGTCAATTCATGTATCTGTGTGGCTTCGCCCCCGGCGTCGTATGCCAGTTGTTCTATTTTGGGCCAGTACTGACGTGGCACGCTCATATAATTGCCTTGCCATTCTACCACATGTGAAAAACGATCCATGACAGCGGTCATTGCAGCATCTGAATCAAGCTCAAACACCACATGGGTATCCATGGACTCTGTAAAGATATCATTGATATTCATTGTACACCTTCTGTCTAGACTGGGATCACTTCTGCCTGTTGTCCTTGGTATTCTGCATTGAACTCTGGGCTGCGCTGAGTCAACCATCTTCGTGTGAGTTCATTGGCTTCGCCCTGTGTTGCAGCAACAACCTGAAACACTTGCCTGTCGCCCATCATTATGCGCCACTGTCGTTGGGGCTGTGCATCTTGCACAGCTCGTGCTGCTGCAATTCGCTGTTGCTGAATGGCTTGTGTACTGCCAGCAATGGGCTGGGTAGCGCCAGTTACATCAACTATTCCGCCTGACTGCTGATCCACAGTGTTGGCGTCTTTGTTGGCTGCCCGAGCCAGTTTGCTTTGCTGCAAGCTTGCTATTGCGGCTGCCCGAAAGTTGGCAACAGCTTGTGCTGCTTCGCCCGACAGCTTCTGCGTTTGATTGTCGTTGCTATTGCCTTGCAATGCTGCCATGTACTTTGCAAATTCAGAAATCATGTCACCGTATTGATCTGTTTGGCCAGCAGGGTTGAGTAGCTTGTAAAGTTTTGTGAGATATTCTTGCCGGTATGCTGCAGGATTGATTGCAGCAGCCAGAGCCACTGTGAATCTCAACAGAGTATTTTCGATCTTGTCAAAGTTTTCACCCAGCCAATCCCCGCCAGGAGACCGAAATTCAATATAACCGGTCTTGGTATTGATACTGGTGAATTTGTTTGTGACTCCTGAGTGTATGGCCTTGGTTGCTGAGTCACTCAGCTGGCCCTTCATCAAGTCCAGCACTTGTTTGCCTGCATTGGGTTGAGATTGCAGTATGCCCATAATCTTGCCCATGGCACTTTTGGTATAGGTGTTGGCGCTGCGCCCAAACTGATCCAGCACGTATTCATCCCCCATCAGCAGTGCCAATTTCACATAGTCAAGTTTTTCTAAAGAATATCCCGGCACTGAAATATTGATGTGCAGTCCAGTTGAAGAGTTGGTGTATGCACCAATGGTGCCTGCCCACTCGGCAATCTTGTTCAAATCACTCAGCATTTCACTCAATGGCAGGGGTGGGCTCACAAACTCCAACCCACTATCTCCAGATTCATCACCTTCTAGACTGCCGTCTGGTTCCACCACATAGTTGACTCCGTCACGCCGCCCACCGTGATACTGACTGCTCCAATTCACACCACGCCCGATTGCAGTTTCAAATTGGTCAGCAATGGATGCAATGTCTGGCTCACCGTCACTGCTGTCGTTGTAATAGGGCCAAATCAAATCAAATTGGTTGGCCACGTCACTCATTTGTGGGTAATTGTCTGAGAGCCACTCATCGATCAAATCGCTGGCATCCCATTCGTTGTCAGTCCACTCCTGGCGGGCATCCTCATATTCGGTGTCCTGCTCGGCCTGGCTGGTTTCAACTCTGTCTGCCAGCAGCTGTGCATAACGATCAATCACAAGATTGTTGAATTCATTTGATTTTGATTGTTCGGGCATGTCGGGATTGCTGTCACGCACCATGTCACGTGCCTGTGACATGAGATCGTCACCTAGAGTCTCTTCTATCGCAGCCGACACCGCACTGCTGGCAGCCCTGTCCCAGGCACTTTGCTGTTGTTCGTCAAGCCAGTAGCTGTCCCAAAATTCGTCTCGCAGCCTCTCAATGGCACGATCAATGTCACGGCGGCTGTTATGGTCACCCGCAAAGAAATCGTAAAGGTCTCCCATATCAGCAGGCTGGTCTGTGTCAAAATCGGCCTCTATTTCAGCATCGTCACTGTTGATATTTGGAATTATCATTTCAAATTCCATGCCGACTTGAGCCCCTATGTTGGCAGCTTCTGCACGTAAATTTTTTGCGCCCATGTTTATTTCGCCCAAAAATTCTGCTTCCAGCAATGCAAATTCTTGGGACAATTTTTCTATCAGCTCAGCTTCCAACAAGTTTGCAGTTTTCATCAGCAAGGCAGGTCGGCCTTGGCTATCAGTTTGCAGCAACAGTTTGTTGGCTTCGTGGCCAGTTTGCCCCGGTTTAATGTCCACACTCAAGGCCATAGCATACTGTGGCATGGCTGCTTCTTTTTTATTTTTGGGAATGTAGCCCGATGCACCTTCTTCTATAGAGTCCAAAATGTTTTGTTCGCGGAGTTCGGTTACTGCGCCAATCAAACTGTCAGGACCATACTGCGCCCGCAACAGTTGCTTGGCCGAGTCGTAATTTCTAGCTGCCACTTGGGTATCAATAGTTGTGGAGTTGTATCGATCTTTTAAACGTACTCTTGCTCTGAAAGTTTTCATAGCAGGATACAAACTCTGTGATTCGGTAAAATATTCAGGATGTTCTGCAGCAAAGTCACGCATGAAAACTCCAGCCTGTGCGTTGGCTTGATTTTCCCAACGACTGCCAGTTTTGCCGGCATGATCAGGCAAGGGTGCTAATTCATTTTGGCGACAATGTATTAGTTCGTGCGCCACTGTACGCAAGATATCCAAGATATGACGGTTGGCCAAGCTCACTTGCAGCACATGATTGTCTGGATCATATCTGCCAAATGAATGATTGCCTTGGCTCCAGCCTGTGTCCAAATACAGAACAATTTCGGGCATGCGTTTGATGCCCAGTTGGACTGCTACTTGCTGGATGAATGCATTTACTATTTTGGTGCTGTCTGCATCCTTTTCGGTAAGGAACATGGCAGTACTGGTACCCACTCCATCTGGGGTCAATCCTGCACTCTCAACAAATCCCCATACACGTTTTGGCTTGGGCTGTTGTTCTGCTAGGCTGAGTTCACGATCTCTTGCTGCTGTTTTGGCCGTGCGTAATTTGTCAATACAACCATTTGTTCTTAATATTTTAAAAACAATATTTTCACAACCAAACTCACCATGCTGCTCCAACCCACTTTGTCGCATGGTTCTTATCTTGTCCCACAAGAGACCCATTGCATTAGCATCACCAGACTCAATTGCAGCACGAACTCTGGCATCTAAATCTTCTACCTTGGCGCGCACACAGGTATCATCAATCTGGGCACGTTTCCTGCGAGGAACTTGGATCCACTTGCCACGACTCACACTGTATTCACCTTGACTCACTGGAGATTTGGCAGCGTTCTGCACATATAATTCAACATCGGCGCCGCCAATCTTGATATTGTGTTCTGAGTTGTATTGGAATTTCTTGGCGTTGAACAGCTCTTGATATATTTCATTGTCCTGCGGGAAGTCTACCACAAGGTGTAGATCAATATCTGAGTGTGGCGTATAGCTATAAGCTGCATTGCTACCGCTCAAAGTGATGTCTTTGACTTGAAGATCGCCAAGACCCAGGAATTCTTGAAAGTCTTGGGCTATTGCTAGCAGTTTTTCACGTACCGCTGGCAATGGCTGTTCGTCTGTTGCCCAGATTTTAGGGTTCAGGCGATTGCGAAATTTTACAGCATCGCTTAATTTAAAGGAGTCCAACTCATGGATGTTCATAAGCTGTATTTATCGTCAAGCAGCTTTCTTACTTTTCTTGCTGGAAGCAATGACTTCTGCATTGACTTGAGCATCCTTAACTGATGATGCTGCTGCCGTCTCGGCCAAAACAGCAATTTCGGCAGCGGCTGATTCAGCTGCCACTGCTGCAGCCGCAGGGTCAAATATCACACGAAGATCCTTGTACAGTTGCTCATGTGTGTTGTAATCAAACACATAGGTACCGGTGTGCTTGAGCAACACACGTTTGTCCACAAACACTTGGCCTCCTATGTCTCGCCAGTTTTCGCAGAATGTCCAATCTTCGCTGTAGTAGCGACCTTCGCGAACTGCGGTGTCAAAGTATGTTTTCATATAAGAATCAAGCTCTTTGGGCAGTCCAATGTCATTGCTAAAATTACGCACAGCAGGGTGAGCATTTAATTTTTCAAACACATCACGCTTGATCAACATGAATCCTGTGCCTGTTTTTGTAACTTCAATGTTGGGATCTTCTGCTGCTGGCTCTGGCTGTCCCGGAATGCCATTCACACACCATTTGACTGGCAGGCTTTTCATGGGGTACAGGCCACCAATCACATCTTTTTGTGCATTCAACAGTACCAACAGATGCCAGGGCTCCCAACCAATATCGGCATCAATGAACATCAAGTGCGTGGATTCTTTTGTGTGTAAAAACTTGGCGGACAGGGTGTTTCTTGCCCGACTTATTAGTGATTCATTTGTCATGGTTTCTACCGTCCAATCAATGCCCAACTGACGACAAGTATTGGCCCATTTGATGAAACTCATGAATGTGGATTCAGTAAGTTGCCCACCGTAGCACGGCATCATGATGTGTACTCGAGTGGTTTTCAAGTAATCAATGTTTACTTGTATTTGCTGTTCAGCCATTGTGTTATCTCCATAAAAAGTAGTCAAGTATTTACTACTGCTATTATGATGGCATATATTTTGTCAGCGTTCGTTGATGTAATCTTGTTGTTCTTGGATGTATCCCACTGTCTTGCGTTCTTCAAGTTCCTGACCTATCGCTGAGTCCAGCATCTTGACCACTGTTGCGGCCAGTTTGGGATTCTTTTGTGTGACAGGATACAAGCTCATGACCATGCCAGTCTTGCCACGTGCATCTAATGTGGGCCATGTGGCACGAATTTCGGTTGCGCTGGTTATTCCGGACCCAAATTCTACTGTGGGCAAGTATGCCATATAGGCATGTTTTTCAAATGTCTCCAATTTCTTGGTGCCCAGCAGGGGTTGAAGATATGCCGGTTGGCCATTTTTTTTTATACCTCCTGCTTGTGGAGGACTGTTTGCATCTTTTTCGGACCGAACAAAAATAAGATGATCCCTGGACGCATCAAAACGACTGGTAATCTCTATTGATTGGAATGGACTCTTGACCTGAACAAAATGCCCAGGCTCTACGCCTGCCAGTCGAGCTAATTTTTCTTTGATCACAAAAGGAAAAGGTCTGCTGCTGGTGTCATTGGTGGCAGCAACATACACCTCAGCCCCGGGGAATGCTCGTTGTGCGCTGTTGTACAAGGCGCTGTGCCCGCTGTGCCAGGGATGAAAACCGCCTGCTATTATAACTATTGTTTTGCCCATGTGTGTATTTATGAATAAAGGTTTAGTCTACAATACCCAATCACTCCAAACAAATATCATGCATATTTTGCAAGAAACAGTTGGTACGGCGCCCCAGATCACATGGGGACACTTGTAAATCAAAATAAATTACATTGACTCAAGCAGCCAGAGGTAAATTGGGGAGCTGAATTTCAAAGTTACTTGACCGTTGCAGCCCATATCACCGTAAAATTTCTCCACAACATCTTCACCGCATCCATTAAAATTGTGAGTGTATTTGGCTGCGGATGTTAGAATATTTCCAATATCAATTTTGTCAAAATTCATGTGCAACACAGTCAGACAGGCGTCTTTTATTATATTACCATGATTATCTAGTTTGGTATGATCTGCTGTTTTACCTGACATCTCAAACGCAAATGTGTATTCTTGCTCACCGTCGGGAATTGTGTATTCAAAATGCACAGTCTCAGTCACATGCAAAATTTCCAGCACAACCTGACCGTTCAACACAACGCGCATGCTGAGTGGAACAGAGGCATCAGTTGTGCCAATTTGGCAACCAAATACACTGCTATCTTGTGTCATAATTCTTAATATGTGATAGTGACAGTGTCAATTGTGCCAGCATCAAACAACTCCACCCGCACTCGCACCCAAGTGAAATTGCCCGATACAGTGACAGGATGCCGATCTGTATAACTAATATCAGATTGGTATACCGCAGTTTCGAACCAAGTGGCAGTGTTGCCATCTGCGTCCAGGGTGGCTTCCAGAACCATGCGTCCCACAAAGTTTGTGACACTGAAGGTTATTGTTTGCAGACCACCGTGACCTCGGTAATAATCAGCGCCCATATGGGGGCTGCCAGCCCAGTCTTGGCTGGATCCATCATAATTGCCTGATGGTTGCCCAGCAACAGTGGTGCCTAGGATTACTGCGGTAGTAGTCATTGTGACCGATCAATTTCCACAACAACACTGTCACTGGCAAGTTCTTGGGCAACTGCTTGCAAGGCGTCGCAAATGTCGTCAGTGACCATGTGCTCCTGGTTGCTATCGGTGTTTTTGATCAATTTTGATAGTCTGATCACAATTATCTCTTCGTGTATTTTTGCCATAGTAAACTATTTAGCGGCGTTGTAGATTCATGGTTTTTCTTACCAAACCAGGAGATATCATGCCAATCATGGTTTCGTAACTGTTGCTGTTGTGATCAATATACCAGTGACTGCGAGTATGATAGTGGCCGTGTGTCAGCAGGTACGACTCTACGCTGCTGGAACATTTGATTTCGTTGGCTTGCTGCTGCTGCTGTAGCCAGACTTTCAATTGCCCGACCGCCTGGGCTGTAATTGTAATCTCCTTAAAATAGGTTCTAAATTTGTGCTTGGGATCATTAAGTATGATTGTGTCTGGTGCCACGGTCAGCAGGCACTTTTTGACTGTCTTGATTTTTATGGGCAATGTTTGCGCTGTTGCCGCTGCAACAAGAGACTCCACCAGCTGCAAACTGTTGGTGTACAAACTTAGATGGCTGCTGCCAGCAAAAATCAATTTGAATTGGTCACTTGAGTTTTTGAAATACAGAGCTGTGGTGAGCAGATCAGATCTGATCTGCTCAGAATATACCGAATGCTTTGATGCTCCATATACCGATCCTTCCCAGTATTTTCGTTTGCCAATACTTTTGTCTACTTGTGTCTGTTCAAGACCGCCACGAAGAATATCGATTTTGGGTTGAATCATTGTGACACAATAAGTGTACTGTTTCCAGTACAACTCACTTCGGTGTTGTTCAAACACCGTCAACACAGATAATTCCTTTGGCATTTATAGTGGGGATAGCTTGTGGAACAATTTCAAATTCGATCTGATCCTGTACTAGCGTTGCTGAAATGTCGCAATCGCTCAGACGGTCAAACAGAATCTTTTTGCTGAGTGGTACACGAATCAACTCGTCAATTTTGCGACCCAACGGCCTTGCCCCCATTTTGATGTCATAACCTTTTTTGGCCAATTGATCAATCACTGCGTCAGTGAGGTTCAGCCGAATATTCTTAGCTGCCAAGCTGATCTTCAATTGATCCACAAATTTTATCACAATCTTCTTGACGGCCAAGCTATCCAGCTTTGTGAACTTGCAAATTTGATCAATACGATTGCGCATTTCTGGCTTGAAAAATTCTTTCATAGCCTTGTCATCTTCCCCGATCTTCTCTTGGCTGCCGAATCCAATGTTGTTTGTTTCGCTGTCTCGAGCACCCAAGTTTGATGTCATAATAATAATGGCATTTTTTAGATCCACAGTTTTTCCATTGCTGCCAGTGATTCTGGCCTCATCCAGCATCTGCAGCATAATATTGGTCACATCGGGGTGGGCTTTTTCAATTTCGTCAAACAACAGCACACAGAACGGATTCTTGCTTACATCACTGATCAATTTACCACCGCTTAGATTTGCATCGTCGAATCCCACATAGCCAGGCGGCGCGCCAATTAGACTGCTGATGGTGTGTTTTTCCTGATACTCACTCATGTCATATTTCAGCAGTTTCATATCCAAGTTGTGCGCCAGCAATTTGGCCAATTCAGACTTGCCCGAACCGGTTGGGCCCAAGAACAGGAAGCTAGCGATGGGTCGGTTCTCGTTGCCAATACCAGAAAAGTTTATGTATACTCTCTCCAGCACAGCATCCACAGCAGCGTCTTGTCCGTACAATTTCTGTTTGATATTGCTTTCCAACTCCATGATTTTGGTGCTGCGTTCGTTCTGCAGGCGATCAATTGGTACCCCGGTTACCTTGCTGAGTTGTGCTTCAATCATGGCTCGAGTAACTGTTACATTACCAGCATCCTTGACTCTTTCTTGTGCACACGCTGCGTCAATAAGATCAATTGATTTGTCGGGATTCTTTTTGTCGTGTATGTAACGATTTGCCAGTTGTACCGCTGCGGTCATTGCTTCTGTGTCAATCAACACATTGTGAAATGTTTCCAGGCGCGGGCTCAATCCAATGAGAATCTGTTCTGTGGTTGCTGCATCAGGCTCGTCGATACTCAATCGATAAAAGCGGCGCATGAGTGCACGGTCTTTTTCAAAGCTGCCATAGAACTCCTCCCATGTGGTTGACCCAACAACTTTGAGTGTGCCCTTGGTAATGGCCGGTTTTAACATGTTGGCAAAGTCCAACGAACTGTTGCTGCCGCTGCCGGCACCGCGCATGGTATGTGCCTCGTCAATGAACAAGATGCACTTTTTCTTGGCTTCCAGGGCAGCAACTACTGCCTTGAACTTTTCTTCAAACTCGCCACGATACTTGCTACCTGCCAACAAGCTGCCTATCTCAAGGCTCCATACTTGATGGTCCTTGATAAACTCTGGCACACGCCCGGATATAATTTCTTGGGCCAAACCATCAATTATGGCAGTTTTGCCCACTCCCGGATCTCCCACCATCAACACATTGGCCTTGAAACGACGTGCCAACACAGTTATCATTTCTTGCAGTTCTGCGGCACGCCCAATCAAAGGTTCCAGGCGGTTTTCACGAGCAGCAAGGGTCAGATCCGTGCAATACTCTGTTAGAACTTCTTGTGCTTGTTGATCATTCATTTTGACATCAGTCTGAATATGGTTCTTTTGCCAGAAGTCCACAAACTCCTGCTTCTTCACGCCGTACTTTAGAAAGTAATAATGAGCATGACCATTTGTTTCTGCCATTATACTCAAGTACAAGTCAATCATGGTCACCACTCGACGGCCGGTAAACATTACCTGCACATGGCTGCGATTAAAAATTCTCTCTAGTGCAGATGTTTTGCGTGGTTGCAGGTCGTCTACATCCTTGACCAGATTTACCAAACTCAGCAAGTAAACACACACTTCTTGTTCCATGACGGTCACTTCGACGCCAAACTTGTCAAGTATTTTACGAAATGGTTCATGTCGTAACATGCTGAGCAACAGATGTTCTGTTACCACGAACTCATGTTTCATATTTTGGGCAATGACTACCGCTTGTTCGATCACGTGTGCTATTTCTGGGTTATGTTGCATGGTAGGCCTTGGTTATATTTTGTACTATTGTAGCAGAGTTTTTAAATTTCTACAAGTAATTTTGGTATTTATGGGTAGTGCTTTTGAATAGCATCAATAATATCCTGCGGAATTTCTCTTGGGATTTCTGGCATTATTCGTATCATTATATCACCGTGTTGGCCTCGGGTGTCCCGTAGACCCTTGCCTCGCAGTCTCATCTGTGTTTTTGGTTGTGTTCTTGGGGGGACGGTGATCTCCAGTTGATCTCCGGTCAAGGTTGTGACTGTGATGTTGCAGCCCTGGATCATGCCCCAAATACTGACTTGTTGTTCCTGTTTTAGATTTAGTCCTTCCCGTTGCCAGTTTTTATCTGGCTGCACTCTAAATTGTACCACCAAGTCATGACCTCCCGGGGCCAACCCCGAATACTGCACACTGTCGCCATCATTTATTCCCAGGGGTATATCAATTTCAATGGCCTGTTGTCCCAGAGCAGAACCCACTGCTACTGTGCGAGTTCCGCCGGTGGCCACGTCGTGCAGTTGTATCCAAAGATTCATTTGTACAAAACTTGGTCTTTGGGGTGTTTGCTGGAATCCTTGACCAAACATGGTTCGGAATATATCACTCACGTCACCACCTTGTCCAAAGTGGAAACCAGATCCGCCTGGCCCTGCTCGATGTGACACTGGATTGTCGTACTGTTGCCGTTTGTCTGCGTTGCCCAGAGTGTCGTAGGCAGCTTGTATGTCTTGGAATTTTTTTGTATCTCCGCCCTTGTCAGGGTGATGGGTACTTGCTAACTTGCGAAAAGCTAGTTTGATTTCGTCGGCACTGGCAGTGTTTGCAACACCCAAAGCATGATAGTAATCGGTCATATTAGGTAATTATACTATCAATGCCCCACCAAGTCAAATAATGTGTTGCCTGCCGGGCATGACATCCAAGTGGGTCCGGTACCTTGACTGACTCAAATCAAGACCATGAATGATATAGGGCTGGTATATCGCTGACTGAATTACTTTCTAACAGGTACTTTTGTACCTTCTAGTTTTTTGTGTTGTTTTATTTGTCGACAGCTTTGTTTTGTTTTGCCAGTTTTGGGATCAACAACTGCCTGGCCGTCTTTCTTGATTTCAACACATACTTGTTTGGTAACCCGGCCTTGGGCATACACAAATTGACTGACCAGAGCCAATGCCAACACAATTAGGAATTTTTTCATTATTTTATCTTTCTGGAAATTCGGGCACCGGAGGAGCTGGCCTGCCTCCAAAGCCTGTGAACACAGGCAATGCTGCATCAGACTCTACTCCCGCAAAGACCTGACTGTATTGCCTTGCAGCGACTGC
>Ga0105055_10010203_pt1 | contig 11798 bp, 7 predicted proteins | sample BON03_FD_78090 | JGI IMG/M metagenome (GOLD analysis project Ga0105055, IMG submission 78090) | Freshwater microbial communities from Lake Bonney liftoff mats and glacier meltwater in Antarctica - BON-03 | ecosystem: Environmental > Aquatic > Freshwater > Ice > Glacier meltwater | place: Lake...
GCGCTCGACGGGCAGTTGCGACCAGGGTCGATGTGCCACGCCAGGAGTGCTGTGAACGGGGCAGCCGGGACGTTTCGGGAGCCCGCGGGAGAGAGGGAGGGAGTCGGAGATTTTTTGTCAGCGTGGGAGCGCGCGCGTTGCGAAGAGATGGCGGGGGCGGCTGCGGGAGCGACCAGCGCTTATCGATATCCGGAGTGGGACGGTGCTATACAAGGCGGTAGCTCTCGTCGGCGCCTGATTTCAAGCCGCCGCTCAGGTCGTGGAGCCGCAAAGGCGACCTCGCCGACGGCGGCGCTTGCAGCCGACAGGGGAGAAAATAGAGACGTTCGCCCGACCCGTCGGCACACGATTGCCCGGCCAAACCACCGCGACCACCGTCCACACCCGCACCCGCAATCACATTCCCACGCGCGCGCCATCACACCAAGAGCCCACGGTTTGGCGATTCGGCGCGCGAAGAGGAGAAAAAACTTCCCTTCTCCTTTCTCACGCAATCAATCGTCCGAAGAAGACTGGCTCGCACCGCGCCTTGACTCCGGTGGGAGGGTCACCATCGAGGCCGCGATGGAGGAGGGCGGCGGCTACGGAGGTGAGGGATGAGGGAAGGAAAGGCACAGGAGCTCCTCTCTCTTGCCCGTTGTTGCGCACCACCCGGGTCTTTCTGCTCTCTCTGCGCGCGCGAGACTCTAGGGGCCTTGACGACCGCACCCGTGGCAAGAGAGCTGCGGCGCGCACTTTGATCACCGCGTGATCGGTCGGCAGGCGGGGCAAAGGAGCAAGGAGAGAGCGAGAGAGGGGCGGGCGACGAGAGACAGAGAGAGAACTGCCCAAAACATGGAATCGCGCGCCTCTCCCCCACCCTCCCCGCCGCACCAAGCGGCGATTGGGCGCGCGCGCAACCCCGCGAGGCGGCGCGCACGCGTATTTGAGGGCCGCATCGGGCGGCGGGCGTGCGGCACGGCCCGCGGGCGAGACTCGGCGCGCGAGGGCCGTTGCCCCCCACTCTCCCCCCCTCTCCCTCTCACTGAACTGCCGCCGCCGTCGGTCCGCGGCGATTGAGAGAGAGGGCGAGCGCGCCGCCGCCGCCGCTGCAATCGAGTCCCCGGCCCCCCCCCCCTCCCTCCCCCGTCCAAGACATGAGGTCATCAACTTCTTGCCCTCGGCCACCACGCCCATCATCCTGACTGATCCCCCACACACACAAAACACAAACAAATACACGACACAAACATTAAACCCCCAAACAAAACAAAAGCAGAAGGCTATGGCGACGGCAACGGCAACGGCGACGCCGACGCACGCCGCGGCTTCCGCGGCAACGCGGCCAACCGCTGCACCAAGCTGTGCTCGCGCTGGATGGCGGGCGAGTGCCGGTTCGGCGACCGCTGCAACTTCGCGCACGGCGAGGAGGAGCTCAGGCGGCTGCCCCCGCGGCTCGGCGGCACGGCGCTGCCGGGCGCCGGCCCGCCGCCCGGCGGCGCCGGCGGCCCGCCCGGCGGCCTCGGCGGCGGCGGCGGCATGATGGCCGGCGGCGGCGGCTACGGCGGCGGGCCGGGGCGCGGCGTTGGCGGGCCCCGCGGCGGGGGGTACGGCGGCGGGGGCTACGCGATGGGCGTCGGAGGGGGAGGAGCAGGCGCGCGGGGCGTGGGCGGGGGCGGGGGCGTTGGCGGCCCGCCGTCGTCGCACGGCGTTCTTTCAGAGGACACGTGGGCGGCGCTCGGCTTCCCCGTGGTGGGCCCGGGCGGGTGGGTGATGTACCGCGCGCGCGGCTCGGGCGACGCCTACTACCACAACTACGCGACGGGGCGGACGCAGTGGGACGCGCCGCCAGAGTGGCCGCCGATGCCAGGGGTGGGCGGCGGCGGCGTTGGCGTCGCGCGGCCGGGCGGCGCCGGCGTCGTCGTCGCCGCCGGCCTCGGCCCCGGCGGCGCGGGCGGCCTCATCCCCATCATGGTGGCGGGCGGGCCCGGCGGCCCCCCCGTGGCGATGATGCACCACGCAATGCAGCACCACCACCACGCGATGCAGGCGGGCGGCGGCCCCTACGCAGCCATGGCCGCGGCGGGCGGGGCGGGGGCGGGGATGGGGGCCGCCGCCGCCGCCGGGGGGCCTTACGGGGGGGGGCCGCCGATGCCGTTCCCGCCGGGGGCGGGAGGGGGGGCTGGCTACGCGCCGCCGCCTCGGCAGCAGCAGCAGCCGTCGCCGGCGGGGCCGTCGCCGCAGCAGCAGCAACCGCCGCAGCAGCAACCGCCGCCGCCGCCGCCGCAGGAGCAGCAGCAGCAGCAGCAGCAGCAGCAGCCGGGAACAGCAGCGCCGCCGCCGCCCGCGGCGGCGGCGGCGGCGGCGGAGGCCGCAGCGGCGGCCGAACCTGCAGAGGGAGAGCAGGTCGAGCCGGAGCAGCAGCCGCAGGAGCCGCAGCAGCCCGAGCAGCTGCAGCAGCAGCCGTGATTGACTCGGTTTCTTGCCGGCTGCCAAAAGCTTGATCCCTTATTCCTCGGAGCGCCGAGAAGAAAAGAAGAAACAATGAAACAATGTAACCCGAACCAAGACAAAAAGAGACAACATACATGGTCGTAACGTTGTAACACGCGTGTTCACGGCACATTCATCACTACATCCGCAACTGCACCTCCAGGTCGGTTCCCTCGGCGAGCATCCGGACCGCGGCCGCCGCCGCCCCCGAGCGCTCAAACTCTGCCGCCTTGGCGCGCTGCTGCTGCTGCTGCTGCAAGTGCCGCTGCTGCTGCTGCTGCTGCAATCGCTGCTGCTGCTGCTGGTGCTGCTGCTGCCACCGCTCCGCCTGCTGCTGCTGGTGCTGCTGCTGCGGCGTTTGCTGCGCCGGCTGATGCTGATGCTGCTGCTGCTGCTGATGCTGCTGCGAGTGCTGCTGCAGTTGCCGCTGCCGAGCGGCGGCCTCGGCAGCCGCGCCGCCGCCGTCGCCCGACGCGGGCGAGGGCGCGCCGCGCGTGCCGGCGCCGCCGACGTCCTCCTCGGTCGCGTCGTCCTGGGCGGCGGCCGCCTCGTCCTCGTCCGCGGCCGCCGCGGCCGCGGCCGGGGCCGCCGCGCCGCCGCGCCCCCCGCCGCCGCCGCCGCCGCCGCCGCCGCCGCCGCGCCCGCGCCGCCCAGCCTGAGCCAGGCTCTTGCGCAGGGCCAGGCGGTACTTCTGCAGGTGCGAGGCCACGTTCTCGCGCGTGAGCTCGGACCCGGCGGGGCCCATCGCCGCCATGATGGCCTTGGGCACGGCCCGGTCGACGCCCAGGTCGTGCACGCACGCCACAAACAGGTCGTGGAGGTCTGGGGTCCAGACCAGCCTGGCCTTGCGGCCTGCCCCGCCCGCGTGGTAGGCCTGGCCCGGCTGGATGTAGCCCGCGTGGGCGTAGGGGTTTGGCGCGGGGGCGCGGGGGGTGGTGGCGGCGGAGGGGGGGGCGAGGGCGGCGGCGGCGGCGACGGCAGCGGAGGAGGAGGGCGGGGAGCCGGCGGCCGCCGCCGCAGGGGTCGGGGCAGCGGCGGCGGCAGCAGCACCGACCGCAGCCGCAGCCGCAGCCACAGCCGCGGCCGCAGCCGCAGACGAGGTGGAGGGGATGCGGATCGGGGGCGGCGGCGGCGGCGGTGGCGGCGGCGCGGGCGGCGGCCCGCCCACGTACGCGGCCGCGGCGCCGAGCACGTGCAGCAGGTCCGGGGGGGCCGCTGGCGGCGGGAGGGCGCCGCCGGGCGGCGGCAGCAGGAGCCCCGTCGCCGCCGCCGCCGCCGCGCCGCCGCCGCCGGCAGCGGGGATGGCCGCCGCGGCCGTCGCGCGCATCAGGTGCTGCTGCGCGGCGAGCAGCGACATATCGAACGCCCCCGGGGAGGGCGCCAGGCGCGTGCCGAGCGTGGGCTGCTTGGCGGCGGGGGGCGGCGCGGCAAAGTCGCTCGTCGGCGCGCGCTTGCGGCCGCTGCCGTTGCCAAAGCCGCCGCCGCCGCTGTTCTGGCCGCCGCCGCCGGAGCCGCTGCCTCCTCCTCCAGCGCTCCCGCCCGCCTGTCCCCAAGACTGCTGCTGCTGCTGCTGCTGCTGCTGCTGCTGCTGCTGCTGCTGCAAGATCTGGTGGTGCAGGCGCGGCAGCGGGGCCAGCTGGAGCGCGGTGCCGCCCAAAGCGGCGCCCCCAAAGATGCCGCCGGCGCCGGCGCCGCCTCCGCCCGTCTCGCTGCCGCCGCGCTGCTGCGGCTGCTGCTGCTGCTGCGTCGGCGGCAGCGGCGCACGGCCTTGGTGGCCGTTGTGGCGCTGCTGGTGGCCGTTGTGGTGGTGGTGGTGGTGGTGCCTGCGCTCGCTCTGCTCCTGCTGGTGGTTGAGGCGGTGCTGCGACTGGGACTGCTGCTGCGGCGACTGCTGCGGGTGCTGCTGCTGCTGCCCCCCGCTGCCGCCGCCGCCGCCGCCGCCGCCGCCCGGCGAGGGCCGGTAACGGCCCGTAGCGTGCGTGCCCATCGACGGCGCGCCGTAGTGCTGCTGCTGCTGCTGCTGCTGCTGCTGCTGCATCTGGTGCTGCCCCGACGCGCCGCCTGCGGACGGCGTGCTGCCGCCGCCGCCGCCAAAGCCGCCGCCAAAGCCGCCGCCGCGCGTCGGCAGCGAGGCGGTCGGCTCCTGCGCGGCGGCGAGCAGCGCGAGCGGCGGCAGGCGCGCGCCGTGCGTGAGCGCCGACGCGTCGCCGCCATATCCGCCGCCGCACGTGGTGGTGGCGCGGCCGGGACCCAGGGGCAGGTCGCCCAGGCAGAGCGACGGCAGCATCAGCAGCTGGCTGGCGAGCAGGGCGGTCGAGGGGCCGGCGCACTGGCCGCCGCCGCTGCCGACGCCGACGCCGGCGCCGCCCTCGCTCGCGCCGCCCGGCCGTGCGCCGCCGCCGCCGGCCGAGTTGACGGCTGCCGCGGCGGCCGCGGCCGCGGCCGCGGCCGCAAAGGCCGCGGCGGCGGCCGCGCTCCCACTGCCGACGCTGCCGGCGGGGCGCGCGCCGAGCGTCCTGCCGCCGCCGCCGCCGCTTCCGGCGCCGGCGCCGGCGCCGCCGCTCGCGCCGCCGCCGCCGCCGTTTCCGCCGCTCGTGCCTCCGCCAAAGCGCTCGCTCGAGCAAAGGCCCGCGAGCGTGAAGCCCTCTGTGATCTCGGCGTAGCTCATCCCCTCGTTGGCGATGTCAAAGGCGGCGGCGAGGCCGCGCGGCAGGAGCTGCATGGCCAGGGGCAGGCCGCCGCCCGCCGTGGTGTCTGTCATCGTCGTCGTCGCTGGGGCGGCGAGGGGGGCGGCGAGGAGGGGCGCGGCGGCGGCGGCGGCAAAGGCCGCGGCGGCGGCGGCGGGCGCCGAGGCCGGCGCGGGCGCCATCGCGGCCGCCGTCGCCGTCGGCGCCGTCGTCGCCGGTGCCGGTGGCGCTGCTGCCATAGGTCCTGCCGCTGCTGCTGCTGCTTGTTGGGGGGCGGCCGCGCAGAGGGCCTGGGCGTTCACGAGGTCCAGGCCGTAGTACAGGTTGGCGAGCATGCTGTTGTTTGTTGTTGTGGGTGTTTTTAGAGGGCGCCCGTTGAGGAGGGAGGAGAGAGGTGAGCAGGCGGAGGACCTCTCGCTCGGCGGCGCCCCCGTCGTGCTCGGGCTCAAGCGGCAACATGCTGGACGCCGCGAAACGGGATGCGCGCGCGTCGAGAGGCGGCTGCTGGCTGCGCGAGCCGGTCGGCCGCAAGCCGTGGATGGATGGATGCCCGGTGCGTTGGGGCGGGCGACGGGGGCGGGCGAGCGGGAGGCCGAGGACCGGAGGCGAAAAAGGGAGCGGAGGCGAAAAAAATATATTTTCTCCTCCCTTCTTCTCTCCATCCCCTCGCCTGAAGCGACGCGGGCGACCAGGCCCGGGTGGCGCACCTCGATGTGACGATCTTCGATGGGAGGATCCCGATGGCGAAAAGATGGGCGCGCGCAAGAGGCGAGAGGGAGTCTTTAAGCGCCGCGCATCGGGGAAAGCGCTAAAAAGTGCAGAGCTTTTTTCGAGAGGGGAGCTTTTGTTCTGTCTTTTGTCTTCGTGCGTGCATACAAGTGCGTGAGGGGGAGAGGGCAAGTTGCGTGTGGAGAGAGAGAGAGAGTGTGTCGTTGTGGTCTGGCGCTCAAGAGCTACGGGAGAGGGGCCGCGGGCATTCGATGCCGATGCCGCCGCCGCCGCCGCTTCCGGCCGCCCTTCGTAGTAGGTGTCGGGCGCTGTGTCGCCACGCGCGCGGCGCAGGTTGCGTGCGTGTATGTGTCGGCGCGTGCGTGTGGGTGTTTGTACAGGCGCGGGTTGCTGGAAATTCGTTCGTTTCGTGTCGTCAACCGCGGGGGAAGTCAATGGATCCGGGGAGGCGGGTGCGCGCGCGCCAAAACGACGGGACGGGCAAAAAAAGCGCCCTCGCTCTACCCTCCGCCCCCCGCCCGGAAAGCCGCCCGCCCCCTCCCTCCCAAGATTTTCTCCTTCCCCCTCCCCTCCCTCCCTCTCCTTTCTACTTCCAAAGCTTCTGCAGCGACACCTTGCCCTCGGTCCCCTTCTTCAGCACCTTGGAGACCGCCATCTCAAAGTCCTCCTGCGTCACGTGCACCCTCCGCTCCCGCAAGGCGTACATGCCCGCCTCCGTGCAAACCGCCTTCAGCTCGGCGCCGCTGGCCCCTCCCATGCGGTCGGCCACTTTCTTGAGGTCGATCCCCCGGGTCAGGTTCATGCGGCGGCTGTGGATGCGCAGGATGTCGACGCGGCTGCTCTCGGTGGGGTTTGGGAACTCGATCTTGCGGTCGATGCGACCAGGGCGCAGCAGGGCGGCGTCGAGGATGTCGATGCGGTTGGTGGCCATGAGCACCTTGATCTTGTTGGACGCCTCGAAGCCGTCGAGCTGTTGTGGTTGATGGGTTGGTTGTTGGGTTGTTGGGTAATGGCGGTTTGTCGGGGTTTTGTGGGGTTTTGTGGGGTGGCGGCGTCGTCCGTTTGGCGTTTGGGGTTTTTGGGGTGGTTTTTTGGGGGGGTGTCGATTCGGGGGTTTTGTTTGCGGTTTGGTTGATTAGTCTTTGGTTGGTACGTGTGCGTGGTGACGGTATGCGTGGCGATGTTGGCGGGCGCGGTCCCCCTCGTGTGTAGAAGAAAAAAGGCGACACCCGTCCCCCGCGCACAAAAAAAGCCCAGCGCGGCACAGACGCGCTGCGCCGCGCGCTCTCTCTCGTGCTTTTTTTCGGCCTCTTTCTTCCTGTCCCTTCTCGTTTCTCTTTCAAATCCCCTCCTGCTCACCTGGTTGAGCAGCTCGAGCATCGTCCGCTGCACCTCCGAGTCGCCCCCGCTGCCCCCCCCCCCTCCGCGCGCCGACCCGATGCTGTCCACCTCGTCCATGAAGATGATCGAGGGCGCGTGCTCGCGCGCCATGACAAACAGCTCGCGGACCATGCGCGAGCCCTTTGGTTTTTGAAGGGGGGTTGTTTTCGGGTCGTCGTGGCGTCGTCGATTGTTTGTTTGGGGAGCGATTGTGGCGATTCGTTCATTTGTTGTGGTGGCGGGGGGGGAGAGGGGGCGGGTGAGGTGTGCCAAAGGCGAGCGAGGCCGCGCGGGAAGACGGCGGCGAGAACCGCCGGCAAAAGGACTCGAATACAAAGCGACGAAAGAGGAGAAAGAGGACGGTTAGAAGGAGAAAGCGGGGAAAAAATACGCGCTCGCCCTCGCGCGCTTCTCGTCGCTCGCTGCCGCCCTCACCTCGCCGATGTACTTCTGCACCAGCTCCCCCCCGGACACGCGGATGAACGTGCAGTCGGTGTGGTGCGCCACCGCGCGCGCCAGCAGGGTCTTGCCCGTCCCCGGCGGCCCGTAGAGCAGCACGCCCTTGGGCTGGGCGATGCCGAGCGACTCGAAGAGCTCCTGTTTTTGTTTTTTTGTTTTTGAGCGGGAGGGGCGGGCGTGTCGGTGATTATCGTTTGGCGGGTTTTTCGTTTCGTTTAGTGGCGCGTGAGCAATCTTGGTCGGGCCGGGGCGGAGCGAGACGCCCGCCACACCAAAAACGGCCCCGAGGGAGGGGAGCGAAGAGGCGCGGGCGACGGGAAGCTTGAAAAACACGAGACAGAAAAGAGGCGGAGAGGGGAGAAACGGACCGTCGACAAAGACACAAAGCGAAACAAAAAGGGCGACAAAGAGGACAAGCAAGAGCACAAACAAGAAAGACAGACGCAAAGAAAGAACCACTAAGGACGCACCGGGTGCTTGAGCGGCAGCTCGATCACCTCCTTGATCTCCTTGATCTGCTGGTCCAGCCCCCCGATCACGTCGTACGTCGAGTCGGGCACCTTCTCGACCTTCATGAGCGACACTAGGGGGTCGACCTGTTGTTTTGGTTGTCGTTTCGTTTTTAGGGGTTTGGTTTTTTACGGGGTCGGAGCGTGAGTGCTGTTTCGGCGGCGGCAGCGCGCGCGCCCGCGAGCGTGTGTCTTGTCCTTTTGTTTTTGGGTGTCGAAACGAGAGCCCAGGAAAAAGCAAAGGACAAGACACGCAAAACAAGGACGCGGATCTCTCTCTGCCCCCCCCCCCTTGCCCCACCTTTGTCGGCAGCAAGACCTGCAGCGCGTAGCTGTCGTTGCGCAGCGCCACGCGGCTGCCGGGCGTCAGCCGCGCGATCTCGATCGACTTGTCCACGTCGACCACGTACTTGCCCTCCGGGTGCACCTTGACGAGGACCTTGGACTTGCCCATGACCTGTTATGTTTTTTGCAGGTTTTGGTTTTTGGGTCCGAAAGGGGGGGGGGAAAGAGAGACGTCAGCGGGCGGCTGGCAAGAGGGGGAGGGCGGGATCGGAGCGAAAAGCGCACAAAAAAGCACAAAAGGACGCGCCTTGATGACCTCGCCGACGTAGGATCCCGGCTCCTGGAGCAGCTGGAGCTCCTCGCGCAGCAGGCGCACTGTTCGTTTGTTCGGGCAAGGCGAAAAAGAGGGGTGTGTGTGAGAGAGGGGTCGGATTTTGCTTTTGGGGCGCGCAAAGGCGCAGCGAAACGGCGAAACGGCGAGCGCCTGGAATGACGGTCGAAACGGCGCCCCCGACGACGACACCTCTCCCTCTCACCCTGCGTGTTGAGCTCGTTGCGCTGCGCCTCCAGCCGCCGCAGGTTGTGCGACTTGTCCTTGATCAGCAGCTCGAGCTCGTTGATTTTGCTGAGGAAAAAGCTCGTGACGGTCTCGCCCTCGCTCCGCGGAGAAGCAGAAGGCGCGTCTGCCTGGGGAGCAGCGACCGCGACAGCCCCGGCCTTGCCCATCGTTGCTGCTACCGCTGCGGCCTTTTGAGTGAGCGTCGCAGGATGTCGCGGAGGTCGCGCGCGCGCGCACGTCTTGGGCGCTCTGCGTGCCTCTGCGCGCGCTCTTTGGAATCACTTGACGCGCGTGTCGAAGAAAGAGACAGGGGGCGACTCTCGTTAAGTTTTGATGGTGGTTTCGCGTTTCGCGTTTCGCGTTCCGCGTTGATGTGCAAAGGGGGTTGGTGATGCTGTGCTGATGATGGTTGATGCGTGTGTGCAGGCAAGGCTCGCGGCGACCCCTCAACAAAAGCGTTGAGCTCGAGCTAGACCCGCCGGCGCCGGCGCTTTCCGCCGCCCCGCAAACGACGCCGCCGACGCCCTCCGCCCCTTCGCCGCCGCCGACGCCAACGCCGCCCGCGCCCTCGCCCCGCCCCTCGCCACCGGGGCCAGCGACGCCCGCGCCTCGACCCTCAGCAGCAGCGCCCTCGCCCTCGCCCGCACGACGGGCGCCAGCGACGCCAGCGCCGCCGCCGCCCCCTTTGGCACGCCCTCGTGCTCGGCCATCGTGCCGCCCGCGGCGCAGCCCCAGGCGACGGCCTCCCGCAGGCCCGCGCCCGCGTGCGCGGCCGCGACAAAGGCGCCGCAAAAGGCGTTGCCGCACCCGGTCGGGTCGATCGCCGCGAGCCCGCGCACGGCAGGCACGCGCACTAGTCGGCCGGCAGACGGCGAGCCGCGGCCGCCGCCGCCGCCGCCGCCGCCAACAGCAACAGCGGACGACGACTTTGCCAGGGCGCCGCGCCGCCCGCGTCGCAGTGTGACAGTGAGGCCGCGCGCGGGGCCCGCGTCGAGCAGGGGATCGAGCAGCAGGCGCTCGGCCTCGCGCGCCGACGCCGCCGCGCGCTCCCCGTCGTCGTCCTCTTCCTCTCCGCCCGCGTCGCCGTCGCCGTCGCCGTCGGACCCCCCGCTCCTGCGCGGCAGTCTCACGCCGAGCATTGACGCGGCTTCCTCCTCATTGGGGGAGAACACGTCCAGCGGCTCGAGCAGGGCGCGCAGGTCCCGGGCGCCCAGCGGCGCGTCGCAGCGCGCGTAGGTCTCTGCCGACAGCAACCCCCAACCGCCGCCGCCGCCGCCGCCGCCGCCGCCGCCGCCGCCGCCGCCGCCGCCGCCGCCGCCGCCGCCGCCGCCGCCGCTGCCGCCGCCGCCACCCTCCCCCTCCGCCGCCTCCGCCCGCCTCTCGTCGACAGCCCTGCGCAGGCTCGCCAGCAGGGATCGCGGCGGGCGCGCCGCGTGCACCCCGACGTGGTACGACCGGGCCCGGCGCCTCAGCCGCTCGGGGAGCGACGCGAAGGGCGGCCGCAGCAGGCCTCCGAGCGCCGCCGCCCCGTCGGCGTCGCAGCGCCAGACCTCAGTCCGTCGGCCGTCCTTTTCCAGGAGCTGCCACGCGCGGGGGGTCGGCAGGCCCGGGCGCGGGGACAGTCCCGAGAGGTCGGCGCCCAGGCACGGGCCGGCCAGCCAGTCGCGCACGGCGGCGGGCAGGTCGTCCTCGCCGACGCCCGCGGCGAGCGCGATCCGCGGTGCGCGCGGGCACCCTGCGCCGGCGTCGACGGCGTCGGCGGCGGCGCCGATCGCTTCGGCCGCGACGGCAAAGCCCCAGAGTGCTTGCGGCCCCCCGCCGCCGACGTTGGCCATCGAAGTCCGCCCGTCCCAGTAGACGATATCGTCCACGATCAGCGAGAAGCAGACCAGGTCGAGCGGGTCGCCGTGGGTCGTGGGTCGTAGGCCCGAGCCGCCCATGATTGTTGCGAGGACGAAGCAAGGCAGTCAAAGAATCTTATGAAGGCTGGGGAGGCAGAGCGCCGTGTTTGAGGGGATTGCGCGGCGTGTGAGAGACACGCACTTCCGAGACGACGTGTTCAGACGACGGCGTCGACGAAGGCGCCCGCAGTCCGCCACGACGCGGGGTTGTTCAAATCCGAGTTCGAGCGGCTTCTCGTCACGTCGTCTGTGATTCATCAGCAAGCCCGGTAAACGACAAGCGACCGATCGTCACTCACTGCCGCCGCCCTCACCCGGCGCGCGCGTGTGTGAGGACAAACACCCTCACCTCCACGTCGCCTCCGACACCTCCTCCTCTTTCACACGCCACCATCCCCATCACCAAGGGACCAATCCCGATGCACGCCATGCTCAGCAGCAGCGTCCCGACGGCACCGCCCCGCAAGTGCGGCGGCGGCCGCGCCAAGCGGCGACGGACGACGCCCGCGCCTCTGCCGGCGGCGCCCGAGGGGCGCGCGATGTCGCCCCCGCCGGCCGCGCCCTCCCCCTCTCTGCTCCCGCCGGAGCTCGAGCGCGCCTGGACGGCGCGCGCGCCCACCGCATGGCACTCGCTCGGGGGGCCGGACGCTTGGCAGGTGTGTGGTTTTATGGCCGGGTCGCCGAAACCTTGAAACATAACAAAAGTTGTCGCCAACCCGCCGCGTTTGCGCTCACCGGCGCCCCTGCCTTCTGCCAACCAAAAACAACCCCCCCCCCCCCCCCCCCCCCCCCCCCCACCCCCCCCCCCCCCCCCCCC
>Ga0105055_10010205_pt1 | contig 11798 bp, 8 predicted proteins | sample BON03_FD_78090 | JGI IMG/M metagenome (GOLD analysis project Ga0105055, IMG submission 78090) | Freshwater microbial communities from Lake Bonney liftoff mats and glacier meltwater in Antarctica - BON-03 | ecosystem: Environmental > Aquatic > Freshwater > Ice > Glacier meltwater | place: Lake...
GAAGGCACGGGCGTTTATCCGGTGAAGGTGCCACTTGATGATGTGATTCATCGCATTCCGTTCACGCTGCCGTTTGTGCCTTATGTCGCACCGCACGGCGGCAAGGATGCGTGGGGCTGGTACAAGGATGGCCGATGGATCGCCTACTATCATCCAGGCGATATTGGTGATGCCTGGGCGGATGGACACGCGGGTGTTCGCCGTGAGATTTATGAAGCTTGCTATCAACTGGGCGTGAACGTGATTTTCTACGCTCATGCGGAGTACAACAAATGGCTCGACACACGCGAGAAGAAAGAATAAATTCACCGGCGATGCAAGCTCGAATTCCCCTGCCTCTTAGGGAGGGGTTAGGGGAGGGTCGGTCCATGAATCAGCGGCTTGATGTGTGTTTGCAGTTGGCTGGCGGTACGACATCTTCTGAGCATCAGACCGGCAGTGATCTACGACTGCCGACCCTCCCCCAGCCCCTCCCTAAGAGGGAGGGGAGTAAGATCGCATTGCTTCTGATCCTATTGCAATTTGCAATGGTCATTGGCCATTTTTCAATCTCTCCCGCTTCCGCTGCGCGCAATGAAAAGTTCGACGAGATGTCGCTCGACCGCTGGGCGAAGCTGCGTGAAGTGGAACGGCATCAACTCAACATCGCGGATAAATACTACGGCAAAGGCGAATGGAAAATCGCCATCGCTGAGTATGAAAAATATCTCAAACTCTACGAAGCCAGCGAAGGCGCTTCGTATGCGCAGATGCGCTGGTCGATCTGTCAGGTGCAACTTCGCAAGCTCAATACCGCGATCAAAGATGGCTTTCAATCGGTGATCGACTACTGGCCTGAGTCGCCTGATGCGACCAAGAGTGCTTACCTCATCGCTTCGACCTACCGCGATATGGGCCAGGTCATGAACGCCAAAAAAGCCTACGGCCACGTCATCGAACAGTACCCCGATGATGTCGTCACGGTGCGCGCCAAGCTGGACCTCATCGAGCTGGCTAAGAAAGAGGATGATGACAAGCGCGTGCTCCTGCTGCTCAATGATCTGACGTTTGGCACCAAGCGAACGGAGGACAACAGCAGCTACTGCGTTCACGCTTCGCGCGATCTGGCGCTGCGGCACTTTTATGCGGGTGTTTATGACGAAGCGGTGAAGGCGCTGGAAACGAGCTACAAGGATAGTTCGCTCTCGCGACATATCTATGAGATTTCAGCCGGGCCCATCAGCACGCTCACCGGCGATGAAAAGCGTAAGGAAATCGGGGCGAAACTCGCTGATCGTGTCATTGCGATGATCGACGAAATCACGCCTACGGCGCTGACTGATGATGCAGCGAAGAGTCGTGCGAAGACTTATGCCTACTGGATCGCCGACACGCACAGCCGCGCGCGAAGGCCAGCGGAAGTGATCAAGGTTTATCAGCAGATGGAGAAGACGTTTGGCGTGGATGATGGCCTGCTCGACAACTTCGCGCAGTGGTATCGCGGCCAGAACAAGCGCGATGAAGCGCGCAAGGTCTATGCGCGATTCGAGAATCAGATTCAAGGCCAGTCGCGCATTGCTTACATGTGGCGCGAGGAGTCGAAGTGGGATCAGGCGATTGCGATTTACGAAGCGCTCGAAGCGCAGGACAAAGAGCGCTCCACCGAATGGCGCTGGCAGATTGCTGAGTGCTACGACGCAGGCGGCAAGCTGCGCGAAGCGATCGGCAGCTACCAGCTCGCTGAGCGTTATCCCGCATCACTGGAGCGCATGGCGTGGTGCTATCGCAGGCTCAAGGAATATCCCAAGGCCTTGGATCTTTACGGTCAGATCATCACGGCTTATCCCGATAGCGGCTCCGGTGCCCGCTACAGCATCGGCGAAACTTTTGAAGCGATGGGCAAGGATGAAAATGCAATCCGTGCGTTTCAGCAGGTCTGCCGTGATTATCCAACGAGCGGCCAGGCCAGCCGCGCTCATGCACATCTTCAGAACAAGTATAAGATCAACGTGACACTGGGCGGTGCGAAAGAAGATTGAATGCTTAGCGCCGTCCCAAAGGGACGGGAGGAAATATGCCGTTTCGATTTCATTGTGAACACTGCGATGTGCGCATCAAGGTGCCTGATGGCTCTGCGGGCAAGAAGGTCAAGTGCCCCGGCTGCGGTCAGGCGCAGCGGATTCCTGTTGCCGCCGCGCCGCCCACTGCGGCTGCGGTGGTGCCGCCCAAGGCGCGCGCTATGGCCGTGAGCGATGCAGCTGTGAGCGACGCAGCCGTGAGCGATGAAACGAGCAGTGAGCAGGCAGTGACGAAGGAGAAGTCAGAACCCAAAGCGGCCAAGGATTGGAGCGAGATTTCCAAGAAGAAACGGACCAGCATCAAGCGGGCGGATGAGGCGTCGAAGCTTGCAACAGAACCCGCGCCATTGCCGAAGGAGAAATTGAAAGAGATCGAAATCGAAGAAGTGCCGGTGGTGCTGCCGCCGGTGATTGAGGATGAAGCTGCGGATGATGATGAGATCGGCGTGGATGACATGCCTGCCCCCGTGGTCAACTCGGGCCAGAGTAATGATGCATTGCTCGCGTTTCTTGCAGAGACCCAAGGCACGGGTGAGTCCTCTGATGAAACAGCTTTGTCGAATGAGATTGCAGATCAAACGGTTGATGAAAATGCGACTGGCAATGATGGATCGAATGAGCAGCTAGTCGTTGAAAAGCGTCCCGCTGAAAAGCAGGCCGCACAAGAAGAAGAGGTCGCACCATCAGTGCAGGCCAGTCGTCCGGTGGCGGATGAAGTGGAGAACGCGACCGACCAACTGACGGAGGCTCAGTCAACGGAGCCAACTGCTGAGCAGGAACTCCCATCGATAATGGCGAAGGAGCCGGTCAGCGAAGAAGCTGTTCCACAAGCGACTGAGCAGGAAGCGAAAGGTCAGAAGGTGAAAGAGCAGGGCGACAATTCGCAAGAAGAATTGCAAGAAGAATTGCAGAATGAATCGAAAGACGAATCAGAAGATGAATCGGAAGAAGATTACGAAGGCCCGGCCGGCGAGGTGCGTGAACTGTTCGATGACTTTGTAAAGCGCGAGAAAGCGCAGCGACTGGCGGAGGAGGCAGAGGCGCCGCGATCACTTGCGAAGCAGGATCAGCCGATGTCGGTCTCAGCTTCGACGACGACAGGCGCGGCATCCAACATTGAAAAATCGCCAGCTCGTGAGTCGCCGATCGGCGAACCAGTGGTGAAAGTCAAAGTGCCTCCGCGCATTGTTCGCCAGGCAGAGACTCGCTCGATTCCCGATCAGGCCGTGGCCGCATCACCGGAGGCATCATCGGTTTCTTCGTCGGCTTCACGTGTTGCGTCAGAGCCAAGCGCCCATCGTGCTTCGCCGCAAGCGATTCCGTTGTCTTCAAGTAAGAGCGCGGCTGTTGATGTTGCGCCGTCTGAAGAAGATCAAGTCGAGCATGATGAGCAATCGGCTCAAGCGCCACAGGTGAGCCGTGCTGCACTAGCCTCGGCGACGTCTGATTCGTTGTCTTCACTGCCGCTGGCCAAGCCTCGCCGTATCGCACCGCCGCCTGGTTTTGCGACGCTGCTGGCGCTCTGCTGGCTGCTGCGCATTCTGGCTTGTGTGTCGATTGTGAGTCTGGTGAAGCTCGCGCTCTTGTGGATCGATGCGGGCGCGAAGGTGCTCGATGTGATCATCGTTGCACCGCTAGGCATCGGCGTGGTGATTGCTCTCTGGGCACTGGGCGAGATGGCCAGGGTCGTTCGCATCACCGCGAGAAACGGCAGCCGATGATCGGGTGCGTGTTTATTCTTCGTTCGCCTAGGCGGTGATCTTCGTTCGCCAAGGCGAACGGCTAAATAGATATTTTTCATGTCTCTTCTCGATCGCTCCATGGCGCTGATTGTTTCGCATGGTCCTTATCTCTGGGCCTTGTGGCTGGTCGCCGCTTTTCTGGTGGGGCGGTGGGGCGGCATTGTCGGTGTCGTCGTCGGCCGTACTGTCACCGCAGCGATGGTGGTGCTTCTGGATTTTCAGATTCTCTATCAGCAGATTCAGCAAGGCAGCGCCGCTGTGGAGCGCGGGATTGACTGGGCATTTGTCTGGCACACGGCGATGCATGTCATCCTGATCAACACGCTCCTCTTGCCGCTCAACGTTCTGGGCTGGTGGATGTGGAAGCGAAATCACAAAGCAGTCGTCAGCACGGAAGGGCTTTAAGAACGAATCGGAAACAACCACCGAGACACCGAGGAAGGCAAAAATTAAAAGCAAAATGAGAGACACATGAAGCGATCGCATGTTTGCTGTGCTGTCGCTGAACTTTGGTTTATCTTTCTCAGTGTTCTCGGTGTCTCGGTGGCCAATCCTGTCTTGACCTTCAACGAAGCCAGATTGGTAGGGCGTTCTCGAACGCGCTGGGTGATCCAACTTGGTGCGTCAGCGCCGAGCCTCTACGCACCCTACGAGAGATTGCTCGCGTTCACCTTTCTTGACGCAACAGTGCTATCATTGGTAAGTTGTCAATCCCCGCCGCTGTTTGGAGGAGAGCAAGAGCACGCTGTCGCGAACACTTGGGGGATACGGGTGTTTCTCGCGATGCCAGGCGTGTGAATCGGAAAAACAGGTGGGGTAAATTCAGGTGGGGCAGGGGCCGTTCCGGGGCCGTTCTGGGAATTCCGGGAGGAGCGTGCTGGGCGAAATGTTTCACGCAACGCCGGTTTTATCGCGAGGTTCGGATGGCATTGACGCGCCGCAAATTGGGTGAGATTCTCCAGAAATGGGGACTGGTCAGCGAACAGCAATTGAGCGAAGCGCTCAAGATCGCCCAGGGTCAGCGCAAGCGCGTGGGCGAAACTCTCGTCGAACTGGGCCACGTCAGCGAGACGGACATCGCCAAGGCGCTGGGCCAGCAGTTCAATATGGAATACATCGACCTCGATCGCCCCGATGCGATCAGCAAGGAGAATCTGAATCTCCTGCCCGCCGAGGTCATCAAGAAATATCTCGTGCTCCCCATTTCGCAGATCAACGGCACGCTCAAGGTGCTGATTCACGATCCGATGGATCTGGATGTGCTCGACGATCTGACGTTTCGCATGAACTGCAAGATCGAGACAGCTCTGGGCGCCAAGGGAAAGATCAAGGAATACATCGATCAGTACATGGGCGGCACGCGCGCAGCCATCGACCAGGTCACCAAAGACTTGTCGGTCGATAAAGGCTCCTCGATGGACATCAAAGGCTTGTCCATCGACACGAGCATGTCCGTCGATACCGATGGCGGAAACAAAGCTGCCCAAGAAGCGCAACAGGCTCCGATCATCAAACTCGTGAATCACATCATCGCTGAGGCGGTGATTGCTGGTTGCAGTGATATTCATATTGAACCGTTCGCTGACCGGGTGCGACTGCGCTACCGAATCGACGGCGTTTGCGTGGAAAAGGAGCGCATTCCCAAAGCCACGCAAAGCGCGGTCATCGCCCGTATAAAGATCATGTCGGGCATGAAGATTCAGGAAAAACGTATTCCTCAGGACGGTCGTATCAAGCTGATCGTCAACGGCGAAACCGTCGATTTCCGCGTCAGTGCCTGCCCGGCTTACCACGGCGAGTCCATCGTTCTTCGTATTCTTCGCCCCGAATCAGCCCGCATCGGTCTGGCCAATCTCGGTATGCGTCCCGATACGCTTCAGACCTTTGAAACCATCATTAAACGCCCCAACGGCATCTTCCTCGTCACTGGGCCGACCGGTTCGGGCAAGACCACCACGCTCTATACCGCGCTGGATGTGCTCAATCGGCCTGACCGAAAAATCATCACGGCAGAAGACCCGGTCGAATACAACTTCAAAGGCATCAATCAGTGCCAGGTGAACGATTCCATCGGCTTGACCTTCCCGAAGATTCTCCGCGCCATGCTGCGTCAGGCACCCAATATCGTGCTCGTCGGTGAAATTCGCGATAAGGAAGTCGGTGAGGTTGCGATTCAAGCGGCGCTCACGGGTCACCTCGTGTTTTCCACGCTGCATACCAATGATTCGCCTTCGGCACTGACGCGTTTGATTGACATGGGTATCAAGCCGTTCCTCGTGGCCAGTTCGATTCAGGCGGTGCTGGGGCAGCGTCTGGTGCGAATTCTGTGTCCCAAGTGCAAGGAACCCGAAGATGCACCAGATCCCAAGCTGATGAAGATTCTGGGCATGACCAAGCGCGATATTGAGGGCAAGACGCTGATGCGTGATGTCGGTTGCCAGGCGTGCGGAAACAAGGGGTTTCGCGGCCGCCGTGGTATTTATGAACTGATGGTGATGAACGCTGAAATTCGCGATCTGGCGTTCAAACGGGCGCCGGTCAATCTCATTCGCACGGCTGCCATCGGCTCGGGCATGCGCAACCTGCTGGGCGACGGTAAGCTCAAAATCCTCGATGGATTCACCACGCTGGACGAAATCTCCCGCATCGCACAGGTCGAAGGCGTGGTGGATGTGGATAGTGTGGAGTAAAGCAAAGTCCAGAGTCCGGAGTCCAGAGTCCGGAGTCAATAAGAGCGTTATGGTCAGCACGACTCCGGACTCTGGACTCCGGACCTCCGAATTCCCATAGGATCTATTCGATGTCGCAAGTTCATATTGATCGTCTGCTGGACACTGTCATCAAACAAAAGGGCAGTGACTTGCATCTGGTAGTGGGGCGGCCGCCGACCATTCGCATGCGTGGCCGACTGGTGCCTTTGAAGACGAAAGTGCTTGAACCTGCGGACACGGTTGCGCTGATGAAGTCGATCGCACCGGAGCGTTCGCAGACGGAACTTCAAGAAGAAGGTGGCTCCGACTTTGGTTTCGCCTACGGCGATCAGGCTCGCTTCCGTGTCGCCATTTTCAAGCAGAAGGGCAATGTCTCTCTCGTGCTGCGTCAGATTCCCAGCACGCTGCTGACTTTCGAGCAGATCGGCCTGCCCTCGCAGGTGGCCGATCTTTGCCGCCGGCCTCGCGGGCTGATTCTGGTCACCGGGCCGACGGGTTCAGGCAAGACGACCACGCTGGCATCGATGGTGTCGTTCATCAATCAGACGATGGACAAGCACATCATCACCGTTGAGGACCCTATTGAGTATTACTTCAACCACGATGTCAGCATCGTGAATCAGCGCGAAGTGGGTAACGATGTGCCCAGCTTCGCGGAAGCTCTGCGTCGCGCTCTGCGTATGGACCCGGATGTGGTCATGGTCGGTGAAATGCGTGACCTTGAGACGATCGAAGCGGCAGTTCGCGCGGCTGAAACGGGCCACCTCGTCTTCGGTACGCTGCACACCACCGGCGCGGCAGGCACCATCAACCGTATCATCGATGCCTTCCCGGTTGCCCAGCAGAACCAGATTCGCGTGCAGCTATCAACGGGCCTGGCGGCAGTGCTCTCGCAGCAATTGATGCCCCGCATCGACCAGAAGGGCATGGTCGCGGCCTACGAGTTTCTCGTCATCACACCCGCCATCGCCAACCTCATTCGCGAAGCCAAAACCTTCCGTATCGACTCCGCCATTCAGACCGGTAAGAAGTATGGCATGCAGCTCCTGGATGATCACCTGTGGGATCTTTACACGAAGAAGATCATCTCCGCCGAGGAGGCTGTGGATAAGTGCAAAGACCCCACCGAAATGGCCATCAAGGTGAAACAGGCGGGCGGCCACTTCGAGCGTACGGAATACGAAGAAACCATCACTGCCGCAGAATGAGCGGTGTCGTTTTGCGGTGATCGAGAGGCCGTAATCGCGTCGTTAAGGCGCCGTTCGGGCTAGGCCCAATCAGGTGAATTGTAGATTCTCATGGGTCCCCAGATCGTACGCGTGCCTATATTTCGACCATCTAGACCACCTATTTTGACACAATTCGATCCGAAAACCACGTGTCTTATTGATAATTTGCACACATTCGCCATTGAAGTCTCCGATAATCCCATTATGATATGTGTGTACCGCATTCCTTCCCTCCCCACGCGATTTTTCATTCCCCACCGAAATCATTCATACTCGCTTCCGCTTTTTTAATCATTGGATAACCAGAGACCTTTATTTAGACATCTGGTTTTTGTTCGACTGATCGACTCAATCGCTTAGCACTTAATTACGTAACGTAGCTTATTTTTCAGGCAGTGCCCCGGGGCAGGGAACGGTTGACATGGCTGAGAACAAAAAGAAACCTGGCGACAGCGGCGAGCCCAAGCCCGATATTTCCGAACTCAAAGGTCGGAAGATCGGTCGCGTCTTGACCAAGATGGGCAAGGCCACGCGCGAGCAGGTTCAGGAAGCGCTCGATCTCCAGAATCAGCAAAAGCGTGTCCCCTTGGGCCAGCTTCTGATCGAACTGGGTTACGTGACTCCTGAGGATATCAGCGCAGCCTTGGCTGCTCAGGCAGGCATGGTCTCGGCCAATCTGGACGACCTGAAAATCTCTGCGGACATCATCAAGATTCTTCCCGCTGAAATGGCCCAGGCTTATCAGGTGATGCCTGTGGCGTTCGACAAGGAAACCAATACGCTCACGGTCGCTCTCAAGGATGCCAGCAACTTTCACGCGCTGGACAACCTGCGGCTGCTTATGGGCTTTCAGGTTAAGCCGGTCATCGCTGATCCCAAGCAGGTCGATAAGCTCCTCAAGCAGCACTACGGCGGCGGCGGCGATTCGCTGACCGATCTTATCAATGAAATGGCCGGCGATGCCGATCTGGAACAGCTCAAAGACCACGGCCAATCGATCGACCTTGACACGCTGCTCGAAGCCGTCGAAGACAACAAGGTCAAGCGGCTGCTCAACCTGGTGCTCATGCAGGCCATCAAAGACAAAGCCTCCGACATTCACTTTGAGCCGTTCGAAGACGAATTCAAAATGCGCTATCGCATCGACGGTGTGCTCTATGAAATGGTGCCGCCGCCCAAGCATCTGGCGATGCCCATCTGCTCCCGCATCAAGGTTATGGCCAAGCTCGATATCGCGGAACGGCGACTGCCGCAGGACGGCCGCATCGAACTGACGGTCAACAACAACCCGGTCGATCTTCGTGTCGCGGTGCTGCCGACGATGTTCGGCGAATCGGTCGTTATGCGTGTGCTCGATCGTGCTAACGTTTCACTCGATCTCGAAAAAGTCGGCCTTCGCCGCGATGACTTGGAAATCACCCGGCAGCTCATCAATAAACCCAACGGCATCGTCATCGTCACCGGCCCCACCGGCTCAGGTAAGACGACGACGCTCTATTCCGCGCTCAACGAACTCAACGAAATCTCAGATAAAATTCTCACCGCAGAAGATCCCGTCGAATACGACATCGATGGTCTGGTGCAGGTGCAGATCAATACCGAGCAAGGCCTCACCTTTGCGAAAGCGCTGCGAAGCTTCCTTCGTCAGGATCCGGACATCATCCTCGTCGGCGAGACGCGTGACCTTGAAACCGCTCAGATCGCGGTGCAGGCGTCGCTCACGGGCCACTTGGTGTTCACCACGCTGCACACCAATGATGCGCCTTCCTCGATCGCTCGTCTGGCTGACCTTGGGCTTGAGCCGTTCCTTATCACTGCGACGCTCGAAGGCATCATCGCGCAGCGACTGGTGCGAAAAGTCTGCCCGCGCTGCAAGGAAGCGTATCAGCCTTCGGAAGATGAACTGTTCCAGCTTTCGCTGACAACGGATGACCTTCAGGGCCGTCAGATTTACCGTGGCCGCGGCTGCGATTTCTGCAACGGCTCGGGCTACAAAGGCCGCATGGGTCTGTTTGAAATCATGGTGCTCGATGATGAGCTTCGTGAACTGATTATCCAAAACGCCTCGACGCAGATTCTGCGAGCCGAGGCCCTCAAGCGCGGCATGCGTACGCTGCGCCAGTCAGGCCTCTTGGGTATTTTCGACGGCATGACAACGATCGATGAAGTGGTCCGCGAAACACTGGCGGAAGAGTGATGATGCGGGGTTCGGGTATCGGGTTTGGGGTGTCGAATTTCAATCGACATTCAAACGCGACACCCAGCCCGACACCCGACACCTGACACCTGACACCCGTGACCTGCCTCCCGACACCTGACACCCCAAACCCTGGATAACCCCATGCCTACTTTCACGTTTGAAGCGCTCAACGAAGCGGGTAAGCCGCAGAAGGGTTCGATCAACGCGACCAGCAGCGAAGATGCGATTTCCCGCATTCGCAGCCAGGGCCTGTTCCCCACCTCGGTGCGCGAACAGAAGGTCAAGAAAAAAGAATCCGCCCCCACCAGCAAAGAAGCCAAGGGTGGCAAGGGTGCGACGGCCAAGAGCGGCACCAAGGAAAAAAAGAAGTGGACGGAAATCACCATTTCCGTCGGCGGCGTGAGCCAGAAGATTCTCACAGGCTTCACCCGCCAGTTCTCCACGCTTCAGGATGCAGGCCTGCCGATTCTTCGCTCGCTCCAGATTCTGGAACAGCAGCAAAAGCCTGGCATGCTCAAGAACACGCTTCAGGAAGTGCAGGAGGATGTATCAGGCGGCTCGACGCTCTCCGATGCGATGCAGCGTCACCCCAAAACATTCGACAAGCTTTACACGAAGATGATTGCCGCAGGCGAGGTCGCCGGTGTGCTCGACATGATTCTCCAGCGACTGGCCGAGTTCCTCGAAAAGGCCGCGAAGCTCAAGCGAAAAATCGTCAGCGCCATGATCTACCCCGCAGTGGTCATCGGCGTGGCGTTCGTGATCGTCGCGGGCATCATGGTCTTCATCGTGCCTAAGTTCACCAAGATCTTCGAAGATTTCGATACCGAGCTGCCAGGCCTGACCGTCATGCTCATGAACGTCTCCAAGTTCATGGGTGGTTTCCTGCTGCCGGATAACGAGGGTATCCCAGGCGTCTTGCTGATATTTGTCTTGCCGTTCTTTTTGATGGGTATGTACAGACTCGGACGCAAGAGCAACGGCGGGCGCATGTTCATCGATTCGGTGATGCTCAAGATTCCGGTCTTCGGCAAGCTGATTAATAAGAGTTCCATCGCCCGTATGACCCGCACGCTGGGCACGCTGGTTCGCGCCGGTGTGCCCATCCTCGATGCCATCACCATCACCAAAGACACCACCGGCAACGCCATCTTCCAGAAAGCACTGATGGATGTTCACGACTCAGTGCGGCAGGGCGACAGTTTCGCCGAGCCGCTGCGAAGGTCCAAAGTCGTCGATTCGATCGTGGTCAACATGATCGACGTCGGCGAAGAAACCGGTGACCTCGACAAGATGCTTCTGAAAATCGCAGACAACTACGACGACGAAGTGGACACCATCGTGGCCAGTCTGGTGTCGCTGCTCGAACCCATGATGGTCCTGAGCCTGGGAACGATCGTCGGCTTCATCGTCGTCGCACTCTTCCTCCCGCTGGTCACGCTGATCCAGTCGGTGACGTAAGAAGCAGGGGCAGTGGCAGTGGCAGGAGCAGTGGCAGGAGCAGGAGCAGGAGCAGTAGCGGCAGTAGCAGGAAACAGCGAACAAAGCCCACTCGCTTCTGTGGGTGGGTCCCCCGAGAGCAAACAGCCATGAACACTCATCAAAAACCATCGCGTCAGCAAGGCTGGAGTCTCATCGAACTGATGGTCGTTATCAGCATCATCACCATCTTGCTGGCGATCCTCATCAACACCGCTGGCGAAGGCAAAGGCCCCGTCGAACAGACGAAGGTGACGCTCAAGGCTGCGATGGCGGCAGCGACTGAATATGAGGTGACCACGACGCTCAAGATCGATCACCTCACTGGCACAGGTGGTAACTCGATTGCACGGTTCTGTTCCGCCCTCTGGAAGCTGGAC
>Ga0105055_10010207_pt1 | contig 11797 bp, 2 predicted proteins | sample BON03_FD_78090 | JGI IMG/M metagenome (GOLD analysis project Ga0105055, IMG submission 78090) | Freshwater microbial communities from Lake Bonney liftoff mats and glacier meltwater in Antarctica - BON-03 | ecosystem: Environmental > Aquatic > Freshwater > Ice > Glacier meltwater | place: Lake...
CCTGTTTTGCTGCGGAAGCCGGCTGCTCCTTGACCAGGTTTAGATTTGTGTCCGTGGCAGTGCCGGCAAGCAGCGACAAGTACGTATCTTCCAGCCTCGTGGCAAGACCCCCTGTACCCTTGATTGTGTTCAGGTCAACCTCGGCAAACACAACCTCCATGACGTTGCCGTCCAAGTTGATCTTCTTGTTGGCCGTGAGCACGACACTAAGTGTCTCCAATTGGCCCATCTCAGCCCCTTGCAAGGTGATCTTGGTGACTTCTAGCGATGATGCCAATATGGGTTCAGTGAAAGTCAGGAGCATTTTGCCGTCGTCGAGAAGCATAGAGAATTCCAACAGCTCTGGCCTGGTGACGTCCGAATTGAACGCCGTCGCCTGTTGCCCGGCAGTCTCTGTTATTGCCGCAAAAGCAACTCCAACCATGTCGGCCACCAGTCCGTCACCAATGGACAAAAAGGTGCTAGCCAAATCCACTGCTAGCGTGCCCTTAAGTTTGATAGCGCTCAAATCAGCCACGTTAAGGATGATCTCTATCTCGAGTCCCTTCTCAGATGTGGACGACGCCTTGCCAGTCAGGGTGTGCGCAACGACACCGCTTGCCGTTTTGTTCACGTCAGACTGCACCGTGAGCCTCTCCGCAATTAGGGTATCGGCCTTCACTGTCTCGTCAAACGTCAGCGTCAATAAACCGATGTCCATGTCCAGAGTGAAACCAGCAAGCTTCGGGGCAGAAGTGTCGGGGACAAACTCAGACGGCGCCAGCGCAGCATGTGCTGGTATGGCAACAACCGGGTTTTTGCTCATGTCGGTTGCAGCCTGGGCGGAGAGGGAAAGGGAAATGCTGCTGGCATCCTTGCCCACGCCCTTTTGCTTCATCACATTCAGGTCAACCGTGGCCAGATCTAAAGTGATATCCAATGCGTCCACGTTAGCCACGGTTCCTCCCGTCAGAGCAATGCTGACGCCATTCCCGTGCATCTCCAGCTCTGCAGGCGTGACGCTGGTCGCCAGAATGGTTTCAGAAAATTTCAGCACCATCTTGCCGGTGTCCATGGAAACGGTGAATCCGAGGAGTGTAGGCTTCGAAACGTCGTCTGTCACCACGTCCACCTGCAAGCCATTGCCATTCGTGCGGGCGGCGATGCTGTTCTCGCTGAGGTCCTTAACAAATAGCTGGGTGTAGGTCACAAAGGTGTTGTCCAACTTGGTACCCAAATCAGATTTTTGCTTGAGGGCGTTGACGTCTGCACTGACAATAGTCAATGTCAGCTCGACGGAGTCAGCAGGGCTCACGCTTCCACCCGTCAGGACTAGCTTGATGTCCGACGTAGCGCTCGCCTGCAGCGTGACCTGCTCCGGTTGCAGACTGCTGAAGCTGACAATTTCGGAGAATGTAAATGTCAGGCTTCCCTTGTCCAGATCCAGCTCAAATCCCACCAATTCCGGGGCCTTGGTGTCCTTAATCAATTCCGCCACTTGCTTTCCTGCATCAAGAGCAATGGCAGCAAGAGTATTTCCAAAGTAGTCGACCGTAAATGTTGCCTCAACCGAGAAATAAGTGTTGGTAAGATCTGTAGCAATATCCGACGAACTCTTGAGGAAGTTGAGATCGTCCGCAGACAAAGCGATGACAACATTGACTTGGTCTTCATCGATGCTGAACTCTCCCCCAGATAACTTTCTAGCAGTGCTCGAAGATCCGGTGGCTTTACTCTGGATTGTCACCATCGTGATGTCTACAGTATCTTTGTCGATGGCCTCGCTCAGCACCATTGTTAGTGTGCCCAGGGTCAGGTCGAGACTCCCGGATTGGACGCTTGGCTTCGTGCTGTCAGCTGTAAACTCGCTCACTTGCAAGCCGTTTCCGTCCGTCACGGCGATCACGTCCTTCCTCGTGATGTCATCGAAAGCAGCCGCCGACATGACCAAATATGTGTCAAGCTTAGAGGTACCAAGACCGGCAGTTGTCTTAATCTTCAGGGCATCGGCATGGCCCATTTGCACGGTCACAATCAAGCTGTCGGCGCTGTTGGGTGCCACCGTACTGGCAGCCGTAAGAGCGAATCTTGTCCCGGCCGTGGCAGAGTCCTGAATGGTCACCGCCGCCGGTTGAAAGCTATTCACATCCACTGCGTCAGTAAAAGTAAATATGATGATCTCTTTATCCATGTCAACAGAAAACGCCGCCACACTGCATGGCGTCGTGTCCTGCTCAAAAACACTGGCTTGCAACGCTTCAGAATCCACTATAGCCACAACACCAACTGCAGACATGTCCTTGATCGTCCCGCCACCAACAACAATGAATGTGTTATCTTTGTCTGTTCCGAGTCCAGTGTCGGACTTGATAGCCGTAGTGTCGGCACTGACAAGCTTGATAGCAATGAAGTCGTCACCGTCGGCAGATGGCTGCTGAATGCTGCCGCCTGTGAGCTGCCTGGACTTGATGTTGGACGTCTTTGATGACTGAATCTGCAGCCTCGTCACCAAGAGTGTGTCTGGTCGAACAGGTTCGTTGAAGCGCAACAGCAACACGCCATTGTTGAGGTTAAACTCAAAAGCTACCACGATGGGCGCTGTGCTGTCGGCTGTGTGGAGGTCGACGGCAACAGGAGCAAGTTCAGAAACCGGTTCCAACTCGTTCTGGCTCATGTCTTGGATGGCGTCCTTGGTGGCAGCCAAGAAGGTCTCCTGCTTCGTGAGCGCAAAGTCCTTGGCCTTCATCTCCAAAACGTCAGCTGATAGGAGATAGATGGTGATCGACACACCGTTGCCAGGCATTGTGAATCCGCCAGCAAGCGTGACTTTCTTGGTACCAGTACTGTCCAGCAACGTCAAAGCAGTTGGCTGGCAGCTTCCGGAAGCCACCGTCTCGGAAAAAGTGATTGTCATAGTCTCCAGCTGCATATTCAACGAAAAGGCCACCATTGTTGGTTTGGTGGTGTCCCGCACAAAATCATGGGCGTAGCTGAAAACGGCCTCACTCAGGTCGATAGGAACGGGCCGGAGCTTGTTTCCAGCAACGTCGGTCGCAAAATCTGCAGTCAGCTGAACAAAGCAATTGCCTCTGGAAATGCACAATTGCTCCAGCTTTTTGATGGAATTCGCATCTGCATCCGTCAGCAGAATCTCCACATCCGGACTATCCAACTGAGTGGTCACCGTGCCACCTGTGAGCGTGTACATGACATTGGCATCAAAGAAAAAATTGACAAGGGTCAGCTCTGTAGGTGCCACCGTCGTGATCTTGAGGCTCTCCGAAAACTTGAGGTGGATCTTGTGCGAGTCGAGGTCAAATCTCACGAAACCTGATGGCGCCAACTTGGGTGCGACCTCGTCTCTTCCGAAGGTACTCACAAGCACAGCATCATTACCTTCTATCGGTGCCAGAGCAAGGCCGGCCGCATCATAGATGGCATTGATACCATAGCTGATATAGCAAGTAAACTCGTCAGCACATATACCAGACCTCTTCACCAGGTCGACGTCCTCGTTAGTCAGGACAATGCTTACAGCAACAGAGAGGTCAATCTTTACTAAAGATCCCCCACTCAGCGTCACCGTCTTGTCACCGTTGATGCTGTCTTGCAGCGTGAACTTTGTGAAAACCACCGTTGCTGGATCAACAGGTTCCACATATGTCAGCTTAACAATGTTTGTGGTTAAGCTCAAATCAAACGTCTTCAGCGTGGTGACAGTGGTGTCTGTCGTGAGGGTATCGACGACCATTGCAGAGGATGCCACAATCTCGGTTGCGGAAATTCCGTTCATATCCTTAATTGCTGCAGATCCTAAAACGATAAACGTGTTTTCCTCCGTCGTGGCAAGGTCAGGCTGCGCGCGCAAAAGGTTGGCATCGTCGAGAGATAGTACAATGGTAACTGTTTTGCCATTCACGGCAGAGTCGGACACCTTGCTGTCGGCCGTGAGTGTTACTGTCTGAGTCGCTGATGAAGCCTTGTTCTGCAGGCTAATGTCTGACGCCACCAGAGAATTGATGTCGACCACTTCGGACATTTCGAGAATTAATTGTCCGACGTTAACATCAAGCCCGAACAACAGCAGCTGTGGTGCCTTTGTGTCCGCCGTGTAGCTTCTCACGCCCAGGCTTGCCGCGAGCGCAATTTCACGCGCAGTGTTCCCGGCCACGTCAGACACGAACAACGCGGCAGCAGCCAAAAAGGTGTTGTCCGATTGTGTCGCCAACGTGGTCTTCAGCTTGAGCGTGTCAAGATCACTGTCATCAAGCTGCACCGATACCACGATATCGGTGATCTTGCTTGCCGTCCCGCCCGTCAGCTGATGGTATTCAGCGTTAACTTCCTTGGCTGAAACCAGGGTGAGCAACTTGTGGTCGAACTTGGCATACTCTATTGCTTCGTTGAATTCCACCAGCAACATGCCGTCCTTCATATTCAGGTCGAACTGGCTGATGACAGGCGGCGTCAGATCCACGTTGTGATGCGCCACCTGCTTCCCGTCGCTATCCAAAATGGCTGTCATCGCAATCGCGGCCATGTCACGGAATGCGGCAGAAGTAAAGGAAATAAATGTCGATCCCTGATCACGACCAATAATATCCTTGGATCGGAGGGTCTGATGATCCTCACTGGACACCGTAAGCATCATGATCGTCGGGTCAACCGCATCGCGAGTCAGCGATCCTCCAGTAAGGGCCACTGTCTCCGCTGCCGAGGAGGCAGAGCTCTGAATGGCCACTTTCGTCAGATCGAAGCTGCTGACATCTGCATCCATAGCCTCGGAGAACGTCAATGTAATTGCGATGCCACCAGCTGCGGCGTCGAAGTCGAAGCTGACAAGAGTGGCTGCTTCGTCATCAGCCGTGTATGATGAAGCCTTCACGGCCGAAGCGCTGGGGATGACATGCAGGGCAATACCTGCCATGTCTCGCACCGCATCCACGGCCACAGCAAGGAACGTGCTCTCGATAGATGTGGCAACAGCTGTGAGCACCTTTAATGAGTTCAAGGTAGCCGTGTTGAGCGTGAGGTCGATCTTCGTGCCATCAATGGTGCTGGCGACTCCGGAAAACGCAAGGGCGCTGCCAACACCTTCCTCTCCCATGCCGCTTTGGATGGTAAACTTATTAACGTGCACCGTTGAGGCGTCTACGGCCTCATCAAACACCAAGTGCATTTTGCCATCTAACAGGCTGAATGCAAAGGAAAGCAGCTCCGGAGCCGTGCCATCCACAGTTAAACTTGCAACCTTGATCCCGGCGCCATCTGCAATGAGCTTAACGGCAAGACCGGCCATGTCTTTAATGGCTTCTGCCGTCATGACAAGGTAAACGTTGTCGCTGCTAGTGGCAAGCCCGCGCGCCAGCTTGATGGAGTTGAGGTCTGCAGCAGACAGATCGATGACGACCACAAAGTCGTTCAGCGAGGCGGTTGAGCTGCTCGACAGGGTGACGGCATTTCCGGCCTGTGACAGCGCGGCGGCATGTTGAATGGTAATGCTCGGCACATTCAAAGTCGCAACGTCTACCGTCTCGGTAAACTCCAACGTCAACGTCCCGGAATCAACATCCAGGCTGAACCCAACCAACTGAGGAACGGTGGCGTCCAAAGTAATCTGTGCGGCCTGAAGCGCCGCCGTGTCGGAGATGGCCTCCAGGGCATTGCCTCCGATGTCACTCGCTGCCGATGTCTTGGCGACGAGGTATGTGGTCTCCTTTGAGATGCATAATCCAGTTTTGCCCTTGATCTCGTTCAAGTCGCTAGCCGTCAGCTTCAACGTGAATTTGGTGCCGCTCTGCTGCGGCTCGACCGTGCCTCCGGTCAGGGCCTGCGATGAAGCCCCACCAACGTTCTTGTCCGCCGAGGATTGCAGGGTAAAATCACTCATTTTGATGCTGCTAAACAGAATGCTCTCAGCAAACGTCAGCGACAACGTGCCAGCATCCAGATCAACACTGAACCGCTGCAGGCTAGGCGGTGTCGTGTCCGCTGTAAACGTAGCTGCCTGCACGGCCGTGCCATCTGCCATCTCGGCAATGGCGTTGTCTGCTGCATCCTTCACCGCGCCGGCCTCCAGTCTAAGGTAGCTGCCGGATTGGCCGATGTGAACTAGTGTCTTCAGCACGTTGAGGTCTGGATCCGAAATAAAAACCGAGACCGTAGTTGAGTACGCCGTGGAGGCCGTGCTGCTACTGAACGAGGTGAAAATTGCCCCGTTGGCCGCCGTCCCGTCCTGTAATACGACCTTGGATAATAACAGGCTGGCGCCATTTACCGTCTCGCTGAAGGTCAGTTCCATAATAGCGGCGTCTAGATCCAATGTGTACCCGCTGAGCGTGGGGGCAACATTGTCACGGTGGTACTCTGCAACTTGCATGGCACTGGTGCTGATTATGGGGTTGAGAGGGTTTCCGTTCATGTCCGTGACGGTTGTTGCTGTCACCGTCAAGAATCCATCCGAAATACCGGTAAACAGTTTCGGATTTTCTTTGAGTTTGTTCAAGTCAGTGGTCGTTAGTTTCACATCCAGAACGCTGGAATCCGCATCGTGGAAATCACCTCCTGTCAGTACAATCGACTCAGCGTCTGTAGTTTTCGCGCCTTGCAATGAAACTTCCGTAATGGAAAAGCTGCCAGCATCAATCGTCTCAGTGAAAGTCAATCCTAAAACTCCAGCCGCAAGATCGATTGCGTATGCATGCAGACTCGGCTTGCTCGTGTCCTCTGTGAAACTTTTCACTTGCTTGCCGTTGGGGGGAAGTAACTCTTGAATCTTGTTGGACTGCAAGTCCGAAATCGCTTGCGCTGTTATGGAAATATAAGAGTTGACCTCTGATGTAGCAATTGCATCCAAGCGTTTGATTTCGTTAAGATCAAACGCACTGAGAAGTAGAATTAGTTCTGTGGCATCGTCAGGTTCGCCAAATTGGCAGAGGGTATCCGATGTTGCTGTGCAGGCCACTTTAGGGAAAGTGCCGATGGGACAAACTGTACACTTCCGACAAACGGTGTCGGCAGTTGAGCAAGCTTGATGAATGTACTCGCCAGCTGCACACTTAGAACAAGCCATGCATTTCGGGCCAACTGTCTGGCTTGAATCGCATGACCCTTCGAGGTACTCGCTGTCTGCGCAGGCAGATGCTGTAACGCAATCCTCGCAAAGTGCATCGGTAGTTGCTTGACACTCGCGCAATAGGTACTGTCCGGAGCCACAAGTGGCACATGACGTGCACGTAGTATCTACGGTTTCGGAGCAACTTGCTTCTTCAAATTCGGTCGGGCTACACACTTTGCAAGTTCGACACAGGGTGTCGGTCCCTTCACCGCACTGGCCGGCGGCAAAATTGCCTGGCTCGCACACTCTACATCTGGAACAAACAGTGTCCGTTTCAGCGGTGCACTCTGCAAAAATGAACTCGTTGCCGCTGCATTGTGAGCACCTCCTGCATTCCGTGTCTGCTTTCGGCTGGCAAGCACGCAGGACGAATTCGATACCACCACCAGCACAGGTTTGACATGGCTTGCAGACCCGTGGTTGGGTTTCGCTGCAGGGGATTTCTTCCCACTCCCCAACGTCGCAGCCATCCGAGAAAACGCAGCTGTTTCCACTTGTCAACTGAAAACCTGTGAGTTGTTGCAGGTGTGAGACAGTGGCGGTCGTGAGGGTGGCAAGCAGGACCAGTTGAGATCCAAGAAGCAAACAACGCCCTTTCCCCCTTACGTGTAGATAACAGTAGCAGTACACAAATTGCCAGCATTGGAGTCGCCATGGCTGGGTATCGAAAAAATGGAAGTGGGAAACAGGTTGCTCCTCTGGTTAAAATGGTGCCGTCATCGACTTGGCACTGGGATTAGTCGACATGTAGCTGCACGCGTCCTGGTTGGGGTAAGAAGCACCGCCCTAAGTTGGGCGACGCTGTCAAAAATACAAGCAACCACCCTGTCGGCGGCTACAAACGAAGCCACAAACAAAATCACAAAGCACATCAATCAGTTGTGAGTTGGCGCACAAGCACCTTGCCGGCCGGAGACTGGCAATCAAACAAGCACGTGAAAGGATGCGTGCAGTGAGTGCAGACAGATCATGCCGGAAGAACATAAATTGCCAGCCGCGCTGCGTACCTGCGTGGAATAGACAGTGGACCGCGTCCACGGAACGTGGTTGTGTGACCGCCAAACATCTATCATCAACCGCTACTTCACTTGAGGATTCTTACGAACGGCGACCAAGCACCTGTCGTTCAATACAGGAACCTCCTCTGCCCAACAAATGCAATGTCGTCAGCGGGGCGGATAAAATGAACACTGCGCTCGACCATCTATCTAGCTAGAGTTCCTGACGGCGACGGACGCCAATTGTTGCTGCAAGCCGACTGATTTTCTGAGCCCACCCTCTCTCCTCGTATCACGTTATTCACGTGTACATGACTGTGTTGCTGTGTGTGAGAGAACACAATTACATATTATATAACCAAAAACCTTGATGCTGATTTTTTTTTTGGAAGGGAAAAGCATAATTTATTAATTATTATTGTATACAAAATCATAATCTCCACAACGAAGGGGAAAAGTCCTCCGCATCGGACATGACTAAAATTGTCGCGGTGGTCAGACAAGCGGTATCCAACGCTGCGCCACAATTGAAGTGGTCGCGGGTTCGAATCCTCTCCCCGGCCCACCGTACTAGTTTTCAGAATTCATCGGGGGTACTTCTGAAAACGTTTCTCGCCAGACCTCTTAAGCGACGGCTACAAAAGCCGCAATACTAGCTAGCTAGCTACTCATAGCCGCGGTGGATGTACGCTTATCGCAGAAGCTCCAGAAAGCTGTTGTGATATCGCAATAAATTTCCACACAAAAAAAACGGGGGTTTTGGTGGATTTGCAGTGGCGCGAGTAATAATAATGTACTTCGACATTGCACCTTTGTGGTAAATTGCCAATTTGCAGCACGGATCCAAGGACTATTCCACACTTAACTGCCGTTAGCTAATCGCTATCACGTTGCAAATGCTGCAACGAGGAGGTGCGACTATCAATAAGACAGGCAATAAAAGCTCCGGAAGTCTTCGGGGCGCTCGGCAGCATTCCGCGTTTCACTGTAGCAAGGGGAGGCTAGGGGCATATATATACGGTATTGTGTGCCACTTGTTTGTAGGAGGTATGAATGCCTTTTGCCTGTTTCCCGGCACATCACTCCTATCAGTAAGTATAGCCGAATTCTCACATATATTACTATGATTGCGAATAGTATACATGATCACATTGTTCCGCACATACAGCACGATAATCGCTCGTACAAGTTTGTTCATGGTAATTGGCATGAGCATAGCTGTCGCTCATCTTGCATGGTGGCCCACATGATCTAGCGTTGTGTCAAGTCGGACGATGGTCGGGTATTAAACGAAAATGCGAGGGTGCCGAGCAAAAGAGTAGCGGCATTAACGTGCAATGCGGCTGCGTGCGAGCCCATTTCTGCCACCACGCCAGATTCACTGGCACCGAGGAGCATGCCAAAATCACCGGAGGTTCGAAGCAGAGCCAATGCTTGGGACCGGTGTGACACCGGCACCACATCCGCAGTGTACGCAGTCGGTGTGGTGTTGAGCATCGTGGATGCCAAAGCCCATATGCCCAACGCTGGAAAAGCCAACATCGGAAACGCTGTTAAGAGTGGGAACGCGGCTTGTGAACCCACAAGAAGAACGCAACCTGGAATGATTACCCGCCGACTGCCATAGCGATCAGCAGCCCAAGCGACTGGCGGACCGCCAAACACATTGATGACGGAGACACCGGCGTACACAAAGCCAATTTGGCTGGCAGAGAGGTGCAAATCCTCCACCAGCATTAGCGGCAGGATGGTGAACTGCGACCCGGAGATGGCAACCCAGTAAAGCGCATTCAGCACAAAGATCTGACGTAGCTTCTGGTGGGCCAGGAGCTCCCGCCACTGCTGCGAAGTGTCAGCGAGCACCTGTGACACGGAAGGATGAAGCGATGGCGGCTTGTACACATCGGCAAGGGAGAAGTGCGCCACAGCAGCACTTGCACCAAACATGGAACCGACGACGAGGAAGGTCTCGAACAGCCCAAGCGCATCAGCAAGAACGCCGCCAATTGCCGGACCAAGCATGGTGCCGGCGGAAAACGCGACGGCGGATGGGGCAAGGGTGCGTGCCCGATTAAGGGAAGTACTGAGATCGGTGAGGTATAGCGTAGAGGCGGTGACAAACGAAGCAATGCCGAAGCCAGTCACAAGGCGCGCCAGGACCAAGTGCTCAAACGATGAGGCCAAAGAGATTCCGACACTGCTGAAAGCCATTAACCCAAGGCCGAGTACAAGAAACGGTTTGCGGCCGTAGCGATCAGCCACAATCCCGAACGGGATGTTGCCCAGAAGTTTTCCTACGGCCATCGCAGAGATGATGCCCCCGAACTGTGCGCTACTGATCCCAAGAGTCGTAATCAGCACGGGCATAACGGGAATGACGACCCCCACTGCCAATCCCGTGAGCAGGGTTGCGCCAGCCACTGGCCATACGCGTTTGTCCACCTGCGAGGCCAGGGTGGTAATTGATACCACAAACTCATCCTTGGAGATAACGCCATCAGCATTGCTGTCCAGATGGCTTACAAGCTTCTCAGTGAATTCACGGGCGCTCTCCTCATCCAGGCGCGTCTGGTAAAGGGCCACCACAACTTGTAGCACCTCCGCCGAATCGAGGACCCCGTCGCCATTGTAATCGGCAGCCGCAAAGGCAGTTTCAATGGCGGCTCGGTCAAAGGCACTGTCGCGCAGGTTAAAAGTATCAAAAACGCGCCGAGAAAATCGGTGGTGTGGATCACCGGTACCATCAGTAAAAGGAGGCGTCGGTGGCGGCGGGGCTGTGGCTGCAGCCATCCGCTTGGATATGGCAGAAAGGGGCCGATAAGGCACACAAGTCCCATCAGCAGTAGCAGCGACTAGGCTTCGAGGCGCTGATCTTGCTACATGTTGATGGGCTGGAAGTAGTACAGGAACCGGTCGGCACAAGGAGCCGATACAAATGTTGCTGCCCCCGATAATTGCTCCTGCATTCAGCCACCGGAAGGAGGAAGTCACTCTTTTAGATTTCTTTCCGATAGCAGCCGCCAGTGGTGCTGTCGTGGTGCACACAGCTACGACATAGGGCACGCGCATAGGAAACATTATTGGGTTGAGAGCGGCCGGGAGAGAGTACTGTTGGGTGCATTCTTCTTCAACCAACAGTGCTTCCGGAAGACCCACGATGCAAGGGTAGGACATATATAGCCGTTTCATTCGCCACAGACGAACAGCCTCATCGTTTGGGTCTGCGGCGTAGTTTTAGGTGCTTCTTGACTGCTTGTCTGTTTGCCTTTCTGCCAGCCTGCCCAATTGCACCTTAGTTGTGCCGCCTCCAGTCCCCCTCTCACGCGCTGGTAAACTCTGGGGACGGCGACGGATCCCCTTGCAGGCGATGCATAATTGGCAGTGCTCATTGCATGCTGCCGGTTGGGATTCTCCCGCCAGAGGAAGAACCGTGGGCCGCCATGAGACCATCAGGCGTCGCGAGGGATCAGAATGGCCGTTGCCGGCATCAGGTAGCGGTCGGAATAGTGGTCAGCGTACATCCACCCATACACTACCAGGTCTAGCCACAGGCAATTTAATTTAACAGCGGGCAATAATAATAATTGTAGTGGGGCTGCGCCCCAGAGGACCCTCAGAAGGACGAAATGGGGTGTGCGATCGCGAGTGCTGTACTACCCGTGGGCTAGATCTGTGGCCTGGTCTACAGATCTTTTGGCGAACA
>Ga0105055_10010211_pt1 | contig 11794 bp, 5 predicted proteins | sample BON03_FD_78090 | JGI IMG/M metagenome (GOLD analysis project Ga0105055, IMG submission 78090) | Freshwater microbial communities from Lake Bonney liftoff mats and glacier meltwater in Antarctica - BON-03 | ecosystem: Environmental > Aquatic > Freshwater > Ice > Glacier meltwater | place: Lake...
GGGCCGCGGGGGGGTTGTACGGGGGGGTGGGCGGGCCCCGGGGGGGGGGGGGGGGGGGGGGGTTTTGCGGGGCGGGGTGGTTTTGTTTTTGTTGGGGGGGGGGGGGGGGGTGCGCTCTTTGCCCGTCCGCCGCCTTTCGTCCCCTTTCCTTCCGCCCGCCGCCGCCGCGCGTCGTTCATCGCCCCCTCCCCCGCCCCGGAACAACACCTCGCCGACGCGCTCACAGAGAAACCAACACCGCCAACACCACGGCCACCTCCCACCCTCACAACGACCGCGACACGAACACACAAAAACAAAAACAAAAACACGCCCGTTCCGAAAAAAATAACAAAAAATCCCCCCCCCCTAAAAAAATCGACAGACCGCGTCATGACCGTCTCCTTCCACAAGTACGGCGACCACTTTTTTCCGGGCACCGGCGCCCTGACCGACATCGGCGAGCACCGCGGCCGCTATTACAGCCTCAACGTCCCCCTGCGCGACGGCGCGTCCGACGCCACGTTCCACGCCCTGTACAAGCCCATCTTGGCGCGGACGGTCGAGGCGTTTCGGCCGGGGGCCATCGTCGTCCAGTGCGGCGCCGACAGCCTCGCGCACGACCGGCTCGGGTGCCTCAACCTGTCGCTCGAGGGGCACGGCGAGGCGGTGGCCTACCTCCAGCGCCTCGGCCTGCCGCTCCTGGTGACGGGCGGCGGGGGGTACACCAAGCACAACGTCGCGCGGTGCTGGGCTTACGAAACGGGGCTGCTGCTCGGCGAGCGCCTGCCGGATTCCCTGCCGCTCACTGACTACCACGAGTACTACGCCCCCGGGTACTCGCTCGACGTGGCGGCCCACCGCGCGTCCGAGGACGCCAACGCGCGCGGGGCGGTCGACCGCATCAAGGCCGAGGTGCTCGAGAATTTGAAGGCGCTGGCCGCGGCGCCGGGGGTGCAGTTTCACGAGCTGCCGCCAGAGGCGTCGCTCCCCTCGTACGAGCCGGACGACGGCCCCGGCGCCGAGGGCGGCGGCGTGCTCGAGCGGGTGGGGCGGTACGCGCGCGAGCACCTGATCATTCAGGACATCGACCCGGCGTCCATGGTGGCCGGCATGATGGCGGAGCAGCAGCATCAGCAGCATCAGCACGGCGGTGGAGGGGGAGGGGGGGGAGGCGGGGCCAGGGGGGGCGGCGGCGGCGGCGGCGGCGGCGGCGGCGGCGGCGGCGCGCTGGACGACGGGGGCGGGCACGTCGGGCGGCGGAGCATCCGCTACCCTTGACTCGGCGGCGCTGGGTTTTTTCGGTTGTTTGTTCTTGGCTCTCGCGGGAGGTGTCTGCGATGGCAAACACAGGCGGCCCCCTCTGGGCCCTTCGCTGCTTTTACGCTTCCTCGCCTTGCTCCGGCGGCCGCGCCGACCGGGAAAGGGGTTTTACGGTGCAACTCCATTCCTTTGCAGCTAGATCCTCCGAGGCGTGTGTTTGCCCTCCACGTGTCTGGTGTGCGTGCACGTGTCCTTTATACGCACCCTCTGGTGTTGCGGGCGAGACGGCGCGCGCGTTGGGGCTCCCTGCTGTCTCTCTCGGGCGTTTGCAAACCCTAAAGGAGAGACCCTCCCCCTCCCCCTCTAAATCTCATTCCAACCACGCCGAGAGCTGCTCACACACGCACTCTCTCAAGGTGCAATACACACGCACGCTCCATTCGCTCGATTGGACAAGTTAGCCAGAGAGACGCTGCACGCAGAGAAGAAAAAAACCTATCGAAGAACCCTTTCGCACGCCTCCCTCCCTTGGGTCAAGCGCGCGCCCCCTTCTCCATCCCTTCACCGCGCCGTCGCTCGGGTTTCGCCTGGACCCCGACGCCGAGCGCGCCCAGTCACGGGCCCCTCACACCCGCAGCGCCTCCAGGCCGCTGCCGCGCCGCCGCCGCCGCCTGCTCTCGCCCGCCCGCGCGCGCACGCACCCCGATCGCCCGTCCGCGCTCGAGCGTCCCCCCCCACCTCGCTCTCTCTCTTCTCTCTCTCTCCTGCCAAGCGCAACCCCCCGAGTCATGGCGGGCCTCCTCGAGAACCTCCGCGCGGGCAGCCTCATGGGCCGCTCCGCGACCCTGGCCGAGCTCCAGGCCCAGATGCCGGCCGCCACGGTCGAGGCCACGAAAGTCCTGCCGAGCGGCGACGCCAAGCAGCTGCTGCGCGAGGACGACTCGCTGCTGCGGGCCATCTTCTCGAGCGTGCTGCGGTGAGTGAATTTTTTGTTTTGCGATTTTTGTGTCTTGATTTCTACTTTTTTGTTTTTGTTTTTGCGGGTTTTACACTCGTGGTTTGGCGTGAGGCGGGCGTGCTCGCGGAGCGGTGGAACAGACGGGAAGGGGGGGATGTTTGGGGGACCACAGAGGGGAAAAACAGGAAAGAACCGCGCCCTGTGTCGCGCCGAACGGAAAAAACCTCACCTCCTCGCCTCCGCCGCCCCAACCAACACAAAAAACAAAAAACCAATCCACAAAAACACAGCCACCACCACCCCAACCTGGCCGGCCTCGTCGACGCGATCTTCGACCTGAGCGCGCAGTGGTGCGCCAAGCACGGCGACGCCGACTTTGACGCGCTGCAGAACTACCTGACGACGTGCCTGGTGAGTCTCTCGTTTCTTTTTTTCCCCTTGGGCGGAGGAGAGAGACAAGAAAGCGTTTTCTTCCGTCTTTTTTTCTTTCTTCGCGGCACGGGTCGCTTCGAGCGGCGGCCTCTGTTTTTGGTCGCTTGCTTCGAGGGGGGTGAGGGGGCGGCAGCTCCGTCGCGTCCGATCCCACTGGGGTAAAAACAACCCAGAAAACATAACCTTACCAAAACCCAATCAACGCCCCAAAAATCAACAAAAAAACACGCCGACGAATACAAACCCACGCCGACCGAAAAAAAAAAACAAAAAACAACAACGACAACTAAAAAACCCTTCAAACGAACCAGCGCCCCGAGGAGTACATCCTCGTCGCCTCGGCCTTCTCCCACATGCTCAACCTGCACAACCTCACCGAGGACGTTGCCAACAGCCAGACCCAGCGCGCCACCCTGATGGGCGAGGTCGCGCCGGCCACCCGCAGCACCAACCAGACGCTCCGCCGCCTGGTGAACGAGCGCGGCGTCACGCCCGCGGCCGTCTACGCCACCCTCTGCCGCCAAAACGTCGACCTGGTGCTCACCGCCCACCCGACCCAGGCCTTCCGCCAGTCCCTCCTGAAAAAGTACGCGAAAGTGCGCCGCCTCCTGGAGCGCCTGCACACGGTGCGCATGTCGCAGTTTGAAAAGATCGAGGCGCTCGAGGCCATCCGCGCGCAGGTGCAGGCGGCCTGGCGCACCGACGAGATCCGCCGGCAGAAGCCGACGCCGCAGGACGAGGCGCGGCACGGCCTCTCCTACTTCCAGCACACCATCCTGGACGTGCTGCCCGTGTTCCACCGGCGCGTGGACACGAGCCTGGCAAACCTGGGCCTGCCGCGCCTGCCGCTCGACCGCGCGCTCGTCACCTTTGGCAGCTGGATGGGCGGCGACCGCGACGGAAACCCTAACGTGACTTCCGGCACCACGCGGGACGTCGTCATCCTCGCCCGCCTGGAGGCGGTCAACGCCTACTTCGTGGCCGTCGAGCGCCTGATGTTCGAGCTGTCCATGTGGCGCTGCACGCCGGAGCTCAAGGCGGCGGCGTGGCAGCTGGCGGCGCGCCAGGCGACGCTGCTGGCGTCGCCGTCGGGCGGCGGCGCCTCTGGCGGCGGCGGCGGCGCGTCGTCCGGCAACGTCGCCGGCGCTGCCAACCCCGGCGGCGCCGCCGCCGCCGCCGCCGGCAAGGACACCGCCTACGCCCCGGACGTCTTCCCCACCATCAGCCCCGCCGAGGCCGCCCGCGTCGCCGACGAGCGCAAGCGCCGCAACTACGCCGACTTTTGGGCGCCGATCGGCCCGCAGGAGCCCTTCCGGCTGGTGCTCGGGCACCTGCGCGACCGCCTCTGGCAGACGCGCGAGACCTTGCACTCTTGCCTGGTCTCGCAGGGCGTGAGCCTGCGCGCGGCCCTCGAGGTGCCGGGGACGGGCGGCGACGGGTACGGGGGCGCGCAGGCCGGCGGGCACACGGGCTACGGCGGCGCGGGCGCGGCCGTCGCGCCCGCGCCGCCGCAGACGCCCGGCGCGCCGCCGACGCCCGGCGCGCCGCCGCCGCCGACGCCCCCCGCCGCGCCGCCGACCCTGGCGGCCGCCCACCACGGCAGCGCCGCCAGCCTCGGCTCGGGCGGCGGCTCGGTCCTGGGCCTCGACGGCGCCGCGCGCGACCCCCCACCCCCGGACGTCTCCTCCTTTCTGGCGTCCGGCGGCTGCCTCGTCGACGTCGATCGCGACCTGCACGCGCCGCTCCGCCTGCTGTACGATTCTTTGGTGGCGACGGGCGACGACGGCGCGGCCAACCACCGCCTGCTCGACCTGCTGCGGCAGGTGCGCACGTTTGGCCTCTCGCTCATGCGCCTGGACGTGCGCCAGGAGGCAGGGCGGCACGCCGAGGTGGTCGACGCCGTCACTCAGGCCTTGGGCCTCGGGTCGTACGCCTCTTGGGGCGAGGCGGCGAGGGTCGAGTTTTTGCTGCGCGAGCTCTCGGGCCGCCGCCCCTTGATGCCGCCGGGTCTGGCGCTGTCGCCGGACGCGGCCGAGGTGGTGGCCACCATGCGCATGCTGGCCGAGCTCCCGCCCGACTCGCTCGGCGCCTACGTTATCTCGATGGCCAAGACGGCCAGCGACGTGCTGGCGGTGGTGCTGCTGCAGCGCGAGTGCGGCGTGCGGTCGCCGCTGCGCGTGGTCCCCCTGTTCGAGACGCTCGACGACCTCAACTCGGCGCCCGAGACCATGACCACCCTGTTTGGCAGCGCGTGGTACCTGGGGCACATCGGCGGCGGGCCGGGGGGGAGCGGCGCCACGCAGGAGTGCATGATTGGCTACTCGGACAGCGGCAAGGACGCCGGCCGCATCGCGGCGGCGTGGGCGCTCTTCGAGACGCAGGAGGCCATCGTGCGCGTGGCCGACCGCTTCGGCGTGCACCTGACCCTGTTCCACGGCCGGGGCGGGAGCGTGGGCCGCGGCGGCGGGCCCACGCACACGGCCATCCGCGCGCAGCCGCCGGGGACCATCAAGAACGGCCTGCGGGTCACGATCCAGGGGGAGACCATCGAGCAGCAGTTCGGCGAGCGCGAGGTCTGCTTCCGCACCCTCGACCTGTACACCAGCGCCGTGCTCGAGGCGCAGCTCGACCCCCCCTCCGCGCCCCTGGACGCGTGGCGCGCGGCCATGGCGCGCCTGGCCGAGGCGTCGTGCACCGCCTACCGCGCCGTCGTCCGCGGCCGCCCCGAGTTTATTGAGTACTTCAACCGCGCCACGCCCGTGCTCGAGCTCGGCCGCCTCAACATCGGCTCGCGCCCGGCGTCGCGCAAGCAGACGGCCGGGATCGAGGGCCTGCGCGCCATCCCCTGGGTGTTTGCGTGGACGCAGACGCGCTTCCACCTGCCGGTGTGGCTGGGCGTCGGAGAGGCGCTCAGCGCCGCCTTTGCTCGCGGCGAGCTGCCGCTGCTCCAGGAGATGTACGACCGCTGGCCCTTCTTCCGCGGCCTCCTGGACCTGGTCGAGATGGTCATGGCGAAAGCCGACCCGCGCGTCACCGCCTTCTACGACCGCCAGCTCGCGGCCGACCGCCCGGACCTCCAGGCCTTCGGCGACGAGCTGCGCGCCTCGTTCGCGATGACGAAAAAAGCGGTCTTGGAGATTGTCCGGCACGGGGACCTGCTCGAGGGCGTGAGCGCCGAGGGGCGCGCGGCCGCCACCCCGGAGCTCGAGGAGAAGATCCGGCTGCGCGCGCCCTACGTGGCGCCGCTCAACGTGCTGCAGGTGCTGGCGCTCAAGGCGCTTCGGGAGTATGAGGCGGCGGGCGCCGAGGGCACGGCGGCGGCGCGCGCCTACGCGCCGGACGACCCCGAGACGGTCGAGCTGCTCCGGCGCGACGCGGCCAGGGGCGCGGTCGGGCCGCACCCGTTCCAGGCGGCCATGGTGGACGCGCTCACCATCACGATCAAGGGCGTGGCGGCGGGGATGCAGAACACGGGCTGATTGATTGTGTTTTGGTTTTGTTTTGGGGGCCGGTTTCCCCGGGCGGCGGGCGGATTCGGAAAAAAAAGAGCGGCTCGTCTTTTTGCGGGGGGGAGGAGCGGAGTTTCACTCGATGTGTATATATGTGTATTATATGAGCAGGGTCCCAGGGTGCGTCAGGCACCTCACACACTACTTAGACACACACACACACACGGGCAAGCAATCACTCCCGTCAGAACAAAAAACCGTCTGGAAAAAAGCCCAACGCGCGGGATAAGAAAAAAAACGCGCCCTCGACGCCCGCGACGCTGACAACTCAAAAAGGGGCGACCCAGCTTCTTTGCCCCCCCTCAAATCCTTCTCCCTGCATCTCTCCTTTCCTCGCAGCGCATACATGCAACCCTTACGCGCGCACGCGTCGTCGCTCCTGCTCCCCCGTCTCTCGGCGCCTCTCTCGTCTCGATCGCGCGCGTCCTCTGTCTCCTCCGCGGTGCGTCCCGCCCGCTCTCTCTGCGTCTCTCTGCCGCTTACGTCGCGCGCGGGTGAATCAATCAGAGGCCTCCTCTCTCGTCCGTCTCGGGGACGGGCGTTTGGTGGTGGGCGTTTGGTTGTTTGCCCGACGAGCGGGCGCGGTCACTTTTACGAGGCGACGCGCGGTTGCCCGGCGCGGTTGCCTGCGGTTGCCCGCGGCTGCCTGTGGCGCCTGCTCGTCTCTGAAACCCCTTCGCTCAACCGACAACCCTCGCCCCCCCGACAAAAGGCCGCAGGCCGCCAGCAGCACCAACATGAAGGTCGGCGACACGCTCTCGGCCGCGCTCGGCGCCCTCGCCGACAAGCCGCTCCCCCTGGACGACGGCCGCACGACCACCCTGGCGTCCGCCTCGGCCGCCGGAAAGGCGCTCGTTTTGTTCTTCTACCCAAAATCCGGCACGCCCGGCTGCACCGCCGAGGCCTGCTCCTTCCGGGACGCGTTCGCCGGCTTCAAGGACGCCGGGGCGGAGGTCCTCGGCGTGTCGTCCGACCCGCCCAAGGCCAACGCCCTGTGGAAGGAGAGCCACCGCCTGCCGTTCCCGCTGGCGACCGACGAGGGCGGCGCGCTGCGCAAGGCCCTGGGGGTGCAGCCGACGCTGTTCGTGCTTCCCGGCCGCGAGACGTTTGTGTTTGACAAGGCCGGGGCGCTGCTGCTGCGCTTCAGCGCGCAGCTCGCGACGCACGAGCACGTGACCAACGCGCTGGCGGCGCTCAAGGCGGCGGCGGCCAAGTGAGGCGCGCGATGGCGAGTGTAATAATAATAATAAGAATGGCAATCTGTGGTGTGCGACAGGGACAGGCGCCTGAGGCGCGTGAGCGCCCGGAAATCGTCGCCGCACGTGGCGGGGTGCGCGACCCCGCCGTGCGCGGGCGGGTCGTCGGCGGGGGCGACTGCGGCGGGGGCGACTGCGGCGGGTCACAAAACGAGAGGCGCGTCCCCTCACAACCTCGTCCCTCTCATCGCAACCGTCCCGCAAGAATAACCACGACCATCTATACACGCACGATCTCACTTGCCACGCACCTGCCTCTCCACATTGACGCTCTAGGGGAGGCGCGTGGCGCGACAGAGAGACTCGTCGCTCTCCTCCTCCATCCGATGCGCGGCGCGAACGCGCCTGGCCGGCCCCGCGCCGCGACCCGAATCAGCATCACCACAATGCGCGGCCCGGGCGCCGCGCGCCTGGCCGCGCGCGCCCTGCTGATGTCGGCGCGCCCACGAGCGGCCGGCGCCGGCGTCGGCGGCGTCGGCGCGCTCCCTGCCGCCGCCCCCGCCGCCGCCCGCCCATTGCTGCCGACAACGACGCCCCTCGTGCTCTTCTCTGCAGCATCAGCAACCGCAACACACCTGCGGCGGCCGCTCTCCCCCTGGGCCGTCGCGCGCACCTCTTGGTCTTCCAACAGGCGCGCCACGTCGCTGGCCAGCTCCAACGACAACGCGACGACAGCAGCCGCGACCTCAGCAGCAGCAGCCGCATCAAGCGCGACGGCCGCCCCGCCGCCGCCGCCGACGCCGCACCAACCCCCACCGGCCATCCTGCTCGACGTGGGCGGCATGAAGTGCGGCGGCTGCTCCGCGGCGGTCAAGCGCTTGCTGCTGACCCAGCCGGGCGTCGCGACCGCGGCCGTCAACCTGCTCACGGAGACGGCGGCGATCACGCTCACGCCCGAGGCCGCGGCCGCCAGCGCCGGCGTGGCCGCCGTCGCCTCGTCCTCCTTTCCCCTCTCCTCCTTGCCGCCGCCGCCGCTCGGTGCCCCCTCCTCCGCCCCCCCCGCCGCCGCCGACGCCGCCGCCTACCTCACCACAAAGGGCTTTCCGGCCACCGTGCGCAAGCGCGGCGAGGCCGGCGGCGCGCTCAGCGCCCTCGGCATCGGCGGCGGGGGCCCCGGCGCCACCGAGCGGGAGGAGCGCGACGCCCGCGAGGCGCGCGCGGCGACGCTCAACCTCGTCCTCGCGTGGGGGCTGGTCGCCCTGTGCGCCACGCACCACGCGGGCCACGTCCTGCACGCCCTGGGTTACCACGGCCTCGCGCATGCCCCCGTCATGGACGCGCTGGGCAACCCGCTCGTCTCGGGCGCCCTGGGCGCGCTCGCGCTGCTCGGGCCCGGCCGCCCGTTGCTGGTCGACGGCTTCCGCGCCTTGGCCAACGGCGCGCCCAACATGAACTCCCTGGTGGGCGTGGGGTGCGGCGCCAGCTTCCTCGCGGGCGCGGCCGCCGTCGCGAGCGGGCGCCTGGCCGGAGACGGCTCGCCGCTCGCGCTGCTGGCCGCCGGTGCCGCCGACGGGTACGGGGGGCACGGCCCCGCCGGCGCCGCCTCGTTCTTGGAGGAGCCTGTCATGCTGCTCGCCTTTGTCCTGCTCGGCAGGGCCCTGGAGGCGCGCGCGCGCGTGCGCGCGGCCTCGGACCTGCGCGCCCTGGCGCGGCTGATCCCGGCGACCACGCGCCTGGTGCTGGACCCGACGGCGGCCCTGGCAGCGGCGGCGGCGGCAGAGGCGGCGCCTGTGGCCGGTGACGGAGACCAAGCCTCTGCCGCCTCCGCCGCCTCTGCTGCCTTTGCCCTCTCCGAGGCGGAGGAGACGGCCATGGTCCCGACCGCCGACGTCCGCCCGGGCGACGTCCTCCGCGTCCTCCCCGGCGAGCGCGTTCCCGTGGACGGCGAGGTCGTCCGCGGGCGCGCGGGCGTCGACGAGTCGATGCTCACGGGCGAGTCCGCCTTGGTCCTAAAAATGGCCGGCGGCCGCGTTTCGGGCGGCACGGTCGTCTGGGAGGCGCCGCTGACCGTGCGCGCGACGGCCACGGGCGCCGACTCGGCGCTCGCCGGGATCGCGCGCCTGGTGGCCGACGCCCAGGCCCGCGGCGCGCCCGTGCAGCGCCTCGCGGACGCGGTGGCCGGCAGATTCTGCTACGGGGTCATGGCCGCCTCGGCGCTGGCCCTGGCCTTTTGGGCGACGGCCGGGCCCGCGCTCTTCCCCGCGGCCGTGGCCGGCGCCACGGCGGGCTTTGCCGGCGGCGCCGCCGCCGTCGCCCCGCTCTCGGCGCCGGCTGTGCTGCTGGCCCTGCGCCTCGCCATCGACGTGCTCGTGGTGGCGTGCCCCTGCGCGCTGGGACTCGCCACGCCCACGGCGGTCTTAGTCGCCAGCAGCCTCGGCGCCCGCCGTGGCCTGCTGCTGCGCGGCGGCGGCGACGCGCTCGAGAGGCTGGCGGCGGTCGACACGGTGCTGTTCGACAAGACCGGGACGCTGACCGAGGGCAGGCCGTGCCTGGAGCGCGTGGAGCTGCCGGCGCTGACAGACCACGATGCTTTGGGCTTTGGAGGGGACCAGGGGCAGCAGCAGCAGCAGGGGCAGCACCAGCAGGAGCAGCAGCGGCGGCAGCGGCTGCGGCTGCTGCGGCTCGCGGCGGCGGCCGAGGCGGCGACGCGCCACCCGTTGGCCGACGCGGTCGCGGCCGCGTGCGCGGCGGCCGAGCGCGAGGAGGCCGGGGCGGGGGCGGCCGCCTTGCGGGGCTACGCCTCGGCGGACGCGCTGACCGAGCCGGGCTGCGGCGTGCGCGCCACCGTCTTTGAGCCGGCCGGCGGCGGCCGCGGCGGCGGCGAGGCGGGCGCGGGCGGCGTGGAGGGCGTCGCCGTGCTGGTCGGCCGGCGCGAGTGGGTGCTCGCGCAGCTCGCGCCTGGGGAGGCCGCGCGCGCAGGGGCCCTGCACGCGTTCTCGCCCTCCTTCCTCGACGGCAGCAACAGCAGCAACAACAACAACAACAACAACAACAATGGCAACAACAACAACAACAACAACAACAACAACAACAACAACGAAAGCAGCGGCAACACTGCCGCCACCACCCTCGTCTACGTGGCGGCCAGCGGCCGCCTCCTCGGCGCGCTGGCGCTCGCCGACCGGCTGCGCCCGGACGCCGCCGCCACGGTGGCCGCGCTCCGCCGCATGGGCCTGCGCGTCGGCATGCTCTCCGGCGACAGCCCCGACGTCGCGCGCGCGGTCGCCGCGCGCGCGGGCCTGTCCGCGGGCCTGCACGGCGACCTTGTCGTGGGCGGGCAGTCGCCCGCCGCAAAGCTCGCCGCCGTCGCGCGGCTGCGCGCCGAGGGGCGCGTCGTCGCGTTCGTCGGCGACGGCGTCAACGACGCCCCCGCCCTGGCGGCCGCCGACGTGGGCATCGCCCTGCGCGGCGGGCTGGACGCCGCGGGGGAGGTCGCGGCCGTGGTGCTGATGGGCGACCGGCTGGCGCAGGCTGCCGACGCCGTCGCCCTGGGGCGCGCGGCGCTCGGAAAGGTGCGGCAAAACCTGGCTTGGGCGCTCGCGTACAACGTCGTCGGCATCCCCCTGGCGGCGGGCGCCCTGCTGCCGCCGCTCGGGGTGGCGCTCAACCCGTCGGCGGCGGGGGCCATGATGGCGGTGTCGAGCGTGGCGGTGGTGTCCAACAGCCTGCTGCTGCGGGCGACGTTCAAGGGGGCCGGGGTGGAGGGGGCGTCTGGGGCGGGGGAGCGTGGGAGCGGGGGAGCCGGGGGCGGGCGCGGCGGCGGCGGCGCTCGGGAGGAGGAGGGAGCACGGGGCGCCGCCTCATCGGCGTCGGCGGCCGGTGCGGCGTCGCGGTGATAAAACATCCCTTGCGTAACCGCGTTGTGTTACCCGCAGCTGATTCATTTCGAACGATCCCCGACAGCGTCCCACTTGACATCTCGCTCACCACGACGTCCACCCCAGCACCAGCACCAGCACCACCAGCACCAGCACCAGCACCAGCACCAGCACCAGCATCAGCAGCACCAGCACCAGCACCAGCACCAGCAGGCGGCGGCGGCGGCGGCCGCAACGGCGGCCTTTGCGGCCGCCGCCCCCGCGCCGCACCCGCCGCCGCAGCAGCACCAGCACCTGCAGCAGCAGCACCAGCACCTGCAGGAGCAGCAGCAGCAGCAGCACCAGCACCACCAGCACCAGCAGCACCAGCAGGCGGCGCTGGCGGCGGCGGCGCCCTTTGCGGCCGTCGCCGCCGCGCCGCACCCGCCGCCGCAGCAGCACTACCAACAGCACCAGCAGGTGCTGCAGCAGCAGCAGCAGCACCTGCAGCGGCAGCGGCAGCAGCAGCTGCACGAGCACCACCAGCACCAGCACCAGCACCAGCACCAGCACCAGCACCAGCACCAGCATCAGCAGCAC
>Ga0105055_10010212_pt1 | contig 11794 bp, 14 predicted proteins | sample BON03_FD_78090 | JGI IMG/M metagenome (GOLD analysis project Ga0105055, IMG submission 78090) | Freshwater microbial communities from Lake Bonney liftoff mats and glacier meltwater in Antarctica - BON-03 | ecosystem: Environmental > Aquatic > Freshwater > Ice > Glacier meltwater | place: Lake...
AATTTTCCTCCTCCCCCCCACGTGACAACACCTGAGTGGTGATATGAGTAGTTGTATTACTAGGCAAATATAACTTGTAGGTGGAGTACACTCATGAAGTGACTCCGAGCATCACTCTGCACACACTCACGAACAGGTACAGAAGCAGCACAGGCAGCAGCAGCAGCAGCAGCACATGCTGGCGCAGGCGGCAGGGAGCCCAGGGTTCAGCATCTCGGCTTCCAGCGCCTTTACCTCATTGACTATTGATTCAAGCTATTGATTTCAGCAGGAAATCAATAGCCCGACTCGATAGAGCGGCGAGCAAGGGAGGGGTGGAGATAGTGTCTGCTACTCGAGCTTTTTTGTCAATATGGGGTGACAACGATTAGTAGCGAGTGTGTGAGAGAGGCAGGGGGTACACACAACATTCATCATGTCTTCTTTCCTCTCAGATGGAAACTGAGTTTTGATGCATCTGTGTATTACATTACGTCATATAAACATAGATGAAAGGTGGCATCTGTGCATCTGTGTATTATTGCAATATATAGATATAGATAAATAGATACTGAAAAATGAAATTTATCTTTGATGCTATTTGGGCGTAAAAGTGAGTGACTGAGGTCAGTGGAGGGAAAACGGAACATGAAAAGAAGGAAGTGCTCCCAAAGCTGTTGAATCGAAAATATTGATTGAATCTGAAACTCCACAAGAATGAATACATCTCTCTTTTTCCTGTCTCACGTATTATGTTGCAGCAAGCATATCAAGACCAGCTCGAGATTCAATCTCACACAAAGAATCAACCGTAGGGTATCGGGTGAAAAATAACGGTGTTGTGGCCATACATTACATGTTTTCGATTTAATGAATCGTGGCTGCTACTCCATGGTGACATGAAAGTCTCGGGAATATACGCCACGGCAAGACGATGCGGGCAAGAGAGACAGAAGTGGGTATGAAAATGCCGATGCACGTTGCTGCAATTGGCAAGAAGAACAGTGACCGCCCCAAAGATATGTTTGTTGCCGTGCATGAAAGGGCATGGCAAGCCAGAGAATTGTCCTAATAAGAGAAATCAAAAGCTATAGCAGCCTGAGCCTATTCGTTCAATCGAAATGAAAACAAGCAAAATCAGGGTACGTAAACAGTTAGTCCAGCTTACAGTGTTGTGGACAGGAACATACATACCACGTTGCATGATTAAGAGACAAAGGGAGAGAACATTGCGTTTCATACCACATAGAGGCAGATGTTTTTGGCATTGTCGTTTTCTATCATCTAATCTTTAGTGCGGAGTTATCGGCGGAGAACATGTCAAGAGAGACCGACATGTTGTGCCATTCTATGCTTGTACGCCGCTTTTAATGCTCTTTATGCTTGTTTAGCACTCTGCCACCCTGCACAAGCATGCCTCAAAAGGTGGTGATGATGATTGCTTTTGTTGCTGTGAAAAGTAGTTTAGTACCCTTTATTGAGGGTCTGTGTAGCTCAAATCCATGTAGATTCGATTTCTTGGTATTAAGTTCACATTTTTTTGCTTTTCTTTTTTGGAAGGAAACATATGTTCAAAATACTGTCGAATGTAGTCATTTCAAAATCTCATCCCGCCGCCCAGCATATATATATACATGTGTACTTCGTACACATATACGGATAAATGTATCCTGAGATTTAGTCCATCTAGATTCTCCTAGATTCTTCAGGCTCTCGAAGTGTCCCGGACCCACATCCGAGTATCCAACGTGCAGCGAGTGTGTTTTTACGTGTACACACACACAAACCCACATACACTTCAACCCCCGTCCAAAATCGAGAAAATACAGACAACACCTCTATCTTCCTCATGTCAAAAATGACGCCCCACGCCAGCAACAAGTGCCCTGCATAGACTAGCTGAACCCCCCACCCTTGTCCCCTAACGCTAATGAGCAAACTGCGCATACACGAGCGCATTTGAGAGTGTATTCGTAAATATTTACAGTGATGTCGACAACACCTGTATATCGTAAATACTGGTGCTCAAGACGCCTGTTTCGTGCATGCTGCACTCGCCACCCAAAATTCAAACACACCCGCGCATGCACGCCTGTGCAACGATGCAGCAACTTTTTTGCTATGGAAAAACCATTGCGAACCATCCAAAACCTTGAAAACTTCTTTTTGTTCTTCGGCAAACAAAAAACATTGAGTTGAATCATGATGACACTTGAGCTGAACCAAACGTTCAACGCAGAGCATGCTGATTTAACACCCAGACTGACTGCGCAGCCCCCGCACCTCATCTGCCATTCAACCTTCTGTGTTTGCTTACTGTGCTGCTTCGATCTGGCCAAGACACCATCAAAATCCACGACAGCTTACGACGCAGTCGCGGCTGCGTTGTCGCACAGGCATTATTCCATCATCCACGTTGCCACAGTGCGGGCCCCATCCAGCTATCCAATGGCTCGCCCTCGCTGTTTGCTACGGACGCGACCCCATCACAGAATCCTATTTCGCCTTTATTTTTGATTTTTATGGGCAATAAGAGCATTAAAGGTGGTGTACAAACATCTATAGAATGGCACAAATTTGTCAGTCTCTTTTGGCATATTCTCCGTCGAATACGTGTGTGTGTGTGTGCGTGTGTGTATGCGTGTGTGTATGTGTGTGTGTAGTTGCGTGTGTGTGCGGTTGTGTGTGTGTGTGTGCGTGTGCATGTATGCATGTGTGTGTGTGCGTGTTTGTCTGTGTGTCTCAATGTCTGTGTGTATTGGTCATGTTGCTTTTGTTACTTCGTAAGAAATAGTCTAGTACCTTTGCTGGAAGCTCTATGTGCTCTGAACATGTGTTGAGTCATGCATGTGTGTATGCGTGTGTATACCTGTGCATGCACAGTGTTGACGCTTTCACACACACGCACACACATAGGCGGTTACGGTGGTGGGGAGGCACTGACGCATAATCACATACAAACACACGTACACACACACCAATACACACACACACACACACACACACACGCACACGCACACGCACACGCACACGCACACGAACACATGCTTCTTCGGCAGCAAAAGTCAACAGGTGTTCTGGAGACAAACTCGCTAACAATTATGCCTGAATTGCCGCTTCTTCTCTTACCTCACATCCCTCCTTGGCACATTCTGTTTCTGGCGCAGTCAAATTGCGTGCTGAGAGGACGCATCACCGCAACATCAGTAACTGTGCCAAGGCAAAGGAGGAGTGTGATGGTGAGATCAAGGAGAATGATGTTGCTACTTCGGCAGCCAAAGTACACTAGTGTTCTGGAGTCAAACTCGCCACCACTCATGCCTGCAATGCTGCTGCTGCTCTCACCTCACATCCGTCTTCAGCAGTATTAAATCCTGTGTCCATTTTGCGCACCAACAAAACTGTTTTTCCTCAACATGCACTTAGTTGTACACCTATTTTGAGTTGAGTCAAGCGTACAAGGGGCATGAACGTGCGTTGTCATGGGAGACATCCCCACGTGCGTGGTCAGCCAACGTGCGTGCAATTGAAATGTACAACGGTGTAATACCAGTGCCTAAATCTTCGGATATGCCTGTTGATGGTTTGCATGGTGCTCAATTAAATGAGTTACTTCAATTGCGTGCTGATGAGAAATTGTCTTCTTTAAATATTTCAATTACAACTCCACTACAGGGTTCCAGTGATGATGGCATCAGCAATATTCTCCACTAGCCTTCGTCGATTCATTTAATTCCGGCCGCACTTGTCGACTTCCCGTTAGGACTAGGTGTCCGCTCTCCACCACACAATGACTCAGTAGTATATGTTCGCACTGGCCACTGTCTGATTCAACCTGCAGCAACTGATAATTCAAGCTCTCGAAATCCGAAAATCTATGCCATTTTGAAGAAAATGTCAAATAGATCTCTGGGGGGAGTACTCAATAGTGCAACGAGGAGCTACGGGGCGGAAGTCAAAAAATCGGAAACACGCGGGTGCGTCATTGCTCATGCAGCCGGCCGTAGGCCCTGCAAAGCACATGACTGGCATTCTGATGGGTGCTGAAACGCAAAATAGTCACGGAAAGCCTTTTGTGTTAGTCGTACCAGATGTGTCTGTGTACGACCCAGCCATGTCCGATAGCCTTATCCCAGTGGGTCGTCTTATCAAAACAGGCTTTACGGTCATTCACAGAATTCCATCTCAGGCCAACGAGGATGGATTTTGCCTGAAAGTCTTTTTGCTCTATGGTGGCACCATCACAACGTCTGACGGCAAGACAATAATTGTCATGAAATACGCCCAGCACACATGGCGTCTTCCCCTGCCATCTAACAAGCGCGTCTCAAGACCAAAGTTGCCGCCGCGCGCTACGTCTGAAAATTTTGTTGACTTGTGCTCTGCCGGCAGCTCATGGATTGATCATACCAATTCATTCCACATGTTAGATGAGATCGACAATGTGGATGATGAGGGCTACATACCTCCCTACCTCACTCAGGATCGGATTGAGGGACGCTTTCAGCAACGCTACGAGCTCATGCTTAAACGACGAGAGATGGCTGGAATTTACCACACTTCTAACGGACACTGCAACAATCGCCAGAATGTATTGAATTTACAGGCCAAGGGTATTGAGTGCAACCATTTGAAGTGCTACATTCTTGCACACAGGTGTGATGCTTGCGACGCAGCACCGGGTCGTCGCCACCATAAAGTGAAAGCTACAAAGAAAGCCAAACACAATTTCAAAGACAGCAGCGCCAGTAGCGGCGGTCATCGCTCCAGCTTGCGACTCGCAATATCCACTTGCAGAACAGCTCGATTTTGAATTCAGCACAATCACAAATGCCATTGATCCCACTGTTACGATCACTGAATCCCTGGCGCGTCTATTTCAGCACACGTCAAAGAATCCTTTTGACTATCCTGACATTACTCAGATGCGTAATATATCAGGTACTTCAAAAGACACTGCCAATTCTGACATTGATGAAGGCGCTACAGCAAACGCCAATACTACAATATTTACCACTTTTCTCACTACCCAGCACTGATTTGCGCATGGATTGGGGGGATGCCTGCAGTCTAGGCTGTCTTCCCGATCTTAATCGGTATTTTCTATTGGTCATGGATAAAGGCCCCGAATATTTTGTGTGCTTTCCTACCAAAACTCGTGCGTCTCCACTTGCGCGTTTGAAGCAATTTGTCACCTTCACTGGCATAAAGATTCGCTATTTGCGAATAGACGGTGCTAAAGAATTTCAATCTGACGAAATCAAAGAATACTGCGTTGACAATGATGTAGTGCTCCAACTGGTTGTAGCATACAATAATACCATGCAAGCCCGCGTGGAGGGTGCAATTGGCTGCGTCAAACAGCACAGCCGAACGTCTTTGTTACACGCAAATAAGCCCACCCGTTTCTGGGATGACGCGACCACAGATTTCAGCATAAAGAAAGTTTACTACCTTTGGGCTGCAACAGATACTCGCGGCAAGCTTCAAACACCTCACGATCGCATGCAGCCGGCTTTCTTCGGCACCTACAAAACAGTTGCCGTACCTTTCGGCAGCCAAGTCATTGCTAAATTGCCTCGAGAGCACCGCCTGGTCAAGAACGGATCATTTGGTGATCGTTTCGTTGAAGGTACGTATCTCTACAGTGACTCTGTCACACCTTACATCTGGATGTTCAGCATCGCCCTCCAACGCAAGATTAAGGTACACGATTTCAAGTCCTATCCTCTTCAATTCCCTTTCAAAGACCCGTCATGTCTTACGCGCAATACGCCAACAATTATGGCAGAAATGTCTAAAATGCATGAAGCGGATGCAGAGGATGCACATGACGACAATTTGATCGCTATGGTAACATCCAATCAGATACACACTCGCGCTCAGATGCGTGCAGCTGAGAATGCTGCTAACTCGCATATCTTGGAGCCTACTTGTGTGGACAGGGATACCAACTCGCCATTACTTGTACGCAACCCAGCCGTGACTGCTACTAACAAAAGCGACAACGTTACACTTCTGCCGCCGTGCGCCACTTCTGGTGATGATTCAGCAGCGCACGCCCTTCCGTTCAACACGATGAAGCTGGCATCGATCTACACGCTAACCTTGTTCATTACAGCTAACGAGAGATCGCAAAAGCACTTACACGTCATTTTGTCGAGATAGGCCTGCCAAAGCACTACGCCCCGAATCACGTGGTGCCAGAGGGCAAGATGCGCGTCGTTGGAATCAAGGCCAAGAAAATCTCATTGACAAAATCTGTCTTAATTGTGAAATTCATTTCACCGTCATCCTTGAAAAATGTGCAGATGCAGATGTTCTGTACAAGCCTCGAACCAAACACTAAGCAAGGGCAAGGCGCCGACTTGAGCATCATGACAGCTCTGACCAACCCAGGTGCAAAATCACTTTTTGACCTTGGCGTTCGCTGCAAGCCACGCTGTGAGACTACACGTGGCATGATCGCAGCCTTTGATAGCATGCTGGGCAGCACAATTTTTGACGCATCGCAAGCGTCATCTGATGACTTTGAGACATCAGAGCAAAATCCTTTCGGTGATGAGCGCTACTTGTGATCATCTCGGGATCCAGTCGGCTATTCCAAAGGCACACCCAACCCCAAACACCATGGCAAGGCGAAGCGCCGTGAAAGCAGAATGGATGAAGAGTCAGACAAGCGAAATGGACGGCCTATGGCGTCGCGGCGTCTTTCAGCAAATTCTCCAGTCATCGCTCACCCCACAAGACCGTGTTTTCACGAGCCGTTTCCATTGAAAGATAAAGCGAAAAGGGGGGAAATTTGATAAGTGTCAAGTACGCCGAGTTGTGCAAGGGCAACACATGCGCCGAAAAGGTGAAGACGGTGTCGGCGATTACGTGACGCTTTCATCTCTGTACCGGCTGCTAGCGGATTCCGCATTATTTTCAGTTTGGCAACACAACAAAACATGTTCACGAACCACGTCAATGTTTCTCAGGCTTTTGTTCAGGGAGAACTACTGCCCGGAGACGGTCACAACGGCAAGGTTCATATTTCTTCACCGCCAGGATATGATGAAGATCCTCTCTACGTGTCGTCTCCTGAAGCTGATTTATGGCATGCCCTCTGCAGCCAGAGCTTGACACACCACCATGAGCGCTTTCCTGGCAAAAGAAGGATGTGCCACGGTGGGATTTGACAAGAGCATGTGCACCGTCACGATTGATGGAGCTCGTATTCTGCTAGGGGCCCACATCGACGATTTCGTGATCGCATGCGCAAATCGGCAGGTACTTGACGGTTTCCGTGCACGCCTTCTAGACGCTTTTGAGGGCACCTTTGAGGAGGCTCTGCAACATTACCTTGGATGTGAGGTGACACGTGACATGGACAAAGGTACCACGTATCTGTCCCAGACCCACTAAGCCGAGAAAATTCTACGCACTTGCAATTTCTGGAATGGGTAGATGCGGAATGGGCTGGCGACACTGACACCTGCCGATCCCACACGGGATACATCCTCATGATGAATGGTGGACCCCTTTCTTGGAAAAGTCGACGACAAGACAACGTGTCTCTTTCTAGTTCCGAGGCGGAATTTGTCGCAGCTAGCCAAGCAGACCATGAAACGATCTACTTACGTGAAACGTTAACCGATTTTGGATTTTCTCAAAATAAAGCCACTCTTCTGTACGAAGACAATCTCGCTTGTGTTGTGATGAGCGAAAATGCAGTACGTCGAAAATTCTCTCGTCAGATTGACATTCGTAAATACTTTGTGGGTGAACTCGTACTGAATGGCTTCCTCAAACTCGCGCCTTTGCGCACGCACAAAATGGTGGCTGATGCCCTCACCAAAAGTTTACCGTCCCCGGCTTTTGTCGGGCACCGCCAGATAATGACTGGTCATGCTTCTTTCGCTGCTCGACTCCTACGTTGCGTCGGCGGCTAATTTTGAGCGCTGACTTTGAGCGACGCGTTTTTCCTATTTTCCGCTTGATTGTCTATTTTTTTTTCTCTGTTTCTACGTTACGTCCGGGGGTTTTGAGCTGCGTTTGATGATTTTTTTTTTCGCTTCTCCGTTTTTTCATGTTTTCACAATTCTTTATTTTTTTGATTTGCCCAATACTGTCTCTCTATGATCCCACTATTGTGCATGGGGGAGAGCGATAAAGTGCCCACGAACAAGATCTGCCGCCGCGCGTCAACTGAGCAACGCCCACGAACGAGATCTTGTCAAGAATCAGAACGTTTAGTTTAGGCCCTTCTTAGATCAAACGTACCTTTTGGAAAGTCTTGTTTCCGATCAAGTTCGTGAGCAGCTGTGGATATCAGCCAGCGGCGACCGGTGAATTTTGTGTCGATTTGAGAAGAATTAAAGTGTCACATGTACTCTTGTGTCTGTAGCTTCTTCTCATTTAACGTGTCTTTTGTGAACACGGAATAGATGAATCGCTACTCATCAGAGTGTGTTGCAGTGTGTTGCAATGCGTAGCAAGATGTGACTGTCACAGCAAGGTGCCCTACTTACTTGCAAGAGTGTGTTACAGTGTTGTTGCAGTGTATTGAAATATTTCAATGCGACTCCGAAATACCCCACTTGCTTGCAAGAGCGCGTTTAATTGTCTTTTTTTTCTTCGAGGGTGGAAACATTTGAATCTTTCTTCGAGGGTGGGAACCCTTGACTTAGTTAGTCACCACGGACCACAGGAATTATTTTCCTTTTGTTTATTTTTAGGTTCATGGGGTCCCTTGTGAATTACCCAGTCACCAAGGATCCGTGTTACAGCGTGTTGCCTTGTGTTGCAGGGCCTTTTGCAGGACCATCTGGTGTGTAATCATACGCATGCGTACATTCATATGTATGTGTGTGCGTGAGAGAGAGACAGCGAGATTTTGCTGGAAATATTTTATTTATTGACACAAACATACAATCAAGTGAGGAGGCTCCAGGAGTGCATTGCAAGTAGAGATGTTTTTTTCCCTGTTCCTTTGTACATACAAATGTATATACTCATACATGTATACGTGTGTGTGAGAGAGAGCGAGAGTATATGATACATATATAAACATACATTACACACACACGCAGGTGTTTATTAGTAACTTTTGGTTTGATAAATAGGCCGTTGCGGCAACTGCCCCTCAGCAAGACAGATGGCATTCAGCTGGCGCGCCAGCCCCTGCACTTTAGCCATGCGCTCGTTGCCAACACGGGTTTTGGCCGCATTCAAGTCTTGCACCAACGCCACTAGTTCGTCAGCAGACGCCTCCATACTCACAAGCGGATGTAATCGCGCGTTTTTGTGCGTGTGTGGAGTGAGCCTGCAGAAGACGGAGGCAACCACGGCAAAGATTGCTAACAACATGCGCACGAACACTCCGAGGGGAGAACTTGCGTCGAGAATGATCACACCGTTGTTATTGGTGGGGTCTGGAGGTGGCGATCTTGTATTTCTTGATACGCATGCCCTCTGCAGTGCACGGTCTGTTGTTTTGCGCGCTAACTCCTCATCCAACTTTGTGTGGCGCGTGCTCGGGGAGCACGCTTCGAGATCGCCCGCGCTCGCCCAGTGTTGGAGAGAGGTATACTGCGCCTGGAACCTTCGAGCTGCAACGCTCTTGACAAGTGACTGCTTTGGACTCTGTCGTGGTGCATCTGGCATAGGCGTAGACTCGCGAGTGCGCGGAGGGGTCCAGGATCGGGATTTCCCGATCAATGCACAGATGTGGGGTGCACGGGGGCGGATAGAGTGCGCTGCAGTCATGCCGGACGAATCAACGCAGCGTCCCCGTGCGTGCAGTGTGCCCATGTCCTCGCCCGTCGCGCTGGCCACCCTCTCAAACCACGTGAGTGATGCTCTCCCTGCCGAAGGGGGGGATTTTGTGCTGCTTGATGAACTCGGCGCTCGCTGAAAGCAATCTGCAATGTCGTCGTTCGAACTCTGCACCGATGACGACGACGTCCTGCTGGATTCGCTGTTGTGTTTGCTGTGCCGTGCGCTCACGCTTGGCGTGGACTCACGAGTGCACAGAGGGGTCCAGGATCGGGATTTGCCGATCAATGCACGGACGTGTGGGGCCCGAGGGAGGATAGGAGGCGCCGGAGTTGTCCCGGACGAATCCACGCAGCGACCCCGTGCGTGCAGCGTGCAAATTTCCTCGCCAGTCGCGCTTGCCACCCTCTCAACCCACGTGCGTGACGCTGTCTGCAAAGTTTTGGTGGTTCTTGGCGACGCGAGTCGCTCAAAGCAATCCTCACCGTCGTCTGTCGAAATCGGGGCAGATAAAGTCCTGAATACTCTGTTGTGTTTATGCTTGCTCTTGTTTGAACTGCGGGTGCGCGTGGGAGTCCAGGATCGGGAGTGTCCAATCAAAGCACGGGAGTGTGTGGCCTGGCCCTCTTCCCACGGCGACCACGAGGCCACAAAGCGACCCCTTTCGTCTCGCGTGCCCATATAAATGGACGGGTCTTCGCCCGTTGCGCCTGCCACTCGCTCGAACCACTTGAGAGATGCTGTCCGCGAAGTAGAGAAGGTTTTCGTGTTTGTGGTGCTTCCGGAGCCCGGCTGCGAGCAATCTTCCTCGATGGACATATTGGACAATGCGACGCCGTTCTGTATACCTGGACACGACGACGACGTCTTGGAAACCTGCACCTGGGGCATACAGAGCCCGGCAAGAAGATTTGGGACAGAGCGGCGGCGCACGGCAACGGGCATCTGTGCACGCGTCGCTGGACAGCAATACGATCCGTGATAAACGTTTCGCTGTACCGACCGCGTCCCCTGAGGAGGGATTTCGAAGCTTCGAGATTTAAATTCCCTTTGTTTCTTTTTCTGGATATGTCAAAATGAAATGATTATTACTATTCTGGTTGACTATAGTTTAATTCGAACTTTCAGAATGTCGGAATTACGGCTGATTTTTGCTCGTCGACCGTTGTTGTGGTTGTGTGCCCGAATTGAATTACCGCAAAAATCTGAAATAATCAAGGCATTTTGAAACTATAGTCAACTATTCAACAAATAAATAGCTTCAATATTTTGCATTGAACTTCAGTTTGTCGTGACTTGTCGAACTTGCGGGACGCTGGCGGTCACGAGGAGGGATCATGTCGTCATCTGGTCACGAGGATAGATCATTTCGTCATCATGTCTCAGAATTCTTTTAGTCAGATTTGGTATTTTCGAAACGAACGTGCGTTTTCAGTGGAATCCAGTTTACAAGATATTTCATCAAATTCGTTGTTGTGGAAACGAAACAAATTGTTAGTAGCAATTCAAACGTGATCTTGAGGCGGCAAACTTGCGGCCACGCACAGGCTTGGCTGCGTCCTGCTACGGAGAGGGTAGGAAAGTTCAACGCAAAATATTGAAGCTATTTATTTGTACCATAGTTGACTACAGTTTCAAAACAGCTGTATTAGAGAGAGTGTTAAGCCAGAAAGTGCCAAGTTGAGCGCAATAGACGTGCCAAAAAAATATTTTTCAAGTGTTTGTATTAGTTTCAGGACTAAACCCTATTTTTTCTCTTAGTCAAACTGTCCAAGTTCTCCCACACCTCCACTGTTCAGCTTAAAACTATTTCTCGATTTCCGAACAATTGCGTTCTGAAGTGGCCCGAGGGTACCAGGACTAGGCTCATCCCAAAACTCTTTTTGAGATTGCTATGGCTCTTTTCACGATCAGCGTCTCTTTTCCGTCAAAATCGCGGTTTTCCGCAATTTTTTCGATTTTGCTCAGATTTGGGGAATCCTGGAATCCGAAAAGTTGTGAGAAATTCAATGCTGACGGGTCGCTGATGGGAAGGACGAATCTTGATAAATCTGTG
>Ga0105055_10010218_pt1 | contig 11791 bp, 10 predicted proteins | sample BON03_FD_78090 | JGI IMG/M metagenome (GOLD analysis project Ga0105055, IMG submission 78090) | Freshwater microbial communities from Lake Bonney liftoff mats and glacier meltwater in Antarctica - BON-03 | ecosystem: Environmental > Aquatic > Freshwater > Ice > Glacier meltwater | place: Lake...
GCCCCGCGAAGTCCGCATCTCCGAACGCCAGGCCGCCGAGGCCCTGGCCGAGCCGGTCTCGCAGATCGTCGAGGCCGTCAAGGTGGCGCTGGAAGCTACGCCGCCCGAACTGGCTGCTGACATCGCCGACAAGGGGATCATGCTCACCGGCGGCGGGGCGCTTCTGCGCGGTCTGGACGCCGAGATCCGTGACCACACCGGTCTGCCGGTGTCTGTGGCCGACGATCCGCTGTCCTGCGTGGCCATCGGCTGCGGTCGGGTGCTGGAGCATCCACGCTGGATGAAGGGCGTACTCGACTCCGCCCTTTAGGGGGCCGGTCGAAACACCGCCGCAAATCCCTATCATTCCATGCCTGTGCCGGTTCCCAAACGGCACGGATTTTGCGATAGGCTCGACAAATCGGCCGGGGGCGTCCCGCTGATTCCCTTTTCTGAGGAAGGCGCGCCGTGGCGTTTCGCGACGGACCGTTCGAAAACATCAAGGTGCCGTTGGTCCTGACCGCGGCGCTCACAGTCTTGGCTGCAGTGGTTGGCTGCGTGCTTCTGCTGATCAGTGATGCCCGCGCCCAGACCTCGCCCTATCAGCCCGTGCGTTCCGGTGTCGAAGCGGTCGCAGGACCGGTCGGTGGCATCTTTGCCGCCCCGGTGCGCTGGTTCGGCCATGCCTCGGACTATGTAGGTGACTATTTCTTCGCCGTGTCCGAGAACCGACGTCTCAAGGCCGAACTGGCGGAGCTTCAGCCTTGGCGCGACCAGGCTATTGCACTCAAGAACGTCAACGCCCGCTATGAGGTCATGCTTGGCATCCGGCCCGAACCGCCCGTGGCCATGCAGACTGCCCGGTCGATTCTCGATTCGCGCGGACCCTTCTCCAAGGCGCGACTGCTCGATGCGGGCTCGGCTACGGGGGTCAAGGTCGGCAATCCTGTCATCAATGAGCACGGTCTGGTCGGGCGCGTCGTGGGCACCTCGCCGGGTGTCAGCCGTATGCTTCTGGTCACCGACGTAGCCAGCCAGATTCCAATCCTCATCGACCGCACCGACGCCCGAGCCATTCTCAGGGGCGATGGCAGCGGCAATCCGCGACTTGATTTCATGCGCGGCGTGGGTTCAGTCCAGATTGGCGACCTCATCCTTTCGTCCGGGGATGGCGGCGGCCTGCCGCGCGGCGTTCCCATCGGCGTGGCGGCCCGGGGCATCGACGGTAGCTGGCGCGTCAAACTGTTCAGCGACCGCGGTGCTATCGACTATGTCCGCATCATGCTGTTCGAGGATTTCGGCCAGCTGATCGGTGCCGATGACCTGAACGCCCCGCCGCTGGCGGCCCTCGGTACCCTGACCGAGGCGACGGCTGAACAGGCCGGTACCATCACCGATGCCGCCGCCCGACGTACCGCCGAGCGTGCTCAGGCCGAGCAAAGACGGGCCACCGCTGCCGCTGCCACTGCTGCTGCGAGGCCCGAAGCCGCCGGGCCTCATCCCGTCGTGCCCGCGGCCAGAGTTGCTCCGCCGCCCGCAGCCAGAACCGTCCCGCCACCTGCGGTCCGAACAGCTTCGCCGTCGATCCGGCCCGCCACGCCGCGGCCGACTGGAGCTGCCGTCTCTTCTACGGCCAGACCCTATGTGTCGTCGCCGCACCGGGTTGTTGACCCTCCGGCCGCCCCCACCGCCGCCCCCACCGCCGCCCCGTCGCCCGGAGGGACCGAATGAGACGCCTGGTCGCGGTTCGTGTCGTCGGGCCGGTGCAGTGGATCGTCATTCCGGCCTTTATCACGCTTGCCGTCACCATCCTTCTGGCCACGCCCGTCGAGCTCTTCGGCCTGCACCTGCCCGAACCCGTCATCCCCATGATGTTGGCCTTCGCCTGGCCGCTGATCCGGCCATCTGTGACCGGTCCCCTGGTGCTGACTCTGCTCGGCCTGATCCTCGACGTCCTGACCTATGGCCCGCTGGGCCTGTGGGCGCTGGCGTTGCTGGCCATCTATGCGGTGGTTCTGGCCTCGCGCAGCTTCCTTATCGGTCAGGATACGGCCGTCCTGTTCGCCTGGTATGCCGCCTGCTGTTCCCTGGCCTTCCTGATGGCTTGGCTGATTGTCACCCTGATTGCCCGGAATCCGCCCAGTATCCTGTCTCTCATTGCCCAGATCGTGCCGACCCTGCTGCTGTTCCCGTTCGCCGATCACATGATTGAGCGGTTCGAGGACGGTGACGTGAGGTTCCGGTGATTCATCTTCGCCAAGACTACGAAGGGCGGGTCGTGATGCACCCGTCTCAGGGAGCAGGGACCTGGTCCTGCGAAGCGCCCGAAGGGAGCGGAGGAGGATGAGCTCTGAACCCTCCATTTTCTTCTCGGACGTCAACGAGCGGCAGGGCTCCTTCCTGCGCCGTACCTTCGTCATCGGTGGCCTGACCGCGCTCGGCGGTCTGGCCCTGACGGGGCGTCTGGCCCAGCTGCAGATCATTCAGGCTGGCCAGTACGCCACCATGGCGTCGAACAACCAGTTCAACTTCCGCCTTGTGCCGCCGCCGCGTGGCCGCATCCTCGACCGGGACGGCGCTGTCATTGCCGGCAACCGCCCGAGCTTCCGCGTTCTGGTTGTGCGCGACGAGACCAAGGACCTGGACCAGACCCTCGATCTTTTGGGCCGTCTGCTTCCCGACACCATGGACCGGCGCCGGTCGATCATCCGCGATGTTAACGTCGCCCCGCGTTTCAGCCCCATCCCGGTCAAAAGTGACCTGTCCTGGGAGGAGTTCGCCCGGGTCAATCTGTACGCCAACGAGTTGCCCGGCGTCATGGCCGACATGAACGAGGCCCGCTACTATCCCTTCGGTGGAGCCTTCGCCCACGTCATCGGCTATGTCGCCAAGCCCAATGACCGCGATATCCGGTCGATCCGGGACCGGGGCGAGAAGGTCCCGGATATTCTCTACAATCCCGGCTTCCGCATCGGTCGCCAGGGCGTGGAGAAATCATTCGACCTCGACCTGCGTGGCGAGGCCGGCGGCAACCGGGTCGAGGTCGATGCGCGGGGCAGGGTGGTAGCCGAGGACATCGGCGGCTCGCGCCCGGCCGTCCCCGGCAAGGACGTGGTCCTGACCCTCGACGCCGATGTCCAGAACCGCGCACTTGAGGTCTTCGGCGAGGAATCCGGCGGCTGCGTGGTCATGGACATTCGCAACGGCGACATCCTGTGCATGGTCTCGGCCCCGTCGTTCGACCCGAATCTGTTCGTCGGCGGCGTACCCTCGCGCATTTACGATGCCCTGCGTGACTATGAGCGCAAGCCGTTGCTGGACAAGGCTATTTACGGCAGCTTTCCGCCCGGCTCGACCTTCAAAATGACCACGGCGCTCGCCTTTCTGGATGCCGGTATCAATCCGGCCGAGAGGGTCGTCTGCACCGGCGGCTATCGCTACGGCAGTCGCGTCTTCCGTTGCTGGAAGAAGAGCGGCCACGGCTCAATGAATATGCATGAGGCCATCAAGAACTCATGTGACACCTATTTCTACCATCTATGCAATCGGGCCGGTGTCGACCGGATCGCACGGGTCGCAGAGGACTTGGGCTTCAACCAAACCTATGAGATCGGGATCGCTGGTCAGAGCCGCGGCACCATGCCGAGCAGGGCCTGGAAGGCCGACTATGCGCGCCGCACCGGAAATTCCAATCCCGACGCCAGAACATGGTTTCCCGGCGAGACCCTGTCCGTGGCCATCGGTCAGGGTGCCGTGTCGGCAACGGCCCTGCAGTTGGCGGTTATGACCGCTCGCCTCGCCAACGGACGAAAGGCGATCATGCCCCGTCTGGTCCAGTCCGTGGGGGGCGTGCAGCGACCGTCGGGTGCGGCTGTTCCGGACCTGCCTTTCAGCCAGGAACACCTTGATATCGTTCGGGACGGAATGGCGGCGGTGGCGAATGATGTGAGAGGCACAGCCTATCGCGCCTCACAACTCGGCCTCGGCGATATCCAGATGGCCGGCAAGACCGGTACGGCCCAGTCGCGCGACTATCGCGTGGGCGAGTTCCGGGGCCCGCGCAACGCCGTATGGAGCCGCCGTGACCACGCCCTGTTCGTCGCCTTTGCCCCGCATGATGCGCCGCGCTACGCCATCGCCCTGATCATCCAGCACGCCCCCGCCGGCGGCTCGGCCGACGCCGCCCCCCGGGCGCGCGAGATCATGAAGACCGTCCTGCTCAACGATCCTGACATGCGGGCCCGTATCGAGCGACCGCTGCCGCCTGCTGCCATCGTGCCCGACGGTACTGACGAGGGTGAACTGGGAGCCGGGCCGGGGGGCGAGGTCACCGGTATCGAGGCGGCTGAGGTGGCCCCGCAGGCTCCCGTACGCCGCCGCGCGCCCACCGCCACAACGGGCCCACGTCCCTATCTGTCGGAGCCGCCGCAATGACCGCCTCGGCCCTGACCCGTCCCGGAGAGCGCGACCGTCTCTCGACCAAGATATCCGAACTGGACTGGCGTCTTGTCGGCCTGCTCTGCCTGGTCGCCTTCGTCGGCACGGCCATGCTCTATTCGATCGCGGGTGGCCAGTGGCAACCCTGGGCGGGCAAACAGGCGATCCGTTTCGGCATCCTGCTGGTGGTGATGCTGGGTCTGGCCGTGCTGCACCCGAAATGGTGGTTCCGTGCCGCCTATCCGATGTACGGCCTGCTCCTTGTGCTGGTTCTGATGATCGAGTTCACCCCGTTGGGCTATGTGGCGGGTGGGGCCAGAAACTGGCTGAACCTTGGGTTTATCCGTATTCAGCCCGCCGAGTTCATGAAACTGGGCCTCGTTCTGGCGCTGGCGCGTTGGTACCACAGCCATACGGCCCAGGAGGCTCGCTGGTCTTGGAAACTGCTGATCCCGGTGGCCATGATCGGGGTCCCCTTCCTGCTGGTTGCCAAACAACCCGACCTAGGATCGGCCATGATCATCGGCCTGACCGGGGCCATGATCATGTTCGTCGCCGGCCTCAGTTGGCGCGTCATCGCCGCGGGCGGCCTGGCCGCCTTGGCCACCATCCCGCCCTTCGTCATGTTCGGCATGCACGACTATCAGCGGAACCGGGTCCTCACCTTTCTGAGCCCTGAGTCCGATCCGTCCGGCACGGGCTACAACATCATCCAGTCCAAGATCGCGCTCGGTTCGGGTGGGGTGCTGGGCAGGGGTTACGGTCTGGGCAGCCAGAGCCAGCTGGAGTTTCTGCCCGAACGGCACACGGACTTCATCTTTTCGACGCTGGCAGAAGAGTTCGGCTTCGTCGGTTCTTTCGCCGTCCTGGCCTGTTACCTCGCCATCATCGTGATCGCCCTGCGCATCGCCTCCTTGGCCCACAGCCATTTCGGTCGTATCGCCGCGGCGGGGATGGTCTCCTTCTTCGCCCTGTTCGTGCTCATCAACGGCGCCATGGTCATGGGCCTGGCGCCGGTCGTCGGGGTGCCGATGCCGCTGCTGTCCTATGGCGGGTCGTCGATGATGACCGTGATGTTCGGCTTCGGCCTGATCCTGTCGACGCGCGTGCATCGCTACGCCGAACTGCCAAGGGGCCAGGGGCTGTTTTAGCCCGCTTCGTCTGTCCCCCTCCCCCTCAAGGGAAGGGGGCGCTACGGTGATCACATGACCGACAAGCCCGGACCGACTACGGCTGCCCCGCCAGTCTTTGTTCCCGACTTGGACGACAAACCCTGTCCGAAGCTCCTTCTGCCCTCGGCCACTCCGGCGCAGGCGGCGTCCCTGATGGACGGGGGGCGTATGCGCGAAAACCCCGCCGAATGGGCCTTCGTGCGCCTGTCCAAACTGATCGAGGATTTCGAGAAGGGGCTCGACAAGGATGATGAGGTCGGTGCCCGTATCGTCGGCCTTCCCGGTGACGGGACCATGTCGATCGACGACGTCGGCTTCTGGGGTCCCGATTTCATTCTCTTTGTTGGCAAGAATTCGGACGGCAAGCCGGTGCGCCTGATCCAGCACTATGGCCAGATCAACGTCGTGCTCGACGCGCGCAAGAAGCCCGTGGAACGCGAAGCCCGCCGGATCGGCTTCCAGCTCTCGGAACTGGTTCAGAAGACCAATCCGAAATAGCCTTCCTTCTCCCCGTCATGGTGAGGGAGGATCGCATGCGATCCGGGTGGGAAACGCCTGTCCCTTACCGACTACGCTCAGTTTCACACGCCCCACCCTGACAGGCTGGACAGGCTCATCCAGCCGCGCGTCGCAGGACGGCTTCGTTCCAGGCGTTGAGGCTTTTGCCAGACAGTTCCAAGGCTCGTGCGGCGGCGGCTTGGACGTCGGGTGCGACCCGGAGCATCAAATGGCCCGAATAGGCCTTCGGGGGTTGCTTGCCGCTGGCGTCGCAGGTTTCGATATAGCCGTTCACTGCCTCATGAAAGGCGGTCTCAGATCGTCGACCGCATGGGTGTCTCGTCCCTTATCCGGCCCTCCGGGGCAGCCGTCAGCAGCCGCCCTCCACCCTCAAGGGGAGAGGGGCGCTGCTCAGTTTCCTCGTCGGATCAGTTCATCGGCCAGGGCGGCGGTCAGGTAGCCGTCGGCGAGGCGGTTGTTGGCGATCTGCCAGCGGCGCAGGGCGGTGCGGGTGTTGGTGCCGATGACGCCGTCGATGCCCTGGGTGTCGAAACCGAGCGCGGTCAGGGCGCGCTGGGTGCCGATACGCTGGTCGCGTGAAATGGGGGCGTCGTCTGGCCAGGTGGCGACTAGACCCGGTCTCCCGGCGATGCCGTCGGCGGTCAGGCCGATGGCCAGGGCATAGCTGACCGAGTTATTGTAGCGCCGGATCACATAGTGGTTGGGCAGGGCCAGGAAAGCCGAGCCGCGCGCGCCTGGGGGCAGGAGAACGACGCCATCCTCGAGGGCCTCGGCGGCGTTGGGGGCACCGCCCCGGGCGAGGGCGACGCCGCGCCGGGACCAGTCGCGCCAGGTGTGACGGGCGCCCTCGGCCTCGGAATAGTCGAAGCCGGCCGGCAGGGTGACCTCATAGCCCCAGGTCTGACCGGGTTTCCAGCCGGCGCGGGCCAGCAGATTGGCAGCTGAGGCCAGGGCGTCGGCGTCAGAGCCCCAGATATCGACCTTGCCGTCGCCGGTCTGGTCGACGCCGAGGCGCAGATAGGCGTCGGGCATGAACTGGGTCTGGCCCATGGCCCCGGCCCAGCTGCCCTTCAGACCGGCGCGATCGCGGCGGCCGTCGATGACGATGTCGAGGGCGTTCTTGAGCTCGCCCTCGGCCCAGTCGCGGCGACGACCTTCATAGGCCAGGGTGGCGAGGGAGCGGATCACGTCATAGTCGCCCTGGATGGCCCCGAAGGCGCTCTCATTGCCCCAGATGGAGACGAGGATTTCGGTCGGCACGCCGAAACGCTGGGTCACCTCCCACGGCACGCGGTCGGTGCGGGCGCGACCCTGGGCGATCCGGGTGGCCGAGGCGGCCGACTGGACATAGGCCCCGGCGGGGCGGCTGAACTCGGGCTGGTTACGGTCGAGCCGGATGACGGACGGGTCAGGGGTCAGGCCCGCCAACTCGCGTTCGTACCGGTCCCGGCGCGCGCCGCCGAGGCGGGACAGGAAGCCCTGTTTCCAGCCGTCGAACCCGGCCTGGTCGACGACAACGGGCGCGAGCGTGGCCGGCACGACGGTGGCCGGCACCGGCGAGCTCGACGACAAGGCCGGTGATGGACCGGTCCGTACGACGGTCGTCGCAGGCGGGGCCTCCGGCAACAGGGGCGCGCAGGCGGCGACGGAGGCGATGAGGAGAAGGCGAAGGCTGATACTCATGTCGATAGCTGTAGAGTCCCCTGAGGCTGCCCCGTCATAACATGTGCGCGAGGGCATCAAAGCGTGTTGCAATACCGGGGCCAAAGCGAGGCGTCAGATTCAGGCGACGGCATCATATGCCGTGCAGGTCGCGTGACGGGATGCGGTGGGGTGAGGCAATTCCCTGTTATGCGTCGTTAACCCTCAATTTTGTGAAATGTTTTCCGGGTCGGGGAGCAGTCTGACATCAGCTCTGAGACCCGATACGGCCTGGTGGCGGAGGGGCGACGCAACGGGGGTGTAACCCCGGGGACCCTCCGTTCAACTCGGAGGCCAGGCCTCCATCCTTGTTTAGGTGCGCTAACGCGAGCGACGCGGTCGCTCGCTGCTTGCTCGCGGTTTGCAGACCTTGCAGGTGACGGGTCTTGAGCCGAAACGGACGCTACGGAGTCGGGGTTCGGACCTTCGCCATCCAGCGCGACAAGACCGCAACAAGGGCCAACGCTACGCCGAAATACGCCGCATAAAGCCACGGCTGTTGGACTTGGTAGAGCTGAAAAAGGATGTTGGCGGACTCTCGATAGCCCGCGAAAGCAGAAATATCTCCTGCGCTACCAGCCTCGATTGCCTGTTCTAATAGGTCGTCGGTGCGGGCAGCGGTAACCCGACCCCAGACGACCAAAGCCAGCGACCCGATAAGGGTGACGGCCAAGGCGATATTGATCGCCAAAGCCTTGAGGTTATCCGGTCGGTGCAGGGCCATGATGGCGCAGTGTTGCACGTGCAGGTCGCGTCTTCAACGCGGGCTGAGACCCGTATTCAGGCCCTCTGGCATCGTAGAATGACGGCTTACCACCGAGGCCGCGTTCTCAAACGGCCTCCACCTTGAGCGGACTCGAAGCCATCGACCCGTCGCGGACCTCCGGCAGGACCCGGTTGACGATTCCCAGAAGCCTCTCTATACGCACCGCTCCGCCGCGAGGTTTGACTTCGCGGCTCTTTCATTTTGTTTTGCCCCAGGACGACGACCATGAAGGTCCGCAGCTCGCTCAAGTCGCTCAAGACCCGCCACCGCGACTGCAAGGTCGTGCGCCGCAAGGGTGTCGTGTATGTGATCAACAAGACCGACCCGCGCTTCAAGGCGAAGCAGGGCTGAGTTAGCGCGCTAACGCGGCGTTCCTGCCTTCGCGGGAATGACGTGCGGTCGCCCGCTGGTTAAGCGCAGCTATCCACAGGTCGCGGGCTTTGTCCGCGGCCTTTTTCGTGCCCGGCGTTGAGCCAGCCGCAGCGACGTGGTTAGCGTCCGGGTTACCATTTTGAGCTGCCCCAACGGCCTTCGGCCTGATTGAGGGCCTGTTCCCGGAGTTTTCCCATGCCCGATGACGCTTCCTTCGATTCCTCGCCCGACGTCCTGACCTCGGCCGCCCAGGGCCGGCTGCGCACCGTGATCGAACGGCTGGAGCGGCTGGAAGAGGACAAGGCGGCTGTCATGGCCGATATGAAGGAGGTCTTCCTCGAGGCCAAGGGCGAGGGCTATGACGTGAAAATCCTGCGCAAGGTCATCCGCATCCGCAAGCAGGACAAGGCAAAGCGGCAGGTGGAGGATGCGATCCTCGACCTTTATCTGTCGGCGCTCGGCGAGATCTGAGGCTTCGCAGGGGCGAGGTTCGAGAGGCGAGGGATTAGGGATTGAGCCGATCTGCGTTGCGGTGGATGCTTTCCTCGACCCTCACCTCTCGCCCTTCGACCCCATGCAACGCAAACCGCCCGCCAACCCCTTTGAAGCCCAGCGCAAGGCGGCGCAGCGTGCCGCCCTCAATGCTCTGAAACGCGCCCGCCGCTCGGCAGAGAAGGCGGGCGTTTCTCTGTCTGAATGGGAGGGCGAGTTCACCGACTCGGTATCGGAGCGTGTGAAGACCCACGGTCGGGCCTTCGGCGATCCCGAGAAGGGCGCACCGGGGCAGGCCTTGTCCGCCCTGCAAGGCCGTAAGCTGAAGGAGATCGCCGCCAAGGCGAAGGGGGAGGTGCCGAAGCGGCGGTGGGGACGGAAAGAGAGAGACTAGGGAGGCAGTAGGGACGGAAGACAGCGACACACCTTGTTGCGCGTCCCTAAATCCCTAATCCCTGTTCCTTCTCTCCTAGAGCAGGATCTTGCGGAAGGTCAGGCTGACGACACGGCCCTGGGGATCGAGGAAGTCCGGCTGGTAGTTGAGCGGGGTGGCGCCGGTACTGGGGGTAACGACGGTTCGGCTGTCGAACAGGTTCTGGACGCCAAAATTGACCCGACTGCCCTGGAGCCAGGGGAATTTTGCCACCCAGGAGGCCTGGGAACTGAGGTCAATAAAGACGTTCAGATTGACCGTGGTCTGGCTCGAGAAATTCAGGTCCGGGCCAATGCCGCCATCGACCCGGGTGCCCTTGCTCCAGTTGGCCCTCAAGAACGCCCCCATGCCGTTGCGGAACACGCCGCCCTGAGCCTGGATCTCGTTACGGGACGAACCGCCACGCGAACCGGTGGCGGCCCCGTCCAGCAGATCAAGGATCGGCAGGCCGCCGGCGATCAGGATCTCGTCCTGCAGACGGAGGGTGTGGAAGATCGAGATGTTGAAACGACCCTGACCGGGCTGCATGCTGCCGCGGCCACCGCCGCCGAACATGACGCTCATCGGCGGGCCACCACGACCACCGCGCCCGCCCGCAGCGGCACCGCCGGCGGGCGCGCCAGCGGCAGGAGCCGCTGCCGGTGTCGCCGAGCCGAACGCACGAGAATAGTTGAAGCCGGTGCGGATGTCCTGACGCTCGAATCGTTCAAAATTCAGCGGCCGGGCGTCGTAGGAGATCAGATTGCCACCGAGGCCGCGGGTGAAGCGGCCCGGCAGGGCGGCCTCAAGATCCGGCGTCAGGGTCGGGAAGGTGGCGATGGCGTCTTCGGTCAGGCTGCGGGTCCAGGTGGAGCTGACCCGGAAGTCGGTCTCGGTCCAGGGCTTGAGGTTGAAGCCCGCCTTCCAGACCTGGCGATTGTCGGCGTTCAGGCCCGGGTTGCCGCCGTCGGTGCGGGTGACCAGCACCGTCTCGCCGGCGGGGCCGGCTCTGAAGTCGAACACCGGGACGTTGAAGGTGGAGATGGTCGGGTCGTTGAGCTGTGAAATAGAGGGTGCGCCCTGCTCGTCGGTGTAGCTGAGCTGGAACGACACGGGTTCAACCGGCGACCAGTTGACGCCCAGGCCGAGTGTGGACAGGCCACCGAAGTCCGAAAGATCCTCATAGCCGATGTTGAAATTGGCCGACAGATCGCCGAGCGCGGGCAGGATATCCGTGCGGCGGCTGGCGATAGGAAGGCTGAAACTGGCCTGGGCGTTGAATCGGTCGCGCGACTGGGAGCGGTCGGTGGTCAGGCCAGAACGAACGCTGGTCGAATCCAGAGAGCGGGTGTCCGCCCCGAATTTGAAGGAGGTGGAGATGCCGCCGGCGGGCAGCTGGAAGATGTCGCCGTTAAGCACCAGTTCGGTCGCCAGCACCTGGGACACGGAGTTGGCGGTGTCGTCGGCCAGACGGGTGAAGTCCGTGAGTGACAGGACACCGAAGGGATTGGCCCCGAGGTCATTGGCGGTCAGCCGGGTCTGGAAGGGTGCGACGGAAAAACCGCGCCCGGTCAAGGTGTCAGATTCGACGCGATCATAGTTGCCGGTCAGGGTCCAGCGCCAGCTCTCGCCGAGAAAGCCGTCGAGGACGAGGCCGAGACCGCCGGTCAGGCTGTCGTTATCGCGGCCGAGGGGGAGGGCATCCAAAACGCGACTGACCCTCTCGTTCGTCGGTGAAGTCGAGAAGGGATTGCCGGTCGGCAGCGTCAGGTCCACGCCCGGAAGGCCGTTGAAGCTGCGGCTGGAGCGATCCTCGAGGCTTGCGCTGAGGGTCGCCTGGGTGGTGTTGTTGATGTCGCGCTTGAAGGTGCCGCGCACGGTGGAACGCTCGCTCGCACCGAGCAGCGTTCGATAGGCACCGAGGTCGTCGAAGGGTGTCGC
>Ga0105055_10010222_pt1 | contig 11788 bp, 13 predicted proteins | sample BON03_FD_78090 | JGI IMG/M metagenome (GOLD analysis project Ga0105055, IMG submission 78090) | Freshwater microbial communities from Lake Bonney liftoff mats and glacier meltwater in Antarctica - BON-03 | ecosystem: Environmental > Aquatic > Freshwater > Ice > Glacier meltwater | place: Lake...
CATGGCATATCACGACGGTAGGGCATCCATCACGCAGCTTAACACTGTGCGGAAGCACCTGTCTTCGATCAAAGGAGGGCAGCTTGGAGCAGCAGCGCATCCAGCCCGTCTCGTCGCTCTCATTTTGTCAGACGTGGTGGGCGATGAAGTGGATGTGATAGCCTCCGGACCCACCGTCCCGGATCCTTCAACCTATGCCGATGCTCTTGCTGCCCTCGACGCGCTGGCTGTCGCGGGCATTCCCCCTCGCGTGCTACACCGCCTCCAGGTCCTTTGCTACCCACCGCCTTTTTGCGAGTTGACCTAAGAGGATGGGTGGTGGTGAGGCGGCATGTAGCAGCGGTGGCACCAAGAGACTTGCATATCACTCTAGCAACCGTGACACCAAGACACTTGCACATGACACTTGCACATGACAAGACCAAGAGACGCGCATGTCACAAGGACCACTGTCACTTGCATCACTGCCCAACGATGCACAACAGCTCGTGCAGCTCAGCAGCGCTCACCTGCCTCGCTTGCCGCACAAGTCGCTTGTGGCCCATTCTCAAATTCCATTTAAATTACTATGGGTTGTCGGTTTTGAGATTCGGGGGGAGGGGGCCGACAGGGTGCGGTGCAATGTGGACAGTGGGCTGACAAACAAACAATGTATGCGAGATGTGTGTCACATCTTGCATACTGCAAGATGTGTGTCACATCTTGCATACTTTGTTTGTGTAAGTATGCAACATGTGTGTGTATGCAACATTTGTGTGCACCTCACATGCTAGCATGCATGCGTGGGCACCTCACAGGCAGGCGCTCGAGGAGATGAAGACGTACAGGAAACACCCAAATGCGGTGATTCCAGGCTAGCTGGCTGCCTAACGCACGTCCTCGGCAACAACCGACTGGCTGCGTATGAGGCGCTCCAGCTGCTCCGACGAGAAGGCTACCAGGTACAGAGAGAGAGACAAAGATCGGAGAGAGACAAAGGACGTGCGCAAATGTGATTGCACGCTTTGTGCTTGCATCCTTTGTCTTTGCATCCTGTGTCTTTGAAATATCATGGCAATGAGTGTTCAAGAAAAGACAGGGACATGTGGACACGGTGTCACTAGAAGGCGACGTGGAGGAGGCAGCTGCTCGAGTTGCCCGCCTTGCAAGTGCCCTCCTCGCTCCTTCCTCTGCCCTCGCAACCAAAACGTGTGTCATCTTGGCTGGTACTTGACGTGTGTACTCTTGGCTGGTACTGGTGTAAATGCATTCATAGGCATCAAGTGTAAATGCATTCATAGGCATCAAGCTTCAAGGACATAGGCATCAAGCTTGATAGGCATCAAGCTTCATAGGCATCAAGCTTCATAGGCATCAAGCTTCAAGTACATAGGCATCAAGCTTCATAGGCATCAAGTGTACATGCATTCATAGGCATCAAGCTTGATAGGCATGAAGCTTCAAGTACAGAGGCATCAAGGTGCAAGTCGATAGGCATAGCAATAAGGCAAGGCCGTAGCCATACGCATCACTGCCTATTCATGTGCAGCTTGACAGACAAGCGTGAAGGTGCAGATGACTTGGAGGTTGACGGATATGGGTAAGGAAGGATACACGTATCTCATGACCAGGTAAGGAAGCATACACCTATCCACGTGGGTAAGGAAGCATACACGTATCGTTCGGTAAGGAACGATAGACGTATCCACGGACATGCCTCCGCGGATATGCTTAGGCCTATACGGGTATCCACCCATATGCCTCCGCCTATTCACTTGCAGCTTCACGGATATCTGGCCCGGGCAGGTGTCGCGAGACTTGCTATATATGTGCGGCGAGACTCGGTATGTATGTGCGGAGTTGTGGGTTTGGGTATCGACTTGCTATATATCTAGGGCCTTGTCGCTTGGCCTATCGACTTGTAGGTCGCTACACATATACCGAGCCTCCGAGCATCGGCCCACATGCTTCGAACTTGTACTTAAATTTTTCGAAACAGCTTCGGAAAATGACATCGCAGGTACAATAAAGCTTCATATCAATTATGCATGTATATATATGATATGAACATACATATATGTAGCTTCATATCAATTATGCATGTATATATATGATATGAACATACATATATGTATACATATTTATACACACATGTGCACATACTATATTTATACACACATGTGCACATACATATGTATTGAGGCCTCATGGATAGGTATATATCAACTTGCATATATCAACTTGAATATGTATGAATATGTGTTGCAATCTAATATGAATATGTGTTGCAATCTAATATGAATATGTGTTGCAATCTAAATGCCTGAATAACATAAAATGATGACCTCTAGTCATTCATGAGAGGCGCGCACAATGTTTGAGATACATATGAGTGCAAGTCATCCGGGGTGCCGTCCATCTGGAGGCTCCTGAAATAGAGTCGTCTCTTTCGGACAAGAGCCTCATTTGCCTAGGGAGGCCTCCTTGAATCATTTCTAGAAAAATAACAAAAACGGTGCATGTAGGGTCGCGCCAACATCCTTCGGAGTTACAGAGAGTTAGAGAAGGGTAGAGAGAGTTGGAGAAGGGTAGAGAGAGTGTCTTGAGGCACAGTGAGACAGCAAGGCACAGTGAGACAGCAACAATACTCCATGTCGCCATCATCAGAGAAAGCAAGAAAACTGGACGTCACCAATACTCCATCATTTTCCAATGCCCATGTGTGTGCAGTTTTAGTGGAGGGCGGCATATGCATGCAATGCATATACAGCTGTGTGGTATTGGAGCGGAAGCATGGCACATAGTGAGCGCTGCATCACATGCGCTGCATCGCATGTGCTGCATCAAATGCGGTGCATCAAATTGCAGCTATTGAGCGGTGCATGAAACAGAGAGCATTGTCAGGCTATTGAGCATCCCTTCAACTTTGATTGTGTGCATGTATGTATACATGTATGTAGGCGAAACGACAGTCAAATTTGGGCAAGGCGGTCTGGGCTCGGGCAAGGGTGGGCGGTGTTCGCACATGGCCCTCCTTGTTGCGCGTCATCTGAGTGGTCTAGACAATTGGTGCCTGGTGTCGGCGGGCACTGACGGCCAAGACGGCCCTTGTGACAGTGCCGGTGCCTTTGCCGACGGCCACACCTGGTTGCGCGGACGCAATGCTGGCAGGTCAGTGTTGCCTGTCCTTGCCCTTGGGGGCGGGTTGCTGGCGTTTGGGGAGAGATATCCCCCCCCAATAGGTTTGGGCGTGTTATGGGATGCTTTTGAGTATGAGTAGTTTGAGCATTAATAATTTGAGTATGAGTAGTTTTTGAGTATGAGTAGTTTGAGTAGTAGTAGTTTGAGTAGTAGTAGTTTGAATATGAGTATTTTAAGTATTACTGTAGTGTAGATGCTTTGCAGTAAGCGTCGACTTGTGGTATATGCGTCCCTACCTAGGCACACGTGACGACACTGCAAGGACACTTGAAAGACAGTAGGAAGCCCTCGAGACACGAAATCCATGACACACACACCTTTATGCACGCGCTCTCCGACACACAAACACACAAACACTAGACCTAGAATAAAGGATAAGGTACACTAAGACTCTAGCCTCAGAGCCGCCGCGCGCAATTCCAGTTCAGACGCGGTCCGTACGAATTTATGTTTTGGGGGGTTAAATGTGGGTGTGTACCTAGAGAATTTTGTCTTAATGTACCTGAGCCTTTATTCGGCTTGCCGCGTGCCAAGAGACGGTGTGGTAAGAGAGACTGTGGTAAGAGAGAGTGTGGTAAGAGAGAGTATGACAATGGAATGCTATGAGACTCTATTACAAACAGCGTGCTAACAGACACTATGATGCTAAGAGACACTATGATGCTAAGAGACACTATCATGCTAAGAGACACTATCACAAACAGCGAGCCTGAGGAGGCGGTGGCCAAGTTCGATTCATACACCTTTTTCGACAAAGAGGGCGGCCTCATCCGCACGGGTACGCGAGCGCACACACACACACACACATACTTATCGGCACCCCTAGGCTCCTTTTGCCTCGTTGCCCTAGATTTGCTGTGTTTGCCTCTCTTCTCTAGACTCGCTCAATGTGGCCTCTGGTCTGGTCCTTGCCTGCTATCTTTCTGGTGTGCCCCTTGCGTGCTATCTCTTTGGTGTGCCCCTCTCTTTGGTGTGCCCCTCTCTTTGGTGTGCCCCTCGTGTACAATCTCTTTGCCGTGGCCCTCGCGTGAAATCTCGAGGTATCACGCGTGAGGCCGCTCCATATCCACATGCTACCTCCTCATGCTACGCCCTCATGCTGCACATGCTGGTGTGGCATGGCTGCTGACTCAAGAAGCGCATGAGTGCTGACGACAGAAAGCCCATGAGGCAGGACTCACAGGCACCAATGTCATGGATCTGCACCTGCTGCTGTGCCACCCGGCCGAGGCTAAAAGCACGACATAGTGGTAACAGTAAGGCAGAGTGTGTCATGCGCCCATGATGTGCTAGCAGTAGGGCATACAGCCTGATGCGCCCATGATTAAGGGAGACAGGGAGACGGAGTGTGGACTCGTTATACTTTGGGTGTGGACTCGTTATACTTTGCGTTGCCCACTATACACATTGAAGGACTCTCAGGTGCTCAGTTTGTCTTGTTCAAACAGCATGATATGTCTCAGTAAACATTCGTGCGGATTGTGCTTGTGTGGAGTCGTAGCTGCAAGTGTCCATTTGTCGTATGGCGACCCAGTGTCGTATGGTCATGTCTTTCTGGTGAAGTCTTTCTGGTGATGTCTTTCTGGTGTCTCATCGCTGAGAGCACTCTTGAACATTTAGCGATAGCGCTACTCAGTCACTTGTAAACCTTGAGAAGAAGCGCTTATTTCAGGGGCGCAACCTAACAAGACGCAACTGAGTTGCGAAAACATCATTATACGGACAAGAGGCAAAGACAGAAGGTGAGGTGAGGTTTCCTGTGAGGGGCACAGGAAGCCTCACCTTGCACTCTCATGACCTCACCTTGCACTCTCAGAGGAAGCCTCACGTTGCACTCTCATGACCAAGACAAGACGTGTGGACTCAAAATTCCTTTTTAATTCTTGTACGAATCGAGTACAATCCTCCTTTTTCCTGCCTTCTTCTTGCCCCCACCGGTCGATCCTAAGTCTTTTTCTATGTAGATAGCAAGTAAAATTCAGAATGTGCAATTTTGCGGGCACATGCTTCAGTTGCTTCAGTCCCTTTCTTGAGTCTGACTTTATTTTACAAAATAGCCAGTGTCGACGACATTCCGAATGATTTCATGTACATGTACATACTGAAAGAGCCTACACACGAGAGCCTACACACGAGAGCCTACACACGAGAGCGGGTAAACGCAAGCCTGAGGGCGGACACCCATGAAAGTAAACACAAACTCTTTCTTTTCATTTTCAATCGCTGTCAGCGTCCTTTTCTTATCCTCTTTTTCAATGCTCCTTGCTTCCTTCTTTTTTGCTTCCGTTTGTTTTATGCGTATGAATTGGTTGAGGATGATGTGGGTGAGGAGACTGCAGCTCAGACCAGTACTGCAGAGCAGTCGGGTCCTCTGTGAACAAAATGGCCAGTGTCGATGGCCCCTCTATACATAACATACTCGGGTGGGGTAACGCGCCTAATGCGCCTTGTGCGTTGCGCCGCGACACGCCGGTATTGCGCATGTAACCTCTTTTCATTCCGCTTTTGGCGACACCAAAAGGGGAGGTACCGCTGCACCCAATAGCGCCCTGAATTAAGTTATAATCTAACATGTGCTGCATCGAAAGGTTTTTCAAGATTGGACACAAATGAAGAGGATACAATACCCTAGGGCCCATAGCCTTAGCGATTGGGAGAGGATGGGTCGTGGGTGGCCGAGGATTTCTTTTTTCCTTTCTTTCTTTCAATCTTCTTTCTATCTTCCCTTAGCCCACGTTACTGACAGCCACTTAGTCTAATTTTTTTTTTGACTGAGTGTTTTTTACAATTTCTGTGCTCTTTATTTAGGTTGTGTATATTTTCTGGTGCCCTCTCTCTCGCTGTGTCTTTCTCCCACGCCTGCATCCTCTGTTTTTCTCTTGTCCACCACTGTGACTATCGTGACAGTAACCGTGACCAAATTATCCTTTTTTCCATCAGGAGCTAAAGATGCAGCACATACGATTTTTTAGTTATCTGTCTGTATGTATATAAACGCACCCGTCAATTGGCTGAGGAACAACAAGTCGTCGTCGTAGAGTGGCCGAGGATTTCTTTCTGGTCGTAATACCATGAGAGCGCACCAGAAAAGAGATATTTCTGGTCGTAATACCGTCGCACCCTTGACCATGCACTGAGAGGGTGCTCTGCTTCGAGTTTTGTTATGTCGTCCTGTAGAGTCAGATAGAGGTGAGTGATACAGGGTCGTTCCGGGACATAGAAACTGGCAAATAGAAACTGCAGTCTGGAATTAGGCTTGGTTTCTTCACTGAGGGTTTAGAAACCTGCTGGCAGCGATTTGGGCAGTTTCTTAATGATTTATGGAAACGGTAGTCTGGAATTTGGCCGGTTTCTTCACTGCGGGTTTAGAAACCCGCTGGCAGCAATTTGGGCAGTTTCTTAATGCACTATGATTTTCTCTATGAAAATCTTAATTTTCTGTATGAATATCTCAGATTTTCTCTATGAAAAATCTTAATGATTTTCTTTATGATTTTCTCAACGATTCATAAAATCTCTGAGTACAAAGTTAGACTTTCTACGGGTAGCGAGCGAGAAACTCGCTGGCTGGGTGGCAGTTTTTTAATAGTTTATAGAAACAACGCTGGCAGGCTGGGTTCTGGCTTCATCAGTGTGTGCTTAAAAACTCGCTGGCTGGGTCATTAGGTGGTTTCATTAGGTGGTTTCTATGTCCCGGAACGACCCTGTAAGGCATTTCTTTCTTTTGAAAGTTGAGGTTTTATTCAGAACTGATAGTGAGTATCCCAAAGATGCGGGGTTTACTGGCGATCCACGATTCGTCTATCCCTTCCCAGAGTCACCGTGTCTTTCACTCACAATGCCGATCTCGAATTCCGAGATCGGAAATTTAATAATAGACAGATCCGTTTTGATTCTCTAAAAAAAGTCCTCTCTCCTTACGCGTAAACATCACAGAGTGCTGAATGGTAAGTCTACATATATATGTACCGTCACTATTTAGACCCAATTCTGCACCAAGCGACACAAGGACGCGTATCGTCCTTGATGCATGCATACGAACAAACTCTTGATCTTTTCGTGTCAATAAAAAGCTGTGAGACACACCATTTGTACTAGCCTTCAAGGCCACAGTTTGTTGATACTTACCAGAGCTCCTGGGCAAAAGAAAAGAACCGTCGTTTTGAATGCCTCTTTGCACACAAGAGTCACGTTGATAGTTAAAGCCTTAGCCACATGGGCTACTTATACCCAGTGACAACTCCAATTGTAATCAAGCTTGATCACAACTGGATTTGTCACTAATTATAAATAACCCGTGTGGCTTAGGCTCTAATTGACGGGTTTTGGCTCCGGGGTTCGAACCCCGGACTTCCAAGGCTGGCCCAGAGGTGTTTAACCTTTCCACTTCACCAAAGTGTGTTCGGATCACACCTCTTGGCCAGGAAGTCCGGAGTTCGACCCCCGGAGCCAAACCCCGTCAAAGAGACTTCCTTTTGCGCATCCAAAGCTCAGACATCTACTGCATTGAATTCTATCACCAGTACGTCCTTCCACTCACTGGTACCTTCCCCGAGGTCAAGGTGCCAGAGCGAGTGTGCCTCTACAGGATCCCCGTCGTTGAGCTCTATCCACTCCTTGGCCGTCCTAGTTTCACAAGTTCTGTCGTCGAAGTACTCGAGCAGGAAGAAGCTGGGCATAACAGGCGGCTCGTAATCCATCTGAGCATCCAGCGACACTACCCCTCGCGTGCGTGCGTACACTATTTCATGCGGGTTCGTTGAAACTTTTGTCACAAGTATTGTGTTGGTCATGCACAAGGGATCGTCCGGTGAGCTTGGGATACCTCACTTGCAAGCATGGCTCAGTTGGTCAGAGCGAGGGACTGTTAATCCCTAGGTCGTCGGTTCGATTCCGTCTAAAACCCGAGAACTCAAATTCCCGTGGATTTGAACTGCATAGACCCTCAGTCAAAGGTACTAAACTACTGTTGAAAGTAAAGAAAGCAATCAGCATCATCCGAAGTGTGCCATCGCTGGCTTGCACAGATTGAACTGCTCAAATTCACAACAGTCGTCTTTACTGCGTGACTAAATATAGCGCAGGAGGTACGCAAGGGACTCGGAGGTGTGATGACACGGCGTGGAAACGAGTTGTTGTGACGTGCCTGAGCTTGCCGCGTATCTGCGCGCAGTCGATGACGACTGTTTCTCCTCCCCCGTTGCGCCGGCGGCATTCCCGTCGACGTGGGACGGTTTAGTTAAGAACAAACCGGCAAAAGTCATGAGTTGTCGAATGAAAAATTGGAAAACTGAGACTCTACAATCTTTCAAAAAATGTGGCTATGTTGTGCTGAAAGGTGGTCGACAGTGGTAGTAATATCCCTCTCCTCTCTGTTACCCAGGCTCTCTTCATATCTATCTCTCTCTTCCTTCACTGACTCGTCTCTCATTTACATGACAATCATCACTCGCTACTCGTCAATCGCCTCATCAATCGTCAATCGTCACTTGTTTTTCGTTTATCGTCCGGAAGTGGAGAAGAGAGGCAGCGCAGGAAGGAGGGAGAGAGCGAAAGAAAGAAAGAAAGAGAGAGGACGCAAGAGAGGGAAGGGAGAAACATATTCTTAGGATGAGAAATTCTGAGAGACAGAGATTCTGTGAGAAAGAGAATTCTGAGAGAGAGAAAAAAAGAGAGAAAGAGACAGAGGAAGAGACAGAGAGAGAGAGAGAGCAGGAGAGAGAGAAAAGAGGGAGAGAAAGAGAGAAAGAGAGAAAGAGAGAAAGAGAGAAAGAGAGAGAGAGAGAGAGAGAGAAAAGAGGGAGAAAGAGAAAGAGAGAAAGAGAGAGAGCAGGAGAGAGAAAGTAAGAGAGAAAGTGGGAGAGAGCGAAAGAGAGAGAGAAAGAGACTCTGGGAAGTAGACAGAAAAAATAATTTTGCCCTAACCGTGGCAGTGGCGTGCGCTGAGCGAGTCTGGCAAGCGAATTTTGTTTGCTTTATTGTTAGATACCCCCCAAGGTCCATGTCGGTTTGATCTGAGTGAAAAACACTGAGAGAAAGAGACTCAGAAAGAGAGGGAGCAGAGAAATATGAGAGTGAAAGAAAGAGAGAAAGGGGGGGGGGAAGCTCCAGAGAGAGGGAGGGCACGAAAGAATGAGATCGAGAGAGGAAGCGAGAGAGAATGATCATTGACGATCTGCGAGTGGCGAGTGGCGGATGACGGATGACGATTAACATTTTCAGATTGACTGGACACTTTATCTCATCTCAATTCAGCAGTGAAAAGACTGAATCATCTCAAACTGTGGTATTACACCTTGTCGGTAGTCGTCTCAACCAACTGTTTCCAACCGATGGTCGAGAAGCGGGTGTATTGTGATTTGAGCAAAACCACCGACGTCTCAAATCTAAAATAGATTTGAGAGCATACAACCTCAATCAAGGGTACTAAACTGCTTTTTATAGTAATAAAAGCAATCATCAACATATACCCTCGCCGTAGGTTATTGAATTGTAGTGCGAACTTGCTTGTCTCTCATGTTATGTTTGAAAGTGGATGTTCACCGAGGTGCATGGGACTGACAAGATGTACACGAAGTTGTCTCGCCCGCCTTTTCTCCCTCGAAAAATGTGCCGAATTTGGTTGAAGAAAAGTGTTACCTGTTAGTATCTTCCTCAGATCAACACTACCACTGTAAGATAGAAGCAGAAAGGGGACCACCCGAGACGCAGGCGAGAGACTCATGCGCCATTGAGTTCTTATCAACGCAGGAACAGTTGGATACAGCGCAGGAAAATTTGGATGTGGACGCATATATGTTCCTTTGATGATCTGATGCCTTCAAGGAAAGGCTCAAAGAATCTTCTTTGTTCAGGAGCTGAGAGATGGATTGACTTCTTCCAAAAGAATTCAATGCGCCCTGCCTGCCCTCTCTTCCTGGCCGAGTCGCAAAGTTGAGGCTGGTTCAAAGGCTCACCTTTGCCGCTCTAAACGCTGTCCGAGTGCCCTCGACGAATTCCAAGAAGGATGCCCTCTCCACCCTCGAGTGTATCTGGCACCCAACTCCGCTGCAAAATGCATGACACGTGGAGGCTGAAGGTCGTGGAGGCGAAATAGTCAACAGAATGTGTTTCGCTGGCAGGTTGTAGACAAAAGGATACTTGGGAGCAGCAAACAGAAGACATGCATCCAGGTGTTTCATGTGCAAGCAGGAAAAAGACGATCTTTTCTGAGTTCCTCTGTTGTCGGTCAAATGACGCATCAGAGTCTGATCACTCGTTGGATGTGTGCACGATGTACCAACAAGGCAAATGTGTTCGTAGATGCTTGGTTGAAACCAGATTTCATCAAGCTATTATGAGGCTACTCTCGATGAAATCTCACATCAGTAGTAGCGGCATTGTGTGGGGTATTTTTGATGGAATTTTCCAATCATTTGTCAGATTCCATCAAAAAAATAACCACAGTGTTGGTAAAAAAGGGACCCCGAGGGCTATGCTCGTGTTGGGAGGAGGAAGGGTGCGGCCTTCCCTGTGTTGATAATCACGATGTTGTCTAAACGGTTGCTGTGCCAGAATGGGATGCAGGAGGTCTAGCACCCGTCATGCAAACCTTTGCGGGCCCCCTTGGTGTGTTTGACCATTCGCCCCATCTCTGTACGGCCAGCGATAAGGACAATGTGTCAAAATTTGGAACGTTAGCCTCTAGCAAATAGTCAATTGAACAGGTTGTAGTTTTATCTCTCTCAATAAGCATCTCGTCCCCTCTCTGGTTGCTTATCTGCCTGATGAAGCTTCTTGTATCTACTCCTTATAAGTTCCTGGTTACTTATCATTTCTGATAAAGTTCCTCGAAGCTTATCTCATTAGTTACTAGATACTTATCAACCTCAGCGCAGAGCTAATAAGTTTCTGGAGCTGGGCACGCAGAAGCAGATGAGTTGACTCTCCCCTTGACTGGCTACGCGTAAGTCACTTCAGTGTAAAGCTTGTTCTCAACAAACAACCTTTTTTGTCAAACAATCTCTCTTCTAGTGGTCGCGACCCATAAGAACAGGGTATCTATCCTCTTTCCTCGTATCCCTGTTCTCTCTACACGTCTCTTGTTTCCAGACTGTCTCCCCTTCCCCACTGAGTAAGTAGGAAGAAGAGGAGGAGTCGTTTGACATTAGGATCGTACAACTGGGAGGAGGCTTATTCGTTCACGACTGGGAGGAGGCTTATTCGTTCTGCGCCGTGGTTGAAAAGTATCTAGTAACTAATCAGGTAAGCTTTTAGGAACTTTATCAGAAGTGATGATTAACCAGTCACACTTGAATTTATTCAGAGTAGATACGAGAACCTTCATCACGCAAATAACTAGAGGGGGGACAGAAACATGTTGAGAGGGATAAAACTTCAACCTCTTCAATTGACTATCTGCTAGATGCTAACGTTCAGCACCTTGACACATCGTCCCTACCGCTAGCCGTACAAGGACGGGGCCATGGTCAAACACACCAAGGGGGCCCGCGAAGGTTTGCATGACGGGTGCCAGACCTCCCGCATCCCATTCTGGCCGCCGTGACAGCAACCGTTTAGACAAGGTCGTGATTATCAACAGAGGAAAGGCCGCGCCCTCCACCCTCTC
>Ga0105055_10010234_pt1 | contig 11775 bp, 8 predicted proteins | sample BON03_FD_78090 | JGI IMG/M metagenome (GOLD analysis project Ga0105055, IMG submission 78090) | Freshwater microbial communities from Lake Bonney liftoff mats and glacier meltwater in Antarctica - BON-03 | ecosystem: Environmental > Aquatic > Freshwater > Ice > Glacier meltwater | place: Lake...
AAAAAGAAAAAAGTGGCTGAAGAAATTGAGGATTTGCCGCCACTAACATCGGTTGAAAAACTGCGAATTCTTAATGCGAAAGCTGCGCTTGAATCTATCCTGCAAACTTCCGTTTCAAATAATGATACAGAAACAGACGAGACTCGCGAAATCCTGGAGATAATCGAGGAAATGAAAAACAAGGTGGACGATATGATCCTCGTTCTCGAAAATCCTGAAGCTTCCCGAGCAATCACGGGTGCTGCTGCTGCCATAGTTGAAGATGAGATCGAGGCCAATAATACTAGCAGCGGTTTTGATGCACCTACCACCGTGGAATCAACTGGCCCTACGAACCTCCTTCAAGCCAGGAAAAAAGCAGAATTACCAGTGGGTGAAATCCAAGGCTTGAACGATGAGAAGGTGGTGGTGAACTCTACCGCTGTTAAGAGGAAACAACCGGTTGTTCAAAATGTCGAAAAGAAACCGAAGATATCTAATTAACTATGCGCTTTTTGAATAAATGCTAGGCTTTATCTAATTTTATACCATGAGCGAGAATTTTACCCGGGAGCAACTGCGTGCTTAGCTTTCTTCTTCTGCGCTATTTTCGCTCTCATCATTTCCTTTTGTTTGGCTTTTTCGTTCTCTAGTTTCTTCTGTGCTAAATCGTGTTCTTGCTTTATGGAAGCCACTCGATCGTCGATACTTTGCTGCTTTTGAAAAAGTGATTCCACTTGATCTGTGATTGATTTCTGTCTTTGCTGCAACTCTTCCTTGTCTTTATTCCCTTCCTTCTCTTGCATCTTTTTCAACACTATTGCACGTCTCTCCTTGATCCTTGCAAGTTGTTCATCTCGTTTACTGTGAATAGTTGCCTGAAGGCTGCCTATCGCCGCGTTGAATTGGTCTTGCGTGATTACTTGATCAAGCAATTGGGACTTCAGTTCAATCCGATCGCTTTCAAACGCCTCTTCTACTGTAGCGGACACCTCCTCCATCAGTGTTTCGTTCACTGGTCCTTGTTCTTGCTGAGCGTCTTTCTCCAACATCGCAATCAACTTGGATCGCTTTTTAGCAATGAGAATTCTTTGTGACTCACGATTGTCGAACAGCATTTGCCGAATACCAAACAGGGTGGAAGATAGATCTGAACCTGCATCTTTTACCTCGCCTTCAGCTCTCGTTTGCTCACTCCAAGCGGCAGTAGTCGTCCATTTCCGAGGCGGTTTAGCAAATACTACCTTGGAATCGAACTCCATTTGAAGTCTGTGCAGTTGAGTTTCCAATTCCTCGGCTGGCAATTGCGTTTTGAACTGCGCAGTGATGTCTTTTAATGCAGACCCAGCTTGATGAATCGCATTGTTTTCGAAGGTAGTCAACTCGGTCAAGATCGATTGCGCCAAATCAGGATCTATTTCTTGAAGTTCAGCTTGTTCTAATGCGTCAAGTTCCACTTTTGCTTGGTGTTGCTCTTGAAGTAAGTCCCTTTGTTCATCCAATAGCATTCTCTTATTGTTAAGAAGCTCTTTTTCTTGTTCTTCGAGTTGTTGCATTTTCTTGTTCATCTCAAGCTCGAGCTCTTCAAGTTTCTTCTTCTGCAATTCCACTTGAACTTCTCTATGTTTCACATCATTGTCTGCTGCTTGCACTTCCATCTCACGTCGCTTCAGCAATCTGGTTCTCATGAACACGAGGAGAGAAGCAAGAGCAACAAACCCCAAGGACACACCCAGCACAACACCTAGCACCCAACTTTTCACACCAACTTGCATACTATCACATGCTCCATGCCATGCAGTCTCATACGGAGTTCCGTATATGAGAGAGCCATTGACTTCACCTACTGGATCATTTAGCGTATCCAAACAATCGTAGCACTCAGAGGTGTCCAATTCACCAAGACCATTGCATGCATCAATCATCGATAACTCACCACATGTACTGAGCTTATTAGTACTGGTATACTGACACTTCACACAAGTACCCGCATTCACACCGCCGCAACTATCGACATACTCGTCTGTGGTACAATTTCTGCAACTTTTACAGGAGGATTGTCCCGCCAAATCTTGATACATCATGTCCATGCATTCGGTTTGCACTCCATTTTTGCAAAAATGTCCAGTCGAACATTCCGAAAAGGCAGCTTTTTTGCCATCGTCGTCAATTAGTGCAAAATAACCGTCTGGAACGATCACGCCATGGGACGATCCAGGAGGACACACCATTCGAATATCATCACTACATCTCAACATGGTCGCATTATCGCTTCCTGCTGGGCAGTAGTATCCTCCCTCACATGGTCCATCGCATGTAGACAAATTGTTGTGCCCCATTCCGAAGTACCCAGCGTCACACTTCTGACAGGTAATGGAACCACTACTTGCTGAATAGGCTCCTGGCTCGCATGGAAGGCATTCCGCTGCCCCCCATGTGTCCATGTAACTGCCTGGTGAACAAGGTGTACAATCCGGTGCATTGTCATCACTCCATTTCCCTTCAGAACAGGGTTGCATTTGTATCCCGTCGGGACAATAATAACCTGCTGTGCAAGCTATACAAGAAGATGAAACATGGTTGTCGATGTACTCCCCTGGTTGGCATTTCGCCGCGAAGAATTTAGTTTCAAATGTGCAAGTGCCGTAAACTTCGGGCTCCGAGCAAGTAATCGGAGGTTTCACTATATCAACCGTATGCGATGCCCAAATATCCGATGAACCATGAAAACTCTCGTCCCACACTACTGAGGTAGGCAACGCATGGTTCACATTTCCTATTGGTCTTAAAAACATGTGCTGCGAATCGTAATCGTACACCACCAATTTTAAAGTGCTTCCTAGTTGCTCCTCGCTGTGGTATTGCGTGAAGTACGATATGTTAAAACTGCTCCTCATTAGAATATCACATGTAGCATAACCATTCACATCTGCTCTGCATTTATCTCCGACTTTTTGTTGCTGGTATTGTGAAGTGAAACTCCTGCTCGTTTCAGACCCTTGTGGCCCGATTTGGATTTCAAGGTATGCGTTATAACGCTCCCCTGCGGCTCGATCCACTGTGACATCTGTAGTAGCAGTTCCTGCACTTTCTTCCGCGTAGAAATCTCTCCAATAACATGGAGTTTCGTCCGTCATAGTGTTTACTGTATCGAAAAGGCCGACGGTGCAATTGTTCAATCGAAATCTACAATAAAGTGTCACCATTAGGAACAGAAGAAGTTCAAAAATAACACTTACAGGAATACAAAATCTCTTTCTCCGTGAACCACGTTTAAAGCTGCCGCAATGCCGAGCACTTGAAGCAGACTAAGCATCCTATTACCGTTTGTAGAATTTTTTCAACGGACCTTTTTTGTACGAATAGCTGTTGACGAGACTGTTTGATTCAACGAGGCATTTCATCTATTATCGCAAGGCACAACTATCCAGCATAACCTCCAACCAAGAATCTCACCCGTCTTGTTCTGGGTTCAGAAATTATAGATGCGGTCTCGGCGATTTGGCTGCCTTTCAAGTAGAGTTGGCGAATACGTTGAGGCAAAACCTAAACCCATTATATCCAATGATCCAGAGACGAAACCAAAGGGAAATGTATTAGGACGCTTAAAAAACAAGTACAAGGCGCCGTCCACGCTTCGTGCTATCCAATCGAAACTGCCCAGTATCAAACTACAAAAGATGAGAGAAAAACTGCTACAAGTATTTCAAAATCTTGGTCATCGAATTGGAGACAAGTTAAAGAGCAACAAATTGGCTATCGGAGCTGCAAAGTTCAGTAGACGCATGAGTACCATGATGCGAAACACTCGCGGGGGACTACAGGCAGCAGCTTATGGGATGTTCAGGAGGCAAAAAGACTTGGTTCAAGTAGCACGAGAAAAGGAGATAAGTCTAAGGAGTAGAGATTCGTTAGAGAGTTTTAAATATTGCGCACGAAGCATCATTCGAGCTGGTGTCATTCGTGCGATGCACATGGTCGACAAATTGATTCAAGAACGAATGGATCATTTGAAATCGATGCGTGAATTGCGAGAGCAACAAGAAGCGCAAGAGAAAGCAACTCGAGAAGCTAGATTGAAATATTCAAACATTCTTGCCACTCGGTTATGGGACCAAGTGTATGACTATTCAATGAATGACGGGGTGAAACTCGTGTGCCGCAAACGAGCTTATGCAGAGTATTTACGTTTGCGTGACATCAGAGTGGTAGCCAAGTTTGAATACTTGGTGTCTAGTAAGAGAAGCCGGCACTTTGCTACTGTTCTTTGTAAGGATGGTGTACTGAATTGTCTTGTACTCGATCGGGTTTTCACTCGTCATGGAGAGCGGCAAGAAGCCACTCTCCGAATCCAATGTATATATCGTCAACTAATTGCAAAGCGCGAGTTGCTAATACTATATCTGCTAGAAGAACGGAAACTATTCGCGCTAGAAAGCGACCATGTTTTAGCTATTTGGAAGCAACGGTTGAAACGAGCTTATATGAGTATTGTTGCAGTGGAAACAGAGCAACACAGGCAACTCAAACAAAGAATCTGGGCCAGAACAGAATTCTCACAGGCCATTGGAACCCAGCACTTTCTGCGAATGAAACAAAATAACGAAACAGAATTGCCAGCATCGATTGAAGCATACCAAGCAACCTATAACAATCACACGGCTCATAAGTTGCCATCAACAGACCCGACAGGTATTCTGGTGGCTGGCGAAAATGAAGCAGCAAGATTGCATTGGGTTGGAGTACCGGTAGCGATATCGGAGAGTGATGGTTCAAAGTCGCATTTCAAGCTGGTCTATCAACCGGTGCCTGCATCTATTTTGGGTATCAACTTGCAGGATTCGAGATCACGGAAACTTGCTCAAAAGACACTGGAGGATTTGAAATTTCAGGCGGATTTGAAATTAGAGGCATATAACCACAATAATGATATGTCACATCGCTGGGACGAAGAGCGTCATTCATTGTGGCACAATGAATCCATTTTCAACCAACCAGAAGAATATTAATTAAAATGACTGAAAGAAAATCTAGAATTTTATTCCGATAGAAACCTGTTATGTATGGTATGTATGGCTTTGTCCATGTCCTCGGCCTTGATTACAACCGAAATGTTAATTTCCGATGCTCCTTGCGAAATCATTTCTAAACTAATTCCTGCATCAGACAATTCGTGAAACACTTTTGAAGCAAGACCTCTTTGGTTTTTCATTCCGGAGCCGATGCAACTAACAATCGCACGATTTTCATCATATTGAATCTTTCCAAATTCGTCAAGATCCCTGATAAGCTTTTGAATAGATGATCGATCAGTGGTTTCGTGAAGAGTAATTGTTAAATTACTAACTGATGTCGATATCAAATCAGCCTTAACATTGTGTTTGGCAAACGTCTCAAAAACTGTGGCTAAGAAATTACTCGAACTAAGTAATCGGTTACTCATGATATTAAGCACCGGAATTCCCTTTTTGGAACAAACTGCTGCGATTCCTTGACACTTGAGGCCTCTAATATTCTCCAACGAATCGTGATCTTCTTCCACAATGGAAGTTCCTCCACTCTCAGGCTTAAATGTGTTCAATATTTGAATTGGAACCTTATCCTCAATGGCACATTCCATGGTAAACGGATGCAAAACCTCATTACCAAAGTAGGTCAATTCAGATGCTTCTTCAGGGGTAACAATGGACAACAATCTTGCTGCGTCGATCTTGGTAGGATTTCCAGTAAAGACTCCATCAGATTCCTTCCACACTTGTAGCGACTGTGCCTGTAGTGCTCCAGCACATAATGCAGAGGTGAGATCGGTGTACCCGCGTCCAACACCCTTAATAATACCTCCCTTAACGCTGCCAAAGAATCCAGACACTACCGGGACAACACCCGCCTTCACTATAGGTTGTAGTATGGAAGCTAATTTACGCTTGGCGGTATGTTGGTAACCTCGTCGAGATGTGTCAAGACCTTCGGGGAAAGAATGAGACAAATCGACATTAACGCTCCTCAATCCATGTTCTTTCAACACCACAGAGACAAGACCGGCACTGAGTCTTTCTCCACAGCCGATGATCTGATCCTGCGAACGAGGGGAAAGCTCCTGGATCACTTGAAGTGAATCGCAAAACGATCGCGTTCGATCCAACTCTGTTTGAATGAACTGTTTCGCTTCCTCGCGATGTTTTCGATCATTCAAAAGCGAGTATACAATATCCATGTGCGTATCCTCGATATTATTCAAGAAGGTAACGAAAGGTTTCCCTGCCACTGCGTGTGCTGCAGCTGCTAACAGCCTAGATGTTGTTCCTTCTTCCTTGGTGTCGCTGCTAAGTGCCGAAACCACCGCTATTACATTCTTGTTCTCCTTCTCATCGTAGTGGCTCTTAATGATATTCGCCACTTTGGACATGCGGTCAGATGTACCCAGACTGGTTCCACCAAACTTTTGAACAGTCTACAACAGATCAAACACAACACCTACTACGTCATTAAACTTACCACATACTGCGTTGGGTCTGAGGCTGTCGTAAAAGCTCGTAGGCCAAAACGCGGTGACACTCTAAAAGTAGCAGCGAGCATTCTATTCAAATGAAGCCGGTGCTAGAAATGATCGAAAACACGTGTGGTGACAAATAGCCATGCGGGGACCCATCCTTTTAAGTCAGGGGGGCTTTATTGTCCTATCTCTCAAAACAGCGAGTCAAATTCAAACTTGTAACAATCTTATGGGGGCACTACTTACTAAGCTACAGCAGCATGTTGCGGATTTCGGGATTAAGAAAACCTTCGCTGCGTTCTTAGCAGCATTGTTTTTGAAATCTACTCTTGGTCGAAAATTGCAGTACTTGGTTTTCAATCAACCACCAGGTCCGATGCCACTTCCTATCTTCGTAAGTCCCTCCGTTGTTTTTTACGTACTCTAATACTATTTTCATACAGGGAAATTTTCCTTACTTGTCACCACCGAATACTCCTCCTGGAATCCACATTGACTTTTACAATCTGTTCAAGAAATACGGACCAGTCTACAGTCTGTGGTTCGGGAACAACTACGGTGTTGTTTTAAACTCTCGAGAAGCATTTTATGAAGCCATGAAGGAGAAGCAGGATGTATATGCCTTTCGCCCCGTGCTGAGGTCCTTTGAAGCCATAACGCATGGGCAAGGGGTGGCTATGAATAACGGTGCTCGCTGGAGAATGATTCGAACGGTGATGCAAACATATGTGACCAACAAGCAAAAGGGAGTGGAAAGCGAGCCAATGATTGTGGAGGAAATCAGCAGTAATCTTGCTTGGTTGAAGGGCCAATGTGATCGCGGACTGGGAAAGGAATTTGATTTCCGGCAACTTGCACGAAGAGAAGCTCTCAACGTCATGATGAGGAAATTGTTCTCGTTCAGATTTGGAGATGGCAAATCCAATTTATACATGGAAACTCAAGAATGGATTCGCATCATTTTTGAACATATCGCTCAAGGCTCACCATCTGATTTCATGCCAATTGCAGGATACTTCCCAAACGCAGAGGAACAAAAGTATTTTGCAACCGCATTGAAAATGGAAGGTTTCATCGACGGGGAAATTGCCGAACATCGTGAAACTTTTGCTTCCACTGATCCGAAAGACTATGATTTTATTCATAGTATGTTTTTGGCGCAACAGGAAGCAAAGAAGACGGATTCGGATACACTGACGGATGTGGATATTCGGGTGGTTATATGGGACAGCATGGCCGGGGGAATTGACACTGCAGCTACTACGATGGAATGGCTTTTGTATGCCTTGATCAACCATCCAGATGTTCTCAAGAAAGTTCAGACTCAATTAAACGAAGTAGTCGGACCTGATCGTTTGCCATGTCTCGATGATATTCCAAAGTTGGAATACATCACTGCTATCATCGATGAGATCTTCAGATGGAAGCACTTTGCTCCTCAAGGATTGCCGCATGAAGCAGGGGATGACACTACGTTATTAGGATACAACATTCCAAAGGGAACTCAAGTATTTTTCAACTACTACTCGCTTCACATGAACCCGGAGTATTGGAAACAACCTGAGAAATTCCGACCTGAGAGATTTCTCGAGGAAGAAAGACCTTTGCTAGACACCTGCCTTCATCCTGAGAAGTTCTTCCCCAACAAGGAGTCATACAAATTCGTCCCTTTCGGACAAGGTCGCAGAAGATGTGTGGGATACGGCCTCGGAAGAATCGCTCTTTGGCTGAAGGTCGCTGTTTGGCTACATTGCTTTGACTGGGAATCTGCTGATGGAAAACCGATGGATTTGGACACCGAGATATTGGGGATCACCATGGTGCCAAGAGAGCAAAAGGTCAAAGCTATTCCTCGTCCAGCCGCTCGACTTTTGAAGAGTATCGAAGGCGACTCTTCTATCGAAACGAGATAATTTATATACAATGTTTAAAATCGTTTTTTAACTATATTTAGTAAACGTTTTAAAATAGAAGACTGCTAACTCGACTATCCTAGCGATATAGGGATGTCCCTATTTGAAAGTTTCAATAGTTGGTCGTATCTTCTTACAAAATGAAGCATAGTGTTGAATACCCGCCAGTAAATTCCGAGGAATGGTCACCTGATCTGTGACTATGGAATCGTACTGCTTCGAATCCAGTATTTCTTCGATAGTATCTTCTGGGTCTTTTAGACTATGTCTTATTCTGTCCAGATCTTTTATATACTCCTGAACCTCGCTGACCATCCTTTGAATTTCGCTGGTACTGTGCATCCCGCTTACACGTGACAACACCGGGTCGCGTAATACATTGCTCTTTTTCACGCTTTTGAATTCAGATTTGTCCAATCTCTTATTGCACTTGGCAGTTCCGCAATAACACTTTGTGGATTTCTCGCCATAACGATGGAAATTATAGTTAATGGTCAATTCCTCGTCTGTCGCGATTTCCTTCTTCGAGAAGAAGTCCACACAGGGCAGTCCCTTTGAAATCCATAGTTGTGCCTCCACATTTCACAGGAGTGATTCACAAATCTAGCGCAACTGCCTTTCTCCGTACTATCAAGCACCAAACCGCTCGTTAAATGCAAAATATATCGGTGCTTTTGACTAGCATAGACGCCAGACAGCCTTTCATCCGATTCCGTTTGAGTTATCACATTGCCAACATACTCGATTATAAATGATTTTTTCTCGATTTTCTGCTTTGCAAAAACGCCCATCCCTATTTTCCTATTTCCCGTGAATCGAACTTCCAATGATTTCCACTCCGATTTCTGAATTTTACGGTTTTCACAATCTTTCTCGCATCTACAGGAATTATCACATTCAACAAGGCACATTATATTCATGCACGATGATTCATAATTACACGTTTCGTTGTTGTCTTTACATGAGCAAGGATGGGTTTCATAATTGTCGTCTTTTCTAATCTTAGAAACCAATGAAAGAGCTTCTGGGGAGTATTCGTTTTTGAATATAGGATCAAATTCATTAAGTGCATCTTCCAATGTTCGTCGTTTTCTCTTCTTGTCCTTCTTGCGTCTTTTGGATTTCCCGTGCCCATCCTCCATTTCAGAGAGACATAGTAGACACTATTTTTTTTGAATCGGAGTTTCAGAATGTCGGCTATGGATAGTAGTGCTTTTGCAGCACACTATTTTAGAAACTACAAACAAGGACTCAAAGAAAGTCACTCCTGTTGTGAATTCCTCCTGTTCAACGGTTTCTTATATGTTATAAAATATTTGAAGTGTAACTGGAGAACTTCTCTATTTATTTTAAAAATTATTTACTACCTGTTCTTGCTTTATAAAATTATTGATGAATTTCTCTTCCAGAATGAATAAATGCTCTAAGGGATCCTTTCGCTATTGGAGGCACTGGAGAATTCTTTGATTTTTTCATCGCATGTACTTTGATCTTTTTTATAACATTCTCAGTTGCAGATATCTTGCCAAATTTACAAAAATATTTAGCCTTGTCGTTGGAAAACCCTTGAGATGTTGCAAAATCCGATTCGAAAACGAAACACAATTCATCAGCTACTTTCCGCTTCGTCGCATTGTCATCCTTTCTGTTTCGCATCCGGACCATGGAATTAATTAAATCTGTATCTGATTCATCCAATTGAAGAATCGCCGGAAGGTATTTTATATCTCTGATGAACAAAATGAAGTTGCCTCGAAACGAAAATAGTCTTGAAGATACTATGTCTCTGAGGTCTTCAATTTTCGTATCTGTTAATTTAAAGTCTGCTAGATTGAATCGCAATAGGGAGCACATGTCGGAATGCACCTTTTCAATTTGAAGACAATGCGAATACGGACCTTCCATTTGAAATTTGTATAGAGATAATTCCACCACGTGACTACAAATAACGGATTTCCAGTGAGCGATTTCAACTCCTTGGACTCCGTCAATTTGATACATTTCTATTTTCTTTTTCTTTGTCAACTTCGTCGATAACGAATCGATTTTAATAACCTGAGCTTCTTTTTCAGGTAGACAAGATACATTGGTTTCTAGGATTTCTAGCCTTCTAGTTAGAGCTTGTATAATCAGTTCTTTCTCTCCGTTATTTGAATTTTCTTCTGGTTCCTCTCTTGTAAAAGATTCTTGCAACGCTTGCATTGTATATTTCATATCCTCAAGTTTAGATTTCAGCATATCCACTTGCTCACTAAGGTCCTTCGCTTGCTCTTCGGCCACATTCTTTTCTTGTTCAATCTTTGCACTTATAGCCACTATTTCTCCAACAGCAGTTCTACTTTTTATGTTTTCGGAATTTACAAATTCAAAATCTAAAGATCGCGCCACCAATTTTACTTGGATTTCAGCCATATCATGAGCCAACTCTTGATTCTCTGCAAAATGACCTTCATTTTCACTTTTAGCTTGTCGAAGTTGTTTCGATAACTTGCTGATTACCTTTCTTAATTCGGTTTCCACTTGGCATTCTTCTGATGTCTTATCAAGTGTGAGCCGCTGCAGAGCTACTTGGTGGTCTCGAACCAGCTGAACATGTTTTTTTTCATGTTTGGCATTGATCTCTTGTTGTTCTTTGAGATGTTTACGCAAGGCGGATATCTCACCAATGAGTCCAGCTTCTCTGTGGGCAAATGCGTCGCCTCGGTTCTTTCCAAGTACTGGTTGTAGCATATCAGCGTTCATTCCTCAACTACTAACGGAACTATTCTAGTAGACCATATTTAGCCACCGAGGCAAAGGAGGATGGGGGTCTATCCACAATAAAAAAATTAATTTCGAGGAAGGTGCAACAAGCACATTGGAGTCGACCGTGAAGGCGGAATGGGGGGAGGCGAAAGGATTCTAGAGGAATGACTTCCTCGAGGAGGTTGGAAACCATCTCGCGAAAGAGAAAGGAGAGGACGAGGAAGACGTTATCGATGCACTATGTGATTTGATCAAATACAAGGTGAAAAAATTGGAACACCTCCAGAACATCAGTGAAAACAAGAAAGAATTCAGGGATAGTTTAACAGCCAGAGGAGTTCCAGACGCAATTTGCGACTTGCTGTTTGAAAAGTACGTGGCTAAGAAGGGATTGAAACGGACAGGGAGTGGCGGAAGTAATCAACGTCCAGTGAAGAGGGGAGTGATGGGCGCAGTTAAATTTTTTACCACCCTCACCGATTGTGAGGTTTCGGGTAGGGTGTATAGGTTTAGGATCAATACTACTGATGCCAGTGGGAAAAGGCGACTGTATGTTCGCGACTGTTACGACCCTCTCTATGATAAGGTATTGAAGCTTGCTCAAGATCACGATGGGGTCATTGTGACTGGGTCTTCTGGCGTCGG
>Ga0105055_10010238_pt1 | contig 11773 bp, 5 predicted proteins | sample BON03_FD_78090 | JGI IMG/M metagenome (GOLD analysis project Ga0105055, IMG submission 78090) | Freshwater microbial communities from Lake Bonney liftoff mats and glacier meltwater in Antarctica - BON-03 | ecosystem: Environmental > Aquatic > Freshwater > Ice > Glacier meltwater | place: Lake...
CCTATGACGCTGCGCGCGGGGCGCGCGTGGTGGCGCGGGCCAAGGCCTTTCTCGACGAGGCGGTGCCGCTGGCCGAAGGCCGTTGGGCCGAACTGGGCGATCCACACGGCGGTATCGCCCTGCGCGATCCGGGCCAGTATGTCGGTCGCAGCGAGCGTGGGCGGCTGTTCCGTCACAACGGTCTGCATATCGAGGTGGTGTTCGACGGGGATCACCCCATCGGCCGCGACGATCCGGGCGGGATCGCCGATGTAGTGCTGGAATCGGCCCTGTCGACGATCGTCGATCTCGAGGATTCCATCGCCGCGGTGGACGCCACCGACAAGGTTGCGGCCTATCGCAACTGGCTGGGCCTGATGAAGGGCGATCTGGTCGAGACTTTCGAAAAGGGGGGACAGCCCCTGACCCGCCGGCTTGCGACTGATCGGGAATTCGTTGCCCCGGACGGATCGACCGTGACCCTGCCGGGGCGGGCGCTGTTGTTCGTGCGTAACGTCGGTCATCTGATGACCACGCCGGCCCTGCAACTGCCGGACGGGTCCGATGCGCCCGAAGGCGTGCTGGATGCCATCGTCACCAGTCTGATCGGCTTGCACGACCTCAAGGGGCAGGGTCGTTTCACCAACAGCCGGGCTGGCTCGATCTATATCGTCAAACCCAAGATGCATGGGCCGGAGGAGTGCGCCTTCACCAACGACCTGTTCGACGCGGTCGAGGACCTGCTGGGTCTGGCACGGTATACGATCAAGGTCGGGGTGATGGACGAGGAACGCCGCACCTCGGCCAATCTGGCGGCCTGTATCCATGCGGTGAAGGACCGGATCGTCTTTATCAACACCGGCTTCCTCGACCGCACCGGCGACGAGATCCACACGGCGATGCAGGCTGGTCCGGTGGTCCGCAAGGGCGACATCAAGACCTCCGCCTGGATCGTCGCCTATGAGGCGCGCAACGTCGCCATCGGTCTGCAATGCGGCCTGTCGGGCAAGGCGCAGATCGGCAAGGGTATGTGGGCTGCGCCCGACCGTATGGCTGATATGCTGGCGCAGAAGGCGGCGCATCCGAAGACCGGCGCCAACACGGCCTGGACGCCCAGCCCGACGGCAGCGACGCTGCACGCGCTGCACTATCACCAGACCGATGTCTTCGCCATGCGGGCCGGGATCGCCGCGCAGCCGATCCCTGGCCTCGACGACCTGCTGACCCCGCCGCTGGCCAACGGCGCGAACTGGTCAGAGGCAGAGATCGCCGAGGAACTGGACAACAATGCCCAAGGGCTGCTCGGCTATGTCGTGCGCTGGATCGACCAGGGTGTCGGTTGCTCGAAGGTGCCGGACATCTACGACGTGGGTCTGATGGAGGACCGCGCCACCCTGCGTATTTCGTCCCAGCATATGGCCAACTGGTTGCTGCACGGCGTCTGCACCGCCGAACAGGTCGACGACGCCATGGCGCGGATGGCGGCCAGGGTCGATGCCCAGAACGCCGGTGATCCCCTCTACAGGCCGATGGCACCGGACCCCGCCGGGAGCCTCGCCTTCCAGGCCGCCCGCGCCCTGGTGTTCGACGGCGTCGCCCAGCCCAACGGCTATGCCGAGCCGCTGCTGCATGCGTTCCGATTGAGAGCGAAGTTAAGGGATTAGGGACCAGGGACGAGGGACCAGGCAAGGGGGCGAGGTGGAGGGTTTGTCTTCGCCACTATTCCCTCGTCCCTGGTCCCTAATCCGTACCCCTGCCTCACTGTCCGCTGCCGGAACGCCACAGGGTGTTGGTCAGGGGTTCCAGCAGATAGCCCAGTGCGGTGCGTTTGCGCAGCAGGACCACGATCTCGACCGGGGCACCGGGACGGAGGGTCTCGGCGCTGCGGCCCATCTTGGCCAGTTCGCTGGCCGGTACGACGATCTCGACGCGGAAATAGTTCGCACCCGACTGTTCGACGGTGAAACTGTCAGCGGAAATGCGGGTGACGCGGCCGCGGATGATCGGCGGATTGCGCTCGCGCAGGCCGGGGAATTTGACCTCGGTGTCCATCCCGACCCGCAGGTTGTCGACATCGTTCGGCGCGATCTGGGCGATGATGACCTGCGACGCGTCGCGCGGGACGATCTCCATCAAGGTCTGACCGGCCTGAATGACACCGCCCTGGGTAAAGATGGTCAGGCCGACGACCTCGCCCGAGACGGGTGCCCGCACCTCATTGCGCGCGATCTGGGCCCGAAGCTCGATCATGCGTGGTCGCAGTTCGTTCAGCTGTACGTCGATCATGCGCAACTGGTCAGCCACGTCCTCATTCATCTTGGTCGAGACACCAGACACCTGCAGCCGGGTTTCGCCCACCGCTTCCCGCGATTGCGCGATCTGGGCCCGCAGGGAGCCCAGCTCTCCGTCCAGCTGGGCGGCGGTGCGTTCCAGGGCCCGTACCCGGGTCAGCGGGGCAAAGCCCTGCTCGGCCAGGCTTCGCATGCCGGCCAGTTCTTCCTGGATCAGACGCTGCTGTTCGATGTTGGCGACGATCTGACCCTGGTAGCCGGCGATCTGTTCGTTCAACTGGGCGACGCGCTGGCCCAGGACGCCGGTCTCGGTCGTCCGGCCGGTGCGGCGCGCGCCGAACTGGAGTTGCTGGATACGCAGCGATTCCTGCGCCAGCACCTGGTCTTCGGCGGCCAGATCGGCGAATTCGGGGGGCGTCGGAATACTGCGCAGGCGGTCGCGTTCGGCGACCAGACGGGCGCGTTGGGCGATCAGGGCATAGACCTGACTGGCCACACCGCGCTCGGTGGCCTTGAGCTCGCCACTGGACAGCTGGAGCAGGACCTGGCCGCGGTTGACGGTGTCGCCCTCGGCGACCAGCAGGGCGCTGACCACGCCGCCCTCGCGGTGCTGGACGGCCTGGCGGTTGCCGGACACGGCGATCTGGCCCTGGGCATAGGCTCCGGCGTCCAGTGGTGCCAGGGCGGCCCAGCCGAGGAAGATGACGAAGAACAGCACGGTGATCGCCCCGCCGATCACCAGCTCGGGGCGTGGATTGTCGAGGGTGGCGGGCGGCGCGGACGGCTGGGTCCCGGACCCTTCAGGCGGGCCTGCCGGATCGCCGGGGGGCACCATCTTCGCGGTCATTGGGTGCGCCGTGGGTGGTTGGCGAGCGGTTGGGAGGCTGACGACTGGGGCTGGATCTTCTGCTGTTGTTGCGCCTGCGGTTGTTGCTGACGAGGCATGGCCTGACCCGGACCTTGTGGGGACTGGCCTTGCGGGGACTGGCCCTGCGGTGTCGGCTGGCTGGCCGGGGTTCCGGGGCGGCCCGCATTGGCGCGCATCTTCTCCAGCACCTCCTCGCGGGGGCCTTCCAGCTGAACCACGCCGTCGCGCATCATCAACAGCCGGTCGACCCGCGCCAGCACACCGGCCCGGTGGGCGATGATGACCACGGCCACACCACGGGCGGCGGCACCGAGAATGGCCTGCATGAGGGCCGCCTCGCCCTCCTGATCGAGGTTGGAGTTGGGCTCGTCGAGCACCAGCAGGACCGGTTCGTTATAGAGGGCCCGCGCCAGGGCGACGCGCTGGGCCTGCCCCGCCGACAAGCCTTGGCCCTGGGGACCCAGAACGGTGTCATAGCCATTGGGCAGTCGCAGGATCAGCTCATGCGCCCCGGCGGCCATGGCCGCCTTGACCGCATTCCGGTCGGCGACATCCTGATCGACGCCGATGGCGGTCGAGAAGCGCGAGATATTGTCCTTGATCGAGCCGGCGAAGAGACTGGGTACCTGCGGCAGATAGCCGATCCAGCGCGCCAGCTCGTCCCCCTCCCGCGCCTCGTATTCGGCACCGTCCAGCCGCACCGCGCCAGCCTGGGGCTTCAGCGCGCCGGCGATGACCCGGGCGAGAGTGGTCTTGCCCGAACCGCTGGAGCCGACAATGCCGAGCGTCTCGCCCGGCTTGAGCGCAAAGCTCACGCCGCGCAGCTGGGGGGCCTCGGTGTCAGGGAATTTGACCGAGACGCCCTCGACCTGGAGCCGACCCTTGGGGTCGGGCAGGGTGGTGCGTTCGCGTTCCACTGAGGCCGTGCCGGCGAACAGTTCGGTCAGCGTCTTCCAGCTGGTCACGGCCTGCACCAGACTGGGCCAGACCCCGACCAGCAGTTCGATCGGGGCAACGGCGCGGCTGAGCAGGACCGAGGCAGCGATGATCGACCCCGGGCTGATTTCGCCTTTTACGGCCAGATAGGCGGCCAGGCCGAGGGCGGCCGACTGCATAGCCAGACGCAGGAATTTGATCGCGCCGGAATAGTGGCCCCCGGCCAGCATGGCATCGGCCTGGGCGGCGGTGGCGAGCTCTCTCTGTGCGACCTGGCGCGCGATCGAGGACTGGCGCATGCCCAGGGCGCGGACCACCTCGGCCTGACCGGCGACGCCTTCCTGGGCGGCGTAGGCGTGGTTCTGGGACTGGATGGCCTTGTTCAGGCGCGGACGGGTGTCGCGCTCGTTAAGCCAGGCCAGACTGAACAGGATGATGCTGCCGACGAGGGTCAGCACCCCGATGGCCGGGTGCAGCAGGAAGCAGCACAGCAGATAGATCGGGGTCCAGGGTGCGTCGAACAGGGCCAGCATACCTTGGCCGCCGATGGCGGTGCGGACATGGTCGAACTCGCGCAGGGCCTGGGTGTTGGGTGATTTGGCCTGCAAGTCGACGACCCGCGCCAGCACCTTGCCGGACAGCAGCCGATCCAGCCGCAGGCCGGCCCGCAACATCAGTCTACCGCGCAGCCAGTCGAGCCCCGCCAGCGATGCCAGGGCGAACACGGCCACCACAGTGATCAGCACCAGTGTGGTCAAGCCGCCGGTCGGCACGACGCGGTCGTAGACCTGCATCATGTAGAGGGTGGGCGTCAGGTACAGCAGATTGACCAGGGCCGAAAAGACGAAGGCCCAGACGAAATGGGTCTTGCACGCCTTCAGGGCCTCGGCGAGGGGCTCGGTGCCCGGCTTGCTGGGGAGCAGGTTTTTTAACACGGGCGCGGTCGGTTCCTGCGGGATCTGATGAACAGTCTAACGGTTTGCTGTGGTTACAGATAGTCGGCACAGTCTCGACTGCAAATACAAGGGCTTGGGCGCAGGCCTCGGCCCCGGTCGTTGTCGTGCAATCCGCGCGCCAGGGCGACTGGAGGCGCAACCTGTCCGAACCGTAATTTGCGAACCGGTTTTCGTTGTGACAAGGCTCCTTTACTTCACGGAGGGCTCCCATGCTGACGATCGAAAACCTGACCCACGTCTACGGCAACGGCACGCGGGCGCTGGACGATGTCAGCCTCACGATTCCCAAGGGGATGTTCGGGCTTCTGGGCCCTAACGGGGCGGGCAAGTCGACGCTGATGCGGTCGATCGCCACCCTGCAGACGCCGACCTCGGGTTCGATCCGGTTCGGTGAGATCGACGTGATCAAGAACCCGGACCAACTGCGTCGTGTGCTGGGCTATCTGCCCCAGGATTTCGGCGTCTATCCGCGCGTCTCGGCCTACGACATGCTGGACCATATGGCGGTGCTGAAGGGCGTCTCGAACGGAAGGGACCGCAAGGCGACGGTCGAGGCCCTGCTGCAACAGGTCAATTTGTGGCCTGTGCGAGGCAAGGCCCTGGCCGGCTTCTCGGGCGGCATGCGCCAGAGGTTCGGCATCGCCCAGGCCCTGATCGGCAACCCCGAACTGATCATCGTCGATGAACCGACCGCCGGTCTCGACCCGGAAGAGCGCAACCGCTTTCTCAATCTGCTGGCCGAGGTTGGCGAGAACGTCGTCATCATCCTGTCGACCCACATCGTTGAGGACGTGACCGACCTTTGCCCCCGCATGGCGGTGCTGGCAGGCGGCAAGATCCAGCTTGAAGGCTCGCCGGTCGAACTGACCCATGCCCTTGAAGGCCGGGTCTGGCGCAAGACCATCGACAAGGCCGATCTGGCCGCCCAGCAGGCCAGCCGCAACGTCATCTCGACCCGGCTGTTCGCGGGCCGCACAGTCATCCACGTCCTGTCCGACACCCATCCGGGCGACGGCTTCGAGAGCGCACCGGGCGGGCTGGAGGACGTCTATCTGGCGACCGTCAACGCCTCGCGCCCTGCGGCCTGAGGGACGAATCATGTTCGCCAAGATCGCCAGTTTCGAATTCCGCTACCAGCTGCGCCAGCCGGCCTTCTGGGTCATCGCCATCGTCTTTGGCCTGCTGGCCTTCGGTGCCGTGGCCAGTCCCAATATATCGTTGGGTTCGGGCGGCAATGTTCTCAAGAACGCGCCCTTCTCGCTGGCGATCGTGCACATCGTCTTCAATATCTTCTTCATGCTGGCGACGACGGCGATCGTGGCCAATGTTGTGGCGCGGGATACCCAGACAGGTTTCGGGCCGCTGATTCTGTCGACGCGGATTACCAAGGGCGCCTATCTGTACGGTCGCTTCTTCGGGGCCTTCGCGGCGGTGGCGCTGTGCTACATGAGCATCGCCATCGGCACGCTGCTGGGCACCTTCATGCCCTGGGTCGATCCCGAGACGATCGGGCCGTTGCGTCTGGGCGACTACGCCTATGCCTATCTGGTTTTCGGCCTGACCGGGCTGTTCCTGACCTCGGCCCTGTTCTTCACCCTGGCGACCGTGACCCGGTCGATGATGGCGACCTATATCGGCGTGGTCGCGGTGCTGATCGCCTATCTCGCCAGCACAGGCGTGCTGGGATCACGGCCTGAATTCGAGACCGCCATGGCCTGGGCTGAACCGTTCGGGTCCGGGGCCTATGGTCTGGTCACCAAATACTGGACGGCGGCCGAGCGGAATACGCTCAACGCCCCGCTCGAGGGTGTGCTGCTCTGGAACCGGGTAATCTGGACCGTGGTCGGGGCGTTCCTGCTGGCCGCCGCCTATCTTCTGTACCGACCGTCGCCGCGCGGGGCGAAGTTGAAGAAGCAGGAGCGGCTGAAGGCGCTGGTCGAGAAGGTTTCGGCTCCGGTCGCTCCCGTCGGTGCCCTGCCACAGCCCACCTATGGATTTGCCAGCGGCCTGACCCGGCTGTGGTCACGCGCCGTGTTCGAGACGGTGCTGGTGTTCAAGAGCCCTGCCTATGTCGTTCTGATCCTGCTGGGCTTTGCCTTCGCCATGTCGACCCTGTTTTTCACCGGCGAGATCTATGGCGCGCCGATCCTGCTGGTGACGCGCGTGGCGATCACAGGGCTGACGGGTGCCTTCGGCCTGATCTCGATCGTCATCGCCATCTACTATGCCGGAGAACTGGTCTGGCGGGACCGGGACCGCAAGGTGCACGAGATCATCGACGCCTCGTCGACGCCGGACTGGACCTTTCTGGTTCCCAAGACCCTGGCCCTGGCGCTGGTCCTGATCTCGACCCTGCTGATTGGCGTTGTGGCCGGAATGGTGACCCAGACGATCAAGGGTTACACCGACTATGAGTTGGGAAAATACCTGGTCTGGTATGTGCTCCCCCAATCGCTCAGCTTCGTGTTGCTGGCCGTGCTGGCGATCTTCGTCCAGGCTTTGTCGCCCAATAAATTCGTCGGTTGGGCCATCATGGTGGTCTATCTGATCTCGACCATCGTGCTGGCCAACCTCGGCTTTGACCATGTGCTTTACCGCTACGGGGCCGGCATCGGTGTGCCGTTGTCGGACATGAATGGCCGGGGTGATTTCGCGGGCTTTGCGGCCTGGCTGGATGCCTACTGGAGCGCCTTCGCCGTTATCCTGCTGGTGCTGGCCTACGGCCTGTGGCGGCGCGGGACGGAACAGCGACTGTGGCCACGACTGAAGCGGCTGCCGCATCGTCTGATGGGGCCCGCGGGTCTGATCGGCGGCGTGGCGCTGGCGGTGTTTATCGGCCTGGGCGTGTTCATCTACATGAATACCAATGTCTGGAACGAATACCGCACCCAGGCCGCGCAGGAGGCCGAGCAGGTCGCCTATGAGAAAGCCCTGCTGCGCTATGAGACCACGCCCCAGCCTTCGGTGGCCGATGTCCGGCTGGTCATGGACCTGCGCCCGCATCAGCCGAAGCTGACCACACGCGGTACCTATGTTCTGGTCAACAACACCGATGCGCCCCTGCCCGAGGTTCATCTCCGCTGGCAGGGCGATCTGGAGATGGTCAGCCTGACCGTCGAGGGTGCGACGGTCGCCCGCGAGTGGGAGGATTTCCAGTATCGCATCTACCGTTTCGACACGCCGATACAGCCGGGCGAGCGCCGGACGATGACCTTCGAGACGGTGCTGGAGCAACGCGGCTTCAAGGCCAATGGCAACACCACCCGGCTGGTCGACAACGGTACCTTCGTGAACAATATGGAGTTCGCGCCGATGGTCGGCATGGACCGTCAGGGTCTGCTGACCGACCGCGCCAAACGCCGCAAGGCCGGACTGCCGGCCGAGTTGCGCCCGGCCGCGCTGGAGGACGAATCGGCTCGTTCGAGCAACTATATTGGTGCCGACTGGGTCACGGCCGACATCACCGTCAGCACCGAGGCCGACCAGACCGTGGTCGCCCCCGGAGAGATGGTTTCGGACGTCGTCACCGGCGATCGCCGCACCAGCCGGTTCGTGACCGAGTCGCCGGTGCTGAATTTCTTCTCGATTCAGTCGGCCCGCTATGAGCGGACGGCGCGGATGCACAACGGCGTCGAGATGGTGGTCTTCCACGACCCCGCCCATGACCGCAATGTGCCGCGAATGCTGGACGCCCTTTCGTCGTCGCTGGACTATTTCCAGGCCAATTTCAGCCCCTACCAGTTCCGGCAGGCGCGGATTGTGGAGTTCCCGGACTATGCCAGTTTCGCCCAGTCCTATCCCAACACCTTCGCTTGGTCCGAAGGTCTCGGCTTCATCGCCGACCTGAGCGATCCGACCAAGATCGACTATGTCACCTATGTCGGGGCCCATGAGTTCGCTCACCAGTGGTGGGCGCACCAGGTGGTCGGTTCAAACCAGCAGGGCGCGACCGTCCTGTCCGAGACCCTGGCCCAGTACTCGGCCCTGATGGTCATGGAGAAGATGTACGGCAAGGACCAGATCCGCCGCTTCCTGAAGCAGGAACTGGACCGCTATCTGCGCTCGCGCGGGACCGAACGGCTGGAGGAACTGCCCCTGATGCGGGTCGAGAACCAGCAGTATATTCATTACCAGAAGGGCGGGCTGGTCATGTATCTGCTGCGCGACCAGATCGGCGAGGAGGCGGTCAATCGCGCCCTGCGCCGGGTGCTGGCGCAGTATGCCTTCCAGGGCGCGCCCTATCCGCGCTCGCTGGACCTGGTCGCCGCCCTCCGCGCCGAGGCTCCGGCCAACAAACAGGGACTGATCACTGACCTGTTCGAGAAGATCACGATCTATGACGTCAAGACGACCGGGGTAACGGCGACACGCCGCGCCGATGGCCGCTGGGACGTGGCGGTCACGGTGGACGCCCGCAAAATGTATGCAGACGGCCAGGGGGTCGAGACGGCGGCACCGCTGAACGAGACCTTCGACGTCGGCCTGTTCACCGCCGAACCCGGCAAGGGGGCGTTCGACGAGGGCGACGTGGTCCTGCTGGAGCGACGCGCGATCCGGTCGGGGGTTCAGACCCTGCGCTTCATCACCACGCGGGAGCCGAAATTCGCCGGGGTCGATCCCTACAACAAATGGATCGACCGCAACTCGGACGACAATGTGCGGGCTGTGGGGTAGGCATTCCTAGCCCGAGTGAAGCGACAGGGGGAGGGGGACCGCCGACACGGCGGTGGAGGGGGCGACCCCGGCCACTGGCGGATGTGGTCCGCCCCCTCCACCATCCTTCGGATGGCCCCCCTCCCCCAAGGGGGTGAGGAATGTTCACCGCGTTCCGAACAGCCGGTCGCCCGCGTCGCCCAGCCCCGGCACGATATAGCCGTGGTCGTTGAGGCGGTCGTCAACGGCGGCGGTCCAGACGGGGACGTCGGGGTGCCAGCCGCGCAGCCGCTCCAGACCCTCAGGCGAGGCGACCAGACAGACGAAGCGCAGGTTGGTGACGCCGCGTTCCTTGAGCCGTTCGAGGGCGGCGACGGCGGTGTTGCCGGTGGCCAGCATGGGGTCGATGACGATGCACAGGCGTTCGGCGACGTCGTCGGGCGCGCGGAAATAGTATTCGACAGCGTCCAGCGTTTCGGGTTCGCGGTACAGGCCGATGTGGCCGACGCGGGCCGAGGGGACCAGTTCCAGCATCCCCTCCACCAGCCCCAGCCCGGCGCGCAGAATGGGGACGAAGACCAGTTTCTTGCCGGCAATGCGCTGGCCGGTGGTCGGGCCGACCGGGGTTTCGACCGGATAGTCCTCGAGTGGCAGGTCGCGGGTGACCTCATAGCAGACCAGGGTCGAAATCTCGCGCAGCAGCTGGCGGAAACGGGCGGTTGAAGTGTCCTTCGAGCGCATGATACCGAGCTTGTGGGCGACGAGCGGATGGCTGACGACAGTGACGCCGTCCATCCTGAAGGCAGCTTTCGTCATCAGAATACGGTCCCGTCGGAGTGGATGGTCAGGGGCGGGCCGCCGCCTTCGCGTCTTTCAGCAGCGGCGCGGCGGCCAGCGGCCCAGGTGCCGCCCTCGAGTACACTGGCCAGCGGCATGGCCTCGGCGCTGACGCCCAGTTCGGCGCGGACCATCGGCGCCATACGGTCGAGCAGGGCCACGGTCATGGCGCGCCAGCCGACCACCAGCGGATCGGAGACGGGCCAGGATTTTGCGGCATCGGCGGGGTCTTTCAGCGTCAGCACGCCCAGATCCATGAACAGGCCGCCGTTGCGGTATTCCGCCAGGCCGGTCAGGCCGTCGAGATCTGTGACCTCGACGCCCGCCGTCTGCAGCGGTTCGACCAGTGAATAGCTGAGCCACTGCGATAATTTGTGGATCGGGACGAAGCCGTCGGTGGCATCGACGCGCTGGATCGCCGGGTGTTTCCAGCAGTCCCCGAGATCGACGCCGCCCAGCGTCAGCCGGTCTCGCCAGACCGGGCCGAGCGCCTCCAGCAGCACCTCGAGAATGACCGGGGCGGGCAGGCGGTCCTGATCGTCGGCGCGGTCGACCATGGCGTCGAACAGGCCGCCGGGCCGCGGCTCATCCTCCAGCGCGAACAGGTCGGGTTCGGCGAGGCAGGCCTGACCCAGACGGCGCAGCAGGGCGGCGCGGCCTTCCAGGCCAATCAGCGGGTTCTTGGCCGTGACCTGAAAGCCCTTGGCCAGATCGTCGGCGGTGAGGAAGGTCAGGGCCACGGCGTCGACCCGCCAGGGGTCGTCCTCGGTGATCGAGAAGGCCCCGGCCTCGAACATCCGTAGGGAGGCGATGGCCAGCCCCTCCGACCGCGTCAGGGTGCTGCCGGTGCGGGCGTCGAGATAGTGCCAGCCGGGACCGGCCCCGGCGTCGAGCAGCACCGAGACGATGGCCAGGTCGAACTCCGTCCGCGCTCGTGAAGCCGGATCGAGCCAGTCACGAGCCTCGGCCACCGGACCCCACAGTTCGATGCCGTCGATGGTGAAATGCCGCCAGCGGGCGTGGAAAGGCACAGCCAGGGTCGGATATTGGTCGCGGATCACGGCGGCCACATAGCGCGCGGTCTCCGGCAACCGGTCGAGATCGACCGTCCAGTCGTCGAGATCGCCGGCAACGCCAATGGCCAGCATTTCATGTGCGCGTTCGCGGACGGCGGCGGCATTCAACAGGCCCATTGCCGCATTCACTGGGGCCTGCTCCGTTTCAGAACTGCTCAAGGTCGCGGCCCACCACGC
>Ga0105055_10010241_pt1 | contig 11770 bp, 11 predicted proteins | sample BON03_FD_78090 | JGI IMG/M metagenome (GOLD analysis project Ga0105055, IMG submission 78090) | Freshwater microbial communities from Lake Bonney liftoff mats and glacier meltwater in Antarctica - BON-03 | ecosystem: Environmental > Aquatic > Freshwater > Ice > Glacier meltwater | place: Lake...
ATCAGATGATCGATTCCTATTTATTCGAAACCACAGAGTAAAAACCCCCTCGTAGACATGACAATGCGGTTTTGAACTTCTTGACGTTGTTTCCTCATCTTCAATCCAGATCCGTCGGACCTTCCCGACAGATCTCTTGACGTCATGAGTGCCGTGACTCCGTGTCACGTCCCCCAGACTGTCACAAGTGACGTCCCCTCGACTCTCACTTGTTATATGCGTCAACAAAACAAAGCAATACAAACGCAGCTGGTTCGAAATTCTTGGCTTCGTGCTCGATTGCATCCTTTTTCATGACCATTGTCTGTCTTTATTCAAGTCTTGCTCAAGGCTCATGATGTATTTGATCATATCCTCACTGACTCGCTAGTATGCCTGGAACGATGGCGCGGCAGCGACTGTGCGAGAAGCTGATGCAGATGCAGGAAGCCTTGCACGTCTCCTCTGTTCAACGCAAGCAATCACATTTAGCACCTCCAGCGCTAAGACGTCATTGTACCCACTTCCCGAGACAACAATACCCCTCAACCCCCCCTCCCAACAAACCCCAGAATAGTTCGAGGACCGCAGGCAAGCGCAGTTCATGTTTACTGTCCCAACAATGATTTGGATTCAGAGTGCGCAACTCTGGAGAAGCTCCGCGCAGCTTCATAGTGGCCCCTTGCATAGTTGTAGAAAGATTAGAGGGAAGACAGCGGTGCAGCAGAGCCCCCAGTAGGCGAGCACGCAGGAGACTCGGCCCGAAGCCGCGGCTGCACGATGTGACTGTTCACGAGAAACGAAAGGTCAATGCAGAACCACTGAAACCCACAGCAGCCGAAAGCGCGCCACCCAGACAACACCCGCTCATCTGCCACTGGTGCGGAGCCAATCCACCCGGTCCATGGCCGGCTCAGGCTGCGAGCCACAGAGACGATGTTCCGAAAGTCACGGTGGATTCACATTTCTGCCATTTTTGCGCGTTTTTCGGCTTGAAACTTGTCTATCTTTGTTCAAGTCTCAGTTGAGTTGCCCAATGCTCATGATGTATGTGATTGTACCCTCACCGACTCGGAGAACGTGTCATATTTCCTCGACCTCACCACCTCCATCTCACAGGATTATCTTCGTATACCTTCCAAGGGTCTTGAGTAACATTTACTTGAAATAGAAAATAGTTTTCCCACTAATTTGTGACTCCCGACACACAGATCGAAGCTTAATGAGCTGTGAAGCGTGGTTTTCTTTTTGCGGGCCCCGGGAAGTTGTGATTTTGAAAACGTGACTCTGCGCGAGCATTGGTATTTGGTTTTTTTGTGCATGTGCACTTTTTTACAAAAGAAGTAATTACACTTGGGTTAGTAAACTTGAAAACAAAACAACATAAACACAAACACACATTAATTCACTTACTCCTAATCAGTGTCGTCACGTTACACGACATGCGCCGAGCGCAACGAGTGCAAAGAGAGAGCTGGGGTTTGTGGGTGGGTGTGTGGGTGGGTGTGTGTGTGTGCGTATGTATGTGTGTGCGTGAGTTTGTGTGCCAGAGTGTGTGCGCGTGCGTTTATCCAGTAGAGTCACAAGAGTCTACAATTTTACGGTGGGAATCAGGGGAACTTGACCCATGGCTTGATCAGTTGTAGAGAGGACAGAAGACATCGAGTATCAAACTTGGTATCAACGAGAGAAGACGCAAAACACGTAGTCCCTTGATGTATAATTGTGTCCATGGAACCGGGGAGAAGACAAAGTTAGAGCTACACATTTTTCTTTTTGCGGTAAGCCGTTTTGTTGTTTTGTTTTGTTAAAATGAACAAATTTTACGCAATGCAGCCCCAGAGCCTGAGAGGAATGTCTACTGATTGATAAGAATGATGTGCATTTATCCACCAAAGACACACCCACAATGGATAGGTTGAAATTTGGTGGAGCAAAGTATACACGCACGTGTACAGACACATGAACTGAGTGTGTGTGGCTAGGACAGAGATAGAGACTCAGAGAGAGTACAAACAGAGATAGAGACTCAATAGAGAGGGAGCCAGAGATAGAGACTCAGAGAGAGCACAAGCAGAGATAAATACTCAATAGAGAGGGAGCCTGCACGATGTACACATAAACAGCAGAGAGAAAGAAAAATAAATTAAAAGGAATGAGGCCGCAACGAGGGTACCGGACCTCTCTATTCGAGGTGCGCAGGATCGTTCAACAATCAGAACGCAAGCTAAGCGCATGTTGTGTGATCAGTGGATCAGATAATCTTCGAGAAATTGCTTTTGGTTCCAGGACGGCAAAGCTCGGCAATATTTGTAATCATGCCCTCTTGTGTTTACACACTTGCTGGTCCGCCTTACATCTCTTGCTCGATTTTCTTTATATTTCGAAATTTCCACTGTGATTTGTACTTTTCCATCAATAAAAACTTAGTCCCATACCCTTAGCAGAGCTATGTTGAAACATGTGGGCTGGCAAGTGTGGCTTTAGCGAATAGAGAAATTTCCTGATTCTATGAACCTTAAACAAATCCCATTTCGGCAGCACACTTTGCAGATTTTGGCTTTGCAGCAGTGTTCATTTCTAGGCCCGCCCTTGACAACTTTGAAATAAGGAGATCTCAGTTCTACTCGGCCGTTGACTCTCTGTTTTCCGTTAAGCCCTGGTGCTATGCAGAGTCGGAGGGGCAGCATGTAAGGAAAACAAAAGACAATTGACAAATATATGCACTAACTATCCAGCATGAACACATGGCAACAGACTTTTAGGACTTTAGGTCAGAATGAAAGTAACACTCCAACTATACTAGAGAATCGCAATACCCAAACAAACTCATATTATATTAAGATGGTCAAGTTGTGTGAGGCACTTTGGAATTTGAGATACTTTCTTTCTTTCTTTCTTTCTTGGGTGGCAAATACCCAATTTAGTCACTGACTAAACGGGTGGTGAGCACCCAATGAATCACGTAGGACCCAAGAAACTTTCCCGCACCTTTTCCGACCTTTTTCAAGGACGACCTGCTGGTGGGTAAAAACAGTTCACAATGTTTGTGGACTGGCATGCATCCTCGGCCCGCTAACAGGTCCCAACAGTAAGGCCTCCCTAACTACCAACCGGGAACGTAGCACCCAAGAAATGGGTTCCCCCCACTAGGGTAGGTAAGGCACCAGACTACCCCGGTGTCCTCCAAGCAGTGCTCGTCAAGATTGTGACCGAGATACTCTTCTGGCAATGCGCAATCGGGCAAAAGCCCTCGACCCCTCTTAGTAGCAGATCACAGACCAACCCACTGAAAGGATAGAGACCTAGACCACACATATACGACAGAGATAAGCAAGACAGCAAGGGCAAACAGGAAACTTGGCAAGAGGTTTCTTTTTTTTCTTTCTTGGATGGCAAATAACCACGTTAATACTGGACTAAGCGGGTGGTGAGCACTCGACTAACACGTAGACCCAAGGGACTGTCCTAGACCATTCCTACCTAGCTGCGAGGCCGACCCACTGTGGGTTAAAAATGGTTCACAATGTTTGTGGACTGGCATGCATCCTCCGAGTCGGGCTAACAAGTTCCAACAATCAAGTCCCCCTATTTACCAAGAAACATACTGCCCAAGGAATGGTGCCCCCCCACTAGGGTAGGAAAGGCACCAGACTCCCCCGGTGTTCTCCACGCAGTGCATGTCATGATCGTGAAACAAGATGCTCTTCTAGCAATGCGCCTTCGGGCTGAGCCTTCGGCAATCTCCTTAGCAGCAGATCACAGACCAACCCACTGAAAGGACAGAGACCTAGACCACACATGCATAGAAGAAGCAGTCAAGACAGGAAGGGCAAGCAGGGAACGTGGTAAGAGGTGGGAAGGGGCGGCATACCTCGACAATCAGTAGTTGAGGCCCAATCAGGGAAGAGGAGGTATATACAAGTTCAAGCAAGGAGCAATGACCACAATATGTTGTGGGTAGGGTTATGGTACCAGCGTCGGGGTCAGTGTTGACATGGGGGGTCATGTTGACATGTCATAATTCTATTTTCTTTTTTGTTTTATTCCTTTCTCATTTATCTTGTTTTTTGAGACAAGACAGTGGAAGGAACAAAAGAAAGCAAGAACAAAAAGAGATTGAACGAATTATGAACACATTCGCATACAGGATGCCAAACAAGGTGGGTATGTATTCGTACCAGCAGGTGTCGAGTAGTCATAGTTTAACGGATGAAAGGCAATACCTATGCAGAGATTGACAGATACATCATGTCACACGTAGGGGGTCACGGAGAGAGCGCAAACTAGACTGTTTAACGATGGAATCAGCTCGTTGGGTGCAGCCAACGAGGCATCAACCTGTGCGGTACCAATGCACACCCCATAGACTCGGCGAGTTCTCTTTGGCAAGGGGTGGGGGAGGTGAGCAGCGCGTGTGCAGTGGGGTGTGGAAGAAGGGTACAGCCAAGTCCATTTTGCAAGCTTGCAAAGGGGAGGATGGGGATTCACATTCTGAAGTGCTCATGTTCAATGGTTAGGCTGTTGTGGACACGACTCTGAGAGGACAGGGAGATTCAAACAGAACAAATGTATGAACAATATTATTACTGTATATGTATGGCATTACCCAGAGGGTTGGTGGTATGTCACAGTGCAGAATTCATGGTCGTGACAGAATCTCAAGATGTCTTGCGTGTCTGGCAGCGTGGTTATGACCACCCTGGTGCAGCTTCCGTTTCTTGCCCGTTTCAGATTGCAGTTGAGGTCATTTTTTTTGTTTCAACCTTTTCAATTCCTTCTGTTCTTCAGTAGTCAGGACCACCCACTCCACAGCTTCATTGCTCCAGGAGGCTGGTCCGTCTTGTCCCACATGAGCTTCCCCATCCGGGTAGTGAGTCTGAATTCAAGATCCATCTGCAGAAATGTGATTGTTTCCAGCACCATAAAACTTGGCCCCCACACTACCATGACTCTGTGAAACAACAACTTGAGCAGAAATGCATTGCTATATATTCCCTGTGCGCCTTACTTCACACGAACCCATGCCGTGGCTTCCACGTTGCCAGTGTTTAGTCTTGGTAGCGGACACAGGTATGCAAGTCTGGCCACGCAATACGATCCCAGCACTTTTGCACCCGCCGTGAGTGGAAAAATAATAGAAAATCCATACAAGTCGACCAGAAAGCCGCCAACCACCATAGCACCGCACCATGCCATAACATGCACACATTGTATACTGGAATATTTTAGCTTCGAGGACTGAACCGTTCGAGCAACGATACCATCAGCCAGGCCCACGAAAATGGACAAGATGGAAACCAGAGACTTGAGTGTGATGATTGTTTTTATGTTGTCCAGCTGGCAGAAACTTTCAAACGTCATCACAATCGGGACGGTGAGGATCACTGCCAAAACATCCAGGAAATGTGCACACACCTGTGCTGACACAGGGGAGAAAGCAACCAAGCCCCCGCTATCCTCTAATGCAGGAATTACAAGCTGCAAAGATGCTTTCGCAATCAGACTACTGGACTTGATCACACCCAAATCCACCACGAAAACCCCCTGATTCAACAGGAAAAGTTGTAAATACCAGTTCCAAATGGCTTTGCTTGTATCAATGCAGATTGTCAAACTGAACACTGTGCATTAAATACTGCCACGGTTGGCTTGGTTCACAGCAGCCTGCGACATTGGCATAGTTTCCATCTCACACATGCACTTTGACCAGATTTTCCGTTTTCTCTCAGTCATCTTGATCATGGTCCTACCCCCCCCCCAGGGGCCCTTTAGGGCCAGCCATCGGGCCCCCACAGATAGTAGTGCTGGTAATGGCATTTTATTGCTTCAAAGGCTCAATCAACGTTCAAGAAAATAAATAGCAAATCCCCAAACCCATCAAAAAACCTCGCACTGTTCACACCAGAATACTAATAAGTCGCGAGAGCGACACAAAAGGGCAGATTTGACGCAAAAAAGTCTACAAATGAGACCAGATCCTTATGATTTCAACCAAATCCACCATTCACACACCCATTTGTGGAACCAGTGTTTTTTGGACTCTTTCTTTCGACATTCATAAACATGACGCCCAATCGAGTTTACACAATCGCCCCCCCTCCGGGCCCCTTTAGGGCTCCTGTAGGGCCCTTTTAGGGCACTCTCTCCAACCATCACCAGCCCACCTGGGCCCTTTAGTGCGCACGCACTAGGGGCCCCCCTTGGGGTGGGGGCCTTTCGAGGTCTAGTGGTTTTGCAGAACGTGTGCATTTGGAAGCTGTGCTGGCCGTCGGTATCGATTGCGTGCGTTTGGACAAATTCGAGGCAACAATTTTGTGTGTCTTGGCATGCTTGGTCTCGGTGGCATCGTCGGTGCCCCTCATGTCGATTTCGAAAATCATCGTCTTGCCGTCGTAGATCTCAAAAGTTGTTTCATACAGTCTGTACATTTCGGTCAAAACAGATCCGCAGTAGTTCCACTCGAGAGCAGACTCGCCTCCGATTTCAACAAATTTTGAACGGCTGTACTTGTATTTGTGGGTTTTTTCGAGAATCGTCACCCCAAACACATCTCCGTACGCGTTGGCGGGTGCGGCAGGAAGACTTGTCGTGAGGCGCAACCCACTGCGCTTGAACAGGGCCTTGTCACACTTAATGCAAATGTGTGTGGCTCGAGTGTTGTCGTTCTCATCTTCCACCTTCACACAGACCAATAAAATATATATATAGAAGTTGTTTTCTCCACTGATTATCTTGAATTAGAGAATTCCGCGTATTCTAGAACTCTCTCACGAAAAGACAGCTCACATCATCAGCCTACACTGTCACCCCAAACAGACCACCTACTATAGCATTAGACATGTCCCTAGCGTGCAAAGCTTACAGCCTCGCGGCGAGAAGAAAGAAAGCGCGTCACGCCTAGTATGTAGACGACACAGGCTTGCCCGTGACTCGGATGGAAAACTTGAGACCTTTTTTTCAATAAAGGAGAAGCAATAGGATGCGTGCGTGCGAGAGATAGAGAGAAAAAGAAGGAGAGAGTGACAGAACGAGAGAGAGGAAAAATTTGAGAGAGAGAGATTGAGAGAGAAAGAGAGAGAAAGACCGAGAGACAGAAAGAAGAATGGAGAGAGAGAGAGAGAGAGAGAGAGAGAGAAAGATAGAGAGCGAGCGAGCAAGAGAGAAAGTAAGAGAGAGAAGAGAGAGAGCGACAGAGAGCCAACAGAGAAAGAGAGAGGGAGAGAGTCAGAGAGCGAGAGAGAGAGAGAGAGAGAGAGAGGGAGATAGACAGAGAGTCAGAGAGAGAGAGAGAGAGAGAGAGAGAGAGAGAGCGAGAGAGAGGTGCTGCATCCGGTGACTGTTGGTGTTGTCTTTCAAGTTCTTTCTCTGCAAGGAGGAGGGGGCAGGTGTGTGTGTAGGAAGAGCATGTGGAGCACAACCGAGTTTGTAGTCTCTCTGTCTGAGTGTACATCTCTTCAATTTGCTTACACTGATTCGATTTTCTATTTTTTAGCCTGAGTGTGCATCTCCTCAATTTTCTTTCACTGATTCTCTGAATCTGCACACTCCCTCTGTGAGGGTTCGTGCCGCCACCAATCAAGAGCAAACCCACGACACTCGCATTTGCTGCGCCGATGATATTGTAGCCCTCCACCAGCCTGCTAGATTGGCAGGCGGCTGCATCATTCGTTAACATTCTCACATTTTTTATTTTCAAGTCAGGACTTTTTTGTGTTTTTGGTGACTGAAATAATCTCAACGCAAATAGATCCTCGACATTTTTGACAGGTGAATGCTGAGCGATGAAAGGGTGGTGAATACCCAACTTATGCACTAGACTAAGCGGGTGGTGAGCACCCAATTAATCTCTTAGGACCCAAGAAACTGCCACGGTTCTGGGCCTCTGACCAAGTTTATGGACCACCCACTGTGGGTAACAGCAGTTCACAATGTTTGTGGGCTGGCATGCCTCCTCGAGCTAACATGTCCCAACAATCAAGTCTCTTTAAGTAGTCAATAAGGGCATGGTGCATATAGGAATATGCATCGGCAACACTGGTGCAGCAGCATGAAATGATGCAGCTTGTGTGTGCTGACCAGAAGAAGACCAAAGATCAAAATTTGAATGATCAGGGTATCTTATCGCCTGCACAGATCGTAGCCAAACACCAAAAAGAAGGAGTGGGTTTACCGGTATCGGCGCTGCAACGCGTTGCAAAAACGAGTGACACACAGAAACAAGGTACTCAACTCGAAATTGATACTGCCCTCGCTTGTGGTGCAGAGCCGTCAGAGAATGACAGGCACAAAACCTTGAAAGAGGCTCACTGCGTAGCAACTAAGTTCAACGAAAGACTCGAACTGGACTGCCTTATAAAATCGGCGGGTCCCTCTGTGCGGAACAATGAGAAACTGAGGGCATATCTGGAGTCCCAGCCAGACTCCCAGGGCACTTCTACGACGGGCGGTCCAGTCGGCGAGAAAGTTTCAGAAAAAATGGCACGATTGGACAAACTGCTGCAAAAATACATATCGTCGCACAAACTTAATCTTATTCAAAAACTTGAACCAATAGACGCCCGAGCATACGCGCGCTCGAAAATTTTCTTCCAAAACAGAGTAGACCCCCGCAACTTATCTACAAAACGTGGTGAAGATTAAAAGAAGGAAGGGCTGAGTGAGAGCCGACAGCATGTCGTTGCTCCTATTTGGGGCGTGAGTGTACACACAACCCCAATTCGAGAACATCTTAAATATATACTTAAATTGCATCTTTCTTTACATGGACCTCAGATCAGAACGACAAGTTATATTTGTGAGGAGCGACTCGGGCCCAAGTCATTGAAAAGATTGACGCTTGTTGACGTCAGTCCTTCACATCACAACTGCACTATCTTGTTCAGTCACAGGTTCAATTTGTTCAGACACTGCTTTGTTCACCAGCTACAAGGCTTTCCAGGCAACTTGAGGCCCCAGGCCCAATCTGAATTTTCCACATCCTCGGGTTTAATAAAAAAAGTAATACAAAGACACATTGTCAACAAACAAACTACGACGCATGACAATGATTTAAGATGATTTAGTCTCTCCACTGATCAATTGAAGTAGGATGCGATAAAGTGACCCGTCAACTTGAAATTTTTGTTAATCGTCATTCGCCACTCGTCACTCGCAGTTTGTCAATCACTCTCTCTCCCTTCCTCTCTCGATCTCATTCTTACTCTCCATCTCTCTTGATTGTCAGGGTGACTCTCTCTCTGGCTCTTTCTTCCTTTCTGTCTCTCTCTCTCCTTATTTCTATCTTTCTGTCTGTCTGTTTTCACACAAAGGTGTCCATTTTTGATCAGCTACATGTGTGTTTTTTGATAATTTGTCAGATCTCGTGTGCAAAGATCCCTAGCTTTTGATGTCAAAAGAGACATGACAATGTAACAAGTCTAAAATTACATCGACTCACCCCGCAATATCGAGCTTCGCCCCAAACATGAAGGTCTGAGGGCGTGCGGGGAGATGGCTGGCGGTTTCAGGTCTGGGCACAAAAAAAATGCAGGACGCCATTGACGTGGTGTGTTTGATATCTGGAAACGTGTGCCATTTTGTGGAATAAATCGACATTTCGGAGTGTTTTGTCGGATATAGACGTGAAAATTGAACCGTCCATTCACCACTTCTGACAGCACAGATGCGAGCAACTCCGTCTTCGTGTCACAGGCATTGATCCAAAATCTGCACAGTTGTTACTTTTCGCCGTGTAGCTCGGATTCTGACATGGATTCGCGTAATTGGAGGGGGGGATTTTTTTGGGGGGGAGCAAGGGTGTATCATGTGTGGAATTTGAGTTTTGGGATCTATTTCAATCAATGAACTCGCAGCCATGCGCATTAAACACAGCGCTGCACATTGCACAGGGAGGTATATTCAACCATGTACCCTATGTACATGCAACCTCCGTGCGGACATCTCTCCAACACGGCGTGTGACGAAGGAGAACTATGCCCGGAATGCTTGCAGAGCACAGAGGAAATTTTCGAAGTGGATCAAGTCATGGCCATCTCTCTCACCCTCCAGTGCAGTGAAAGTGGATGTCCACGCAATTGCGTGTACAGCTGTTTTCTGGCCCTGCCATTGTAACGTATTTTGCAACATCTGTGCCGAGAGTTATTTCTCGACTCAGAAAACTGGCAGGGAGCGCTGCTGTGAATGCGACAGTTCCATTGGCAACATCTACGAAGTACAGCACCCTTTTTAGTGCGTCGTTTGGTGGGCAGGGGGGTCGTGAAGTATGGAATTAAACGCTATCACGCAAATACTCGCAATTTGAACTTTATTTCAAAACGTGGATTGCACCACTAAAGCGTCCAACTGGGCCTCCTCTCTGTCCGCCCACAACACACCCTGCGCCGGGAGGGCTGGTGGGAGAGGAGGAGAATAGGGTTGAGATAATGTTAAATAAGGCTGATAATACAGAAAAACGTGTCTGGTGTAAGCAGACGAATAGAGGAGTGTTGCCCCAACCGAAAATGAAAAGCAGGAAAAAGAGCAAATCGCATCTGTTTCAAGAGTTTGTAGCTCAAAGTTGCGCGGATGCGATGCATTGTGTGCATGTTTTGTTGGAACTTTTGTTTCCGTGTCGGTGTCAACATTCGACTTATCCCGGACCCATTCAGAGGGGAGGGTTTTGAGGGAGGGAGAGCGTACAACAACTTGTTTCCCGTCCACTATAGCGCCTGTCATATTTCTTCGTTGTAGTGGATTTTGGTGTGAGCCATCCTAGAAAACGCTACCTTGTACGAGGAAAAATTGCCTGCACCCCTCCACAAACAACAGGCGATGCTTTTAGCCACAGGATCCGCATTTTCCAACCATTTCCTCACACCTGCCCTTCGGATGACATCTCGAACGTTGTCACAATATTTGTTGTTGAAACACACAGCACGTGCCATCAAACCGACGTTGTGGTCCCCCTCCTCTCCCGTTGTCAGGTCGGAAGTTGGATAATACTCGTTGAAATTGTCCCAGCTGGCGAAAACACCGCCCTGCTCAAACTGTCTGAAAAATGTGACGCTATCTGCTAGCGTTGTTTTCAAGTCAATCGTCTCACGGTGTCGATCTTCTCGCCTAAATTTATGTATTTTCCCCACGTGGGGGCTTCGTATCATCCTTCGCACCATGAAGCCATGTTCCAGGCTCACAAAGTTGATGAGCTTTTTCTTTTGCGTGCCATGTGCCAACACCATGGGCACCGGAAGCTTACACACATGAAGATCCGATAACTCGCGCCCGCATCGATGTTGTTGTTGTCGGTGTTGTCGATGCAGGCTAAAAAATGATCTGACGTCACTACTGCCATCCTCAAATGGGCGTCCGAGGGTCAAAAGCACCACAGTGTCTAGTACCAAAAGTTAGGCCGTGTATTGGAGGGTGCAGAGAATTCCGTCACAGCGCAAACAAAATAGCACGTTTTCAATTGCATGCCCGAAAATAGTGCCTCCTGCGTACACCCGTCAACTGCCGGGGTTTGGGCCCACTCGCCTTGGCGTGGGGAGAGGAAGGTGATTGATCGGTGGCTTGTGGCCCCATTTGGGAGGGGGAGGGAGGGCATTTAGAGACGCAGCAGAGAGAGGACAGCCACAATAGGCTGAGTTTGAAAGATGGGTTGACTGGATCCAAAAAAACTACATAGACCCAAAAAAGAAAAGAAGAAGATGTGAGCAAACCACCGATATCTCAAATCTAAAATAGATTTGAGCGCATAGACCCTCAATCAAGGGTACTAAACTACTTTTTATAGTAATAAAAGCAATCATCA
>Ga0105055_10010243_pt1 | contig 11769 bp, 7 predicted proteins | sample BON03_FD_78090 | JGI IMG/M metagenome (GOLD analysis project Ga0105055, IMG submission 78090) | Freshwater microbial communities from Lake Bonney liftoff mats and glacier meltwater in Antarctica - BON-03 | ecosystem: Environmental > Aquatic > Freshwater > Ice > Glacier meltwater | place: Lake...
AGGTTAATAAAGCCTACGGTGAGGTGCCCATATTAGAAAGTCTTGATTATGTGTTTAAGCGGGGCGAAAAAATTGGTATCGTGGGGCCCAATGGTGCAGGTAAGTCCACCTTATTGCGCCTCCTTACGGGAGATGAGCAGGTAGACGGGGGTAAGATTATAATTGGCGATACGGTGAAATTTGGCTTTTATACCCAACAAGGCATAAAGCTGGATGAGGATAAACGCGTTATCGAAGTGATTAAAGAAATTGCCGAATACATTCCTACCGAAGGCAAAGGAGGCGACATTACCGCCTCACAAATGTTGGAGCACTTTTTATTCGACGGGGATAAACAGTATACCTATGTATCTAAGTTAAGCGGGGGCGAAAAAAGGAGATTATACCTTCTTACCGTGCTAATGTCTAACCCGAACTTCTTAATTTTGGATGAGCCTACTAACGACCTAGATATCCTTACCCTCAATGTTTTAGAAGAGTTTCTTCTAAACTTTCAGGGCTGTTTGATTGTGGTAACGCATGATCGATACTTTATGGACAAGCTTACGGATCACCTTTTTGTGTTTCAAGGCGAAGGAAAAGTAAAGGATTTCCCCGGAAATTATACCGAATACCGCATGGCAGAAGAACAAGCGGTAGAAGATAAACGCTTGCGTGAGGAAAGCCTAGTAAAGGCTAATAAAAAGGCGAAAGCTAAAGCCCCTGCGGTTAGCAAGAAAAAGGAAAAAGCTAAACTTACTTATGCCGAAAACATAGAGTTTGAGACTTTACCTGACGATATTGAGAAATTAGAAATTGAAAGAAATCGTTTAGCTTCAGAGCTAGAGAAAGCCGCCAGTGATGCCGGCTTAGTGCAAAATTTAGGAGCACAATTACAAGGTATTACCGATAGCTTAGAGGAAAAAGAAATGCGCTGGCTTGAGCTGAGTGAGTTTATTGAGCAATAAAAAAGACCGCTAGCAAGGCTACCGGTCTTTAAATATAAACTTAAAAACCTGAACTCGATCCAAAATTAGGCGGCAGAGCGATTGTAAAGAGTGAGTTTCAAGCGCACTAGGCCAAAGTTTTGGGCTATTTTGAGGAGAAGAAGCGCATAAAACCACCGTTTAGAAGGGGTATTCAAATTGTTTCCAATAAACCGAAAACCCTTCCGCTGATATTTTGCGGTAGCCCGCTGCAACTGCAAATCACCGCACCGTCTTTTCTCTTTATTGAAAATCTGAGGCTCTAATTTAAGGTCGAACTCGGGTTATAAACCTTAATTAAAAGCGTTCTGTGTATTTGTGGCAATAAGGTGTTCCGCCTTTTTTATCATAATAATCGTGGTGGTACTCTTCTGTTTCGCGATAAAAAGTAGCATTCATGGTTATTTCCGTGGCTAAATCGTAACCTTTATCACGCAATATTTGGCTAACCTTATCGGCGCTGGCTTTTTGTTCCTCATTAAGTGGAAAAATTGCGGAGCGGTACTGAGTGCCGATATCTGGTCCTTGACGGTTTACTTGAGTAGGATCGTGCGTTTCGTAAAAGATTTTGCAAAGCGTTTCATAGTCGGTTTTGGTAGGGTCAAAAACCACTTCTACTGTTTCAGCGTGGCCGGTTCTACCCGAGGAAACTTGGCGGTAAGAGGGGCCAGCCACGTTTCCGCCTGCATAACCCACGGCGGTTTCTATTACCCCATCAACTTTTTGCAGGTAGTATTCTGTTCCCCAATAGCATCCGGAGGCAAAAAGAGCTCTCTCGTAATTTTTATCTGTATTCATTTTTTGTGCGTTTAGGTTGGCGGCACTTAGTATTAAGCTAAGGCCGAAAATTAGTGCTTTCATAGTGCTTCTTTAACTTAAATACGCTCCTTTTGTTTGCATGGCTTTCTGCCGAGAGGGCTTTAGCAGAAATTTAACAATTTAAGTCACAATGCCTTTGGCTATTAAAAGCTGCGCAATTTGCACCGTATTTGTTGCGGCTCCCTTACGAAGGTTGTCGGCTACAATCCACAGGTTTAAACTATTAATCTGACTTAAATCGCGACGGATACGGCCCACAAAAACATCATCCTTTCCTTGGGCATAGCGCGGCATGGGGTAAACATTTAGCTCAACATTATCCTGTAGAGTAATGCCCTCGGTTTCCGCTAAAAGCCTTTTAACATCGCTTAATACATATTCACTTTCAAAGCTAATATTAACACTTTCACTGTGGCCACCTTCCACCGGAATACGCACTGCGGTTGCGGTAACGGCAAGGTTATCGTCGCTTAATATTTTTTTTGTTTCATTAATCAGTTTCATCTCCTCCTTAGTATAGCCATTGTCCAGAAAAGTATCGCAATGGGGTAGGCAATTTTTATCGATAGGATAAGGGTAAGCCATTGGTCCATTAGCTCCTTTGCGCTCATTTTCTAGCTGCTGTACTGCTTTTACGCCGGTGCCAGAAATACTTTGATACGTACTAACGACGACCCGTTTTATCTGGTATTTTTTATGCAATGGCGCCAAGGCAAGCACCATTTGTATAGTGCTGCAATTAGGATTAGCAATAATAAAATCTTCTTTGGTTAAACTATCACCGTTGATTTCGGGGACTACCAGTTTTTTGCTGGGGTCCATGCGCCAGGCCGAAGAATTATCGACAACATAACAGCCAATTGCTGCAAATTTGGGCGCCCACTCCATGCTAGTATCGCCGCCTGCAGAGAATAATGCCAATTGCGGTTTTGCTTCTAAAGCCTGCGATAGACTGATAACCGATAATTCTCTATCGGCAAAGGCCAGTTTTTTACCAACCGACTTTGCAGAAGCTACGGCTAATATTTCATGCTCGGCAAAGCCTCTTTCTTGCAAAACGTTTAACATCACATCTCCCACCATGCCGGTGGCTCCTACTACAGCGATTCTCATTTTCCTTAAATTGAAGTTCAAAAGTAAAGCTTAAAACCTAGCCAAATGTATCGTCTAATTTTAATCCTATTGCCCTTTTTTACCTACTCGCAAACTACCGTATACGATGATTTTTTGGACGGAGACTTCAGCGCTAACCCCAGGTGGTATGGCGACTCCAGCCGTTTTGTTGTGAATAGCCAGTTCCAACTTTCCCTGGCCGACAGTATCGCCAACTATTCCACCTTAGCCACTAGCTCAGCTATTGCGCTAAAAGCTACTTGGGAGTGCGAGTTGAGCTTACAATTTAATCCTTCCGGTAGTAATTTTGCCCGTTTCTACTTAATGTACAATCGCGCGCAGGCAGATGGGCAGGGACAGGGTTATTATCTCGAAATTGGCGGCTCTTCAAGTGATCAAATTAGTCTTTATAAAGCCACGGGTAATCAGTCTAGCCTCCTTATTGCAAGTACGCCGGGCTTGCTTAATAAAAACAACAATCATTTGGCGGTACGTATCGCTCGAAATGCAGAGCATTACTGGTCTTTGGACTTAGATACTATTTTAGATGGCTCGTTTTTTAGGGTCGATTCCGTACAAGATAGCAGCTATTTTCAGTCGCAGATTATGGCTTGGCAATGTCATTATACCCGCACTCGGGCCGATAAGTTTTTCTTACATCGTGTTAGTGCTCAGGGCGATATTTATCGCGACACAATTGCCCCACAATGGGATAGCCTAGCATTGGACAATCAAGATTTAATTATTTATTTTAATGAGCCACTAGATTCAGCCTTAAGTCTTCATTTACAGCATTTTTATCTCGATTCAAGCTACCGGCCGAGCGCGGTCACTTTAGATAGTGTTTATCCTCAGAACCTGAGGCTTTCATTTGCTCGGCCCTTTCCCGAAAATAGAGAAATGACTTTGTATTTCCATAAGGTTTATGACCAAGCAGGAAACGTCGCTACTGGTAAAATCGCTTTCCTAAATTACAAGGCAGAACTAGGACATTTAATCATAAACGAAATAATGATTGACCCCTCACCCACGGCGACTCTTGCTCCTCATGCTTTGCCAGAAAGCGAGTATTTAGAGCTTTACAATACTAGTTCTTATGCCATAAATTTGAGAGATTGGTGCTTGCAGATAAATGATGATAATTATTTTTTCCCTAGCCATACCATAGCGCCACAGACCTATTTAATTTTAGCCAACAGTTCGCATTTAGATGATTTCGAAAGTTATGGTTCTGTTCTGGACATTGGTCTCAGCACCTATAGTTTGCTAAACGATGGTGCGCGCTTGCGGTTAATTTCTCCCACTGCCCTTACGGTAGATGCGCTAGAATATTCATCAGATTGGTATAATAATCCGCTTAAAAATGATGGCGGCTGGAGTATCGAGCGTTTGGAGAATAGCATTTATTGCCGCGGACCCAGCCAGTGGCAGGCTAGTACCAATTCTGTGGGTGGAACTCCGGGGGCAGAAAACTCTGCGAATGAGCGAAGTGCGGATATTTCAGCTCCCCAAATGGCTTTTATCGCTTGGCAAGATGATCAATGGTTGGTATTGAATTTCAGCGAGAGCATTAGTGGTACGGAGCGGCCTTTAGTAACTGATTTACAGTCGGATCCAGCACTAGAAATTGACTCCATAACTTGGTCTTTAAACCGCGATCGTTTGCAAATGCATCTGGCGCGAGCGCCTAAATATGGCAGGGTATACCGCCTGAGCCTCAAGGATAGCCTAGCCGATTGTTGGGGTAATTTTAGCCTTTTACAAAACTTGGCTTTTGCCCTTCCGGTAGATGCGCAGGAAGGAGAAATTTTGGTGAGTGAGATATTATTCGCTCCGAAAAGTGGCGGCGCAGATTTTATTGAACTCTATAATAACAGTGAACGGGTTTTTGATTTATCCCATCTGTGGATTGCCCGTTGGGATAGTGATTTGGGAGCTTACGATAAACAAGTTCTTAGCAATGAAAGTCAATTGTTTTTCCCCAGAAACTACCTCGCCTTGAGCGAGGATATTGAATTTTTAAGAGACAATTACTTTTGTAGCCAAGCAAATTTGCGGGCAATAGATTTACCCACTTTCCCATCCGATCAAGGCACTTTTGTACTTTTAAATGCTAGATTGGAAACTATTGATCGAGGTAACTATAAGGACGATTGGCATTTTCAAATTTTAGAGGAAACTAGCGGAGTTAGTTTGGAAAGGGTGGATTTTACCCATCTGCCGACGAGCGAAAAACACTGGCAAAGCGCTACGGAAAAGGAGCGTTTTGCAACACCAGGCAGAGCTAACTCTCAGCAAGCTTTTAAAATGGAAACAGCAGAATGGGAAGCTATTCCTCCTTATTTTAGCCCCAACGGTGATGGGAATTCGGACCAAGGGCAGCTTTATTTTAAATGTGAAGGTGGGGCCAGTGTGGTAACGGTAGATATTTATTCGGCCAAGGGCGAACGGATACGCTCATTGGCAGAATACGACTTTAGTGCTGAGCAAGGATATTTTTTATGGGATGGTTTTAATAGTGAGGGACAATTATTGGGCGCAGGAATTTATATTGCTATTTTAGAATATTATAATGACCAAGGCATAAGCTCTTTATTGCGCACTCCGATTGTATTAAGTAGATAAAATATAGATATGGTTAAAGAAGAACACTTAGAAAAAATATTGTTTTTAGACATTGAAACAGTTAGCGCCGAGCCCGATTTTGAGGCTTTGGCGGAAGATTGGCAGAATTTATGGACGGAGAAAACGCGCTTTCAAAGAGCAGAAGACGAAAGCCCCGCCGATTTTTACCCGAAGCGGGCAGCAATTTTAGCCGAGTTTGGACAGATAGTTTGTATTTCCTGCGGTTTTTTTAGCGCGAAAAGTGGGCCTTTAGAGTTTCGGGTAAAAAGTTTCTCTTCACCAGATGAAAGTGAAATACTGCACGATTTTGCGGCCTTAATGGAACGGATGTCGCAGTATATTTTATGCGCTCATAATGGTAAAGAATTCGATTTTCCTTATATCAGTCGGCGCATGCTAGTAAACGGTATTCCGCTACCCGGGCAATTCAATAATGCTGGTAAAAAACCTTGGGAAGTGCCGCATCTGGACACTCTTGAACTGTGGAAGTTCGGTGATTATAAGAATTATACTAGCCTGAAACTCCTCGCAGCAATATTTGGGATTCCTACCCCTAAAGATGATATTGATGGCAGTATGGTGGGCGATGTTTTTTGGAAGGAAAATGATTTAGACCGTATTCAGGTATATTGCGAAAAGGACGTATTAACTTTGGCGAAAGTCTTTCTGAAAATCAATCAGATTGAAGCCCCTAAGGCGTTTGATGAAATTGAACCATGAGTGATGCCCTTCTTGCGGTAAAAAATTTAGAAATAAGCAGTGCCGATACTTCTATTGTGCAAGAGCTTAATTTTGAATTGAAAGCTTCCAAAACTTTAGCTATTGTAGGTGAGTCGGGCTCAGGGAAAAGCCTTTCCAGTCTTGCCCTAATGGGTCTCTTACCCAAAAACCTTCGAGCAAAAGGCTCAATTATTTACCAAAATAAGGAGCTTTTAGACTATCATGATGATCAGTGGCGAAAATTACGCGGTAAGGATATTGCCATGATTTTCCAAGAGCCAATGTCGGCTTTAAACCCATCCATGACCTGCGGAAAACAGGTGGCAGAGATATTAGAAATTCACAGCGAGTTAAGCGATAAAGCCATCAAGGAGAAAGTAATTTCTCTCTTTAATAAGGTAGAACTGCCACGGGTAGAAAGTCTTTATAAGTCCTACCCGCATCAACTAAGTGGCGGACAGAAGCAAAGGGTAATGATTGCCATGGCCATTGCTTGCGATCCAAAAATTCTTATTGCCGACGAGCCCACAACCGCTTTAGATGTAAGTGTGCAAGCGGGAATATTGGCTTTGCTGAAGAAACTACAGGAGGAAAATGGCATGGCCATGCTTTTTATCTCCCACGATTTAGGGGTAGTGCGTAAAGTGGCGGATGAGATTTTGGTAATGCATTTAGGTCAGGCAGTAGAATATGCTAGCGCCGAAAAACTTTTTATATCCCCCCAAGACCCCTACACCAAGGGCCTTTTAGCCTGCCGCCCATCGGCTGATACCTATTACCGCCGGCTGCCTTTAGTGCGCGATTTTTTGCAAGATGATATCCATCAAACGGAAATTATTAGTCCTGCCGTTAGGGAAGACCGCGCACGCATGAAACTAAAACAAGAGCCTTTATTTCGGGTTAAAGATTTAGCTAAAATTTTTCGCAGTACCCAAGGTGTTTGGGCGAAGAAGGTGGAACATGTGGCTTTAAACAAGGTGGGATTCGAGGTTTTCCCGCGCGAGAGTCTGGGTTTAGTGGGAGAGTCTGGTTCGGGTAAAACCACGCTGGGGCGAATTTTAGTGGGGCTGGAAAAGGCCGAACAAGGTCAGGTTTTCTTTAAAGATCAGGATATTGCCCACGCTTCAGCCAAGCAGTGGCGCGCCCTACATAAGTCTATTCAGATAATTTTTCAAGATCCTTTTTCTGCTTTAAACCCTAAAATACCCATCGGTGAGGCGATTGCTGCGGTTATTCGTAAGCGCAAGAGAGCGGGTAAAAAACAGGCAGAGACTGAAACAAAAGTGCTTTTAGAAAAGGTGGGCTTACTAGCAGATTACTATCCGCGTTACCCCCACGAGTTTAGTGGCGGCCAAAGACAAAGAATCGGCATTGCGCGTGCCTTGGCAGTGCAGCCCGAGTTTATTGTTTGCGATGAATCGGTTAGTGCCCTTGACGTTAGTGTGCAGGCCCAAATATTAAACTTGTTAAACGATCTAAAGGACGAGTTCGGCTTCACCTATTTATTCATTTCTCACGATTTGCAGATTGTAAAATATTTCTGTGATCGGATACTGGTGCTCCAAGATGGTAACTTGGTGGAGAGTGGTTTTTCTGAAGAGATTTACAGGGAAGCCAAAGAAGAGTACACCCAGAAGTTAATTGCGGCGGTGGAAAACTAGCCGAATTTCAAAGCCAAATAGGCGTATTTAATTGCATTTCATGAACGATAATGTGTCGTTGGTGCCACACTCAGCATTGAGAATTAGAGTTTAGCTACATTCGTTTTAGGCCTAAGGGTTTCTCGAAATTACAAACATCAATGGTGCAAAGACTATTACTGGCTACTATTCTCTTTTTAAGCAGCTTTCTACTTCCTGCTCAGACTGGGGCAAGTATGCGAAGCTCTGTAACTTACACCCCCAGTTCATTGGGGTATAAAATTTCTAACGTTCCTTTAGTTTACGGTTTTCGAAACTGCGCTGGTGGAATTGTTATGGTTATGGACTACAAAAATAATGGAGGTTCTGTTGGGTCCTATCTTTATGAGGGTAACTGGTATAGTGCAAGTGAATTAGGCGGAGCTCACCGGTCAGATTTTAAAATTGATATTAATGACTTGGAGGCAGATTTGTATCAAGGTTCCTATCGATTAGGAAGTGTGGTAATTGATAATTTAGTTGGATTTATTAGTACGGGGTGTTATGGAGAAACCTTTAATCTCCTTGGTCAATTGGGCTTAAATTATGAAGATAAAAAATGGAAAGAGGCCGTCAGCGAGTTGACATTAAGGAATATACGGATAAGATCTGCGAATTCTGAAGATTATAAGGGGGTGCACGAGGCTATCCAAAGTCTTAAGAAAGAAATAGAATTTAAGGACTTGAAAAGTCAAGCTCAATCTACAGAAGCGGCTCAAGATTGGAGCGAGGCAAGGAATTTTTATCAAAAGGCAAGCTATCTCGCTGAAAATGAAGCTATGCAGGCTAAAGCTCAGGAAATGTCGGAGAAAATTATGGCCGATAAAGTATCCAAGAAAGCGGAGGGCCTTGCAGAAGAGGCAGAAAGTTTAGCCGCAGAAGAGGAGTTTGATGCCGCAGCTGGTAAATATGAGACTGCTGCTAGGGTTGATAAGGATAAGGGTTCAGAGTATCAAGCTAAGGCGGCAGAGATGCGGCAAAAGCAGAGCGATAAGGAAACCGCGAAAGCTGAGGAAGAGGCAGCCGAGGCAGAAAGCTCCGAGGCAGAATCGTCTGAGGAAGAGTCGACGGATGATGAATCCTCTGAGGAGGGAACTGAAAGTGGGGAGGAGGATGAAGATGAGAGCTTATCAAACGAAGAAGAGGCATATGATGAAGAAGCGCAAGCTAGGGCTGCCGCTCTGGAGGAATACGAGAGGCAGGAGCGTGTAAATGAATATTGGGAAAATCGCAACCAGGCTACGGATGATAATATGATGGCCGCAGGAGAAATGGGGGCTCAAGCTTTATTAGTACACCTACTAATTGGAAGACTGATCTATAATAATATGGATAGCGATATCCCACTTAGTATCATGGCTGGACCAGGAAATATGATTGGCGGAAGAGTAGGCTATGGTATTTCATCGGTCCCGATATTCACAAACAGTGAAAGCGAGACATATGATGGAAATAATTTTGGAACTAGCACTAGCACGGATAACTATCAAAGCTTTATTTTAGAATTAGGCGGTGGATTTGATTATTGGCCTGTTTACTCAGAACGTTTTGGCATAGGGCTTTCTGTAGACCTTTCTGCGGGGCATGGCCTTTTATTCCAACAGTTTAGTTATGGTGGAGCACTCGATTTACACGGCTACATCGGTGGACCAGGCATGCAGATTTATGTAGGATATCGTGGAGGTCTTCGTAATGTTTACCATGAACCTTGGATCGACCCCGGTGAGTTCGGTGGTGGTAAGGCCGAAACCAGCTATAGCAGAATTGCGGCCCTGCCGTAATTCAGGTTTACTAAGAATCAAGGATCTGATTTTTCTACCTTAGGAGTATTAGGCCTTTTGGAGCGAAATTACGGCTGGAGTGGAAACGGAGGAGCAGCGGCACTTTTTCATTATTCCCCAGGAATTCGTTTTGAGTGGAATAAGCGCAACCGCTTCAGCTTAGGGGTAGAAGCTGTCTTTAATTACCGAAGGGTGGGTGAGCAGCTTCATGCATATGATGAGGATGCGTCTTTTAACGGAAGTATGTTTAACGTAAACTTTCATCGTCGTTTTGATCGTTTTTACAATTCGGCTTTGCGCATGCGAAACCCAAGTTTGGTCTATAAGCGCATTAGAGAGTATGAGGGTTTTTACCTTAGCGTTATGCAACCCAATTTAACTTGGATTCAGTCTGATACCACCGCCTACCGGTCTACTGAACCATTTGTTGGAATTGATGTGATAGGGTTTCACTACCTTTTTAAATTGCATAAAGGAATTGGTTTAGGTGCGGGTTTAGATGGAACTTATTCTGGGGTACGTTGGGATGCTCCCAATAGCCAAACCTATTCTCGGATTCATCGCGCTGGCCTTAGCATTCCCTTTGTCGTGCGACTGCATCTCCCAAAAACCCTAGCCCGTTACTACGCCGACTTTGGTTACAGCTACCACTATTTCTTTTACAATAGCTTGGAGTCTCGCAATCCGGGAGAAATTGACGGTACTTGGAGCTCGGATGAAGATAATGATATACCTCTTCTGAATGCTTATGGGAATTATCGCTTTGCTCTCGGCGTGTCCATCCCGGGAAGGCAGAACAGTACTTCAATAGGTTTAGTTTTCGAGCGGAGTTTGGGAAGTATTATCGACCCAGACTACACTTCTGAGAAGACTTTACCAAATGGCGGCTCCGATGTGAGGCTAAATCGTTTGACTATTCAATTTGCAGTTCAATTTTAGGTTATGAAAAAAAGAATTTCCCTCGCTCTATTTCTCCTAACGCCTTTTTTCAACTACGCTCAGCTTGATATTTTAAATGAAATAGATTTACGTCCTATAAGCTTCGAGTATCAGCTAAGTGCTAAGGTAAGTAGCAATTTATTCACTGCTCCAACTAGGCAAAATACACTTCCTGCGTCAGGTTCTGAGGAATTTAAAGAATATCAAAGCTTTAACGGCGGCGTTTCCGCAGAATTGCTTTTCAGTCCGATTATCCACGAGAACTTTTTTTACTCTTACCGCCATGAGTGGAGTTTGGGCATGGGAATAGGTACCAGTTATCACTATCAGTTGTGGGGAAACGAATTTGGTATTGGTAAGGGTGGGCACTACTTGACCTATCACTATAAGAGTCGCTTTATGAATATTGTTGGTTATGCTGCTTCAGCTATTGATGGAGGTGTGGATGAAACAGCTCATTACAGCAAGTACAGCGGCATTAGACATCAAGCATTTGGTCTTAAACTGGATGTAGGAAATGGTTCGTCGGTAGAGCTTGCCTTTTTAATGGAGCGTTTTGTAACCGACATAGAGCAGCGCGACCCTTGGCAAGGGGCATTAATTCGCTGGGATGATGAAAACGATGGTTGGGGAGTAGAGACTATGTTCTTTTGGAATCATGCAGCATACGGCTATTATTTCACAACCGCTGAGCCCACGGAGGTATACAGTCCAACTGGCTTTTTACTTAATATAAAGGTTAACTATAAATTTGGTTACCGCAGCAATTATGGGAAAATTTTAGACTTTTAAGAAGGAAAAATCCCAGCGGAAAGGACACAGCGATACTTTTGAAAAATAGAAATAAATTCTATTAACCTATGATCCACTCCTATCTTTTATTGCTTGTGCTAATTTTAGCGGGCCAGTTACAGGCGCAAAGTGCGCGATATTACGTTCTCATTAGCGAGAGCAAACTGGCGCTGTGGTGCAGAGTAAACAGTGATTTTTCAAGTTTTATGTTATCGTCAAAGTTAGACGGGAAAAGCGCAATAAAATCATTGAAGTTTATAAAAAGCGACTATCTCCGGGTGGAAGTGAAATTATAAAGCAAGTAGAATTTTATGTGAGTGGAACGGATTGCATAAT
>Ga0105055_10010244_pt1 | contig 11768 bp, 12 predicted proteins | sample BON03_FD_78090 | JGI IMG/M metagenome (GOLD analysis project Ga0105055, IMG submission 78090) | Freshwater microbial communities from Lake Bonney liftoff mats and glacier meltwater in Antarctica - BON-03 | ecosystem: Environmental > Aquatic > Freshwater > Ice > Glacier meltwater | place: Lake...
ATGCTTAAAGGTTATCGCACATACGTTCTGGCCGCACTTGGCGTTCTGTCCGCCGCTGCCAGCTATCTGGTCGGCGACACAGACCTGATGACGGCGGCTAACGCTGCCTTTACCGCGGGCGCTCTTGCGTTCCTACGCGCAAGTGTTCCGCGCATTTAAGCGTCAAGTACGTCGGGCCATCATGCGCCCAAGCAGTATAACTGCTTCTCCTAAATCTTCCGGTGATTGCCCTGCTTTCAGTAGGGCAATCACCTTTTCCAGCGCCTCGACTGTAGCCGCTGCATGGTCTGTCATGCGTCAAGCCTTTCCATAATCTCCACGCGCTCCCGCGCAGTCCGCAGCGATGCGTACCGCTGGTGCAGCCGCCGCGCAATCGCAGGGCGTCTGTGCGTCACCAACTCTTCATCAAGCGTCTGCTTTAGTTCCGCTTCGGACATATCGCCAAGCAGGACGGTCATCGACCGCCAGTTTAATCTATTCATTTTTCAATTCCTCTAAGGCCAAGTCTGACACCGACTTCTTGTCGTGCAGCGCGGCCCAAATGCGTTCGTCAATAGTCTTGTCTGTCAGCATGACGTAAACCCATACGTCGTGCGCCTGCCCGCTGCGGTGTAGCCGCCCTACGGTCTGTTCGTATAGTTCCAGCGACCACGGCAGCGACAGAAACACCATGTGGCATCCGCCGTGCTGAAGGTTTAGGCCGTGGCCGGCGGACTTGGGATGCGCCAGTAGCAACTCGACCTCGCCTGCGTTCCAGCGTTCGATCACGTTGTCGTCGTCCATCGTCTGCGCGTGCGGAAAGCGGCGCTTCAGTTCAGCCAACTCTTCCTGATATGTATACGCTACTAGCGTATTGGCGCGCTGGTTTTCCGACAGCAATTCTTCCAGCCGGTCAAACTTGTGGCCGCTAAACCAGATGGACGGCGTAGCCGCCTCGCGGTTGTAGACGAAGCCGCAGTTATGGACGATCAGCGGACGCCCGCCCGCGCTACGGACTACGAACCTATTTCGGGGACCGCAGTTAAGGATGTCGTACGTACGGGCGTGTTCAGCGCCTTTTCTAGTGGCCATACGTATCGGTACAGCCGCGCGCTTAACGTCTGGTGCTGCATCCCCCGCGCACGCGCTGCCTGCGATATTGTAACGCGCCCCTCCGGTGCGTCTATCCACAGGTTCGAACGCTTGTTGTTGTGCTGCTGCAACTGCGTTGCCCAACGGCAATTCGTGGGCGAATAGGGACCATCGTTGTCTATACGGTCCAACGTCAAAATATCCGCGTAACCAATCTGCATATCCCGCCAAAACGCTTCGAATGACGCCGACCATTCGTCGCAGACCGCGATGCCGCACCCGCCATACCGAAAATAATCTTTTGCTTTTGAGTTCTGGCACCTGTCTTTCATATTGCTCCATATCCGAAACGGTCTGCTGGCGGTCATTCCGTGCGCCGTGTTCCCGTGGAAGCAGCCGCAACTCCGCGGATGCTTTCGCTTCGTGTCCCGCAGATACTGGCTTAACCGCTTCACTTCTACCCCGCATACGCAACGGCACACCCACATGGCGCGGCCACATTTCGATGTAGTTGCTCTGCGGATAGCCGTCAGGTAGCCGAACGTCTGCCCTGTCAAATTTACTGCTGGCATTACCATTCAATATATCCTCGCATGTCTGCCAACCTGAAACAGTTAGCACCCGATGGTCATACGTCATAAACACGCCGTGGCAAAACCTAATTAGTTTTTCACCTTGAAAAATTACGCCGCCGTGTCGGACCCATTCGACGCCATCCCACACTAAGTCCTTAGCGCGTACAGCTTTAATAGGTATCCACCCGCGATTGGTAAGGACGGGCGTGCCTTCTTCGACACACGCCATCTGTTGCAGCTTGGTCGTGACCGCCGCCGCGTTCTGCGCGACGATCTGGTCGTCGGCAAAGCGCACGACATAGTCGCGCTTCATAGTTTCGTAAGGCTTACGGTCGGCCAGCGGCACACGCACTTCGACGACATGACATGGCGGTAGCTTGTCTTTATATTCGCCCGGCTCCAGCACAAAGGTGGCCGGTTTGATCTTAGCCATGACCTGTTCCAAACCGCCGGTTGCGGGCGTCCATTGGCCAAAGTCGCGGTTGGTGCAGATGAAGTATTGCTGCATGAACGCGCCCTTGGCGCGGCCCAACAGCGTCTGGTCAATGATTTTGCACTGCCCGAAGACATCCTCCAACCCGTTGGACGTAAACGATCCGGTCAAGCCCCAGCGGATTTTGATATGCGCCAACAACTTTTCCAGCGCTTTGAAACGCTTGCCGCTGGGGTTTTTCAATCTTGTCAACTCGTCGAACACAATTCCGTCAAAGTCCGACAAATCTTCTAGCTTATCCAGATTGTCATAGTTAATGACGACAACTCTGGCATTACTCTTGAGAGCAGCCTCACGTTGCGACGGCGTGCCGACTGCGATAGCGGGAGTAATGCCAGACCATTTCGGCGCTTCGACAGGCCAGACGTCAGTACAGACGCGGCGCGGCGCTACCACCAGCCAGCGTTTGATGTAGCCATCTTGCAGCATCTCATCCATCGCCGTCAGTGTGATCGCTGTCTTGCCTGCGCCAACCGGCGCAAGGATCATCGCCCGGTCGCGCTCGTACAGGAACGTCGCGGCCTCTTGCTGATAGGCTCTTAGTTGAAGCGTTCTAGCCATACGTCCACATCTTCCGTTGACCATAGACAAGCGTAATGCTGCTTGGTGCGCTCCATCTCTTCTACAAAGATACGTTGCAGCGCCGATAGCTTTCCGCCGGTGCGCTTCAATTCCACAAAATGCGTTTCGCCGTTAGGCATACAGGCGATACGATCCGCAACGCCTATCTGCGTGATGCTGCGGAACTTGTACGCAAAGCCGCCCTTGGCGCGGACGCGCTTGCAGAAATACCGTTCTATTTCTTTCTCTGTCATGCAAAAAAGCTACAACAAAATTTTTTGCATTTCAACCCTTGCGTAAACTTTTTTGTTGCGTATACTGGCCGCTCTAAACAGTAAAGTGAGGTACAGTATGCAACATAGTAAGATAGTCGGCGGCTCGACCGCCAAGCGCGTCATCAACTGCCCCGGCAGTGTGGCACTGGTGGACAAGATGCCGCCCCAACCCAGCAGCAGCTACGCCGACGAAGGTACATTGCTGCATGATACCATTGCGATATTGCTGGAATCTGACGCAGACCCGTACACGTTGGTCGGCAGCCAGTACGCTGGCGCTGTGTTGACGGAAGACCTTATCGAAGAAAAGCTGATACCCGCGCTGCGTGCGCTGGATGAGATAGACGCTGACGGGAGTATGGAATATGCTGTTGAAAGCAGGGTTGGTTTTGGTGATTTTCTGCCTGACGTTTTTGGTTCTACCGATCTTCTTGGTCGCATTGGTGATAGAGCGGTCGTTCTGGATTGGAAGTTTGGCAATGGCGTGGCTGTCGAAGTCGAAGATAACAGCCAACTACTCTTCTACGCTGCGGCGGCTATCCGAACGAAGGAAACGGCGTGGGCCTTTGAAGGTGCCAAAGAAGTTGAACTGATTATTGTTCAGCCGCCAAGCGTCAAGCGCTGGGTAACGACGATTGAGCGCGTCAAGCAGTTTGAGAAAGAACTTGCCGCTGCCGTTAAGATAGCAATGACACCAGACGCGCCGTTGAAGTCGGGCGACCATTGCAAATGGTGCGCGGCCAAGCCGGTATGCCCTATTATGACAGGCGCGGTTGACCGCGCGCTGAAGGTCAAGATGGAAGCGCTGCCGATTGACCAAATCGCGCACTATCTGGAACAAGTGCCGTTAGTCGAAGCCTTTATCAAAGATTTGCAGCAGTTGGCACATGGCTTACTAGAAGATGGCCAGAAAGTCCCTGGCTGGAAGTTGGTCAACAAGCGCGCGATGCGCCAGTGGACAAACGAAGATAAGGCGGTTGCGTTCCTTACCAGTGTCGGCGTAGAAGCATGGGCTGAACCCAAGCCGCTATCGCCAGCGCAAGCGGAAAAGGCTTTGAAGAAAGCCAAAATAGAATTGCCAGCGGACTTAATTGTCGCTGTCTCCAGTGGCTCTACCCTTGCGTCGTCGGATGATCCGCGGCCAGAGGTTTTGCAAATCGGCCAGATGCTTAAAAAAGCTATGGCTAAAATCCAGTAACAGAAAAGGTACATTATAATGTCTAATCTTACTACATTTGGCGGCGCTAACTTGCCGTCCGTTAAGGCCCTCTCAGGCGCGCTGCGCTCCATCCAATTCTCTAGCGGTGCGTCTGGTATATTGATCCTGAAGATGGACAAGACAGGCCACTGGGTGTTTGGCGCTGACCAAACCGAAGTAGAAGATGGTAGCATTTGGGCTGTCAATCCGTTCTCGTTTGTCCACGGCTATATTGCATGGGGCAAAGGCGAAGTGCTGGCTGAAAAGCTTGTGCCGGTGTCAGAGCCGCTGCCACAGCTTGAACCTGCGCCTGCTGCTGCCGAACGCGGTTGGGAAATGCAAGTCGGCATGATGCTGGTCTGCACCGAAGGTGAAGACAAGGACATGCAGGCACGGTTCACCGCTACGTCGGTGGGCGGTAAGCGCGCTGTGCAGACGCTGGCCGTTGCCATCGCTGATCAGGTCGAGAAGGACGAAACCAAGCCAGTGCCGTTGGTAACGTTCGCATCGGAGCATTATCAGCACAAGACATATGGTCGTATTTATACGCCTATATTTAATATTGAAAAGTTTGTGTCGCTAGACGCAAACACCGTAGATGAGGATGCAGAATTGGAAGTCGCTGCTGAACCTGAAGCTGAACCTGAAGCTGAAGCTGGGCGTCGTCGTCGTCGCGCAGCGTAATAGGTAATGCGGAAGCCGGAGCGCGTTGGGGCGCTCCGGCAATTAGCGGAAGATTGAGAACTTCTAATGGTCAAACTTTGGATTGATTTTGAAACGCGCAGCCGTTGTGACCTACGCAGCCGAGGCGTCTACAATTACGCGCAGGACGCCAGCACTGATGTGTTGTGTATGTCGTATGCCTTTGGCGATGACGATGTGCAGACATGGCTACCAAGCCAGCCTTTCCCTACCACCGTGCGCGACCACAAGGGGCTGGTCTACGCACACAACGCCGCCTTTGAGCGGCTTATATTCTGGTATGTCCTTCAGATAGATTTCAAGCTGGAGCAGTTTTATTGCACCGCAGCCCAAGCCCGCGCCAACTGCGCGCCGGGCAGCCTTGAGGATGTGGGCCGCTTCGCTGGCGCGACCATGAAGAAAGACCATCGCGGCAGTCAGCTAATCCGTTTGCTGTCCATCCCGCAAGCTGACGATAACTTTCGCCAAGACGCAGACCTGATGCAAGAGATGGTCGATTATTGCGAACAGGATGTACGCGCGATGCGCGCTGTTGCAGGCGCGCAGCGCCCGCTGTCGGATGAAGAACTGGCCGACTATCATGTCAACGAGCGAATCAACGACCGTGGCATCCTGCTTGACCGGCCCTTGGCACAAGCTGCCGTGCGCTACGCAGAGGCAGAGATGGCAGAGATACAGACTATCGTTGCCGAAGTGACGCAGGGTGAGATAACATCCGTCCGCAGTCCCAAGATGCGTAAGTGGGTGCTTGACCGTGTCGGGCCGCAGGCGCTGGAACTTGCGACAATTATTAAGGACGGCGAAACAAAGCTGTCTATTGACAAGAGCGTGCGGGCAAATTTGCTGGCATTGGCAGAGGAGAATCCAGATGAAGTCCCGTCAGAAGTTGCAGAAGTCATCCAGTGCGCGGACGATCTGTGGGCATCGTCCGTCGCGAAATTTAACCGCGCCGCGGCGCTTGCTGATGCGGAGGATTTTCGCGTTAGAGGAGCGTTTGTATTTGCAGGAGGCAGCGCTACTGGCCGCGCTTGTGTATCTGCGGCCACTTTGGTCGCCACCGAGCGGGGAGAAAAAGCCATCTCTGCATTAGAGATAGGCGAGAAAGTTTTGACGCATACGGGAAAGTTTTGTAAAGTGTCCCGCATAATCTACAAAGGGCCGGAAACCATGTACCGTCTGCGTACATTGTCTGGTGGCTGGGTAGATTGCACCGCTGAACACAGACTTTTAAATTCCGAAGGGTGGCAAAATGTCAAAGAGCTTATCAGCCATAAACAATCCCGTAGTGCGGAAAGAAGTGACACGCCTGTTTACGTCGCCGCCTTACCCTACAATGGCCGAAGTGGGGCGCATAACAAAACAGACGCACGCGACGGTGTCGGCAATCGTGCGGGAGACCGTTTCGCAGGATCAGCTACGCATCCTGAAAGTGGCGAACTATTCCAAATCCAAGATGGGCGAACGCAACCCTATGTTTGGCGTGCAAAAACAAGTCGAAGCCATATTGAGAAACGGCTATCGTTATCTGTGGCAAGGCGACAACACCTACGCGCCAGAACACCGGATTGTGGTGACGCGCGCGTTGGGATTGACGAAATGGCCGGAAGGCTGGGAGATACACCACATAGACAGCGACAAGACGAACAACTCGTTGGACAACTTGGCGATTGTGACGACGTTTGGGCATCGGCAGTTACACTCGCAAAAGTTACAGAAATTGTATGCTTGGGAACGCAGGGAGTTTGGGACATCTCAGTTGAAGGAGATGCTAGCTACGTTGCTCAAGGACTAATACATCACAATAGTTCTTTCGGTCTCCAAGTACACAACTTCCCAAGAAAGTGCGCCGCCGACCCTGCATTAGTACGGCAAGCTATGGTGCGCGGGCATCAGATTGTCCCGCTGCATGGCCGCCGCGTCACTGATGTTCTGAAAGGTATGCTGCGCCCCGCGCTGATGGCAGACAAAGGCAAGCGGCTGGTCGTCGCTGATTGGGCTGCTATTGAAGCGCGGGTGACGCCGTGGGCGTCTGACTGCCGCGCGGGCGAAGCCAAGCTGGACATATTTGCCAAGGGTGAAGACGTCTACAAGCACAACGCCGCTGCGACGTTCCGTGTCCCGTATGCCGCTGTCGATAAAGACCAGCGCCAGATCGGGAAGGTGCAAGAGTTGGCGTGTGGCTTTGCTGGCGGCGTCGGCGCGTTTGCGTCTATGGGCCGCATTTATGGGCTGGCAATGGCCGAAAGCGATGCGAAGCGCATGGTGGACGCATGGCGTCGCGCTAACGGCTGGGCTGTGCCTTACTGGTCTGCGCTGGAAGAAGCGTATCTGCGCGCCATGCGGAACAAGAACCGCGAGTTTACCGCAGGGCGCGTTACATATTTATTTGATGGTTTGCATCTTTGGTATGCCCTACCGTCAGGACGTGTGCTATGCTATCCTTTCGCCCGTTTTGATGACGAAGGCAACCTGACCTACGCTAAGGCGGCATGGAAGCCTGCCGCCGACGCAAAGGAATGGCCTAGGGCGCGTTTGTGGCGCGGTCTGGCGTGTGAGAATGTCACGCAGGCTGTCGCCCATGACTTGCTGCGCTACGCGCTGCGCGGGTTAAAGGATGTGGTTTTGCATGTGCATGATGAAATTGTATTGGAAGTGCCGACGCGCGACGCAGAAGCCGCCGCTGTGCATTTAGTCAAGACGATGTGTGAGCCGCCGCTTTGGGCTAAGGGTTTACCCCTGAACGCCGAAGTGGCAACAATGGAACGTTATGGAAAGTAAGGAGCAGATGATGATTGAGGATCGTCTAAAATTTATTGATTATGTAACTGGTTTGGCAACAGAGATGGGCGAGACTGCCCTGTTGCTGCGCCAGAAGCCTAAGCACGACGCCGACGGCAATATGGTTTACCATGCCGACGGCGTGCCAGCCGCAACCTTCCCGTCCTTCTTGCCTGAGCGGGCGAAGGTTAAGGAAGGCGAGGCTTGGTATATCAATACAGGCGCGTTTATCGTTGACCGCTTTGACAACGGCAAGCCAGCCGCCAAGAGCAGCAACGTCGATTACGTTCTGTTTATGATGCTGGACGACATCGGCACAAAGTCCAAAGAGCCGCCGCTGAAACCGACATGGGTGCTGGAGACAAGCGCCGGATCGTTCCAGTGGGGTTACGCTTTTACAGATCAGCCAACCAAGGGTGATTTTACCGCTGCGGTTAAGGCTATCGCAGAGGCTGGCTACACCGATCCTGGCGCGACCAATGCGGTTCGCAACTGCCGTATCCCCGGTTCAGTCAACCTGAAGCAAGGGCGCGGTAACTTTGCCGCACAGCTTGTCTCGTTCAATCCTGAGCGCGAATACACACTGCCTGACATCTGCAAGGCGCTTGGCGTCACGCCAGAGCAGGGCGATACTGCCGATTATAAGGCTATCCGCATACGCGACACTGGACTTGATAATGTTCTGACATGGCTTGACGAGCATGGGCTGGTTATCAGTCAGACCAACGCCGATGGCTGGTGCGCTATTGTCTGCCCTAACAGTGCTGAACACAGCGACGGCATGGTCGAGGCGCGCTACAAGCCTCTGGATCGTTCGTTCTGTTGCTATCACGGTCACTGTCAGCAGTTTGACAGTCGTGCGTTTTTGGATTGGGTCGCGCAGCAAGGCGGGCCGCGCGTCGCAGTCGGGCTGAGAGATGAGTTGCTAGCCGAACGGATGGCGACGATCTATGAAAAGATTGCGCCCAATGAGGCGTTTCCTGATGAAGCTGCCGCGCGGGTGCGTGAGGTCGAAAAAAAAGAGGCCGGTAGGTTAGAGCAATCCGAATGGTTTGAGCGGTTTGCCTATGTGCAGACCGACGATAGCTATTTTGACATGCTGACGCGCCAAGAGATAGCGCGCCATGTGTTTAACGCATTGTTCCGGCACGTTGATTGCCGGTCGATTCATAAGAAGACGCGCAGCGTGCAAGCGTCCATCTATTATGACGAGCGGCGGCAAGAGCGGGCGGCTCCTGCCCTGGCTGCCATTACCTTTGCTGCCGGAGACGAGGCATTAGTGACGCGCGACGGTCTGGTATATGGCAACCGCTGGACAAATGCTCGCCCCGACGTATCGGACAGCGACACAATCGCCGACCATGACGTTGAGATGTGGCTGGAGCATTGCCGCAAGCTAGTCAGCGACGACCGCGAGTTAGACCATATCTTGAACGCTATGGCGTTTAAGGTGCAGCACCCTAACGTCAAGATCAATCACGCTATCTTGTTTGGTGGTGATGAAGGCGCGGGCAAGGATAGTATGTTCCAGCCGTTCTTATGGGCGATTGGCGGTAAACACTGGCGCAACAGGTCAGTCATTGAGTCCGGCGGGTTGGATAGCCAATGGGGTTATGCGTTAGAGGCCGAAGTCGTGATCCTGAACGAGTTGAAGGAACCTGAGGCCAAAGAACGCCGCGCGACGGCTAACAAGCTAAAGCCGATGATCGCTGCGCCTCCTGAAACGCTGACAGTGAACCGCAAGGGCATGCACCCTTACGAGTTGGTCAACCGGATCATGGTTATTGCTTATACAAACGATCCGCTGCCTATCACGCTGCCGACACAGGATCGCCGCTGGTTCTGCGTGTGGACACGATCCGGCCGTATGTGTCCTGACGCTGCAAAGCGTTTGTGGGGCTGGTATGAGGCTGGCGGGTACGAAAAGTGCGCCGCATGGCTGCATCAGCGCGATGTGTCGTCGTTCAACCCTGCCGCTGCGCCGCCTGTGACTGCGTGGAAGATGGATATGGTGGAAGACGGCATGAGCGTAGCCGAAAGCTATCTGGTGGACATGATGCGCCGTCGTGCGGGTGTGTTTGCCGAGGGTGTGATCGGTGGGCCTTTTCATTCGGTCTGCGACGCTGTCGTCAGCCAGATGCCGTCGGGTACTAAAGTTCCGATGGCTGCGCTGCTCCATGCGTTTAAGGAATCTGGTTGGCTTGACATGGGCCGTATTGGGTCTGTCGATTATCCGACAAAGAAGCGCATTTTTATATCGCCACACGCCGCGCGTTACAGCAAGTCTGACATGCGCCGGATGGCAGAGCATACGCCGCAAGGCTCCATCCTGCCCAAGATAGGCAAGAGTTGACAGCCGCGTCAATGCGATGCTATAAGTATAAGGTCGGTGTGCTCCGCTGGCCTTTCTAAGCCGCCGGTGTCTCAATCCACCGGCGGCTTTTTATTGATTGATAAGCGGCTCAGTTATCAATCAGGGCCGATGTAGTCCAATAACCGCTTTAACGCCTTGATGTCTTTTTTGTATATCTTAGCGTCGTCTGGGTGGACGTAGGTGTGTGCGGACGTAATTTCCATGCACTGCAAAGTATCTTTGAGCCATGCGCGGGTAATGCCGTCAAGTGCGGCGGGGTCTATATCAATCATCATGTGCTTTGCTCCTTTGCATTCATGCGGCCCATTAGCCTAGCCCAAAACGACGGGCGCGGCATTGGCGCTATTACCGCTTTGATGCGGTGCGGCTTAAATGTGCCATCTGGCATCTGCCATCCCGTCGATGTCAGGTAGGCTGCGTCCGGATTGTATGGCAAAAGCTGGACTCGTAAATCTCTCATGCTGCTAACTCCCTTGTTGGTTCGCTCCACCGGACGGCGTTGCTGTCGCCGTATGCGGATACGAATGTGATTAAATCTGCCATTTGACGGACGGAAAGGCGTGACGTTCGTTTGTATCAATCATGGCTATCTCCCAACGGTCCGGCGACAATGCCTTTCCATTGTGGGCTGCGGAACACTTTGAGCATATCTTTAGGTTTGCCATTAACCCCCCAAAGAGTCTCAATAAGCGTGAGCGCAGGGTCCACAGGCTCTCGCTTATGCAGCGTGTCCAGCGTTCGGGCGTGTGCGATGATGGACACGTTTATGGTTTGGAAATTGGCTCTTTTGGCTGCTGCCCAATTTGTGGACATCGCAGCCTGCGCTGCCTCATCTAGTGATTGTGTTGTTGGCATCTGTGTCATGCTGTTTGTATCAGTCATGTGCTTTGCTCCTATCTCAGTCTGGTTATGGTGGTGACGCCGTTTTTAGTGCGGCACATAAAGCCTTTGCCGTTGCGCATGCCGTACTGGCTTACGTTGCGGGCGATCCGTTTGGGATCGGCGGGCATCGTGACGCTCTCGCCTACGGCGATGTCACCCATCGGGTACGTCACCGGTCTGCCCACTATGTGCCCCCTTGGCCGGTGTCGCAAAGGTTGCTCTTCCAGCGGTTTATGGCCATACCGTGGACCCCTCGGTTCTTGGCGCGCGTCCAGCCTAGTAGCTCTATGATCTCGTCCCTCATGGCGCGCCTCGCTATCGCCCCCCACGCCCGGTTATCGGGCGGCGTCGGTAGATCTGGGTTCGCCCTACGGACGTCCTCAGTGGTGAACTCACGGTGGGTGGCGGCGTGCACCACAAAGGCGTCGTACGCCAACTGCTTCCACGTCTCACCAGCGCTATTACCAGCCAGCTCGGCCATTGCGTGGCCTATCTCCAAACCCTCATGCACAGTCATTATACTTCCCCTTTAAAATCGGCCACTGCGGCCAGTAGCTCGCGGTCCTCTAGCAGTGCCTTGACGCAGGCACGTGCCCCGTCGATCGTCCGCCAGTCAATGTCGATGCTGTCGCTGATGGCGTCGTCGAACAGGTCGGCCAGTTCGGCCTCAAGTTGGTCAATAGTCATTCTCTCCCTCCGATGTGTAAGGTTGTCCGGGTTCTTTGCCGTAGACTTCCCTAAAATACTGCAAGCCAGCCAGCAGAAAATCTTCACAATCTGGCGGCACCTCGTTCTCCATCTGGAAGAACTCTGCGTAGGGCATGCGGTAGGTATGCTCACCCTCAAGCTCGGCGACAAT
>Ga0105055_10010247_pt1 | contig 11767 bp, 7 predicted proteins | sample BON03_FD_78090 | JGI IMG/M metagenome (GOLD analysis project Ga0105055, IMG submission 78090) | Freshwater microbial communities from Lake Bonney liftoff mats and glacier meltwater in Antarctica - BON-03 | ecosystem: Environmental > Aquatic > Freshwater > Ice > Glacier meltwater | place: Lake...
AATTTAATTGCATCCCTCGACTTGACAGCTATGTCGCCTGCAAACGCGTTCCATGAAGTAGCTACTAAAGTATTTAAAAATACTTTATACATTGATGTTCCTCTCTCTGTATCACCAAAATGACCTCGTATTATTTTAAAAACTTCAACTTTGATTTGTTGAAACAAGAAACGAATTTATGGAGAACATCAAACATGTGCTTTGAATTGCATGTATCTGGATTCTCTCCAAAATATCCAATTGCCTTGGCAAGGGAGTTGTCCATGTCTTTATTGACACAAGTGAGAGACTTGATTTGATCTTTCATTTCATGCACACGACTTTGAACTTTTTGGGTGAATAAAGAGTCGTCATCATCGAATAAACGTTCAATATTTTGAAATTGAACGGAATATTCTTTGATCTGTTTGGAAATATCTCCAGAACCCAAGCGACTGGCCATTTCAATATCGCCGAGATCCTCTGAAAATCCCAGTAGTTCGACACCGCCTGTTTTCTCGACTAGCTTGCAAAGATAATCAACCACCGTAGTCTTACGATCTTGAGCTCGAGTCTCTGCTAATTTTAGCAATGAGTCCAAAGTGAAACCACTGGCAGCACCGTTACAAGAACCTTCGTTCATGATGTTGCCAATTTGGAGAATAAGTTCAAACACGCGCTTTAAACGATCGCTTGATTGAATTTGTGTGGACGCGGATATTAAAAGAAGACATTTGCTTTGAAGATCGCGTTGTATATCAGGAAATTGAGCACAAAAAAGCATCGTGCTTACTTTCAAAGCTGGATTGACGACGAATGATGCAGCTACAAAGAATTTTTCTACATTTGTTGCATCACGAAGGAATTGTTCCTTGCTATTTTTCATGGCTGATTCAATGGCTCTGGACTCTTCATTGGTAGGTAATAGGGTTTGTAAGAGATGCAATTTGGAGATATCAAGTTTACTAGTATCAGCGCTTGAAATTGCTTTTGCTATTGCATCGTAATCGGTGAAATTCTTTTTGAACTGAGACAAACCAATCGATACATTGTTTTCACGTTTTGCGGATATCACTGATTTTCTTTTTGAAATGATTGGTGTTTTCCCCATCGAAACGGCCTTTTTGGCAGTAAACAAAGCTTCTAATGCTTTTAAATCTTCATCAGGAATATCATTTGAAGCCGCGGCAGCCCAGACTGTGTTTTTAACTGATTTCATATCCAGTGTATTCCAATGTAATTTAACCAGGGATCGTGTGCTCTTTTTCTTGTCAGATTTCTTCTCCTGCAAGTCATGAACAATTTCAAAACTCAACAACAAATCGTTGTCGACTTGATCTTGAAGCATCTTTTGTCGAATCGCAGCTGGAGGAATTCCCATTGTACCCATTTTAAGATACTTGGTTCCCTTGCCTTCAATTATACTCATTGCTTCCTCCTTGGTCATCGTCACTTGTTCTTCAACCTTTTGTTCCCCAATTCCAAATGCATTTTCAAATGCAGTAATGAGATCTGGAGATGCGACATCTAGTTGCATTTTTTGTCGTATCGCAGGGGGAGCTAAACCCAATTGTTTCATTTTCAAGTATTTAGTTGCACCTTCCATCGTTTCCCAGTTGACGCCTTTGCTGTTGGAAGAAGAATCAGAGATTTTTTCTTCTTCCTCTGATGGGGAATTTGATTTCGTGCTTAAAACACTGGCAATGATCCTTTCATCAGTAATTCCATCAACAAGCATCTTTTGCCTCACTGATTCAGCAGCCACTCCATACAATCGCATGTTTACATACTTTTGATACAATTCAACCAATTCATTTGCTTCTAACACGTTTTCTTCATGAGCTGGGGCGGCTGTAGTCTTTTGCTCATCATTTTGTTCCACTTTAGTTTCAAGGGTTTCCTCAACAACAGATTTGCATATAGCAGAACTTGGTGCATCAGTGTCTTCCAATATTTTCATATCCTGCCTAGAACAATCCAAATTCGAATATAAATCCATTGAAGATTTCCTGCCCATGTTAACAGACGTTTTTGAACTTTTGATTTCATTACTAGATGCTTTTCTATCACCCTTTCTTACATACTTGCTAGAATTGACTTCAATGCAGGTAGAATCAGAGTTCGAGTATTCTGATGAATCACTGGATTCTATTCTACCTTTACCAATCGGTTTTCGACTATTTGAACTGTTGGTTTCAACATATTTTTTTCTGCCACTCTGTCTTCCATATTGGTTAACATTCATTTTCAAGTTGGAGGAATCGGTGTATGAATAATCTGATGAATCACTAGACGGTATTCTCCGGTTACGAGTGGACTTTCGTTTACTTGAACTGCCGATTTCAATTTTTGCTTTTCTACCAGTCTTGCTTCCAGATTTGTTTGAATTGATTTCAAAGTTGGAAGAACCAGAGTTTGAAGAGTCTGATGAAGTAGATCGCCTATTCGTCTTTTTAGATTTTCTTTTCTTGATTTTCTTTGGTCTATACTTATGTGAGCTGTTTTTGTGACTCATGTCTTGTACCAAACTGTCAGATTCCGAACTACTACTGGATGAGCTATCTGAAGTAGGAACCCCCTTTTTGCGGTACCGGTTGCTTCGACTACTACTTTCGTTGAAAGGATATTCTCGACCTTCAAAATGCCGAGTTCCATCTTTTCGGAAATCATTTCTCCTTGAATAGTACTCTGAACGATTTTCATTGCAAATAGGCTCTGGACCTCCTTGTTGGAAAAATACTTTCTCATCACATGTATAAAAATTCTCTGGGTTGGGTTCCTTCATGATGGTTGTAAGACCAATATCCATCAATGTCCGTTCTGCTTTTCGAGCTCGATAAAGTTCTGCTCTAATCTTAGCTCCTATGTTTTCTGTGAGTTCTACCGTTTGAGCATATTGTGTTTCTTCATGCTGGTCTTCATACCGTTGGTAAGCATGCACGAAACAATGAACATCATAATCTCTTGGATCTTCCCATTGAGATTCATTTGTGGTATGACTACTGTAATACGCATAACCCTGTTCATTGTAATACTGGGTCCATTCTTCAATCTTGGGGTTTATCACATCAGCAGCTTTTGCTATCTGACTTTCAAAAGAAATACAAGATTTGGTAATTTCGATAGAAGATGCATAATAAACTTCATACTCCCTGATTAATGCCATACACTCCGGCACTCGAGAGCTCATTGCAAAATGGTAAGCTGTGAATCCATCTTTATTCGTAAGAGTGGGATTCGCACCTGCTCCTAAAAGCAATTGCACGACATCTTTATCTCCAGTTTGAGCTGCAAGGTGAATGGGCGTGTTTCCAGCCTTTTCTGGAGAATTAATAAGTTCATCTGCACCTTCACGAAACAATATTTTAAGACACTGCATTCGATAGGATGCGCGATGAGTCCCAGCAATAACTCTATGAAAAACAGTCCGATGAAGTTTATCCGTGTAAAACACATCGGCACCATGAGATATAAGCAACGAGATTAGTTCAGGGTCCTTCTTGGAGCATGCAACATGAAGGGGGGTGTTGGCCTTATGGTCCATTTCGTTCACAATGGAAATATCCATACCACTTAAAGCCGCAGTCTCAAGTAGTAATTTGCAACAGTCGAGGTTTCCACCGGAAGCAGCTGCTTGAATACCCGTCTGTCCATAGTTTGGATGTGGACTATTCTTAGCCCCGTGTCTTAGACATACTTCCGCTATTTCTGTATAACCCAATCTGCAAGCAACTATTAAGCATGTATCTCCATATGTATTGTTTGGCTCCATCAAATCTACATCAAGTTTAAATTCACCAATAATGGATTCAAATTGGTGTTTCGCCCCTTGATAACATGCGTGGAACAGACTATCAACAACTTCAACCATATGATTTGCAGGAGCGATGTATTCAATTTCTTTCGGAATGTTGATTCTGCGTGTAGCTTGTTTGGCAAAGAAAGAAAGCCCTTCCAACCATAGTTGCAAGTCATTTGGAGTGCTTGCTGCCAAATCCACGCTTCGTTCAGGAAATAATATGGAAAATGAAAGTTCTACAGGAGGCAGTATATCTAATGGCTTGTCAAAAAAGGCCGCTGTTTGATGACCATTCAATATTGCTGTTGCTCTAGTAAGCAACAGAGATCTAGGTTTTTTCTTCGATTTTTCTGGGTCGTGCCACCTTAATTCCGTTTCTCCACCTGTTTTAACAACTTGAAACCATCTTCTTCTAACTGAAGAATTGCCTGAAAAAGGAACTTTCCATAAGATTCCTCCTCGCTGTACTAACTCCTCAGGTCTCCACTCAATGGATTGTGTAGTTGGGAGTGGGGCAATTTCATTTACTACTATATCTTCCAACACGGAACAAATATTATTCTGAATACTATCTTCATTGGTTTGTTCTATTGTATTTTTTGTTTTGAAGGGTTGAAATACTGTTTTGGCTGGACCCAACCAATCACTTTGTGGTTTATGAAAAGGGCGCCTTGCTGAAGTGGTAATAGTTTCTGGTACTTGTGAATAGTGGTCTGTTCTATCATCGTCCAGGATGATTTGGTCTACAACCACTTCAAATGGTGCTACCGACATCTATTGCTCTTACACAGTAGTAACAGCGAATAACGGTAATATTTTTTTAGAAACCATTTGATTCGAAATTCGAAATTTTCAACTTCAATGTGAGCATAGATAATTAAATGCTCTTGTGGCTACATCATGAAAGTTGTTTGCTAGAGATATTGCCGTCAAGTCGATGGATGCAATCAAATTAAATTTTATGTGATAAAAATTTGAATTCGGCAATTACTCGTAAGATTATACTTCTGATACCCTCGCTGGAAATCATCAGGCTCTTTTTTTCAACAAGATACTCGTTCTATCGTTTTTAGGAAAATATCTATGGATGGCTTAATCAACTTCTTGGAATACTTCAAATATAATTAGTTCAAATTTAATTCTTTTTTAAAAGTCTGTATAATGCAAAGCAACCTATGGAGGCAACGGCAGCCCATTCCCCAAGCAGAATGGCAAAATTTCGCCCCAAATTATCTGGATCATAGTTAAGTTGATTGAATACCATCGTACCAGGACATCCAAGTGGATCAGAAGCGTTAACTGGATTACAAGGACCATACGGACATATTTCTCCGAGTGATGTGTAACAAGGATCAAATGTACTATCTCGGAATTCCAAAATAACCATGTTTTGAAGAGCATACTGAAAGAATGAGATATAGTACAACCATATCCAATAGACAGGAATGTCATCATAAGTAATGAACAGTCCAGCGAAGATAGATAAAGGGAGTACTAACATAGGCGTGATCGCAGTAGTAGCTTGAATTGTTGGAAATATAATTCCTGCAACGAAGCCAAAAGTACCAGCCAAACATGAAACGATCACCACGGTGAGGATAAACAAAAAAAACGCGCTAGCCGAGAGATAAAACCCAACCATAAAATATAGAAACGTCCCAAAGTACAACGCATAAATGATTTGAAACAGCAAAAGCACTAACAACTTGGAGAAAAAGTAAGGAAGCATTCCGTAATATCCGTTACCATATTCTCTGCGCATGACTGCTTTGCCTATTGGCATGGCAATCGCAGTTCCCATTATAGAACTCATTCCGAGAAAGAGCAATATCAGAAACTCAACACTTAACTTCACTTGAACATCAGACTGAGCATTTCCAAGTTGAAAGAAGATGGAACCAACAATAAGTCCAATGATTGTTAATTGCCCCACTCTCACCCGCAGTTGCTTCTTATCCTTGATCATAGAATAACACTCACGACGGAAGAGGGTAAAAAACTGAGAAAACTCAGTAATTGGATATTCGGATTCTTTTTGTTTCTTACCACCAGCTACTTTGGAAGTGGATTCAACGTATGAATCGCATTTGATCATATCCAATTTAGACTTTTCTTCTGCAACCGCGGCAAATTTCTTTTGTTTTGAAAACAACTCGCCGAAAGAACTACATTGAGAATCAGGATTTGGTTGGCTCAAAAGGTGCATTAGATGATCTGCTGGATTCACGAATTCGGGGCAAGGACTTCCTAAGGCCGAAAGATAGTCAGAAACTCGATTCACGGGTCCATCAAAGGCAACCATTCCTTTATCCAGCATAATTAGTCGATCAAACAGAGCGAACACTTGAAACGAGGGTTGATGTATCGTGCAAACTACAGTTCTACCACCTCGTGCTATCGCTCTAAGGAGCTTAACCACATCTTCTGCTATTTTTGAATCCAACCCGGATGTCGGTTCATCAAGAAACAACAAAGAAGGATCCGACAACAGCTCACATCCTATTGATACTCTCTTAATCTGTCCTCCAGAAAGTCCCTTCGTATCCACATCTCCAATCATGACATCAGCACAATCGGAAAGTGACAGATCAACAATCACTTGTTGCACCTTGGCTTCTCGTTCTTCGGACGTGCCAGCAATTGCAAGTTTCGCAGTGTAGTCTAGTGTTTCTCTCGCAGTCAAAACAGGATTCAAATTATCCAATTGAGGAACCAACTTTGCGCTCCTCTTCATTAAATTCTTGCTAATTTTCCGTCCGTTGATTTTGAGATCGCCATGAACATCTCCTTTCGCTCTACCCGAGATAACGTTCAACAAAGAAGTCTTTCCTGCTCCAGACGGGCCCATAAGCGCAATCAGTTCACCTGGTGGGATCACTGCATTTATATTCGTTAGAATATTTTTTTGCTTGATTGAGAACCCGACGTCTTGCAGAACGAGCCACGACTTCTTCGTACCGGGACCGGTAGGTAAGGAATCCTCACGAAACACGAGCGTACTTTCTGCTGGAGAGAGGCTTCCGAGTTCAGTGTCTATCATTACTTCTTTGCCTGACATTGATTCTGGTTTGCTGATAAATGTCGTGGCATAGGCATGAGGAAACGCCACAAATGACAGTCCGACCAAAATGCACCGGGTCGTTTAACATTTATGCAACATAGTATTATATTTATCATATACTTTTAGTTTATATCTATTAACAGACACCGTTTACTAAGGTCGGACGAACTTGTTGCACACCAAATCACCAGAAGTTAGTTGTGTGGAGTACAAAGAAGGATTCAAATGGTACTTTCAAATTTATTTATTATATTTCGTCGTCGTTACGAAACATGCTGTAACGTTTCCTGGTTTTTGAACGATAGTCTTAGACATTCAAATAGTTTCCTTGAATTTTCTTCAAATTCTATGACGCCGAATACATTTTCACAGAACAAGTTTCAAGCAAAACATCATTTGAACTACTAGAATATGCAATTCTCAACAGCCATCTATTTCGCTTTACTCTCGTTCCCAGTTTCAGGGGTCAATCTTCGTGAGATACCAGTATGGACCAACCAACTAGTTACCATCGTGAATGATCTCAGTATTCCATAAATCATTCTGCGTTCCTCCTGCTGGCGCTCCTCCACTTGAGTGCTTGTTTGAATTGCAACCAAAATCAAAACGGGTATTTGAAATTACTTCCTCGAGGGCAAAACAGGCATCAATAACTGTTACAGTATAGAAAGGAATGTGGCCTACTGGGCCTTTTCCAGACACCAACATGGGACTCAACTTTCATGGCAACTTGAATGCACCGGACGAAGATACCATTGATGTGAGTTATGTAAATGGTCAGAATTATTGAGTTATCGTCACTGACTCAAAAGCTGGAAGCTCTATTATTGATGCCCCCAGCAGCAAATTGAGTACTATGTTGAAAAATCCAGGTGTATATACTCCTGGATGCGATGTGTGCACTCCTTCAAATAAGAAATCCGCTCCAGTGTGGCCATGTTGTCCAGCAACAATATATGGAGGTCAAATGCCAACTGCAAGTTGCAAACCACTCGTCACTGGACAGCCGGCGACTCCGTGCAAACTAACACATCCGGCTAATTCTGATTATACTCTTACTTTCGTGGAGCCCGCAAATATTTAATTTGAAAACGAATTGAAAATTATAATAATACTATCATCCCATGGATTCAAAATCCATTTGGGGAACATAATAGGAAACGGAATATAATCGTATAGCATACAAAATAAATTTGAAACAAAAAAAGCTACCACCTCATTATAGTTTATTCATAGAGGTTCGCTAATGAGTCATCACAATTTTGATTTCTACAAAAAGGAAATGGAATCAATCAGCTAATAGGAATTTTCAAACGGAAATACACAACAATAAAAGAGAAATGGGAATTGCTGCAAGTAAATTTTTAGAGAGCTTTATGGCTAAACTATTCGGCAATCAACAAGCTCGAATTGTTATGCTAGGTTTGGATGCAGCTGGAAAAACCACGATATTATATTCGTTGCAGATTGGAGAGGTCACATCCACGATTCCAACAATCGGTTTCAATGTCGAGATTCTCAAGTACAAAAATATCGAAATGACTGTTTGGGATATTGGAGGTCAAGATATATTGAGGCCTCTCTGGAAGCACTACTACCAAAATACTGACGCAGTCATATTTGTAGTTGATAGTAATGATCAAGAACGACTTGAGATGGTTCGAGAAGAGCTTTTTAAAGTTCTCGCTTCTGATGAATTGCGAAACTCAACTTTGTTAGTCTTTGCCAACAAACAGGATTTACCTAAATCAAGCACTGTCGAGCAAGTATCTACGAAACTTCGCTTGCATGAATTGAAGTGTCGAAAATGGTTCATCCAAGGATGCTGCGCAGCTGACAGATCTGCTACCATAGGTCTTTACGAAGGGCTTGATTGGCTTTCCAAAAACCTGCCCCCAAAAAATAGCGTCTTTTAAACTCTCCATCAAAACCAGTATAAAACAGTGAGAAAAATATATGCATTTACACAGCTTTTAAATCTATTTTAAATGCCAATAAAACAACTAGTATTTAAATCACCAACTCCTTTCTTCGATAGCAATACCGTATACAGGGAAGATCGAATCCCCGAAGTCATCACTAAAACTTCTGCAAGTATCTGAACCCCATCCAACGCCAATGATACAGGGAACTAAAATAGGAACCTACGCAAAATTTAAATACTTGGACTTCTACAATATATCCTTAATTCGCAAAAGCCTTGTCAAGCGATAACTTGTCAAAATACTTCGCGAAATGATGAACAAATGAAACATCCATAGTACGAGCTGTCATAGGCCCATAGTACAAACTGCCATAGACCGCGTAAACGAACATTCAAAACGAATTTTAGCAGAAGATTTCAGATGAAACATCAGCTCACCCGAAAAATCCACCAGACCAAAAGCGTCTTAAACCTGGATAGTCGTGAAATAAGGAGACGAAACTGCACAATGTAAACCATCCTTATCAAAATTCCTTTTTTTCAGTTCGCAGAAAGGACAAGTTGAATGTGCCCCTAACCTGGAGTCGAATTTCGAAGAATTCAATTGAAGTAATGTCATCCTTACAACTACGAAAATTTGCACATCCGAAGTTGGAAGATAAAGAATAGATCCCGCATTAGAATACTGTCCCGTTCCAATGAACTGCATTTCAATCCGATTCTTCTACACAACAAATTGTGACCGAAACCGCATTGTGGGGGGCTATTTCCATTGATTGTTGACCCAATTTTTTTGTGTCTTCATTTCTTCATTTCTCGTGATAGTTTCTTTGGATGATGATGGTTCGAGTTGCTGCTGTACGAAGTTCGATTCGCCAGTTTAGTTCTATGCGAGATCTCGCTGCGAGTTTAAACCAGCCTCTGACTGTCACTGATCCAGAACTGGACGATATCATGGAATTGGAAAAGCGTCGCCAGCGAAATAGTTTGGTTCTCATCGCTTCTGAAAATTTTACTTCTAAATCGGTATATGACGCTTTAGGTTCCCATATGTCGAACAAGTACTCGGAAGGATATCCTGGTGCCAGATATTATGGCGGGAATGATTTCATTGATATGGTTGAACGGTTGTGTCAGAAACGAGCGCTTGAAGCATTTGGATTGGATCCTTTAGAATGGGGCGTTAACGTCCAATCACTCTCTGGATCACCAGCGAATTTTCAGGTATATTCTGGACTACTTCAACCGCATGATCGAATCATGGCATTGGATTTGCCACATGGTGGTCACTTATCCCATGGATACATGACTCCAACGAAGAAAATATCTGCTACTTCAATCTATTTTGAAAGCCTTCCATACAGGTTGGATGAAAATACAGGAACTATTGACTATGCCAATATGGCCCAGCTTGCCAAAGCGTTTCGCCCCAAGCTTATTATTGCTGGGACGTCGGCCTATTCACGCCTGCTGGACTATGAAAAATTCAGAGCAGTTTGTGATGAGCACAAGTCAATACTGCTGGCGGACATGGCTCACATAAGTGGATTGGTGGCTGCTAAGGTAGTTCCTTCACCTTTTGAATACGCAGATGTGGTGACAACTACCACTCATAAATCACTGCGTGGTCCTCGTGGTGCCATGATTTTTTACCGTCTGGACAAAGAGAAAAATTTAGCAGAACGAATCAATTTTTCGGTCTTTCCAGGTTTGCAAGGCGGTCCCCATAACCACACCATTGCTGCTTTAGCTACTGCTTTAAAACAGGCTGCAACGCCTGAGTTTAAAAAATATCAAGAGCAAGTCTTGAAGAATTGCAAAGCGTTGGCTGCAGGATTGAACGAGAGAGGGTATTCTCTGGTGTCTGGAGGTACTGATACTCATTTGGTGCTCATCGATTTGAAGAAAAGTCATGGAATCGACGGGGCAAGAGTGGAAAGGGTGCTGGAGTTGTGCAGTATAGCCACGAATAAGAACACTGTTCCAGGGGATAAGTCTGCCCTCGTACCGGGCGGGATTCGTTTGGGAACGCCTGCATTGACGACCAGAGGCTTTACGGAAAGTGATTTCACCAAAGTTGCCGAGTTTATTGATAGAGGAGTTAAATTAACTATTGATATCAAAGGCAAAGTGACTGGAAAGAAGGTGAAAGATTTTAGAGATTATGTCGAAACGAATTGGGAACAAAATGCTGACCTAAAACAATTGAGAGCCGATGTTGAGAAATTTGCGCATGATTTTCCAGTTGTAGGATTTGAAGCTTCAGAAATGAGATATGGTGATTCTTTCACCAACTAATTTTTAAACATTTATTATTTCAGTTGGTGCTTTCATATCGTATGGATTCTACACATGTATTCTACCGTAAAGTTGATTTCTGTTCAAAGGCCTTAACCGTGAATTTTGAACAAGTCCCCAATATAGGTTGAATGCATACTTCAAATATCATCACTTGACTCAACTGCGAATTATGTTCAATCATACGATAGGACGAATACACATAACTATCTTTTTTAAAAATAGTTTGCGCTTATTAATTAAAATTATATATACTTGTTAAAATCGCTCATAGAATGCGGAAATACAAGGGGAAGGGGGGCGATCCTCAACCAAAATTGTTTCTAAAAGTTTACAAACAGATGGGATAAAAAAAAATCCTACACGCTATGCTCCTCATAACAGGACTATTCAGGTTCTTCGGCATTTTGCACGATATGCTAACTTGGTGGATTCTGTTGGTGAACGGGTGTACAATTGCATTTCTTCTGGTAACGGAAAATTCTTAGATGCTCATTTCCGTGGTTCTATAGGAGTCAATGGGTCCAGACGGGACTTCAATTTAGGTGTAGATGTTTCCTTTGTTGATCCATTTGCGAAATCTTATGAAAACTTATCACATGACGAGGTTTTAGTTTCGAAGGAGGACCTAAAGAAGTTGAAGTATCAAAATTTTACGACAGGTTCTGGTCATATTTTGATTCCTTTCATTATTGGCATTGGTGCT
>Ga0105055_10010249_pt1 | contig 11766 bp, 4 predicted proteins | sample BON03_FD_78090 | JGI IMG/M metagenome (GOLD analysis project Ga0105055, IMG submission 78090) | Freshwater microbial communities from Lake Bonney liftoff mats and glacier meltwater in Antarctica - BON-03 | ecosystem: Environmental > Aquatic > Freshwater > Ice > Glacier meltwater | place: Lake...
CCCCCCCCCTTTGAATATCCCCCCTAAGCCCTGACCCTGATGCCTTTCGGGTGGGCAGGGTGGGTCACGAAAGACAGCAGCAGCTGCCTCTGAGCCTTGCGGACCGCACGGAGTAGACGACCTGCTGAGTCTTCTTCGTTCTATCAAAAATAAGGCTCGAAAGATTAGCCATTCGCACAGAAACGGGCTGATCACAATCACAGTGACAGTGTCAGTGTTCCAATTCGGTCTAAATTACTCGAATAAACCAAAATGACAACTAAGTTCTGGGCGGAAATACCGCCTGAACCTGAACCACTAGTGTGCCCCAACGTGGAACAAGTTCCAGTCGGGCACCTGCCAGAGCCCCTCCCCCTCCCCTCTAGGGGAGGGACCCCTGTGTATCTATCGGCTGCTCCAAGCCCGCCTACCTAGCTAGGGCCTAGCCACCACAGTAGAGAGAGAGCCCAAGGCTCAGGTAGACTGGCCACGAGACGGTCGAGCACCTGTACAGCTCTCCGAAGAAAACGGGCCACCACGCACCACGCCACCACCCGACAAAAGAAAAGAGAGCCTGAGAAAGAAGGAGAAAGGAAGCAAAGAAAATGAATAAACAAAAAACAATAGCGATAATAATAATAGACGCCGATAGGTCTTGGATCCCATCCGTCCAGCTCGTCTATAACGTCTAACAACGGCCGCACAACTGCCTGCTGTGGCCGGCCGCGCTAATATCTGACTGCGCCCGACCGACTGCCGACTGCCGAGGCCGCACTACGAGTATTGACTGCCAGTCTGGCAGACTTGACTGCTATTGCTATGGCCGCACTACTGTCGCGCCGCTGCGCTATATCGCCTCGCTGCTGCCCTGCCCCTGCCCTCAGTCTCCACCACGCCTTTAACGACGAGGCCCCTAACAACTAATCCTCGAGAAGAACAACAAATAGTCCTGGCTGGGTGGTGCCAGCCACCAGTAGCCAGACAACATACGAGTACACACCATTGGCATTGGGGTAATAATAATAATGATAATAATGAAAATGAATGACAATATATATCTCTGGCTGCTGCTGCTGACTGCTGACTGCTGTGTGCTGTGTGTCAGAATGTATAAGAGAAATAAATGCGAATGTATAATGTATACGTCGTACGCGGGCACGGCCGCGAGATTAAGAAATGGCGCGTTGGCGTTGGTTGTCGTTGTCGTCACACGGATAACTTATACACTTATTATTATAGCTATTGAATTTATATTGATATTGAATATGAATATAAAATATATGAGAAAATATACAATACATAAAATAAAATATATTATGATTATTATATAATATATATATTGCTCGCGGAGCGGCCACGAAACGCTAATAAATAAATGCAAAGCAATAGTACTATTGGCAATTATAGCAATAGCGCGTCGTGTGTCGTGGCACTGTGTGTGGCGTGTGCTGAACTAACTCTGTGGGGACACATACATATAATATCATATATATATATATATATTATTTCTTAGATTTATAATTTCTTAATCTTAATGCTAATGACCGACAATGACCATGACACGAGTACTCGAGTAGATGTACTTTTTACTCTTCATAGTCTAAGTATCGCTCTAGATTAGAGCTACAAGTTATCTATCTGCGCTACACACAGTATATACACACAGAAGACACAGTAGCAAATCTAGATACCGTAGTGGTAGAAATGAACGAATACCGCTGGTGCCTTTTCTTCCGCGGCGGAACAGGCGCAGGTCATTCACTCGGCAGCGTGCAGTGGCATGGCAACGCTTGTCGACGCCCCAGTACTGCGGCCGTCGGCCGAGGAGTGGGCCGATCCGTACGCGTACATTCGCTCCGTCCGGCGCCTCGTGGCCGAGTATGGCATCGCGCGCATCCTGCCGCCACACGAGTGGTCGCCGCCAGTTGTGGTCGACGCTTCACGGCTGCGGCTGCGGACCGAGCTACAGGTGACAGACCGGCGCTCGGCCTCGGCGCGCCGTCCTGCGCGAGAGACCCCTGTCGCAACGAGCGTGCGCGTGCCGTGCCAGCCGCCTAGAAGCGCGCCGTCCCAACTCACGCTTCCCGCACTCTCACCCTGGCCCCGCAGCGAACGACGGAGCTCGCGGAACGTGACGTGGCTCGCGCCGCCTTCATGGCATCCCTGCGCGAATTCCTTGCCTCGATGAATGCGCCGCTCGGTCGGACGCCCATCGTCGGAGGACGTGTGTTTGGCCGCCAGCCGCACGCCCCCCCCTTTCACGCTCGCGTCACTACTGTGCCCCGTCTGGGTTGTTGTTGCTTCATTGTCCATACCGACGCGTCCCTCCCACTGAGCCTCTTTCCCATCACTCGCAGGCGAGATGGACCTCTTCCGCCTTTACCGCGCGGTCGTGTCGCGCGGGGGCTACCATGCGGTGACTGGAGGAAAAAAGTGGCCAGAGGTGGTCTCGCTTCTCAAGCTGCGGCAGGTACATGGGCAAGAAAACTGCAAGACACGCCACCTCTGGGGTCTCCCACCACCTCCTACTCTCGCTCTCTCGTTCTCTCTCTGTTATACACCTCCTCCTCCGCCCGTGCCCTGCCCAGCAACGGAAGCGCAACCCAGCACTCGCAACACGACAGCAATACACCATCTCTCGCCCATCCTACCCCGACACCGTCTCGTTTTTTTACCCCCCCCCCCCGGGCCACAGGCGTCACACTGCGCGTCGTCTCTTCGTCAGCACTACTCGAAGCTCCTTTTGCAGTACGAGCTGGTGCAGCGGGTGCGCGCGGCTGTGCCGACTGCGGCCGAGCTCGCACTGGCGGAAGCAGGCGCCGACGGCAGTCTGCCCATCCCGCTCCCTACCGAGTCGGCTTCGGCGGAGGAGGCTTCGGCTGCGGAGAGCGCAGCCTCGGGCGCCTCGTGCTGCGGCGTCTCTTGCCTGACGCTGGCGCTGCAGCTGCAGGACATGGAGGAGCGCATCCCGTGGGAGATGGTGCGCGACGCCTCGTCGGGCTGCGACTGGTCGGTCGTGCGCCCCGTCTGGCTAGCCGCCGTAGAGGAGGGCCGGCACGAGCTCAAGTGCCTCACCATGGCGCTGGCGACGCTCGAGGCTGCGCTGGCGGAGAAGGCGCTCGCCAAGGGCTGGCGCGGCGCGGATCGCGCGGCGTGGCTGGAGGCGCTCTTGCTGGCGCCGAGCGCTATGGCCTTGCGCGAGCTGCTCAGCCAGCTCGAGCGGCACGTGCAGTGGAACGAGTACGAGGACTCGGGCGAGGAGGGCGAGGAGGAGGAGGAGGAGGAGGAGCCGCGGGGCAAGAAGGCGAACGGGAGGCCCGACTCTGCGGCGGCGGGCAAGCGCTCGCCGATATCTGGCGGCGGGAATATCGGTGGGGGGAGTACGGAGGGGGTGAAGCGGGCGCGGCGGGAGGAGGCCGAAACGTCTGCGGCGGAGGTGGAGGCGGAGGTCTCGCGCCTCACGCCCTCGCCGGACGCCTCTGCGTCCAAGGACCATAAGGACGCTTTCAAGGAGAAAGAGCCCGAGGACGCCAAAGACAAGGACTCGGCGTCCAAGGAGTCTGCGAAGAAGAAGGAGAAGCGGCGGCGCGAGTCGGCCGAGGAGGAGGAGCACGGCGTCTCTGGCCGGACGCGCCACTCGCGCATGCAGGACGAGATGATCCAGCGCGCGCTCGAGGGTGTCGGCTCCGGAGGCTCCTTCGGCGGCTCGGCCGAGGCCGCTGACGACGACGGCGACGGCGACGGCGCTGACGCGGCCGGGGAGGAGGGTGGCGGAGGAGACCTAACTTGCGTGGAGGAGTTCCTGGCGTACGCGTCGAGGCTCAAGCGCGCCGTCTACGGCCCGCCCTCGTCGCGCAACTCCGCCTCGGCGGCCCTGGCCCAGGGCGGCGCCTCGCAGCCTCTGCTGGCCGGGCGCGAGGCGAGCGTGCGCGGCGAGCGGGTGGAGGCCGACTTCTGGCGGGCGGTGGCCGGCGGCGGCGCGGAGCAGCGCCTCGAGGGAGCGGCCGACGTGGACGTGACCCTCACTTACACCGCCACGGCGCTGGGCTCCTCCAATACCACGTCCGGGTTCGCGAGGCCGGAGGAGGCGCTCCTGGCCGCGGGGGAGCCCTATGCCGCCTCCCCCTGGAGCCCACACAACCTGCCCACGCTGCCCGGTGCTCTCTTCTCCCATCTCTTGAACGGCGGGCCCCAGCCCAACGGTACGGGCAAGGCCTCTGGGCGGGCGGCGCGCGGCGCAGTCTCCGAGAGCGGGAGCGACTCGCCCAGCCTCGATGCGAGCGCCCCCTCCGGGCTGCGCGGCCTCGTCTCGCCGCGCATGCAGCTCGGGATGCTCTGGTCCGTCGACTCGCCCGCCGTGGCGCCGCGCTGGGGTGTCCAGCCCAGCCTGCTCTACGGCGCCTCCTACCTGCTTGCCGGGGCGCCAAAGACGTGGTACGCGCTACCGCCCGCTGACGCCGACGCCTTCGAGGCGCTGCTCAAGCGCGAGTACCGCGGCACTCCCTCCGGCGCCTTCGGAGCCGGCCCCACTGCCGCGGCGGGCATGGGGGACGGAGGCGCGCTGGCTGCGGCGGCGGCAGAGCTGGGGGCGTCCGCTCCGCCGGTGCTGGTGCCTCCTTCGCTCCTGGCGACGGCGCAGCTGCAGGTCTGCCGCGTGGAGCAGCAGCCCGGCGAGATCGTCATCACGAGCCCGCGCTGCTACCACTTTGGCCTGAGCCACGGCACCACCATCTCGGAGTCGACCGTCTTCGCAACCGACGACTGGCTCAGCTTCGGCTGGCTCGCCCACACCTCGGCCAAGCGAGCCGCCACTGCAACCGCCGCGGCCGACGGCTCGGGCGCGGCGCCCGTGGCCGCCGACGCCGCCTCCGACGGCTCCTCCTCGCCGGCGTTTGCGTTCGAGGAGCTGGTGCTGCGCGCGGCGTGCGCCGAGCCGTCGGTCCGCGCCTCGGCCAACCTGCTCGAGGCGCTGCGGCCCATGGCGGCCGCGCACGCCGCCGCGCTTGAGGCGCTGCGCCGCGCCGGGGCCACCGTGATCGAGGCGCCCCCGGCCGGCGCTGTTGCAGCTCCGAAGCTGCAAGGGGGCGACGCAGGCATGGCCGAGGAGGAGGCGGCGCTCTCTGCGCTCCTCGCGTGCGCCCCGCCGTGGCTCGGCCCGACGCAGCCCGGCGCCTCCTCCGCCAAGTGGCCCGTAGCCGAGGCCTCGTGCGCCGCCTGCTCGGTCTGCGCGCAGCCATGCTACCTCGCCATAGTCCGCTGCACCGCCTGCTCCTCCCCCCGCGTGGCGTGCGCGGAGCACGGGCTCAGCCTCGGCTGCGGCTGCGGCGCCGGCTGCCTCGCCGCCACGGTGGCCTTCCCGCCCAAACTGATCGCGCGCTTCGACGCGCTTCTCGAGAAGCGGGTCGCGCGGCGCACGCTCTGGCTCGCGGCGGCGGCGGCGGCGCTGGCCGGCCGGCCGACGCTCGAGGCCGCGGCGGCGCTGCTGGTGGAGGCGGAGGCGATGCAGCTGAAAGAGGAGGCGCCCGTGGGCAGCCTGGCCGCGCGAAAGACAGAGGGCGACCGCTGGGCGGCCCGGGCGGCCGCGATGCTCGAGGGCGGGAGGCGGTTCACGCTGGTGGCGCTTGCGGCGCACCTCGCGGCGGGCGAGGCGCTGCCGCTCAGCCTGCCGCAGCTGGCGGCGCTGCGGGCGGCGGCGGCCGAGGCGACGGAGTGGGAGGCGAGGGCCGAGGCGGCGCTCGCTCCGGCGCACGGGCGCTCGCCTGGCGCGGCGAGCAGTACCGGCGGGGGGCGCTGGGACCCCTCGCTCGCGAGAAGCGAGGCGGAGCTGCGCGCACTCCTCTCGGACCCGGCGGCGGCCGTGCTGCAGCTGCCCCTCGCCTACCAGCTCGAGGACGAGATCTGCCGGCTCGCGTGGGTGCGCTCGGCCTCGACGGTAGTGTCGTCCGAGCCCGAGCTGGGCGACCTCAAGGAGCTGCTGGCCGAGGGTGAGCGGCTGCGCGTCACCCACTTGCCCGACGCCCTCTCGCTCGCTAAGCGCTGCACTGCCGCGTCGCGCTGGGCCCAACGCGCCAACAACTCGCTACGACGCCGCTCCTACCTGGCGGCGTTTGAGAGCCTGGCCGCAGAGGGCTCTACCCTCCGCGTCGGCACGGAGCAGCTGCGCGAGGTGGAGGGCCGGATCGGCGCGGCCACGTCGTGGGCGGCGCGCGCGCGGGCGGCGCTGGGCCTCGACGCGGAGTGCGCGGAGGGCGCCGCCGGGAAGAGCGGCCGCGGGCTGGCGTCGGTGGAGGAGGTGCGGGCGCTGGCGGCGGAGGCCGCGGCGCTCGACGTGACAGTGGCAGAGGAAGCACAGGTGGCCGACTTGGTCAAGAGCGTCGACTGGTGGTCCAAGCGTGCGGCGGGCATGTTCCTCAAGCGGGGCTGCGAGGCGAGCCTGCTCGAGCTGCTGACGCACCGGAAGGAGAAGCCGCCGCTTGAGGCGACGGCCGACGGCGACGGAGGCGAGGGCTCCGGCTCGACGGCCTGCGCCTTTTGCACGGGGAACGACGCGGCCACCACCTCCAAGTTCATGATTGGCTGCGACGGCTGCGACCGCTGGTACCACGGGCCCTGTGTCGGCGTCGACAAGAAGGTGGCGGACGCGATGACCGAGTACACATGCCTCTTCTGCGCCGAGGCGCGCGGGGAGGCGTACGCCTACGGCCCGCCCTGCCCCGTGCCGAAGCGGACGCGCCGGCCGCGACTTCGGCAGGTGGCGGCGCTGCTAGACGAGGCCGCAAAGATCAAGATGAAGATGCCCGAGGTGGAGCCGATGCGCTCGCTGCTGCTGGAGTCCGAGTCGTGGCAGGCTGACGCGGCGGGGTTGCTCGAGGACGGCTCGGACGGCCTGACGGGAGGCGACTCCTCCGCTACCAACGGAGGCGCCTCCGGCGCCGGCGGGATGGAGCGTGCGAACCAGACCAGCGGGCCGCCCAAGCTGCGGCACGACCAGGTGGAGTCTTTCCTGGTGAGCGGCGAGGCGTGCGAAGTGGAGCCCGAGGCGCTGACGAGCCTGCGCAAGCTGGGCGCGCAGTTCGGCGCGTGGCAGGCGCGCGCGCTGGCGGTGCTCGGCGGAGAGTACAAGACGGACGAGCCGCTGGGCTCGCTCGAGGAGAAGGTTGAGCGGCAGCTGATTGGCGAGGAGGCGGAGGACGACGAGGAGGAGGAGGAGCCGCAGTCGCCTGCCGACGTGGAGGTGGGCGAGGCGGGCGCGCGGCCGCCTCCGCAAGAGGACAAGGCGACCAAGGCTCCCGGCCGGCGGCGGGTGGGCGGCGGCAAGCTCGATAAGCTCGACCGCGCGGCGCTGCGCGGCGTGGCTCCGAACTCGCTCGGCGGGCTGCACCTGCTGCTCTTGGAAGCCGACGAGCTGCGCATCACGTCGCCCGAGGTGTCGCGGCTCGAGGAGATGGCGGCGGCGGCGCGGCGTTGGCGCAAGGCTGCGCGCGAGGCGTTGGCGGAGGAGGCGCCGAGCGAGAGCGCGGTGGGCGCGCTGCTCTCGCAGCTCGACACGCTGCCGCTGCGGCTGCGCGAGCGCGCGGAACTCCAGCAGAAGCTCGCCGCGCAGCGCTGGCTGCTGGTGCGGCGGGTGGAGCTCGCCGAGGCGCTGGCGGGCGGCCGGCCGTCGCTGGACCTGCTCGCAGAGCTGGTGGCCGAGGCGCGGGCGCTGGGGCTCGAAGGGATAGACGAGGTGCGCGACGCCGAAGAGCGCGTGGCCAAGGCGGGCGTGTGGGCCGAGAAGGCCGCCGAGGCACTGCGCAACCGCGCGAGCATGGGCGCACTGCGGGCGCTGCTTGAGGAGGCTTCGGCCCTGGGCGCCGCGCCGGCCAACGAGGGGGACCTGCGGAGGAGAGTCGACAACTCGGCCTCGTGGTCGGCGCGCGCGGCGGCGGCGGTGGACGAGGTGACGACGGAGGAGGACCTGGCCGACTTGCTGGCGCAGGCGGAGGAGGCGCCGGTGCCGAGCGCGGACAAGGACCCGCTCGTCGACAAGGCGGCCGTGGCGCAGTGGTGGCGAGAGCGCGCGGCGGCCGCCTTCGTCAAGGAGGGCTGCCGGTTCGGGCTGGCGGAGTGCCTGCGCGGCGACGGCCACTTCGAGCTCGCGACGGCCGACGGTGGCTGGGCGGCGCACCTGGCCTGCTCTTTCTGCACGGGCCAGTCGCGCTTTGAGACGGCGCAGTTTATGATTGGGTGCGATGGTTGCGACCGCTGGTACCACGGGCCCTGCGTCGGCGTCTCAAAGGCGCAGGGCGACGCGATGAGCGAGTTTACGTGCCCCACGTGCGCCGGCGCCAAGGCGGTCGCCTACAAGTTCGGGCCGCCGACGCCCGTGCCGCGCAAGACCAAGCGGCCGCGGCGCGCGCACGTGGCGGCGCTGCTGGCGGAGGCCGTGGCAGTCGGCGTCACGATGGCCGAGGAGGCGATGCTGCGAGACCTGCTGCGCGAGGCGGACGCGTGGGACGTCGAGGCAGCGGCGCTCCTTGACGCGAGCCACGGTGCTCCCGCCCCCCCGGCGGAGGCGGAGGGCAGCAACGGCGGCGAGCACGCGGCTTGCGCGGACCTGGAGGCCGTGCGAGCGCTGGTGCAGAAGGCGGAGCGGCTCGAGGTTGCTCCGGAGCGGCTGACCGAGGTGCGTGCGGCGCGCGAGCGGCTCGAGAACTGGCAGCGAAACTGGGAGCTGCTGCACCAGACGGCGGCCAAGGCGACGGGCCGCGGCGGCGTCACGGCCGGCTCGATGGCGCCGTGCACCAGCTTCGACGCGCACGGCTTCTTGTCGGCGGGCGCCTTCCCGGGTGACGCCGCTGCCATCGGCGCCTCGCTCGACGCCGAGGCGAGCGCGCTGGGCCTCGCCCACGCCGAGCTGCTCGCCTCGCTTCGCACGTGCGGCGAGTGGCGTGCGCATGCGCAGCAGGCGCTGCGGAGCGGAGCCGACACGCCGAGCCTCGCGTCGCTCTGCGGGGTGACGCACCTCGTCTGCTCGCCAGAGGCGGAGCTGCTGCGCACCGCGCTCGTGCGGAGCCAGGCGCTGGTGCAGCTGCTCGACCCGGCCGACGTGGCCGCCGTCGCTGCCAACGCCGCCGCGAGCGCCGCCGACGCGGAGTCGGCCATCAGCGCTGCCACCGTGGCCGCCGCAGCCGCAGCCGCGTCCGCCGCCGCCGCCGCAGCTGTAGCAGCTGCATCCGCTCCCGCGCCGCCGCCCCCGCAGCAGCACTTTGCTCGGCCACCGCTCTCGACACAAGGCAGCTTCTCGTCGCAAGGCTCCTTCGTCTCCTCCGCGCTGCCGCCGCCCTACCAGCCCGCGCCCGCGCCCTACGTCGTCGACGGGCCGACGCTGCCGCCGACGGCGCCGTCGCCGGTGCTGATGGGGTTGGTGTCGGCGGGCTTCGCTGCGCCGCACTACGCGGCGCCCGCCGCCGTGCCCGCCACGCCCGTCACCGCCGGCGCCGAAGCGGGCCTGCTCGACGGCGGCGACAGCCTCATGACCGAGGAGGAGCTGTGAGGGCGCGGCGCGATGTGACAGCGGGGGGGGGCGGCGGGGTCGCGCCGCCTGTGTGCGGCTTGGGTCCTGGGGTCTTGCTTTGAAGCAGCGCGGTCGAGGGTCTTCGGAGCCGGAGCGTCGTCGGATTTCGTGCTGTCAATTGTCAATGTGTAGCGCGTGTTATCGTAGGGGTAAGAGAGTGATTATTGCGTACTCAAGGCCAGAGCCAGAGCCTTTTTCTTCTCGCTACTGCTGCTGCTGCCGTCTCCCCCCCCAAGCCCCCACCCAGGAGCCCCATCAGGCGCATCACATCTCATATCTGGTCTCTGGCATATGTCTCTCTTTCCTCTTTCCCTCCCTCGTCGTGTTCGTGGCTCGTGGCTCGTGTGGCATCGCTTTCGTCCCGAAACGTTCCACGTTACCCGTTACCACCCCTTTTCCTTTTTAATTATTTATATATTATAATATTTTGATATATAAATATAATATCATATATTTAATATTAACCGTATGCGTATAAGTATAAGCCATAAGCCGGAGTACTCTCGTATTCGTATTCGTATAAGTATAAGCGTATGCAGGGTAAGCGACACCGTGCGTTGGCCTGCAGTGCGTGCATAAATTTAAATATATAAGTAATATATATATATAAGTTTATAAGAGTATAAGAGTATATAAGTAAGAAGTAACTAATAAGAATAGGTATTATTAATAAAAGTAAACGTATAATAATATAAAGCGCACATGTGAATGTGAAGATGACGGAGATGGAGATGACGAAGGCCGGCGCCAGTTTACAGTTTATGTACAGTATAAACTTTACGCCGCGTGACAGGTCGGGGTGACCTTATGTAGAGGTAGAGTAAGCACGTAAGACCTTACGTAGGGTCGTACAGAACAACCGAGCAAGTACGCACATAGAGCATTCACAGACGGTTTATAGTTTATACGACATTAATTAAGGGCCTTAATTAAAGAGGACGAGCACAATCGTTCACAGCAGAGGCCTGACGCAACTTAGCCCCGATGCGAACGGCAGCAGTGCTCGCCTTGGCGCTTGCGGCATCCTGCGCCGCTGCCCCCCTTGCCCAGCCAGCGACGAAGCGCCCGAAGGCCGCCTCCAAAGCGCTGGTGCTGCGCGGCGGCGATGCGAAAACGGTTGTGCTTGCTTTGAACGCTGTGGTTACGCTGGGCTACGGAGTCGGGTGCACATTCGCGCCGACGCAGGTGATGAAGATCTACGGCTCCAAGGGTGCGATCAACTTCATGGACGCTGGGCACGCCCTCTCGCAGTATCTCGGCGGCATGCAGGCCGTCTTCGGCCTTCGCTGCGTGTCGGCGCTGGCTGGCGTTGGCTTCGCGGGCTTCCCGGCCTGCAATGCACAAGACGTGCTGGTGGAGATGTGCACCGTCCATACGGGTGCTGCGCTCATCGCCGCCTACCGCTTCGGTCGCGTCTGGCGCCAGAGCTCGTTGCTCGCGGCAAGCGCCAGCCCGTTGCCTGGATCGCTCCTGTACGCCGGCCTCTCCTACTGGGCCGCCAGGAAGTGCGCCGACGCCACACTCTCGAGCAGCAAGTAGACGGCGGCATGCAGCGTGCAGCCACGTGCGTGGGGCCCCTCGGCTGTGGGTTATGTGGGCGCGGCGGCTGAGCATCGGCCCGTGGCCCGCCCAACACTACTCGGATTATGGTGCCCCTCCCCCTTCAACTTCCCCCCCCCCGTGCCCCAACCCCACGGTTCTACGTTCGGTGGAAGGGGTCGAGCTTAAACTTTTAAACTCAATACGCAATAACCAATTTCTTATTATTATTCTCATTCTTCTCACAAGTGCCACAAGCCTGCGCCTGCGCCTGCTTGCTCAGTGCTCCGTGGCTCTGGCTCTGGACTGGGGCTGGGCCTAATTCTAATGCTGGGTCTGGGGGCCCTCCGAAAGGGGTGAGCATAGGCCGTTTGAGTAGGGTCGGCGCGTCTGCGGGGGTTTGTCTTCTGCCCTGGGGGTAGTGCGGTGTGGCCGCAGTGCTGGCTGTGTGCTGTGTGCGTGCTGTGGGCCATATCGGCTGCTGTGTGTGGGGAGGGGGGAGGGTACCCTGTGGGCTGTGGGGGTAAGCATATCATCATCATGCCTGCCTAAGTAACTTTAATTAAACTTTAAAGGTGCTCTGCAGCTACTAAGTAAACGCTCTAAGTAAATTCGCTTTGCTCAGGTACCTGAGCGAAATTCGGTTTCAAGTTCTGACAGCAATTTATCCGCGATTTACCCATAAATCCGGA
>Ga0105055_10010256_pt1 | contig 11759 bp, 14 predicted proteins | sample BON03_FD_78090 | JGI IMG/M metagenome (GOLD analysis project Ga0105055, IMG submission 78090) | Freshwater microbial communities from Lake Bonney liftoff mats and glacier meltwater in Antarctica - BON-03 | ecosystem: Environmental > Aquatic > Freshwater > Ice > Glacier meltwater | place: Lake...
ACCTTGTTCCCATTAATTGGCTGTGGAGTGGATTCATTTTCCCCGAATTAGAACATTTGTAGAAAAATGTTTTCACGGCCTCTTTTCCAAAAAGAAGCGTTCGAAATCTGGGGGTGTTCCTTCATTTCCAAGAAGAGAACACGTTCCGGCAGTAATTTCCCTCCCGAGTGGGCAACCAACAGCTCTCGATCCATATCACGAGAATACTTGATTACTTAAAATCGAGCAAGAATTACCGCCCGAGAAAGCTTTTCTCGGGCAGTAATTCCTCTCCCGAAAATTCTCTCCAGAAAAATCGCTCGATTTTTTGTCTCGAAAATCAGTCCTGCGACCGGCGTCAGTCAAACCCATGTTCAGGTTCTGGGAAAATTCCGGCTTGGAACGACTGAGCTATAGGGTGTAAAAATGGAGGAGGAGGTGGAAACTTTTCAAGGTAAAGCGGTACAGAAACGGTTATTCCCGGGATGTTTTTGGATTTTACACGGTTAAAGGGGTGGGAGGCGAACCAAAGATTGTAGCCCTTTCCTTCGTTTCCTGGGAGAGCATTTTTCAGATGAAAGTGAACTTCCATTTGGGCGCGCAGCAAGCTTAGCCCCGGAGCCGCCGCGCGCCACTCGCAACCAGCCAGAGTTCATACGGTTTTGCCAACAAAAAACGTTTTTGTGTGCCAGGTTTTTTTTTTTTCAGATCCAGATCCAATGGATCCAAATGGACCGATCGGTTACTGAAAACAGGTAACAATCTGGAAAAAAGCCTGTATTGTGCATGCAAGGGCTGTTATCCACGATTATCAGGGGGAGGGAGCAATCTGATCAAGAAAGTGTCACTCACGGAAAGATTGCCCTGGCGCATGAGCACATTTGAGCACCGATAACGTCAACTTCTGCATGCGGAGTCGCCCGTACCAGCGCGAGGCGACACGACCATTCGGCCCGGGCCGGATTTTTTTTAGATTTTTTGAATCCGCCTCACCCGCCGGTAGAGGATCAATTTTTCGACCATTTCCAAGACTCATATTTCTAACCAAGAGTTGAAGAACGGCCATATCTCCAGATTTTGCTTGGGTTTTCAAATAGTCCAAGTAATCTTGTCGGGAAAGTTTTTCGCTGCGCAGGAAGTTGACCTCAGTGACAGCTTCAACTCAGAAACGAAGGAACACCACTAGATTTCAAAGCCTTCTCTTTGGAAAAGAGACTGTGAAAACGTTTTTGTACAAATGTTTTAATTCGGGGAGAAATGAATCCACTCCCAAACACAAAGATATGTCAGTTGGATATCAAGTAAAGCAGAACTTGAAATCTTGTGCATGAAAACTCGTTTAGAAAAGTGAGTCTGGGAAAGTGGTCCGAAAATTGATTCTGCTACCGGCGTTACTAACTTAGAAACGCAGGAACTTTTTCCCAGAACCTAGTCACGGATCCATCTCGGTGCAAGTCCCGATGGATTTAGCAATCAAATGGCATATTATGAAACCAAATTGGTTTTCACATGGAAATGATCTGGGCATGTTATTGATGTAACTTTCTGAGCGTTTTTGATCGATTAGATGCGACCGTGTACACGATTCCTGTGAAAAATTTGAGGTTTTTCGGGCTTTTCCTGACTCAGATGGGACCAAAAGTTGATTTTGCCCCCAAAGCAATACGAATCTTGCTCTGCTGCAATCAAACATAATGATTTTAATGAAGATCTCAAAAAGTTGTTCTAAAGTCATCCAAAGGACTTTGCAGTCCGGTAAAAATCGGCTGAGGTATTCATCGCTCAGTATGTTTTCACGGGTAAAATTTCCCAACCTTCGATCGTGACCAAATTTCGAGCACTTTCAAGACTCTGCAACTCACACTGACAAAACATGACAATGTATCAAAAAAAATCAAAACTTCGAAGTCAGAAACGGCATGTTTTGTACAAGGTGTGCCTCTCAAAAGTGTTCTAATCTCATCAATAGAAAATGTACATGTTCCTAAAATCTTTTCGACTCTGTTTGAGTTGGATCCATTTTTGTCATTGACTAGGAACATATTTTACCCATAAAACCACGTATTCATATTTGTCCCTGGTGACTCCCTGCTCATGGACTGTTGGAATATCCAAGAAATTTTGGATTCAGACCTAAATTCTAGTAGCCGAAAAAACTGGAAAATTCTCCAGTTAAATAGATTTGAAATTAGGACCACAAACGCACTTAGTGCCAAGTCCCAGTCTGAGGGGACCATACAATTGGTCCCAGAAGCGCGAAAAATGGCAATAATTATTGCACGGCGCTGAAGAGGAACATGGGAAGGAGTGCCCATGGCAACTTGGTGCAGTGAGTGAATCTGCAGAGTAAGAGGAGGGCTGGTTCATCATATAGTCATTATCCTGCTGCTCGCAAAGCTGCATCGGGCTTCGCTGCCGCAGATCAATGCAAGATCTTGCTCATATGCTTTACCGAGTCTTGAAAATAACCCGCCCATGAGGACGTGCGTGTTGGAACAAGACCCCGGAACGGACACTACTGAAATGGACTTGTTGATACACTTTTCTGATTGTTTTTATTTGTTTTGACCACCCATGCAGGATTTATTGTATTTCTATCATGAGCAACGCGTAAGGCTCTCAATTGCGAACAGAGAGAATGGGCTCATCCATTTTTTTGTGTGAAAAAATTGCAGTAAAGTTTTACTGCAAATTTTGCAGTAAACAAAATTACCAAAAAACGTTGTTTTTTAAATAACGGACAACATCTATTTTCCTGCTAGAATGTCAAAAACTGGAACGGACAGTGGCATATATATATATATATAAATATATGCATATACGTATATATGTATATATAAATGAAAATTTCGTCAAGACATTTTCGGTAAGAAATCCCAATGTTTTTGTCGCGATCGGCCCATTCAAAATGATCGCAAATGAGAGCCAGACACATTGCTGATAATGAAAACAAAATAAATCCAACGCAGATGGTAATAACCACCGACATGAAAACCCTCAGGGGCGGGGTGTTTCGAGATTCGTGCCCTCGATGAGCTCATGTAACCAGTTTTGCTTGATTCTGCATCCTCATTGTGTGACTATACCTTTTCCTCCAACTTTTGCGTCGCCATGGTGGAACAGCTGTCTTCAAATCCATGCGGAACAGCTTTGTTGAAGGCAAAATTTGAGATCACCCCTCAAAACTAATCCAAAAATGAAGGCCATGCTCCGTCTTGCGGCTGTAGTCTCATCCTCGTGGTTGAACAGTCAGAACTCTTTTTCCCCTCACCTCAGCGGCTAAGTCACAAAGAGAAATTGTTGAACAATTTCTCTTTGTGACTCAGCCGCTGAGGTGAGGACCGTGAGGCCCACTGAAGGGTTAATAAGCTCAACATGCGATCCCTAACACACGAGGGCAGAGCGTATCAACGTATTGAGCAGGTGCCGAGCGTATCGTGTATCGCGTATTATCCTTACTACAGCGTCCGTCCATCAACTGATTTTGCTTCAGAAATGTCTGAAAAGAGACCCACAAATTGCTCGATCCCGACAAGCTAAGTGTGAATTTTTCTCGAGTTAATCCGCAAACTCAAAGCTCAAATTTACGATCTTGAGTTGTTTTGATACCAAACATGTGCCAGGGCATTGATTTCATTGGGACCGAGCCTTTTAAGGTGGGGTTGGGTATTTTTCATGTCTTGAAAAGGTTGTCCGCAAGGATCCGCAGGTTTAGCAAAAATTCGTAGGTCTGTTTTCACAACAAAAATCTTCAATGCCAAGTTGCTCCAATCGGTGTAGTAATAAACCTCTGGAATCTTTCATGATGACAACAATTATGCGACGTTTCAAAAAGAGTTCGATCGTGTCACGATTCTGTTTGCTCGATCAAGCTTATTCGTACTGTTGTAGAATCAACCGAATTTTTTTTCGTTTGTATCAAAGAATTGTCCCTCAAAGTCAAGAAAGGTCTGTTAGTTGGCCTACTGGAAAGTGTGCTCGCCTTGTTGAAGAGAGGTCGTAAGGTCGAGACCTGCCCCTGCACAAGTATACAAGACACGTGTATGAAAATGCACGCATACCTTCAACTGTTTGAAAACAATCATAATTCAAAAATGCAAGAAAAAAGATGTCAAAGGCACACACTTGTGTCATTGTCAACCGACAGTAGTTGAACCCAGGATTCTCCCATGACAAGTGCTCATCTGACTCCACTCTGCCAAGGGTGCAAAAAATTTACAACAAGTCATTGATAGACAATTTGTGGATTATTTGTACATTTCAGCCTGCTTAATTTTACTACAGTGGAAATGAATTATATGGAACAAACACGATCGAATCCGGCTGTGTTGCCCCAAAATTCGCCACGCGAAAATTGCTACGACTTTGTAGGAAAAACACCTCGTGATTTTGAATTGGAAGAGGGCATCGTCGTTTCGAGACCCCGACTTGCTTTTTTCGACACCTTAGACGAATCTTTTTACAGAACTTCGAGAGTCACTGCAGAGTCCGCAGGAGCGCTGCGCGACGGTGCGAACGTGATGCGCACCGCGACAGGATATTATTGTTGCGAGCGAATTTGCTATGAGTTCCAAATATCAGATTGTAGAGGAGACTGAGATCTAGGTCTGTGCACTTTTTGGGTACTTGCGAAAAGAGAACCGCTGAGCAAAAGCGACTTTCGGGAAAAATCGCGCTTCGCCCGCAGAAACAATCGAATTTGCCATCGCTCAGTGGTTCTGTAAACACAATTCTCCTCTACATTTTGATATTAGGAACCTATAGCAAATTCACGCGGAAAAATGATTTCCTAGCGCTCAGCGCTGGCTGTCCCAGCACCACAAAGCGCGTTCCGCAGATGCGCAACAGCAACTGAAATTGGGTGAGGAAATCAAATCCTTTGAGATTAGTAGACGACTAATCGCGCAAACAAAAATACCCAACTCCATCTTAATAAGTTAATAAGAGCCGTTCCCGATCCGGATTTCAAACATAAAACAGAAACAGAGCTCACTTTCTAGTATGTTTTGCCGGATTTCATTCATTCCGAACCATTTCCTCGAAAACAAAAACAGAAACAGGTTTGTACCAGTCATATTTCAATTTGTCACCATTTGTGACATTTGTGACCAAAATGTGAACAAATCTTTTTTGCTTCAAAAACTAAAATAAATCCACAGCGTGTGACCGAGGTGACAATTTTGAATTTGTGACATTTTGTGAACGTCCCAAATGTCACAAATATTCACGCATTGAATTTGACTGGTACAAACCCTGTTTCTGTTTTCTGTTTCGAATCTGAATCCGAACGGCGCGTTCTGAACCAGATTCCGAACAGAAAAAAGAAACAGAGCTTACTATCTGGTATATTTTGCTGGATTTTATTTATTCCGAACAATTTCCTAGAAAACAGAAGCACAAACAGGTTTGTACCAGTCATATTTGAATGTGTGACAACTTGTGACATTTGTGACCAAAATGTGACCAAATCTGTTTTGCTAAAGAAATTGAAAAAAATCCAGAAGAACAAACGAGGTCACAATTTCGAAATCGTGACATTTTGTTACCTTCACAAATATCACAAATGTTCACACATTGAGTGCGACTGGTACAAACTCTGTTTCTGTTTCTGTTTTGAATCCGGATCAGAACGACTTTCAAAGTCAGACATGCATCTTTGACAATTAATTCAAAGAATAGTACAAGTTTTACCTGGGTTAATTTGAATTTTTACTGCAAGTTACAGCCGATAGCAGATAGGGTGGCAAAAAATCTTGATATTATTTTGAAACTTTTCCAACGAACCAGAATTCTGCTCATGGAATTTACAATTATTACCAAGTAATAAAATGGTACAAATAATCAATCCGGGCGCTTCCAGGCTTCCCTATTACTGCACACCACCTGTGTGCGTTTCTGATGTAATTGGAGTGATAGCTGTGTGGCGGCATAACAAAAACAAAAACAAACAATCTCATGAGAATCCTGGTTTGCCTGGTACAAAATTGAAAGTTTGTACAAATGATCTCAAGATATTTTGCCATCCTATCTGCCATCGGCTGTACCAAAAGAGTTTTTCGATTTTGTCGATTTTGGTGTGTAGCATTTTCAGTCGAGCTCCATTGTCGATTTAGTCACGGTGTACTTTGTCAGTCTCAAAGTTGACCTTGATTACTACTCAAAATCAGAAACAAAAGAAGAAGAAGAAACCGTGACAGTGGAAACTATTGACCAAAAAATCGATTAAACCGGTGGAGCGATTTGCACGACAAAAACGACCAATTTTTTCGGTGTGACGTGATGATTTCGGTGATGATTTGGCGTTTTTTTCTTCAAAAAAGACAATGCAAAATTGGCGGGGAATTGTATCGGTACTACGTGGAAAGAAAGGAAAACGCACAACCAGGAGAAAAGTAATAAAAAGCAAAAAAAAAACGCCAACAAGCAGGAAAAACAAATTCTCCTCAACCCTACTTAAAGTACCCACAGGTTGCGCATTTGCTTCGAGCGAACAAGACTATCATGATGTTCCGGTGGGGGGAGGGGATTTGCACATTTGTTGTGTGCTACGGGGGGTGGCGTCAAATGTGCCGCAGGCAAGATTTTTTTTGACTTAACTCTGATGTTTAGTTTGTCCTCCTGATATAATACGTAATTCATTTTTCAGAAATTCACAAGTCAGATCTTAAACATGCAGCGTGCATGCACCATTGATCGTGTGCACGCGGGCGCGTGAGACAGAGACAGAGCAAGAGAGAAAGAGAGAAAGAGAGAGAAAGACACACACTGTGACACACACGCACACACATGCACACACATGCACACACCTGCCAACGCAAAGTGCTGTTCTGCTGCCAAAAGTGCTGCTGCTCGCACTTTTTTTTATTTTGAGAGTGCGCAATTTTTTTTAATTTGAGAGTGTTTATTAAAGATTAACCCCAGCAAGAGGAGCAAGAAACAATGAGATCGAAAATCACTGATTTTGCAGCTATCTAGCTCCCCAGATGCGTAGTGGGGGGGGGGGGCAGAAGTGGAGGGGGGTGTGCAATCATTTCAGTGCAGTTTGATGAAACAGTGGCGCCTTCGACGAGAGAGCTCGACACAACATCAGACGACCCAGAGTTCATGACTTGACAGACAGCAGCTGCACCTGCAGAACAACGCACGGTAGCCGCGCCAAAGATGACATCGACACAGTAGGCTACATTTTTACCGACTCGACCAACACCACAAGCGTCGAGACCGCCCGAAACACCTGTATCACAGCCAAGAATACTTACCAGTGATAGTGGGATTGATCCGCCCAAGAAAGGAGAAATTGCACTGTCGCCGAACACGCGTGTAGTTAAATGGGGCGCGCGGCAGCGAGGTGCAACGCGCCGAAGCAGCCGCGCGCCATCAGGGTAGGTCCACATGAGGGGAGGAAAAATTTGGGACCCCAATACCGGGGGTTTATCGAATTTTCCCCGTCATATTGGGGGTTTGTAGGGATAAACCACTGAAATGTCAAGGTAAAAAGAGATAAACCCCCGGAATCATGAAAAAAAACAGATAAACCCCCGGTATTTGGAACAAATTCTGGTAAACCCCCGGTGTCATGAAAAAAAACAGATAAACTCTCGGTACCAAAAAAAATTGCAATAAACCCTCGATAGCCAATATCATGTTTCACAAGAACAAAATGGGTTCAATAATAAGATCCAGTGGTACAAATTTTTCCTCACATATATATCTTAATTCACGGCTAGGCTTTAATGGACTCAAATGTTTGTACTCAGTAATATCAGTAATTAAAAAAAGACTACCAAGCAATCCGGGCGTGCGGCGAGCGGAGGGGGATTTTGTCTCAAAACACCTTGTTTTTCAGGAAATTCGGGTTTAGCCTGTGTACTGAACACAGATAAAAAGGAAGAGAAAAGGCATGTCCGCATGAACCCTGGCTGACTGCGAGTGGCGCGCGGCGGCTCCAGGTCTGAAGACGCTTGCCGCGCGCCCAAAAGTAGGCAATCACTCCGTTCGTGGACGGCCAGAGTGCGATTTCTGGCTTAATCGATGTTGTAAAATTAACTGTTCAGTTTATTCCAAATTCTGAAATTTACAAAGTCAGAAATTTTGAAATTTGCCAGGCTTCCAGAATTTTTTGGCGCGAACTCGTGATTTTTTGGAACATTAAGATCTCAATAACAAACAAACATGAAGCGACGCGTTTCGTAACGCCCGAAGCCCGACGGCAACGCCCGAAGTCCGAGCAACCCTAAATTGCTGGGGGAACTCGTAGAAAAGTGCTGTGCTCAGGGCGATGCCCTCTGCCAGCTCATGTCCGCATGGCGTGCGTGGGAGAGGAAAGCTGATCTACCGCACCCAGTTGAGCTGCAACTGAGGTTTTCTGGATGCAGCTGAGACGCTCAGCACAATCATGTGCTGCAGGTGTTGAGCGGCGTGACTCTGCCAGAGATGAGGTGAGGAGCGGTGTGCCCTCGCGTGTGGTTGTCTGAGAGAGTGCCTCCGCATGGACGGCCGTTGTGGACAACAAGGACATCAATGCACGTCGTTCTCTGCCTTGACGCCTGCTTCTGGACCAGCTGCAATACAATCTGAGCTTTGAAGTTCCTCATTGAGAGGAACTTTGTTTGTTGTGCGGAACTTCGTGAAGGACTTGTTTCGTCACTTTTAGTAGAATCCCCCGACCGAATCGAACGTCACTCCCACAATTGACATATGGAACCAATCATGTTCGTGGGTATCGTGGTATGTGCGTATAATTGACATGCACTCGGTTTTAAAATGTTATTTTTAAGATCTTTCGTCACGAAAGGGCTACTGCGTGACCATTTCATGAAGGAGCGAGTCAAAATTACTGCGTGACCATTTCACGTATGAGCGGAGATAGACTATGTACTAAGAATATAAACCGGTTTCGCCAGAGACTCAGGCTACGAAGAGACATTTCAAAACTACCAAAAGTGATCCACGTTCAATGGAAATTACCAAAACAGAAGGACTTCTATATTTTGATTAATTGTTCTTTCAACCAAAATAGACGCAGCTTGCGTCCAAATGTTTCGGGCGGTTTTGGACGGCATTTGATGACACGATGGAGATGGCGACGTAAGTAATAACGAGTAATCTTGGTCACGGTATCAGGAATCTTTCTGCTACTTTTTTTTACGATCCGATCACATCTTGACCACGCAAACAACTAAAAACCAAAATATGGCCGGTACAAAGGTTCAAACCTCGAAGGTTTGAAAATGTCTGATTTTTCCTGAGCGGCGAAACCGGTTATAAGTGTCTAGTTTGAAAAGCAAACCTTACATGGGGTCCCTGTTGGAGTCACTTGCCGGACGAAATTTCGCCCATCCGGCTAGCGATATGAACCACTTTTTAATCCAAAGTGACACCCGCGTTTTCGGCGAGTCACTTTTCGCCAGCACAGCGCTATACCACAGCCTGTCCCAGTGGAACGACAGTGGAACAGGTACATGCAGAGCGCCTGTGCCATGCCGCACGAAAAGCTGCTTGGAATCCAGTGGGTGTCCAACCCGTCCACTGAAAACCAGCGGATATAAAACCCCGGCTCACTCAAATAGATACAGATAAGAAATGCACTTTAGTTCGGAGCTGCTGGTACCAATCAAACAAGAGGGTGTAAACGGGATCTAAAACTGCTCCCATGAAGCTTTTTGGGCTGTACAGGCACAGATTAACGGTTGTGGAACCGTCACATTCTTTTTTAGCCGGCGTACATACGCATATTTGGGCTGACTACGATCAAAGTAAAGCGAATGCCCCCAAATGGCCTTTTTCCCGCCGTGTGCAGCATGTAAATTTGCAATCGCAACTCGTGGCTGAGACACACGTGACACTGCAGGGAGCTTCATTAAGCCGACATAGATTTTTTTATTGAAAACATAGCGCCTCTTTCTTGTTCTCTATCTTTTCCTCCCGCCCTCCTTCTCCTTCCACTCTCTTCTTTCTTTCCTTCTTTCTTTCCCTTTCTTTTTTTCTCTTTCCCTCTCTTTCTTTCTTTCTTGGGTTTCGCAGACCCAACCTAATCACTAGACTAAGCGGATGGCGAGCACCCTATTAACCGCTGAAGGTCCAAGAACCTGTCCCGGACCGGAGGACCAGAGCATTACTTCGTTTACGGAGATCATCCTTGATCTTCCTTTTGGTTTTCCAATAAACAACATTATCTCTCTCTTCGTATACGGTAGACCCAATCAGATTCCCTACCAGTGGGTAAACAGATCACAATGTTGGTGGGCTGGCATGTATCCTCGGGCTAACCAATTCCGACAATCAAATTCTTTAACTACCAAGACATCAGTGAACCCGTGGTGCCCCCCCACTCGGGTGACAAGCCGATGAACAAGGTACGGGAAGCCAGGAAGATAATTAAAAAAGGGTACCCAACCCAATGGAGATTAACTTTTAGTGTCACGCATGACTGACTTATCTTTCACCGATGTTTCCCTGCGGAACTCTCTGGGGCCGAACTGAGGATATCGCAGTTATACGTGAGAAAACACACGGTGCGTTGTTCGCTTCAAAAGAGTATTTCAAATCTTCAAACGAGTCCTTCAAACCACTTTCTCTTTCTTTTCTTTCTTTCTTCTCTTTCTTCCCCCTCACCCGTCGGGTCACGATTGAGAGTCGCCCAGCTGCCCCTTTTTTTCCAAGCGTACGTACGTGTGCAGCCTAAATGTTTGCTTTGCAACTCGTGGCTGAGACACACGTGACACTGCAAATATTGGCCTTTCGGGGTTATTCCATTATCAACGTACTGGTCTCGTCCACATCCTGATGTTTACGATGGAAATTGAGATACCTTAACCGTACATGCAGTGCAAAACAAACATTGGAAACATGAATGTTCGCTACAGCCCGTTCCGTGGAGGATGAGGCACTAACAGGAATCAGGAAACTACCATTTTAGATCTCTTTTCAAAGTTTCAAATGAAAAGAGACCTAGAAAAATAGTTTCATCATTCCGATTAGGATTTCGTTTTGCATTCCTACGACCATTTCGAGTCTTATCTTCCACGGAACGGGCCAAATGGTAGTACCACCAGCCCGTTCCCGAGAAGACAAGACTTGAAATGTTCATCGGAATGCAAAACGGAATCCTCGATGGTCATCACAGGATTCTATTCAAATGGCTCATTTGAAAAGAGACCTGAACTTTGACCATCGAGGATTTCGTTTTGCTTTGAAATTTAATCAGATTCTCCCATCGCAATACGAAGTCGAAACCAAATTACATCAGTGGATACCGGTCTGACGGTTATGATGTTCGAACGTCATCATTTTTCCGCAGGCGAACGTACGTGGACCGTACGTGTTGCGACAAAAGCGTGACAACTAAGAAGTGAGAAATCCACTCCAAACGCCACAACTGAGTTTTTGCTGATTGGTTAGTATTATTATAGTACTAATAATAATGCCTTGTATGTCTGTAAGATAAGTTATCTATTATGTATTATTGAATTTAAATATAAAAGTGACTAAAATATTGACAGTTGTGTTTTTTGCTCGACGTACGTGTTGCTGACGAAAGCGTGAGTATCAGAATGGACACAAATCAAGTGGCCTTTTTCCAAGCATACTGTAAGTCTTACAATTATTGGCGAAATGGAAATGTGGCGGTGCCCGGACTATTTATTTACAGTGGCGGAAAGCGGGGGGGGAATTATTTAGAGTGACGGTCACGGCAAAAAATCAAGCACTCCTTCTTTTTTTTTTCCCCAACTTTTTTTTGCAAACGCGAGAGGCGATCCACGGGCAACAAAGCATCAAAC
>Ga0105055_10010259_pt1 | contig 11758 bp, 6 predicted proteins | sample BON03_FD_78090 | JGI IMG/M metagenome (GOLD analysis project Ga0105055, IMG submission 78090) | Freshwater microbial communities from Lake Bonney liftoff mats and glacier meltwater in Antarctica - BON-03 | ecosystem: Environmental > Aquatic > Freshwater > Ice > Glacier meltwater | place: Lake...
TACTTTCACGAATGGCAGGCGAACCTGTTACACCGAAGGGGACATTAGTGTCGCAGGAAGAAGAACAGAAATCTGGTCTACATATTCTCGCACTCCGTTGTATTGGTTCCATATTGTCTGCTATGGTAGCGCAGATAGAGACCCCCAACAGCCATAGTATCGTAGGATCACCTATTACGGCTGATGTTGACGATATGCCCGAAGGACGTTCCAGAGGTACGAGTGAAAGTGGTGGAGTTCCGTTATCTAGGAAGCAGCAAGCTATTGAATCTTACCAACAAAAACAGAAACAGAAGAGAGATCTTGAAACAGCGGCTGCGAAATTCGCTACCAAACCTAGACGCGGTTTAGAGTTTTTAGTTGAACATGGGTATATTGGGAATACACCGGAGGAATTTGCGGATGCGTTATTACAATTCAAGGATACTTTTGACAAAACTCAAATCGGAGAATTCCTTGGAGAGGACAAGGAATTCAACATCGAAACCCTTTACAAGTATGTGGACAAGTTCCAATTTATGGGCACATCAATTGATTTAGCCTTGCGCGAGTTCTTGGCTGGGTTTAGATTGCCTGGAGAAGCACAGAAAATAGACAGGATGATGGAGAAATTCGCTGCTAGGTATTACGAAGACAACACCGCCCTATTCCCCAGTGCCGACACTCCTTATGTTTTAGCATTTGCTATTATCATGCTGAACACAGACCTCCATAATCCCAATATTCCTGCCGATAGGAAGATGACCAAGGATGGATTCATTAGGCAAAATCGAGGCATAGCAGGAGGACGTGATTTGGATCCAGAGTATCTGTACCTGATCTTCGATCGTATCAAGGAAACACCTATATCGTTGAAGGAAGATGATGGGGAACGAGCAAAGTTGAAGACCAATAACAACCGTGGCATGGGTTTGTTTAGTAATGCCAAAGAGGCAACCACACGAAGAAAACGCGTGGCTTTTTCACAAGAGCGGCATCATATGGTTACTTCAGTGACGTCCATTCTCAGTAACAAAGCGAAATCGAAACCAACTTCGCTTAGTTTGATTTCAAATCGAACCACAGAGAATGTGGATCCATCCAATATGCAAATTGAAACGGAGTTGGATTATGATGAGCTGCAATCAATAGACCACGTGGAGCCCATGTTCGCCGTAACCTGGGCTCCCTTTCTCGCTGTATTTTCGAGAAATATGCAAATCTCCAATGACTTTTCGGTCGTGAACACAGCAATTTCGTCTATGAAATGCGCGATAAAACTCGCGGGTTTGTTTCACATGCAAGACCAGCAGCTGACTTTACTTAGTGGTCTCATTCAATTCACCTTACTCAACTCTAACCAAGAGATGAAGGCGAAGAACATCGCATGTGTTCAAGCTTTGGTGGAAGTTGTTCAAACGGAAGCTGATTTTCTTGCGGAGTCTTCTTGGCAACAGGCGTTGATGTGTTTTTCGCAGTTAGGTAGATTGCAATCTCAGAGCAGCACAGTCTCAACTGCGAAACGCAACATCCAATCGGAAAATCTGTTTTCGTATTTTCAAAATTCAAAAAGTCCGGAACAACAAGCCAGAGCCACTGACGAGGAAAATGCAGTTCGTATTGTTAAAACCTTTGATATGGTGCAAGTGGACCGAATATTTATGGACAGCGTGAATTTGAATTCAACAGCAATCGTCAATCTAGTGTCTGCGTTATGTGCCGTGTCGAGGGCGGAGCTTCACAAGCCTAAACCCGGCGAAGCAGTATTTAGCGCGTATTCCGGTTTAAATACTGGTCCACGAATTTTTTCCTTGCAGAAGATAGTCGAAGTGTCTGATTTCAACATGAATGTACGTCCAAGGTTCATATGGAGTCAAGTTTGGAGCATCTTGTCTTCACATTTTACTCTAGCTGGTTGCCATGAGAATGACACTATCTCCATGTATGCGGTTGATTCACTGCGACAATTGTCAGTGAAGTTCTTGAAGAAGGAAGAGTTGGCAGGGTTTAGCTTTCAAAGTCAATTCATGCAACCGTTTGGAAACATGATGGCGGGAGCCCATACGAATGTTCTCCGTGATTTGGTTCTTCGATGCTTGCAGAATATTGTTCTTTCCAGGGGAATGAGCCTCAAGTCAGGATGGAAGGTGGTCTTGCAAGCCGTTACTCAAGCAGCAGGGGAGGCGAAGAACCTTGAACTTAATTTCTTGGCGCTGGAGATTTTGAATTATATATTGAAAGAACATTTTGTTAGTGCCAAGGAAGGGTATTTCAATGATGTGGTGGAGTGTGTGGTGGGATTCCTCTGCAATAGTTCTATACCTGCTACCAAGGCTGTTGGCTCGGTTAAGCTTTTGCACAATTTGTTTTCAGACGTTTTGGCCAACGACTCCTCTGATCAAATAGTGATGCATCTTTGGCCTATACTCACCGGGTTTTCGACATTAATAGCTGATCCTAGACATGAAATTAGACACGAAGCTACCAACTCCCTATTCGACACAGTAGAAAATTATGCATGTAGATTTTCAGGGTCCATGTGGAAGCATCTGTTTTTCGGAATCCTGTTGCCACTGTTTGAAAAAGTTACCCAGAAACTGCAACCGTGTTCGTTGGATATTTATAAGCGATTGAGAGAGAAACGCGATGTTTTGGAAAGCATGAAGGCTGAAATGGGTATTGAACCTTGTGGTGTGTCTATACCTCTACAAGTCATTTTGGATCAGTCGAGTGTTCGCGAGATTATTTTCAAATTTATTGATTTGCTTATTGGTTTCTACAACGACGACTACATAGGCAACAATGTAGTTGAAGATAACTGGGACTCATCACAGTGGAAATCCGATATTCAGGCGAATCTCCTTGTACCGGTAGCACCTCATGTGTTTATGCTCCTTGAATGGTTTTCTTTGAGTGAGATGGACTTTGCAGCTAAAGTGGGCGTTGCCTCGTTGAGTCGCTTTGTTATCGGAGCCGGAGAATACTTCGATACCCAAATGTGGTCACTTTACTGTGGGACCATCAATTCTATTCTGATGGATGCCACTCCAAGAGCCCTATGCGAGGATGTTACAAGGGACTGGATGGACGCTACTCAAGAGTATGATAATGCACTTCCAAACGAAGATGGCTTGGAGTTTGTTTTCTATCATCCGAAACCCACATCATCTCTTCCATTTCAAGTCACTTCCGTGCATAATTTATGCAGTATTCAAACACAAGTATTGCAATTAATGGGAAATTCGTATCCGAAAAACCTAAAATTGATAGATCAAACCGATATCCTCAGTTCATTAGAGGCAATTTACAACACTGTGAAGTTTTCTAGACAATTCAATGACGATCTTGGCTTGAGAATTGAACTTTTCAAGCGTGGGTATTCGCATGGTCATTCGAAGGCTGGTTACCCTACCCTTTTATCTCAAGAGACATTGGCACTGACAAGGTATATCAATTTGTTGTTTAGACTCTACGCCGAGTTTGAAGTGGGGCTATTGGATCTAACTTCGGAAACCACCACAGAAATGGAACGGATGTTAGAAGAAGTCATGCATACTGTGTTGATGCATTATCTGTTCCAGGATAGAATGATCTCGGCAGGCACAGACGATGGAGATATCATGGAAAAAGAAGACCTAGAATATGATTTCGCTTCCTACACCCCTGTTGTCCTGTTGTCATTGCGACAAGTTCTAGATTGGGATGTTAACAATATCAAACGACATTTACAATGGCTATACCCACTTCTAACCGCTCTTTTAGACTGCGGGAATAGAGAGGTGCACACCTTGCTCAGGCAAATCTTCGACCAGCAAATTTCGAAATTACTCGGACTAGATTTGAAAAAGTGAATTATACCTCTAGTGTATCTTGTTTTTTTCTAATTTCAATTCAGTGAGAACCGCATTATTATTTGATTTGTCTATATAGCCTGTATTGTCAAGGTTCTGGATGATATCCAAAAGATGGACGAATTAAACAACAATGATTTTATGCGGAAACAGTCTGCAATTTGCTCAAGAATCATAGCTACAGCAGTTGTCTCCTCAGATCAGCCATTTCGAAGCGTCTCTAGTGACTTCGATTTTTCTCAAGTCTACATCAGCCTTTATTCATGCGCTGGTCGGTTTTGGGATACATTCAAAATTCCACTGAGGATGAATAAGAGCCCCCCACTTTATGCGGATATCCGATTTTGATCAAAGATGGAACTCCCTTCATGGATCGAATCACTTGCTGAGAGTTTGGGTTTGTATTTCGTTCTGTTCCTACTTGGATATGTTTTAGTAGCAATGGTGAAGAAGAATCCTTCATTAGCACATGATCACGGATGGCTAGGTTCTCTGGCTAGGTTCTTCGTGTTTGGCAATGAAGAATACACTGAAGTTTCAAACGACGAGGAAAATGTTGCTGTTGTAAAACCTGATGTTCTGCCGTTGGAACTTTCTCTTGGAATGAAGGCGTTGCTTCTTTCATTCTGTGTATCGGGTCTATTGGGATCGTATTTACTATGGGGAGTGTTACAAGAACGAATCATGACCACCACGTACGAAAGCGGTCGATTTGGAAGCTCTACTTTTCTCGTTTTCTGTAATCGTATATTGGCACTCGCTGTAGCTTGTTGCGTGGTCCAATTCACAAATCAACCGTTCTTTCGACCTCCATTCTATATGTTTTCATTCACGTCGCTATCCAATGTCCTCTCATCGTTCTGCCAATTAGAGGCTCTTAAATTTGTTTCGTTCCCTACACAAGTCCTTTTCAAGAGCAGCAAGATGATACCTGTGATGTTAATGGGGAAGGCAATATCTCTACTCGGCGGCGGAAAAACAAAGTCGTATCCATGGTATGACTACGGGGTAGCTGTGGCAATGGCTCTTGGAATATCAGTATTTGTTTTAAATCAAGACGGTAAAGATGCAACAGATACTTCCACAAGTTTATCCGGAATTGTTTTGATTATAGGATATTTGGTCTTTGATTCGTTCACCTCTCAATGGCAAGGACATTTATTTTCCACTTACAAGTTAAGTAGTTACCAAATGATGCTAGGTGTTAATGCGTTCAGTGCATTCTTCACATTGGCGTCGCTTTTGGCAAGCGGTGAACTTTGGAGTTCTATCGATTTCCTTCTCGGTGATTCCAAATTTTTAATGGACGTTCTCGTTTTTAGTATTTCAGGAGCTTTAGGTCAGTCGTTCATCTTTTTTACCATCTCCCGATTCGGCGCAGTGACTTTCACTCTTATTATGGCTTGCAGACAGTTGGTATCAGTAATCTTGTCAGTCATCATTTTTGGACACTCCATTTCGGAAGGGTCAGTCGGTGGAGCTTTTGTAGTGTTTGCCGCCGTGGGATATCGCATATATCGCCAACAAACAGACAAGAAGAAGAATAAAACTTCAGTCAGTATCCCAATCGAAACGGAAATGGTCAAAACATAATTTCCTATAGTATCTCTTTGAGATTTCCTTCTACCAACATACCAGTAATTAATTAATAGCTTAATTAAAATGGAACTTCATCCCATTTGTAATAATATGTCTAATTTCCCTATATAAAGAAGAACAACTTGTATCGTGTGAACTAGTTATGATTTTGGTTTGTGAAAAAAAAATTGAACTTCTTATTAGGATGTGGACGACTTTGATGCCCGAATGGGTTCGTCATTTGGTGCAACATTTTGGAGTGTATTTGATTACATTTGCCATTGGATATGTTTTAATATCAAAGATCAGATCTCTCCCTCACTTAGCTGAAGCACCAGGTTTCTTGGGCGGGTTTTCTCGGTTCTTGGTATTCGGTTCCCGTCCATCACAGTACACATCTGTGTCTAAAGATGTGGAGCATCCGCCTGCTTTGAATTCTGAATCTATTGTAGTTCGTGCACTGAAACTTTCATTCTGTACTTTCGGTTTACTGTTTTCTTATCTCTTATGGGGCGTGTTGCAAGAAAGGATAATGACAACTACTTATGCAGACGGGCGTTTTGAAAGCTCCACATTTCTTGTTTTTGGGAATCGCTTTTTAGCGTTTATAGTGGCTTCAATTGCCCTTCAATTCACCCCTCAGCCACCTTTTACTCCCCCGTTCTATATGTTTTCCTTCACTTCCATATCCAATGTTGTAAGCAGTTTCTGCCAATTGGAATCCCTCAAGTACATATCGTTCCCTGTTCAGGTTCTCAGTAAAAGTTCTAAAATGTGCTTTGTTCTTATTAGTGGGACCATTATTTCTGGCAAAAAATACCCTCTCTACGATTATCTAGTTGCACTGGTGATGGCCTTAGGAATATGTCTTTTTGTTTTTGGCAAAAGTTCCTCGAAAACTGAATCTGGTGTTACTACCATGTCAGGGGTTGTTTTGATTCTCGGGTATTTGATTTTTGATTCGTTCACATCGCAATGGCAAGGTCATTTGTTTTCCAAGTACAAATTGAGTTCATATCAAATGATGTTTGGAGTTAACGCTTTCAGTTTATTCTTCACTTCTGTTTCTCTTCTGCTGGGAGGAGAAATGTTCGAAAGCTTGAGTCGCGTGCTTGGTGATCCGATTTTGTTCAAAGATATCATTTCGTTTTCTTTTTGTGGCGCAATGGGTCAAATGTTTATATTCTACACAATTAAGACATTTGACGCCATCGTGTTTACCATGATAATGACGAGCAAGCAACTCTTTGCCGTTATTTTGTCAATAGTTCTTTATGGACATTTTACAAGTTCAGCATCAGCTTTCGGAATCATGACAGTATTTTCCGGCGTGCTGTATCGAATCTATCGCCAACATGGTGAAAAAAGTCGACGTCCAACTTCCAAATAATTGAATTTTTTTATTGAATTCCTGTTTCAGATTCCGAGGAAGAATCCTCGCTTTCAACATGATTGATTTTCTTGGATAACTTTGAATCTTCATCACCGGAGGACATTTGAAACCCGTCGTCCGAGTCGGCATTATCGTTTTCTGTGACTTCAATGGATTTTTTCCTCTTGACACTCGCAAATTCCACAGGAGCCAGTCTCTTAGCAGCTTTCTTTTTCTTCCCTTTTGGATTGGTTTCTTCAAAATGGGCTAATTCAGTTGAGAGCGCTTCACTCCTTCTTGCGCAAAGTTTTACATCGTCGCTAGTAATAGTTTGACGTTTCGCATGCTTGGCGAATAGTTCAAGATCTCTTCCCATAAACCCTACGTGCAGACCCCTCAGATATGTTCAGAATACAGCATTCTCCAACTTACCCGCGAATTTTATCAAGAAACTGCTTAATGTTTGTACACTGGAGGTAGGAAAGCGCACGTTACTGCTCGTTTCCACCTGTTTGCAGTAAGCGTCAATCTGCAACAATACCTTGACCTACAATTATAATTAGACATTTGAAAATATTTAATTAGATATCATTAAGTACCTCCAGAAGAGTAGTTTCATCACGAAGTACCCGGTCCATGTGCCAAATAATTCTTTTAAAAATATGCGGCTGGCCCCCCGGTAGCCAGGCTTCTGAACTTTTAAAATTAAATTTACCCTGGGTGCACATTTAATAATATCATCGCTTTATTATTCTTTTCGTATAATTTCAAAATTCCTAAAGTTGTTATTAATGAAATACATTGTCCATAAGTATTAATATGCATAGCAGCAGTAGCAGTAGATGGAATGGAGAAATGGACTTTCTTCTTTCTTTCTATTCTTGTTAAATAAAATAGATTACAAGGGTTGCGCATTAACTCGGATATCGAAGGAGTTAACTGAAACATGCATCACCAAATAATTTTGAATGATCTGTTTGAATGATCTATTTGAAATTAATGTTTTTGTGGCCACGTGCTTTTTTTTTGAAATCGTATTTCATTTTACCTCGTGTATAATTTAAGCTAGTGTTGTTGTTGTTGCTCGCATATAGAGACTTGCACCTAGTTTCAACATCCACTCGATCCTATAGAACATCGATGCACGTCAGAGGCGCTCTCGCGGATAAGGTTGATGAGGGCAAGTCGAAAGTTCTGGAATTCGGGGTATATATTATGGAGGCTTTGGGCTCCGTGGGTCTACCGGCAGAACAAGTAGCCGCTGCTATCTTGGCATTGAGACCAGCTCCTTCTTCGGCGGCAATCGCAGACAAGAAACCCAAAAGCAAGAGGAAACGACGCAAGAACAAAAAAGAGGATAAAACTACTGAAACGGAAATTAGGAACTTTGAAAGTGAAGCTTATGTAGATAATAGTGGGTCTGGTGATCTTTTCCAGCGAGTGATGCGTTTTGTGATTGAAGCCAAGAGTAGTAGTCCTCAACAAGTGATTAGTCGTATATTATTCTATTTGGCAGATGCGTTAGGAGATTCACTCGACAAACCTAGCAAGAGGAATCTAGAGCGTGCGGTGGGTGATTTTGTAAACGAAGCTCATGTTCAACGTGGGGGTCGAATGCGATTCCGCCAACCACTATGCAACTCGGTGACGGGAGTGGTTCTCTCCTACCAAGAACGCGATGATGTCTATTTACCAAACGCTGCTATGTCCCGAATTCGATCTGGTATGCATGTACACATTCCTCTGAGACCTTTTGATGCCACCGTACAACTCCTGCCACCACCTGCTAAGAACACATCCCTCGCTCTTTGCGATTATGCTCCACACAACGAGAACGACGATGATTCGTTGATACTGAATGATGCTGATATCCTTGAGTTGAGACACGAAATTGATGAACAGGACATGATGGGTAGAATGATGGCGTCTCAGCGTTCTGGTGAATATTGTATTCCGTGCACACCTCAATCTTTTCCTCCTACTCCAAATTCACGCAGCGCTCTTTTAGGTAACTATTCTGAGTTCACTGAGAATGTATTGTGGCGAGCTCGAGATGAGCTGCGAGGAGAGCAAGAAGAAAATGAAAGAATTCGAATGGCTATATTCAACCCCAAGGATTGCCATCGGAAAGTTCTATTGAGTTGCGGGGGTCATTGTGCCACTGTGGAAAACAAGGCCAACGCACCGACTCAAACAATATACCGATCCGTTCGAGCTGCTCTTTCATTTCAAGTAGGAAGATTTACATATTTTGAAATTGTTGCTGAATGGACTGGTGATCCCGGTAGTATTTATGGTCCTGACTTGCTGAATTTGTGCATCGGTGTATCTACTTCTGAAATGCCACTGAGAAATACTGTATCCGGTTGTTCCCCTAAAACATGCGGTTTAGACTCTTCCGGTATTTTGCTTTGTTCTGGACGAAGAACTCAGACGACAGGGTTTTCGTATGGAGATGTTCTGGGTGTTTGCGTTCGCACGTTGCTGAACACGATGGAGATTGGGTTTTTCATTAATGGGAAAAGTGTATCTTATCGCCCTTGTCAATTAGGCATGAGCGAGGATGAAAATGCATTTCTTAATTCTATGGTTATCAAAAGTGAGTTCCCCATTGGCTCCTATTACCCTACGGTTTCCATTAAGAGCAATCATGTAAAAGCATTTGCTCACTACTCTGCTGCCGATATGCATGAGACGAATCCTGAATCTCCGTTTTGGAACGATATTGCCTCATATGTTGACGACCATCACGCATTCGCGTTAGATGGAACACGGCTGTTTTAATTAGTTACTTTGAAAAAAATGTATTGAAGCCTGACTCAGTTAGTTTTACAGGTTTACTGCCTTGTATTTCGCATTACTGATGGAAAGTTTCATGCCGAGCTTGAATCCTTGTTGTAAATACAAACCCTTATCGCTTGCTTCTTTTGCATTTCTCATTTCTCTTAATATATCACTTTGTTTGAACCCGTAATGGGTTACATTTTCCACCTGATCAGCTGCAAACTCCCCCTTTGTACTAGCAAGGTGTTTAAGATATGCTACAGAAATAGCTTCCATTGAAACGCTCTTGAGAGGCCGGCTAATGGCAATATCACAAATACCTGAATCAATGAGCTGCTCGTTCGTTGGATTTTTCACTACACCCGCGTGCATACGTTCCCCCATACGCAGCAATGAGACCACTAGTACAGCTCCATTAAGAGCACTAGTAGCGTTCTTTCTGGCAAGAGTGGCAATGGATCGCGCCTGGTGGACATCCATGGATGAATCGATGAAGATGATGCCGTAGTAGGTGGTCGCATTTGCAGCATCAATTCCATTGCGGAACTGCATACATGAAAGAGCATCTTTAGTGGAAATAGCAAGGTCATATTTGAAATAAAGCTTCTTCAATTGTCTCTCGATTTGAATCTGAGATTTGAAATTCGTTGGTTCTACGATCAGCACTCGAGTGTCGAGTTTCTCTCGTACCAAGTTGCATGGCCGTGCACCCATGACGTGAGCCGCCACTAGCCGTTGGCGTTTAAACACAAGAAATGCCGGCAGGGTGTGAACTCCAAATTTTTCAGTCAAGTAACGTGAGTGTGACATTTCAAACTGATACACTTTTGATTCGGGGTTGTTATTCGACGATACCTTGGCATTTACCCTCTCAAATAATTGCCGGGCATACACACACTGTGGATCGTCTTCTCTTAGACAAACCACAGCCACGAGGCACGTGTCGTTAATAGCTGATTCAAATCCGGAAGGATCCAATGAAGGTAGTTTCTTGCAATCGGGAATATGTGATGTATCACAGGGGAGACTGGTAGAGTATCGCCCACTTGCTGATCGGATCATTTTCGATCTTGGCAACAACGGATGTTCTTTCTTCAGTTGTTCTCGAACTTCAAACTCAGAAGGCCATTTATCCGGAGCTGAAGATTGATGACGTTCAAGAGAGTCCACTGTGCATCCAAGGTCACTATCTTCAGGCAAAGCTCCAGTTTCTTGCCCAGTAGCCAAAATTCTAGGCACTTGACTGTGAGTAAAACTTCGAGCTTCTCCTTTCCAATCACCGTGAATGAATGTCGATCCAAAATCGTTGTTTCTTATTTTTCCGTGGTACGTTTCGAAATGGTCTTCGAGGCCCTCAAGTATTGTTTTAACTTGATCACTGTGTTTGATATTGCTACTGTGAGAGCGATTGAGATTACGGAGATATCCAATTTCATCTTTAGATTCGTTTTGTGTGTCCTGTAAGGATTTGAATTTGGCGTTCGGCACTAGTTTACCATTTCCTGATCGTATCGCACCAGTAAGATACGAATCAGGGCGTCTTAATTGCTGCCCACAATTAAATTCTTTAGAGATACCTTCACATTTAAATTGGGTAGAAATGGTGCTTCTATCAGCAAATATCACGGTAATATTATCATTCACCCTCAGCTTGACAGGTTGTGCGGGGAGAATCCCGGCACCTTGGGCTCTGCGATTCCATTTCCAATTGGCACATATTTTACCGTCGGAATCAGACATAATGCCACCAGTCTTAGTCAAAACTAATTTTTCTCCGCTTTCAGATTCAACACAACCTACTGCATGCTCATCAAGGGACGCAACCAGGGTTGAGTTATTGTTGTCTTGATAAAAGTAAAACTGAAACTTGATCCCATTTTCTGCTCGAGAAGACGCTACCACTGCTGCTACTCTTCCACTTGGATAATACGTCTGACCAGAACCGTTCTCGTTGAACAGCAACGCTTTCTGCCCATTCGAGTAACAATTCATGATATGTTCTAACGGATCTTTTGAAAAATATACTCATAATAAATCAATATAACGATTTTTTTTATTTTTTTTTTTTATTACAAACAGAAGATAATTAAAATTTAACCCCCCCCAAATGGATCAACCTACAACAACTATTAAACTTTTGAAATTCGAAATATGGCGACATAATATCTCTGAAATAATCTTCGAACATTGAAGA
>Ga0105055_10010262_pt1 | contig 11756 bp, 7 predicted proteins | sample BON03_FD_78090 | JGI IMG/M metagenome (GOLD analysis project Ga0105055, IMG submission 78090) | Freshwater microbial communities from Lake Bonney liftoff mats and glacier meltwater in Antarctica - BON-03 | ecosystem: Environmental > Aquatic > Freshwater > Ice > Glacier meltwater | place: Lake...
ATCTTTTTTAGTTTAAAATGAGCTTTCGTATACGTAAAAAATGTAATTTTAGGTTATTAAAACACAATGCAGGCTAGCGAAGCTTTTGTTCAACAGCACCTACAAAAAATTGGCGGTTCAGTGCTTCGTATCAACATTTGTGGTTGAACAAACATTAGTGCTTCGTATGAATATTTGTGGTAAAAATCGCCAACTTCTTGTAGCTGCAAACCGTTGTGCTTCATGCAAGAAAAAATCGAGAATTAACCAAAAGCATTGAATGGAAAAAGAAGATATATATATAAACAATTACAAGGTTGGACAAATAATATTCCGCTTATAATTCTTGGAAGTGGTGCTTCTGTCCCTTTTAGGCTTCCTTCAATGTGGGCATTAGGAGAACACATAAAAACAACGATTAAGTTTGTTGATTCTGATGACCAGATACAATTCGAAGAATTTATAGCAGCATTTTCCTTTATGACTTCCGTTGCAATCATTGCCGAAAAAGCAGGCCATCACCCAAATTGGAAAAATGTATATAACAAAGTTAATATTGTACTTAACACGCATGATGCGGGCGGACTTACAAACAAGGATTTCCAATTGGCAAAAGCAATTGACCAACTATTAAAAAAAGATATGCCACAATAAAATAAGACTTGACAATGTTGCGCTTTGTGTTGAACTGTTTCTTTGGTTAACGGTTCACTGCTACTTTGACCCGTTGGTGCATTTTTAGCAATCTTTTACATAAATCCGCAATTTCTGAGTGATGCCTCATTTCTGTTTTCTTAATCTTCCCAATTTGTAAAGCTGCCAAATATGTAGGAATAGAACTTAATGGGTCTGTTTTCTTCTCTTACATAACATTGTCGTTTTTCTGGTTATCAATGATGCATAAATGGTAAATCTTTACTTGGGCCAATACAGGTTGGGTTCAGTAATATAGCCCTACACATGGCGGGCGATCTTCATGATGATATTTGTAAAAAAGACTTCATTTTGTAAAAAAACAATTCCTCCACTAGTCGATTTATCAAAGAAAGTAATTACACAAACTTCTCCTTTACAAAAATAATTTCAGGAGTTAGAAACAGAAATTGATTCAGTGCAAAGGATTTAATACGGAAATTTAACACTTATACGCCAATAATTGTCTACCTTATGAGCCTAAAAACTAGCACTATGAAAAAATTTATTATCCCACTAAGCCTATTTTTTTGCTCCTCAATATTAATCCATGCTCAAGTTTGCACTGGAACTGCCACTATTGGAAGTTCGTCAAATATGTACAGCATAGGTTTGGGAGAAAGCAACACCATTGCTGCAAACAATGATTTAAATACCGTTATTTTCGTTCACAGAAATAATGCAGGATTATTTGGTGGGCATTCGGGGCAATTACGGTATGACATTTCCACTGACAATGGCGCCAATTGGACGTCAAATTTGGGTGTTTTAAACCCCGCTTCTGTAAACGGAACAAATGCAGCCAGATATCCGAACATTGCAATTTATAATCCAACGGGAAATACGATTCCAAATAATGCTTATTTATCTTATTTGGCGCCAACAGTTGCTTCTACGTGGTCGTCGATTGTAACGGGCGTCTGCAAGCTGGACGGAACGGGGACTACTGAAAACTATAATCAGGCGGCAATTACGCAAACATTAATTCCGCGCTCCATGTGCAAAGGTGTACCGGGAACATATTGGGCGATAGATTTGGTGAACAACGGTGCAACGAATTTAGGATATCGAATACTAAAAGGTATCTGGAACAACAGCACAAATGATATTATTTGGTCACAAAACACACTTTTAAATCCACCGTTTAATACTGCTTTTGACGGAACAAATCACGTTTCTGGTTTTGCTATTGGCTTTGATCCTAGTGGTCAAAAAGGTTGGGCTTGTTTGATTACGCATATCACGCAAGGCTCCTCAAGTTATACGTATTATCCTGTTTTTTACAGCACTGTAAATGGTGGAACAACCTGGAGTAGCCCAACACAAGTAAACATGACACAATTCCCTTGTGTAACAAGTATTATTACATCAGGCAACGTTCCGACTGTAGCTTTTGATATGGATTTAACCGTCGACATGAAAGGAAACCCGCACGCACTTATGTGCATAGGAAATGGCAACAATGCGTATTCCATTTTCTATACTTCCACACATCACATGTATGATATCACAAGAGAAAATGGATTTTGGAATGCAGTTGATCTTGGCGATGTTAGCGGACAAAGAAATACATTCGGAACTGCTCCAAACACACTTTCGATGGACATGGCGCCTCAATCAAGTAGAACAGATGACGGGTCAAAAGTTTTCTTTACTTGGTCTGGATCAGATATTGCGAATGTACCAAATGCCCCAAATTTATTTGGAAAAGCGTATGATGTCAACGCTCGTTCGTGGACGCAAATGAAAGATTTTACGAGTTGTGACCCAAGTATAAACGGAACAATTCTTTTTCCAAAAATGGCTGAAAACGTTCTTAACGTACTTGGAGGCTGGGAACTGCCGGTTATTTATGGCCAATCTACTTCCGGAACGGATGTCGCAGTACCCTGTAATTACTTGTATCTGGACAGTTTGAAATTTACACAGGCTGACTTTGTTCTTCCTCAGTGTTCAGCAAACATCACATTCGTCAGTGGAGATACTTTAAATTTGTGTCAAGGTTCTTCTGGCGCCTTAATTGTTTCAAGTCCACAAGATGCTTTGCTTTGGAGTACGGGCGGAACGAGTCCAATCCTTTCCGTGAATTCAGGAGGTTGGTATTACGCAACTGTTCGCTCAGGATGCTGTATTGGAAAAGATTCAGTATTTGTGAATATAATTCCTCAACCGACAGCTGCTTTTATCAATTCAACAATAGCTTTAAATGCCAATTTTACAGATCAAAGTGGAGGCAATGTAACAGCATGGAATTGGAATTTTGGAGATGGAACAACTGATAACTCACAAAACCCCATTCATACTTACGATTTCCCAGGAACGTACACCGTTTGTTTAATTGTCAATAATGGTTGTACAGATACAATTTGTCAAACAGTAAGCGTTAGTTGTACAATTCCCAATGCCAATTTTACTAGCGTTGTTGGAAACGGTGGATCTGTAGTTTTTACCAACACTACAACGCCAACTGCTGACAATTATAGTTGGGATTTTGGTGATGGAACAACAAGCACTTTAGAAAATCCTACTCATGTTTACACAACATCTGGCAATTACACTGTCTGTCTACTGATAACTGATACATGCGGAACAGATAGTTTGTGCGCACTGATTTCAGTTGATGTTTTTGCAAGTCTCGAGGGTCTTGTGAACGGAAGTTTTGCCGTTTATCCAAATCCAACAACGGGTATGATAAAAATTACGGCTACGAATCTTCCGCAAAACAATTGGGAACTGACTTTGGTGAACAGTTTGGGACAAATACTTTTGCAGAAAAAGAAAACAGAGTCAAGCTTAAACGAAAACATCGCGTTAACAGAATTCGCTAATGGCATTTACTTTCTGAAAGTTAAATCCGCGGAGCAGAGTGCTGAATTTAGAATAATTAAAGAATAGGGCTATAATAAGAATAAAAAAACCTCTGAAACACACTATTTCTTAGGTTTTTTCTTTTTCTATTGCATTTTAACATCGCTCCGAACGTTACACTTCGATTGTCCCATTTTCACCTAACAGTTTTGCGTAAAATTAAAGCTGAAAGACAAAATTAGACTTTCTAAAATCTTGATTCCATAAAAGTCGTATAAGCGCTTATTGTTTTTTCTCTCCTCCTCAAAATTCTCTACCTTTACACGATGATAAAATTTTTCTGGTTTGTGGTTTTCCAACTGCTGTGTTTTTCAGCCTTGGCAACGCATAACCGGTCTGGAGAAATTACCTATAAACATCTGGGGGGCAATACGTATGAGTTTACGATTACCACCTGCACCAAATGGGACGAAGTGGCAAACAAAGATAAACTTGAAATCAAATATGGTGACGGAAATTCAGACACCTTACCTCGCGCCCAGTTTTTCGACTATCCATCTACAAATACCAAAAAAAATATTTATAAAGGAATACATACGTATACCGGCCCGGGCAGTTACTTGATTACCATGGAGGACCCAAATAGAAATGCAAATGTCCTCAATATCAACAACTCTATTGCAACCGTATTCTGTATTCAAACGCGACTTATCATTTCTCCATTTCTCGGAACGCCAAATAATTCCTTACAATTCGACGACTGTCCTTGTCCAGAAAATGCTTGCACAAACCAACCTTGGGTTTACAATTTAGGCGCGTTTGATCCAGATGGTGACAGTTTGAGTTACGCGATTATTCCTTGCAAAGGAGCCGACTGTTTGGACATGGCTATTCCGGCAGCATTTCAATATACACAAGATATTGGCGGCGGAACTTTAGATATTGATGTGTTATTTGGAACAATTACTTGGTCGTCTCCTAGCATTCAAGGCGAATACAATTTCGCCATAAAGGTTAGTGAATTTCGTGGTGGTATTTTAATCGGAGACGTTATTCGGGACATGCAAGTAACCGTAAAAGGAAACTGTGGAAATGCAGCCCCAACCCTTTCAGCATTTTCCGATACGTGTGTTCAAGTTGATAGTACAATCGTCCAAAATTTAACGGCAAACGACAGTCCCGCTTCTCCAGGGGATATTCCAGTATTGTCATGGGATTATTTAGGTCAAGGTTTTAATTTGCCTGTTTCTCCAGCCACGTTTATTTCAACTTCTCCTCCAGGAAATCCAATCACTGGACAATTTAACTGGACGCCAAGTTGCGAAGCTGTCAGCAAAACGCCTTACCTGTTCACCTTTGAAGCTTCAGATAATGGTCCAACAGTTTCCCTAAAAAGTTTGCGCTCCGTTCGAATAAAAGTTAATGGCCCGCCCATACAAAATCTTCAAATTTCAGCCAATTTAAGTGCCGCAAATTTAGTGTGGGATATAGCGGATTGTCCAAACGTTATTGGTTACCATATTTACAGAAAATCAGATAGTGCGTATTCGTCTAATTCTTGCTGTGGCGCGAAAGAAGCGTTGAATTTGGGTTATAAACTAATCGGAAAAAGACAAGCCAATGATTCGATAACTTACACTGATTTCGGGCCGCTTGTTGCTGGAAATAAATACTGTTATACGGTAACTGCAATTTACCCAAATGGCGCAGAAAGTTGCGTGGTTCCTCCAGTTTGCGTCAGTTTACCTTTTGATTTACCAATCATTACGAACGTTTCCGTTGACAGCACAGATTTCGATTTCGGTATCGATTCTATTCGTTGGACGCACCCAAGAGAATTGGACACGACACTTTACACAGGACCGTATCAATATCGATTGTATAACGGAGAAGGATTTGCATTGCCCACTACTTTAGTTTTTTCCTCGAATATTTCGTCAAGTCTATTGGCTCTGGATACGTTTTTCGTCGATAGCAATATTAAAACCACTGCGTTTCAGTACAACTATCAAGTTGAACTCGTGAACAATGGCGTTGCAGTTGGTCGAAGTGCTATTGCGCCATCCATTTTCATAAAACCAACTTCTGTCGATAATGGGATACAACTCAATTGGGAAGATTTGACGCCTTGGAATAACTTCGCTTATGAAATTTACAAATCAAGCGGAATTGGTCAGCCCTTTGCCCTTTTAGCAACTGTCGACACCAATTTCTTCGCCGAATACAACTTGGTCAATGACATCGAACAATGTTATAAAGTGCGAAGTGTTGGTCGATATTCATTGAATACACTTCCCGATACCTTGTACAATTGGTCGCAATACGTTTGTGCCGCAGCTTTTGATTTTACGCCGCCTTGTGCTCCTGGTTCTGTTTCCATCGTTCCCAATTGCGAAACGCTCACCAACCTCATCACATGGACAAACCCAAACAATTCTTGCGCAGATGATGTTGTAGCTTATCAAATTCATTATGCTCCAACCGAGAATGGACCTTTTGAAATTATCAAAACAATAAACTCTGATATAGACACTTTTTACGTATATCAATCGGATAACTCGATTGCCGGTTGTTATTTCGTTACTGCTTCCGATTCGGTACAATACAATAACATTAGCGTTGCTTCACAAACCGTTTGTGTAGACAATTGTGATCCCGTTTACAGTTTGCCAAATGTTTTTACACCCAACGGCGACGGACCAAACGACTTGTATCATGCGCTATTGCCTTATAAATTCATTTCTAAGGTAGATTTCAGAGTTTTCAATCGTTGGGGTGACCAAGTATTTTTTACAGAAGACCCGATGATAAATTGGAACGGTTTTGACCAAAAAAGCAATTTATCTGTTACAGAAGGTGTCTACTTTTATATTTGCAAAGCATACGCAATAAAGCTTTCAGGCGAAGAGCCATTTGAATTACAAGGATTTATTCATATTATATACAACAAATAATGTTTACGGGAATTATTGAAACGTTGGGAACAATCGAAAACATTGTTCACGAACAAGATAACATCCACTTTACGGTGAAATCTGCCATTACGCACGAACTAAAAATAGATCAAAGTGTGGCACACAACGGCTGCTGCTTGACAGTTGTGTCGGTTGAAGCAGAAAATTACGTTGTTACTGCCATCCAAGAAACCTTAGACAAAACAAACCTTGGTGAATGGAAAGTCGGATCGAAAATTAACTTAGAAAGATGCATGATCATGAACGGTCGTTTGGATGGACACATCGTGCAAGGACATGTAGACACAACTGCCAAATGCATTTCTATTGACGACCAAAACGGAAGTTGGAAATATACTTTCGAATACGACGGCAGTTCGCCAACCGTTGAAAAAGGATCCATCACTGTAAACGGAACAAGTTTAACCGTTGTCGATTCCAAAGACAATCAATTCTCCGTTTACGTAATACCTTACACGTATGAGCACACGAGCTTTCATCAATTAAAAGTTGGCGACAAGATTAATTTGGAGTTTGATATTATTGGGAAGTATGTGGCGAAGCTGATGGGAAAATAGTTTACTATCTGACTTTCCATATCACAAATTACCACTTCTATTTAAAATCTTAACGCTTAACAATTCTACCGATGTTACTGCCAGAATTTGTTGTTATTTGATAGAAATAAACACCAGACGTCAAATTTTCAGATGACCATTTCACTGCTGAACCATTCAAAATAATCCGTTTATCCATTATTTTTCCTTGAACATCCAGTATTTCCAGAACCACTTTTTCTTGGTTTTTGTTCCATGAAAAAGTCACCTCATCTTCGAATGGATTGGGTGCGACAATCAAGTCCATTTCGTGCTGAATTGTTTGTACATCGAGTGTCGAGTTTAATTTGAAGAGCCACAAATCTGAAGAACCAGAAACATAAAGTGGAACAGTTTTATTTCCGCTAATGCCAGAGAGACTATTGCAAACTATCACATATTGATCAGACCCGCTTTTACCTGCTGTTCTTACCTTTTCATTTCCAGACCCACCAGCTGTTTTTTGCCAGAGTATGTTTCCATTTGCATCAATGCACACAATCCAGGCGTCTCCACTTCCGAAATTAGTTTCCGTTTTATTGCCCCCAATAGGTGAAGTGCTCGTGCAAGCAAGAATGAAGTTCAATCCATCGTTGTAAAAATTTTGAATGCCATCAGAACCAGAACCTCCGTAAACCTTTTGGTCCAATTCGTTCAAATTTAAATCCAAAAAATCCACCCAAGCGTCATAATCACCAAAACCTGGCACCGTTTTATCGCCTCCCAAATTAACATCGCTGTCAATAGAGACTAAAATTTTACTGCCGTTTGAGCTTATCGCAAAACTATAAACTTCTGTGTTGGAACCTGTGCTATAAGAAACTTGGTTCAGCATATTGCCAAGTGTATCCGTTGTAAAGATCCATGCATCCTTGTATCCTGTTAGATTTGTTGTTTTATTACCAGACGGGGGGGATGACGAATTAACCGAATAAACAATTTGATTAGAATTATCTATATAACATACATCTCCAAAAAATTCAGCACTTGATCCCCCATAACTAGATTGGGATAAAATATTTCCCTGGCCATCAATAAAAACCGACCAAATATCAAATAACCCATTTGTTGGAACGGTCTTATTCCCAGAATTAAAGAGGTACTTGTTCCTGAAATTAAATAACGATTATCTGAAATTTTCAAAATTTTATTGCCCAACTCTTCCAAATTTCCACCAATAGATTTTTGCCAAATAATATTGCCGGAATTCGAAATACGGATAACCCAGAAATCAATTGCCCCAAAACTTGCTGTGCTCTTGTTGCCAGAGCTATCAGACGAGGATGATAGCAGTAATATAAAATCACCATTATCGCACTTCACGAAATCTATTCCACTATCTCCACTATTACCTCCAAATACAAATTGATCAATGGCGTTAAAGTTTATATCCATTTTAACAAACCAACCATCGTAAAAATTAAATCCCGCAACCGTCTTGTCTTGACTTAAACCTGCTGTTTCAGGGGTTACAAAGAGATATAAATGGTTGTCATAAACTTTAGAATTGTAATTTGTTTCGTCAAACCCAGTCCCAAAGGTTTTTTGAGACTGGATTGTTTGAGAGAAACAAATGGTATTAATAAATAATAGAGAAAGTAAGACGAGCTTCATAAAATTGGGAAAATAATTAGAGTTTTGTTATACTAAAGCTTTTAACTGAGCCATCTGAAAAAATAAATTGACAAATTAGCATGCCAGGGGTATTATACTCATCAATTGTTAAATATTCTTTCAGGGTTTCTTGTTCACTAATTTGAAAGCTCCGATCAATTAAAATTTCACTCGTTAAAGATATTAACTTAAATTGAAAATCTAAAGCAATGTCTGACTCCAAATTTAAAACAAACTCATTGTTTGGAACTGGCACTGGACTTACAAATGCCGTAAGATGGTTACTTAAAAAATCATTTGTTTGGTCGTCATCTTCAAACAAAACATATGTTGAATGTATACTTTGATCTGGGAATTGAAACAATGCATGATATAATCCATTTTCCAATTCTGCTAAATTTACATTCTCACCTGAAATTTCGTATTTAATGCTGTTCTCACTGGCGTTAATAATAATTTGACCAGTAAAGTTGTTTGGATCTTTGGGGGTGAAAGTTACACTTTCTGCCAAAGTTGGCCAATCAATCCAAGGATTATTAGGATTTTGTTGAGCAGTCCCACTGCATGGTGTCCAATTATACGTTGTAGAAACCGTGTAATTCGGCACACCATTTACATATCCAACGAAAACCGTATCGTTAGTAACTTTAATCCAACTCCATTTACATGGCTTTGTAGCACCAGCAGCACCAGCAGCAGCTGTTCCTTGGTTATTTGCTTGACCATATACAGTCCAAGAAGTACCATTACATCCTAAAGAAGGGCGAGTGGAAATAGGTGCAACACTAAAGAAGCTAGATTCAGTAGACCAAGCCGCACTGGTTTCCCATTGCCAATTTGACTTTTGTGCATTTATTGCCAAAACTGCCTGATTATAACCTCCGTTACAAAAAGTAATCGGATTAGTCGCAGAAATATCCATATTGTTGTAATGATTCCAGTCACCTTGGGCTTTTCTAATACCTCTTATGTCGCCTGATATTGGTGTACCATTCTTGTCTTTATAGACAACATTGGTTGGTATACTGCTTGCGTTTATTTTAATTAATCTATCGTGATTGGCTGGATCATAAGAACCTTGAGATGTTATAACAAACGTTTGATTGTATGGAAACATATAATGATCACGTATATATTCAGTTTGACCGTATTCAAAAGTATTCCAATCACCTGTGCTAAAATACTGATAAAAAGGAGCATTCCCTGGACGATGAGCAGAGTTAAAAACTAAAAATCCATAACCTGCACCTGCGGGGCCAAAAACATCAAGGCTATATGCATAAGTATCACCGTTGCAACCTGGCGAACAATAAGTTTCATCCACACATCCTACACATGTGTACCCGATAGGACCATCCGTTACAATCACGTTGTTTCCGGCACTGTAACCCGTAATATTGATGAAACCATACCCAAAACTACTCTCTGGAAGATCTACTAAATTTGTGAAATAACTATTCCGTATATCTACAATTCGATCGGTTGAAAATGACGTAATACCCACATTTTCGGTGAATGAGGGTTTCAAAAAAGTTGCTTCCCATCTTGCGACTTCTGGATTACCATATTGGTTTAAAACTAAAAATCCATCAGTTTCTACTGGAAATCGGTTAACCAAGGAGGACGTGGTTTTAAAAGGTATTTGAGATTGGGAAAAACTATATGTTGTTACAAGACTCAAATAAATGAATAAATGAATAAAACAGATTTAACTTTTTCATAGGTAAAAATTTAAAGAGTAAGTTAATTAATATTGTTTAACCTCGTTAATTTACTTTAAATTTCGAAGACCAACAAATTTTTAACAAAATATTCTTGCCGCAATCAGAGACAAGATTAATTTGGAGTTTGATATTATTGGGAAGTATGTGGCGAAGCTGATGGGTGGAAAGTAGTAAAGTTCTTAATAGGCTAAAAGCTCAAATAAATCGGGCCTATCATTAAGATATTCACCAAAGAAGTTTTTGGCTTTCATTTTTTGAATGAGGTTATCAATATCATTCGGGTTATCTAATTCTAAACCAACGACTGCTGGGCCGGAATTTCGGTTATGCTTTTTTGAATATTCAAAATGAGTGATGTCATCATTTGGGCCTAATATGTCTGTTAAAAATTCACGTAAAGCACCTGCCCTTAGTGGAAAACGAACTATGAAGTAATGTTTGTGTCCAGAATGAAGTAGGGCGCATTCTTTTATTTCTTCAGTTCGGGTAATGTCGTTATTAGAACCACTAATTAAACAAACTACGTTTTTGCCTTTTATTTCTGATTGAAATTGTTCTAATACAGCAGTTGTTAAGGCGCCTGCAGGTTCAACGACTATGGCGTTTTTATTGTATAAATCTAATATGCTTTGACAAACTTTTCCTTCATGAACAGTCACCATATCATCTAAATTATCTCGGCAAATGTTAAAGTTTAAGTCCCCCACTTTTTGGACTGAAGCACCATCAACAAATTTATTGATGGTTTCTAATTTTGTATTTACACCATTGGTTTTCAAAAATTCATTGGCAGGGCAAGTATAGTGGTCATTTTCTTTGTCGTAGATAAATGTTTTCAAGTCGAACAATCCCTTTTTCATCGAGGCGTTTTCTTTGGGAGACGAGTAGGTAGTGATGTTGTTTTTGGCACAAATATCAATGTGCTTGCCTGTTGTGTAGCCTTTGTCTTTAAGTGTTTTCATCTTTTCAAGTCCTAAGAGTTCTTTCGCGTCCAAGGCCATTGGCGAAAGTGCATGGGTGTCGTTGACTGTTCCGGTATCGTTATTGACAAAAAGCCTGTATTTACTATCGCAACCCGCCTGGACGTTGTAACCAACATTTACAATGTTACGGTGCAAAATGACACTTTTGGCATCAGGATCAGTCAGACTAATTTGCGCTTCTCCGGTATCTTCCAGCTGTTTTTCGATTCTTTTGTAGTTGTCTTTCTTTTTGTTTTGGTAGATGATTTTAGCTTCTATTTTTTGTTTTTCATCTGCACTATCTTCTTGTTCTATCTGTCTCTGGTAGTCATCTATTTTACCGTCGATGTATTCCAAGTGTCTATCAATTTTCTTTTGATTAAAGTTGTTTTTCAACGCGTTTTGCGCTCTTATTTTAAATGAATC
>Ga0105055_10010265_pt1 | contig 11754 bp, 7 predicted proteins | sample BON03_FD_78090 | JGI IMG/M metagenome (GOLD analysis project Ga0105055, IMG submission 78090) | Freshwater microbial communities from Lake Bonney liftoff mats and glacier meltwater in Antarctica - BON-03 | ecosystem: Environmental > Aquatic > Freshwater > Ice > Glacier meltwater | place: Lake...
ACGTCTTGAAAAAACAAATGTAAGATCTAGTTGTAAACAATTGTAAATAGAAAATCTCTAAAATAGATCTAACTTATTGTTCTTGGCAGAGTGTTCGTAGCTACGAAAACACTTCAAGTCCTTGGCAGATTGGACCAATACCGCAACGTCTGATTTCTCTCCACTTTTCTTCTTGGAGTACTTCAGAGTGTTGTAGTTGCCGAACATGTACAAGCAATGCTTTGCCCTAGTAAGGGACACGTTGAGCCTCCTTGAATCTCGCAAGAATCCAATATCGTGCTTCGGGTTGGCTCTCACAAACGACAAGAAGACGATGTCGGACTCGCAGCCCTGATAGCTATCTACAGTAGAGACCATAACCCCAGAGATACCATATTTTTTAAGAAGCAATCGAATTGAAATAACTTGCTCCTGGTAAAAAGTGATCACTATCACAAGTTTGGCAACATTCACCCCCTTTCTACTCCATAGTGAGATAACGTTACAGATCGCCATAGCCTCGTCTATGTTGGAAGTACTCAGTGATCGCGAAGAGCGTTCTTCTCTTCCATTTTCAACATCCCAAAACAAATACGGTGGGATATCTAACACTCCTTTTCTATTCAAGACGTCACTACTGTCTTTCAGTTGCGACTCGTAATATTGAAGGTTGGAAAACCTTGATATAGATGGATGCATGCGATATTGCGTATCTAGTAAAATAAAAGGATATTTCAAATCGTACATTAATCTGTCCATCATTGAGCGTTGAAACCCGTTGATAGCCGAAGCTGGAGCAATAATGGTCGCATTCAACTGTTTGGGATCCCCTACCAAGATGATATTTCGGGGCTGGAACTGTAATGCAATCCACGTTTCCGCCTCAACGGATTGCGCAGCTTCGTCAACAACCACAAAATCTATTTTCAGGTTGGCTCGGAGCATGGCGGCTCGCCCTGAAACTGCCAATGTGCAAAATATAAATTCAGCTGTTTGAATCAAATTTGATTCTACTACACGAGAGTCGCATTCGTTTTCAACGGCCTCTAGAATTGCAGCCAATCGGTTCAACCAATCTGTGATACTCTCAGTCTTACCTTTCGTTTGATCACCATCGCCACCATCGATTATCCCAGAATCAGAACTGTCTGATGTATCTGAGACACTTCCTAAATCTAATGGATTGGATTTTGAATTGGGTTTTATAACTGGTGTGTAGTCTTCTTCTGATGAGGAATCGGTATCAGCGTACAGTTTACTCGCCACTATTTTCTTAGTACTTTTTGGTGAAGGACTCGTTCGTTTCGGGGATCTATCCACAGGCATTTTTGTTTCGTGAACTTTTTGCTTGACGGGCATATGTGTGGTAATAACTCTACCAGATGATGTTACTGGCTGGTTGATAGAGCTATCACTTTCATCATCAGATCCATCCCATTTCTTCTTATTAGAAGTGTCCCGGATAAAAACCCGGTTAATTTCATCTGCTGCAGTGGGATATTGAGATTGCCATTCTGGTAAACAAAAGAAATATTCTGCCACGTCGTCTTCACTGAGAAAAAAATCGACGTTCCATGTACCAGGTTTTCCTGTCTTTGTTTTCACCACGGTTTTTCTACTCCTGCCTGAAGCTTGTTCCATGCGCATCGTTTTAAAGCCTGGTCTCATCCATATGTAATTGGCAGTGGGAACTTGAGAACAGGGTCCATGTATGGGCAGTTGGATACAATTATGCTTTTTCATAATCTTATACACTTGTTTTGAATGAGACTTGATCCATGAAAGTTGAATTTCTTTTGAAAGAAGCTTTTCAGCACCGCCCTTGAGCCTTAGAACTTCTTTCTTTGAAATATTTTTCAACATTTGAATAGCATCCAATGCAGCATTGAGTTTTTGCTTTAGAGACGGAATTCGAATTTGGAGTTTGGATACCAGAACCAAAATTGGTGACAAGGAATTTTCAAGATCTTTTCGGCATGCATTAACAAGGTTTCGAAGCTGGGAGAAGAAATGCTTGGATGCATCGTGAATATAATAATCACGCGAGGTATCATTGACGATATCGACTACACCTGCTAACGCAATTGGGGGAATGGGCATCTTGTTGGCAGCCAAATCACAAAGGAATCGTTCTAATACAACCTTAACTGCTTGATTGGATGGCGCGCAAATGATTACTTTTTTAACATGGCTGTTTATCACGTTATTTCGGGCCACTATCTGTAGAAAACCAGAAATCGTTCGAGTTTTTCCTGTGCCGGGCGGGCCTTGCCAAAGATGCACTGACTTCGAATGCGTTTCGTCAAAAGCACTTGCAATGGCTCCTTGTTGCGACGGATTCAATTGTCGAAATATCGATTCAACCATCACATCTTCTACTTCAAAGCAATGCTGCTTCGAGCACATTAACATGTCTTGTCCTATCTCCTCCACAGGGTCCTCTTGGTGATCCGACTCATCAGAGTCGCTAAATATCAAGTGGGTTGCGCTTTTTCGCTCCTCCGAGCCGAGTATCTGACTGCTGTAAGAAAGTTGGGGCACGTTACAACGAAACATCCTGGCGTTAGAAATCAAAGATGTGTCACCAAAAACGGCTTCGATCATGGAGCTGGAATGCAGCGCATCATATTCAGAGCTGGATAAAAGCATATCTAAAACTAAGAAAGAGTCCTGACTACTATTGCAACTCGCCACCAGAGCCGGAACTCCATCCTCCCCGCTTCCTTGAAAATACAACACAAAAACCGACGAAGATCGGGTCCACGCGACAGGCAAATTATGGGTCTTAAGCTTAAACTTATATTGCGATGATTTCTCGTCCACACTTTCCAGCGCCACTTTCATTCGCATTGCCGATGCAGCTTTCTTTGCTTTCCGCCGGGTTTCGCCGACAATAAAAGCAGCTTCATATACAATAAGAGGCTTCATCATTACATGTGCTGCATCAAAAGACGGGAAGAAGGAGGGGAGTTTAGATGCCTTATTTGTCAGCTCCCCAATGTTCTGTTGTGCATTGAGCACTTGTAGGTGGAAGCTTCCTGCCAGCACCTTTTTAGGTTTGAGTTTGCGTCGTTGTTTTCTTGGAGGCTCTTGAACAGGATCGACATCAACTTTACGGTGTTTCTTTTCTTCGGTGAATCTGTCCATAAACTCGTTTTTCTCCACGAGGTTGCTTAGCTGGTACATTCTCCACCAATAAAAAAAGATGGCTTTTATCCACTACAATATACTTAAGAAATTAGCATTTGATGGCTTTTATCCACTAGTGGTGCTTTAAAAAAATCGATTTTTGTTGTGTTTTAAAAAAACATTTTTTAATTATCTTCTGTTTGTTCAAAAAATGATGGCTTTTATCCACAATTCATATTTCTTGTATCAAAACACTTTCACTCAACCTGATTCAATCGAATATCATGAGTCATGCAAAAACTTTCGCCAGACTATCTTAATTTACTTGGTATGATAGACTTCCAAAACGGTTAACCACTTACTAAACGAAGATTCTCAAAATGATGGATTTGAAAAATCAGGATAGACTCCTCGAAACGTTTTCTATTTTTGATGTTTTATTAGTTAAGTAAATTATTTTAAAGTTCGGCTTCGTCATCGGACTCAATGACCTTTGTTTTCTTTCGAGGTGGTTCTGATATTGGTTCAACCGCAGTTGATTCATTGACTTCCATATCTTCATCTTCCCCAAACAAATCCTCTTCACTGCTGCTTTCAACCTTTTTCTTTTTGCTCTTTTTCTTCTTTTTTTTCCTCTTTTCGCCTACTGAAGATTCCTCTCTAGATTTCTTTTCAGCTTGAGGGTCAAAATCGATTTCACCAGCAGAATCATCATTGTTCGCATCGTCTTCACTTTCTGGACCGGCGCTTTCTGAACCGCTATCGTCGTCAACAAATCGTTCTTCGTCTCCTTCTTGAGACACTGCTGCTTTTTTGCCTTTCTTTCCTTTCCTTTCCTTTTTCTTCTTCCCTTCAACGTTCTTTCCTTTCCACTGAGCTTTGTGCTCGTCCAATGCAGCTTGTTGTGCATTCACTTGCTTCTCTAACTCTTGATTCTTCTTCCTCTCGCTCGCCTCCTTCTCCTCGTCAAGTTGCTTCTTCTTCTCTTGGAGGAATTTGCTTTCTTCGTCCAACTTCCGACGTTGCTCAAGATCAAAGGCAGCTTTGGTTTGAGCCCAGGCAACATGCTGGGCTGACTTCTCCAAAAGAACATTCACAGCAACAACACCCTCATTCGCTTTATCAGCATGTTTAAATGGATCGAGGCTGCGGGGGGCGCGGACACTCAATGGTCTTTGACTCCCCGTTTCTGGTGGATTCAATTCGTTCGCTTTCTGCTTTTCCAAGAAAGTGAAATTAAAATCTGAAGGACTTCCACCAGGAGAAGACGGTTCTTGAAGAAAACGTTCTCGTTTGCTGGATGATACTGCGATAGAGGCAGCAGCGTTGTGATTTGATCCAGCTAGCCACTCAAAGAGTTGCTTGGCGATTTGAAACATGCTAACTGCCTTGTTGACCAATTTGGGAGTAAGGGTCTCTTTATTATCGCATATATTCGATCCGTATTCACACAACAAGGTCGCAAGGTTCAACCTGTAACTCAGATTCGAAGGGTCTAAATGAATCGCTCGTTTAAGCGCCATTTCTGCCTCTTCAAATTTGTTGACATGAAAGTATGTATTCGCTAAAAACATGTGCATTTCAGGATCACTTTCAAGTTTGAATCTCTTCATACATTGTTGGTACAGTGACATTGCAGAATCGTAGCGCTCTTCTTCCATTGCCAAGTGTCCCAGGTTCATCCATACGCTAGAAGTCGGCGCATCATCTGGCTCACGGAGCCTCTCCCAGATTTGTCTGGCTTCTTTCTTTGAGTCAAGCATCGCCAAACAATTCGCCAAGCCATTACTAGCAAAGATATTACCGTGATTCCTTTCTAGAATCTTGCGGTACCAATCTCGAGCATACTCTACTCCTTGTTTGTATTCTTCTGATTCAGGCTTTTGATGGGCAATGGCGATCAACGCAATATTCGCTAAACTCAACTTGCAGAAACTATCAGGACGATTTTTATCCCCCACTTTTGAAAAATATTCTTTGGCCCTTTTCAATTCTCCTTTGCGAGCAGCAAGTTTCCCTAGCAGCGCATAGGAGTCTTCTTTATTGAATGGTTGTTTTGATGCAGTGTCGTAATATTCTTCTGCTTGCTTGAATAAACCATGCGCCTCAGCAATACTTCCCAATCTTAATATTGCATTCGAATACAAACCTTCCGTTTCCTCGACCAATTGCTTGTATATCGATTCAGCCTCGTCAAAATCACCAGTCTCCTCCAACACTCTTGCAAGGTTAAACCTCAAGGTGATGCTGTCTTCAGGATCGATCTTATCTGCATGTTTAGTCAAGCCTTCTTTGAAAGTCGCTAAAGCACCTCGTAGTTCATGCAACTCAAATTGCAAGGTACCGATGTTATTGTAAACAAAGGCTGAAGGCATCGGTTGCATTCCTTTCGCCGCTTTCGTATAAGCTCTCAATGCTTCGCGCTTGCCTTTTTTCGTTTGGGATAACACATCCTCCTTCTGCTGTATACGCGCCAACTCCAACCATGCCTCAGTGTCTTCAGGGTGCAGTTGAGTCACTTGTCGAAGCAGAGATTGGGCAGGTTGACGTCGGTTCATTCTCGACATCGTCCACGCTGCAAAAGTGCTGGTATCTCGATCTGTCTTGTAATCCTTCGACACTTTTTCGAAAATACCACTTGCCTTCATTCGGGTCTGTTCAACTGTTTGTTTTCGTTTTTTTTCTTTGTCGGGGTTCTTGCTCAGACTTACCGCCATGGTCTTCTCACTCTTAAACAGCAGCATTTGCGCTTTAGCGAACTGCGCCAGAGTGAAATCAGGCCAATGCTTCAATGACCTATCGTAAAAGTCTTTAGCACTCGCAAAGTCTCCTTGCTCATGGAAATTACGACCTAGGATGTAGGCGGCCTCCGCTCTTATCTCTGCGTTATCCGTGTTCTTGTAAGCCTTCCTTGCGAGACTTTCAATTCTCGAATAGTCACGAACGCTATCAGATTCCATAAAGAAGAAGTGATTTGCGAGATGGGTAAGAACCAAGGAATTTGACCCTTGGAGAGCATATGCCTTCCTCAATCTGCCCATTGCTTTTTGGGACATTTGAACATCAAGACCTGTTTGATTCATTTGGGCTCTACCAAGTTCAATCACAGCAAGAGCCACCAGCGCATTCGCGTCTTCGTCATCCATATCCAAAGCCCTCTCAAAGCATTCAACTGCCCGCGATTCTAAACCAAGTTCATAGAAACATAAACCTAAATTGACACGGACGGTGGGGCTGCAGCCTGGGTGGTCTCTGATCGCCCTCTTATACAGATCGCGAGCTTCTTTAAATTGACGCTTTTTGAAAAGCATCGCAGCCCGTCCGAGTTTCGCTAAAAGATTATTTGGATCCAACTCAAGTGCTTGAGTGAATTGATTCAACGCTTCAGACTGTTCATTCCTCGCCAGCGAATAAAGACCTTTGTTCACCAACGTTATCCCACGCTTGTCGTCAATCTTGTCAGCTCTACTGAAAAGGTCCACCGCATCCGTCAAGTATGTAGCATTCGGGGTTCCATGAGCAAGCGTGATCTTGTAAGCTGCTAGAGCATTCAACATAATCAGGCGGCCCATGGGATCGTGATCGTAGTAAGCCTCCACTTCAGGTGAACACCCTTCCTCCAGAATGCGTTCAAACTCCGCAAGTCTGTTCTGCCCATAGTATTCCACTGCGAAATCCAGCCACCGAGGTAAATCTGCTTGTTCTGCCTGCAAGATGCCCAATAGATCTTCAACAGGAGGAAGATTCTCTATCGATATCTCAATGGCTTCGTCGCTTGTACGACCAGACTCATCACGCACTGGGATCTCCAAGAACTTCGTTTGGATCATTGGCTCATCGTCTAAAATTGCTGATACATCGCTATCAGCCATTGTTCCGAATATATCTAGGAGCTAATCAACTTCTCTAGGTGTCCTTTCCAACTTTACTCGATCCTTCACCTTTAACTACAGTGTATCTCGCAAACCGCAAAAGATTCACTCTTAACCTCACAGCCAGATGAGAGGCGGTACGGTCCCCTCGAAAGTACCTGGAAATGGTGCGTTGGCTGATGTTTGCCCTGGCCTTCGTCAGTTTAATCGCGATTGTTTTTCTTTCATTGGAGGCGTCTTATCTAGCACTGGCCACATTCTCCATCGCATCTGACCCTCATATTAATCCATATGCGGTATTCAGTTCCATAGGGGCATCGGGGACACGATCGAACAAACACATGCTCTTGTGCATCGCAGAGGCAACCTGCAATGCCACTGCTGGATGCAAATATTGGGGCAACTTTATGTATTATTCTTTGTTGAAATTCAAAAGTCGGGAATATAGTTTGGTGTTGCTAGGCGGCTGTCAACACGGTAATCCAAACCCAAATGATTACGCTGCGAATATACCGGATCCGGTACTATTTGAAAAAAATGAACGATTTCAAATAGACGAGGACAAATTGCGACAAGCTATTGCTTCCATGCCCTCTCCTGAATTTTCGCCTCTTCCAGAGATATCCAGTTATCATTGTAAACACAGAACGAATAGGGTACCGGCTTTTTTGCAATCCTGTCTCGAAGATAGTTTTCCAGCTGGTATTAACACTACTTTAAATGACCATTTCTGGGATAATTGCTCGAAAGTCATTCCAACTTTGAATTCATCCTCAACAAAAATCTCCATCGTTCAAGTTTTCAGAGATCCGCGAGAAACCACCTTAACGTGGTGTCGAGATGTTAAAATGAAATCACGACTACAGTTTGACGAATGTATTAAGAAACGTCATAGTTGGTATATCGTGAATACCGCGTTTAGGAATAGGTGGACCATGCAACACGGTGCACATCGGTTCGATCTGTCGGACATGAAAAAAAATACTCGAGATTATTTCCGGAGATTAACAAACGCATTGCATGGATTTACTCCTTCTGAGCATGTCTTGGATCACTGTATCATTAAAAATAAACTGCAAAACTACGAGCAAGCCACTTCGGAACCATGGTACATTGAAACAGGCGAGGAAATTGCCAAGCTATTTAATCGCACGGCATCCATTTACATATCTGATACATGGATGAGAAATTTGTACAACCTCTAATAAAGGACTGTCCAATGTCTAGTATGTTAGTTTGGTGAATTTAGATGAGCAATATTAAAAATGGTTTCATCTGCTTTTGTAGCATATGTTGGACGTGGATTTTAATTGAAGTGCATCATGGATAGCAGGAGTTATTGCTTTAGTTTTACAACTGAAGAAACATTCAAAATTCTCGATGTTTACACAACATACGCCGTGTGACTTAAAGCAAATTCCGAACAAAGAACAATCATGTAACTGAGCGTGCTAAAAAATTATATCTTTCCTACAAAACCAGGAACGCAAGTAGCATTATAGAATATAGCTTAGAGTGTCGATTGAGTCAGTAGTGAAGAATGGTTTATCATTCTATGCTCGTTGCCCCCAAATGTTAAGATTTAATGAGTATGTGAATCCTATTTGAGCGTTCAAATGATGATTTGCAGAGGCATTATCTCCCAATTACACGCTTGGGTGTTGAAACTATTTGGTCCAGCTGAACCTCCGTTTCGTTGTTGATGTATATGTCGCTGAACACTAGGTCAGCCTCGTTGTTATGTTTCATCACGGTAGGATATTTGAATCGTGAATTCAAATTTTCTTTCTTTCGTCCTAGAAACACCGGAGATTTAAAATACATTGAATCCTTCTTTCCTCAAGATGAAACCTGCAATTAAAATTCAGATTTTGAAGGAAAACGGATAACAATCGAAGTGGACTGAACTGCAACCTTATTACTGAGTATTCTCGAACGACAATATATTCACAAGCTGGAAGTAGATATAAAGCAGTTTGTGTGGAGGTGGACGAACTGCTATTTTTTAAGAGAGCTTGAGCTTGGGTGTATCATTCGCCTCTGGGACACTTACTTGGCTGAGGATAGGGAAGGGTTCACATTAAAGCTATTGGAAGAAATTGCTAACATTATTTAATATATGGTCATATTAGAATGATTGATTTGTGTACGTCCCTTTGAAATCCAGTCAAGTCCTAGTTTGCATTCCTGTTGATAGCAGCCTCCAAATCTGTGGTTGGATTATGGTACGTGATGGATTAGGATAATCAATACAAATTGCGGGATTATATTTTGTTGTATTCTTATTGGTGTAGATGAATTTCCGAAACAGATTACGTTTTCAGGCAAGTCGCAAACATTTAATTTGCTGCTGAAGTTCAATCCAGATGGACAATCAAATAGATAAGGTATGCCATTGGAGCATTTATAGAACTGACTGCATAGGGATGAAAAGGTTTTTTCCAATTATCTTCACTGTATAGCGTTCCTTGATATTTGAAATCCAGATGGTTATCATAATGCAAATTAATAGTTGCAGTCGTGCATCCACATGGAATATCGATGCTTTTCGATGGAGACGTGCTTGGATACAGGGAAGGAGAACTACTAGATGAAATCGATGGTGAAGTAGACGGAGAACTGCTTGGTGAAGTGGAAGGAGATCTTGATGGAGAACTACTTGGCGAAGTTGAAGGAAAGCAATCGACACCGAGGATTTTGATATCTATTTCTAGAAGCCTGCTGTTGCGAATCACCCGAGCATTTTCAGAGCTCAAATTCCAACAAAGTGGATAGTTGAAAGCTCGAGCATGATGAAACATATATCTCATGTTCATGACCCTGCTCACATCCCAAGCACCTATATCTTGATTAAAAGTGCTGGCAAAATAAAACATAGCTTCTATGTTCGTAACGCTACTCATATCCCAATTACCTATGTTGTGGTTGAAAGAAATGGCAACATAGAACATAGAATCCATATTCGTAACACTGCTCACATCCCAACCACTTATATCTTGATTGAAAGCTTCGTTATAGTAAAACATATAATCCATGTTCGTAAGCTGCTTACATCCCACAGACTGATATCTTCATTAAAAGTCAGCTTTTTGTAAAACAGAGACCGCATGTCGGTCACCATGGAAGTATCCCATTCACTAATATCTCCATAGATAGCCACAACTTTTTCCTTTTCCGTCCCTCCAGATATGTAACTATCGACAGCGGACTTGATAGTAGAATCACTAAGAACTACGTACCCATGAACGCATGCTAGTTGCAATAGAACAAGGAAGAACGCAAATGCACGAACCATCTGTTTTTGTTTTGATGAGTTCTCGAAATAAATAAAATAGTGAATGTCGATATTTTCTGATTTTAGAAAGCCGTACAAGTCGTACAGCAATCAGTTTAGTGAAATATTGAAGATTAAACTGAGGAAGAAGATATGCCGGTCTCGTTTTCAAGCGCAAAAGATCTGGCGGTATCTTGAAGAGAATGGGGGCAGTTTTTTTGTGTCGGAAGACGCGCACCAAGTCCTTATTAGCGACGAATTTGATTTGCCTTCAAAACCAGCCCAAAATTCAAATGGCGTCTCAACCTCTTCCGACTTTTTGGGTCAATTTAGTGGCGCGTTTTCTCTATTAATGCCCCAAAACGCTCTTGGTCGTGTTACCCTGGTAGGCGTGAGTTTTTTAGCGCTAGGTTCGTTGTATAAACGACTCGTTCAAGATATCCGTCCATTCGCCTTGATACTTCTCTTGAAAACCGGATATGATAAAGCTAGTTTAAAGTTGTATTCCCGTGATCTAGACTCGCATTTAAATTTCCTTTTTGCATTTGAGGAAAACGGAAGAGATGAATTGGAGAATGAAAAGGTTGTCAAAGATTTGGCAGAACAAATAGCCATAAGATTTGTGAACCATGTTTCCAAGCTCTCAAAGAACGGCCAAAAGACATTTGCAGATGTTCTTGTTAACCGAATGTTCAAACATTTGTCGAGACATCGTTATGGTTTCGAAAACGAATCAATGGTGTGGTACAAAAGCGAGCTTCAACAGTGGAGTTGGTCCCTACGCACTTCTTGGAGGAGATTCGTGCTGCCAGCGGATAGGGTTGGATCCCCGCAGCCGATAGGTCTCGTCGATAGATGTATTCGGGCATTCGCAGCGGAAACTTTTGAAAATGATTATCGGGTCTTGGAGCTGGAAGCGCTTCATGAGCAGTCGGAAACGCAATGGACTGCCGCCGATATACTTTCGAAATCAGCTGTGAATTTATCCGATCAAATATACGGTCACTCCCAAACGGATGCAGTAAGATATGGTTTCGTTTACGGGACCCAAATAGAGATTAAATGGAGGAAGATGTCAAAGTTATAAGAAACCATATCAACTAGTAATTCTCTTTCCCAAGATTAAATTTGAATCATTTAGATATCATTAGATTCATTTCCGATCCGAAAATGTCGTGAACATGTTATATTGGTACAAAAATATCAACAGGCTCTTTTCCCAAAACCAGTTGTTTGATAAGAATGCATTTTCTTGGAGCCTATAACTTTTGTTTCTTTTGTCGGTAGTTTCGGTCCACGAGCAGACGAAATATTTCCTATACAACTGTAGGAGTGAATTTAAAATTGCAAAACAGGAGAATAATTGCTTTTTATGTATTAATGTTTATACTAGATACACTCTAGAACGTATCACAGAGGACTAGGCCATTCGAGAACTCATTGAAAATATCTTACTTTGCATACAATATTTTAAAAAATGGTTGTTAAAAGATTTAAACA
>Ga0105055_10010267_pt1 | contig 11752 bp, 9 predicted proteins | sample BON03_FD_78090 | JGI IMG/M metagenome (GOLD analysis project Ga0105055, IMG submission 78090) | Freshwater microbial communities from Lake Bonney liftoff mats and glacier meltwater in Antarctica - BON-03 | ecosystem: Environmental > Aquatic > Freshwater > Ice > Glacier meltwater | place: Lake...
GCCAGAAGACGCGCCCAAAGTGCCGGGCGCCCTGTTCGCCGGGGCCCAAGAAAAAAAAGTGGGGTGGGGGTGGGGTGAAAAAGTGGGGGGGGGGGGGGGGGGGGGGGGAGAGAGAGATGGGTGAAATGAGGAGAGGCACAGTGGCGGGGGCAACGAGGGGAAGAGGGGCCAAGATGCCAGAAAGGGGAAGATCCTTGTAGATGGCCACACACGGGGCATGCCGGCACAGGGACGCACAATTGGTACAAGCAGCTGAGATCGGCCAGGTCCTCCGCCGTTCGCTGCAGCTCCGGATACGCAGTCAACGGCAGGCCGAAGAGCGTCTCGATGGCTTCCAGCGTGCGGCGCTGTTGCTGCAGCTCGTTGAAAAACTGCTGCAGGCGATGCAGTCGCAGCAGCGCTTCGTTGGCCGAGATACCGGCGATGGTCGGGCCGTTATTGTCGTAGCTGTTCCGAAGGTGAATCGTTGCGACGACGAGGGACTTGGTCTGCGAGTCCAGCATGCGCTCGAAGAAGACGCGGTTGTCACACGTAAGGAACGTGCGGAGCTCGATGGCGCGGTCACTCAGGGCGTCGCAGTCGCTGCGGAGGGTGGAGACTGCAGCCAGGGCAGCCCGGTCCAGGGGCACCCCCATCAGCTGCAGCGTGTCGTACCTGGGGAGCGGAGAGCAATTCCCGGCAGTGGGAGGCACGGATATGAATGATTTGCAGTTCGTCAAACAGGCAAACAGACAAAAAGGACCAGGCAAGGAGGAAAGGGGACAGTGTGTGTGTGTGTGTTTGTGCGCGCGCGCGTGCGGGTGTGTGTGCGTGCGTGTGTGTGTTGGTTGGCAGACAGACTGGCAAACAGACAGGCAGGCAGGCAGACAGACAGACAGGCAGAGACAGGCAGGCAGGCAGGCAGGCGGGTCGAGAGGCCGCACGCGGGGGAGAGGAGGCAGGCCGGGTGGGCCGCGACGCACATCCTCTCTACGGGGCCGGTGGCCAGGATGGTGGCGTCGATGTCCAGGTTCTACAGCACGTGCACCATGTGGCTGAGGTCCTCCAGTGTCTGCACCGGCCGGTCCATCTGCTCCTGCGTCTGCCGGCTGTACGTCGTGATGCGCGCGAGATCCCCAGATGCCTCTTGCTGTAGCTGCTCAGCATGGCGGCTCTTGCGGGCGCGCACCTCTGCTGTCAGCGTGTACTTGAGCGACATTGTGTCCAAGCGTACAAACCTGTGGCGAGCAGGCATCAGTGCGTCGTTTGGGGGAGGGTGGGTAGACGCACAACTGTGCGTAAGGCTGCGTGCACCGAGGCCGATACCAGAAGAGAGCGGGGAGGGGGAAGAGGCAGACGAAGAATGCTAGGCGAGCTGGCAGCCGCGGCACTGGGCAGGAACCCACACCCAGACGCAGAGGGTGGGGAGCAACAGCGCGCAGGAGGGAGGGGCAGCGTACGTACGCGGCGTTGAGGAAGGCGGGCAGCTTGCTGATGCTGCTCTCCAGCGCCAGCAGCTCCTCGACACTGACCCGCAATATCGCCTGGTCGCCAAGGTTTGCCGGCGGTGGCCCGGCCTCAGATGTGCTGGTGTTTGCGAGGTGCGAGGAGGTCCACGGTCGTGATAGCTCCGATATCCGCGCCAGAGCCTCCTCCGAGGCGGCCTCGGCCTTCTGTAGGATGCCGCTGAGGGCGGCAAACTCGCGGACAAACGCAGGGGCAGCGGGGGCGAGATCGCTGCAAAGGGTCGGGCCCAGCTCGTCAGCGAGTTTGCGGACGAAGCCATCCTGCACGGCCCAGCACAGATCCACGGCCTGAGTGGCGCTGGCTGCGAGCACCTTGCAGGCATCAGAAGCAGTGGGCCGCAGCTGAAGCAGCGGCAAGCCATACTCCACCTGCAGGCTCACGGTGGGGCACACGCCGTCTTCGCCTCCTGCGGCAATGACAGTCATCTCCAGGAGCGCGGCACGGGTGGCAGTAGTAGCCGCAGCGACAACGTCGTCGACACAGGCACAAACAAACTCGCGGCCGCGTCGGAGCTTGACGTTGCCCTTGCTGTTATCCGCAGCCCTCATTGGTCGGCTGGGCCGGGCAGTGGTCGTGCATGTGCCATCCTCATCGGTGATGGCGAGAACAGCAGTCAAGGCCGCGATGATGCCGGTGGTTATATCCTCACAGATCACGCGTGCTAAGGCGAGAGTTGCGCGCTGCCGCGCCACAAAGTCCTCCAGGGTAACTCCACCGCCGTTAAGGCAGGCCGGGTCGGTTAGGCGGAGGTGCGTAAGGCGGCGCAAACAAGGGACCAGCTTTCCCTCGAGGATAAGGCACAGCAGCGACACGAGCCGCTCGTAGGTGGCGATGGCCGCGTCCACGCGGCCAACGTAGGCATCGATGTTGGGCGCCTGTGGTTTTAAAGGGCGGGTGACGCAGGGGAGATGGACGGTGTGTGAGCGCATACGGTGCACGTGCAAACACGCGGAGGCGGTAGGGATATGAGCAATCGCCGCCACTGGCGGTTGCGGCGGGCAGTTGGTGGCCTTGCCGTGCAATATGAGGCCGGCAAACCACCAGCCGGCCACCCAAGGGCATCTGCGTACCTGCCACGTTAGGCTCAGCAGACCCGGCCGGAATGCCTTCATGACCATGACCTCATGCTGGATGAGCAGCGGCTGCACAAGGGCTGGGACGCGCGTCTTGACCGCCTCATAACGGCCAATAATGCGGCCAAGCTGGTCGGCAAACACTTTCTGCTTCGCCTGGCCGGCAAGCATTCGTCTGATGCCGTCCGGTATGGCGATTTCGTGTGCAACCAGCCACTTCACCTCGTCCATGATGGTGAGCACGCCGCCGTCGGAGTTGTGGCACAGCCGCCGCGTGGTGGGGTGCATGACAACGAGCGTGGCTTCCAGCCCGGTGGCAACCGCCTGCGCCCGCCGTTTCCACTCGGTGAGCCACAGCGCCTCGTATGTGATCAGAGCCTTGGATAGCTGTGGGCAGGTGGGCAGCGATGATGAGATGAGCGGTACAAGGGCGGGCGAGCTTGCGGGCGGGCTGGCAGCGAGGGCGACAACGTTGTTGCCAATATTGATGTAAATGTGTGTTGTGTATGAAGGGGGAATGGGGGTAGCGAGAGAAACAATGATGACAAGCAAGCGAATCTGTGGCGGAACGTGGACATGCTCCTTCTGTGTGTATATGAGTTGCGTGTGTGCGCGCGCGTGTGTGTCTGTGTATGTGCGTGCGTGAGTACAACGTGACGTGTTGCCATCCATCCTGTCCTGAGCGCGAATGAATGGTGTATCTCTGTGAAGAGATTCTGCGTGTTGGAGCGTGGGGCACACATACTTGTTTATAGTGCTTCAACGCACGGGACGGTTGGCCCACGGCAGCGATGGTGCTTTGGTGCTGCTGGAAGAATTGCATGGGCTCTTCCGCACGCCGCAGCAGCATGCGTGCCCAGGAAATGTGGCCCGCAACAGGCGGCGTGTTTCGCGCCAGCGGAGGCCTGTCTTTTTCCTTGCAGAGGCGTGATAGGGACAGGGGCCCCCGGAGGAAAGCGAAGGGGGAGGGGGGGGGGGGTTGCATAAGATGGTGGTATCACAAAAGAGGCATGTGCATGCGGCCCACAATACCATAATTCCAGAATGCTGCAATGATGTATGGCAGCAATGCAGCCAGATGTAATGTGGCAACGTCACTGCTGCAGTGCTGCCAACGCTACAAATGCCCAGGTAAAAACAGTGCCTCATCACCGCGGACGCCTCAGCAATCGACGCCAACGCAGTTGTTAAGGTTATGCACGCCCGGGATCCCCTCTGTTGCCCAGCCCGTCTTACCGTTCATAGCGGACCTGCAGCTGCTCCAGCTCCCCTTCATAGCGCATGAAGAGGATCATCAGCGTGTCCACGAGCGCTCCAGCCAGACTACTCCACTCCCGCACCGGGTCATACCGAGCTACCAGGTCAAGGGCATCCATTGTAGTGGCCGCTCGCTCGGCACCGTCGTGCAGGCGCCGCCGCAGCCCCTCCTCCTGGCGTCGCAGCACCTCGTGAAATGCACGATAGATCTCTTCTTCCTCCTTCTCTGCTTCCCTACCCTTCTCCTCCGTTTTGTTCGTGTCCACCTCCACAGCGCCACCCGTGTTGCTGATGGTTGTAGCGGCACTGATACTACCCCACAGCGGGACACGCCTCAGCAAGGCAAGCGTGGCATCGATGGTTACCTGCAGCTCGCCGCTCAGGCCGTCAACAAGTATGAGACCCGTGACGCGCGGCAGCAGTGCTGACAGCTGGGCCGACACTGCCAGCATCTCCGCAAGGCGCGCCAGCGTGAGCATATGCGCGTCCAACCGCTGGAATGCTTCCACCACCGCAGGGTGCCTATTGCCGTCACCCCCGGTTCCACCACCCGCGCTGGCGGATGATGGAGCAGAAGGGCCGGCGCCTCTGGAGGAGGCAGCTGAGCCGGTGGGGTGCCGCGTGTTGCCGAAGAAGCGTGCAATAATGGGGGCCAGGGTGTCACGATACCGCGCGCAGACCTCCTGCCACGCCACAAGCGCGTCTTTTGTGTCCAGTTGCGCCCGTACACCCGCAGGTGTGGCTGCAGACCGAGCACCCCCATCAATGAGCACCTTCCAGGCGGCGACCTCGTGGGCATTGCACAGCCGCTGCTCTGACGCCTGCGCCAGCTCAGCATCCATGCGGACGAACAGGCTCTGCACAAAGCGCGCCGAGTTCTCGTGCCTCATCATAGCGGACGTCAGCTTGCAGGCAGCGCCGAGTTGTTCAATGCCGGCGGCCATATCGACCACCTCCGCGCCCAGCAGTGCCCGGAACTGTCGGGTGACGCCATCAAGATATCTAGCGGTAGTGCAACAGCGGGGGCGAGGGCGGGAGCGGTAGGCAGCAGCATTCAGGGAGTAAGTAGCTTCCAAAGAGTTAGCAATATCCTGAGTTAGCGGCAGCCAGTAAGCTGGCAAGCAGCCGGAGAGCCGGCAAGCAGCCGCAAGGCTGTAGATGGACCGGTAGCAATGCTTGGCAGCAATGCTTGCCTAGCAAAGCAAAGCGAGAATGGATACGCTTGCACGCATGCAACGGGAAGGTGCTTCCATGCCTTCATGCTGTGACTACTGCCTAGCCCGCATTGTGAGGGATGTGATGCAAAGTACGCACTTGCAAATGTCCTTGGTCTCATTGGCGGCGTCTGTGATTTTGCCATCGATTACGCGCCAGGTCTTGAGCATTTTCGACTGGCCGGCAATCAGCAGGCTCACCGTGTTCTGGCATGCAGTTGTCTTCAACTGGTCCGTAGTTGCCTGTAGCGTGGCCTGTCGGCTGGTCCAGAAATCGATCTCGCCCTGTAGCCCTGGTAGATAAATCCCGCGCGCTCCCGCGGCTTCCCCGAGGACGGCTTCGATGGTGGTGACCCAGCCGCCCACGACCTGCTCTGCCTGGCATACAGCGTTGGGGGCCACCATGCGGCTGACGGGCCGCACGTCAGCGAACCTGCACACAGCCCCCCACCCCAGAATACACGCAGAGGATAAGCCGGGGTGGAATCGAATTTGAGTCAGGATCGAGAGTCGGCCTTTGGCAAAATACTAACGGTGGTTTGCGCCAGGCCTCGGCAGTGTAATCAGGATGGGTCGAGACGGGATGTGACTGAGCAATGAGATATAGCTAAAGCTGTGCCACTGATAGTGCCGGATCGACAGCAGCCATCATTCACAAGCAAGCAACCTCATGTCAACGGGGGAGGGAGACACCAGGATAGTGCATATACCGTCTACGGGGTAAAAAGAGAGGCCGGGCAAGATGAGAACGCAACTCGGGGGGGGGGGGGGAAGATTACGTTGCTTCCTCCGGAATATGCAAGATGCTTTTGAGGGCATCCGCATCACTCGGCAGCGAAGCGACGAATTTATCGATGGTAGTAAAGAACTGCTGGATTGTAGCGCGGCTGCACTTGCCCCAATCCGTATTTGTCTGCAACAGTGGTGTGCACAAATCACGCAGGCTGCCTTTCATGTCGGACAGCAAATCTGGGTTCACCTCGCCCCACAGAATGGTATTCTGGAATGCCTGATCCGCCTCAGCGCCCCCAGCGGCACCGCCGCTACCTCTGTCGCCCGTGTCCTCTGGGCAGGCTTCGCTGCCGGCAATGTTGCCACCTGACTCACCCGCATCTCGCCGCACAAAATACGACACCTTGGAAAACAGCTCCGCCGGCGACGCAAAGTCTGCCACAAAACGAAACGCACCATCGGCGGCGCGTTGACGTGACACGAATAGGCACCGATGGCCTGGTGGCGGGTTGGCACCAGCAAACGCGATGAGGGCGGGCACAGTCTCCGGCTGGCACAGGAAGGACTCCAGTTGGGTGCTGCGCAGCTGGTCACCAAACGATTCCTGTAGCTTGGACACAAGCCACCAGTGGCGCGACTCCAGCTGGGCTGCTCGAGTCCGGGGACAGTTGATGTAGCCGGCGTTTTTTTTTTGGGTAGGGGGAGGCACGGTAGTAGCGGCGAATGCAATGAGTAAGTCTGAGGAAAAGGTGTGTTGTCGAGAAGAGAGGGGGTAAGGGAAAAAAGGCAGGAATTTTCAAAGGGGTTTGTGACCGGAGTAGCAGTATCATCGCACCGGAAATGAACAGCAACCTGGCCAAGCGGCGCTGCTCGGCATATCAGCGTTGGGCGCATCACGTACCTGTGATGTTGTCGTAGCTCATCGTGGCGAGGATGTGTGACAGCGCTACGTGACGCGCATAGTTATTGTGCATTCGGGTCCAGCTGCCTATCTACCGCCACTGCTGTCAGGGAGTTATCGCCGGATAATGGTTGACACTCACGCCACAAGGTGGGCTGCCGCCAGCCACCGCATCGTACCGGCTTCGGCTCCCTCAGTGACGGTTTTGATCTGACAAGGCAGTCTATACAACCGGCGCAACTTTGCATCGCGCCAATCTCGTGCTGCCGGCAATTGGTGTTTCTGAGGCCCTACTGTCGGCACAGAGATCGGAAAATAAACTGCGTGAAAGGTCAATGCTTCAAACATTGATTGCAGGTGGTCATGAGGACACCGATTGGATAACCTTGAACCATCGCTGCTCTGAGAACAGGGGGGCAGCCAGGGAATGCGAGGACATCGCTACGCCGGTCCTTGGCCAGTTGAGGGCCACCGTTGCGGTCACTGGGCTGCGTAACCGCAACGATACCAACCCCGTTTACTGTTCAGGTTCAGGTTGAGGGATGTTGTGATGGATAATCGATGTTGATGGGTGCCTGCACGGCGACATTTTGCTTGGTTACACGGCATCAGTGTGAGTCTTGCAGAGTTTTATTGTCTTTAGTCTAGTCTATGCCCCAAAAGATTGTACTATCCACAATTCTCTGTACACTGTACGAGTACTCTCCCTGTTACGGCCTGGTGTCGTCGTACTTGGAGGGTACTCTCCGCAGAGTACGACGTCGACGTCGTACCTAGACGTCGTACATCATTGTACAGAGATCCGGACAGCCCCAGCGCACGTGTGCACCAGACCCTCACCACCATTCCTGCACCTGCGGCACATTCCCAGAGAGTGCTCTCTGGGACTTGAGTGCACCTCTTAGCAACTATTTCCGTGACGTCGTATCCGAAGAAAGCATGCACAGTTATGTGTGACCACCGACCGCAGCATATGTTCAGTATTCCCGCCATCAGCGTCGCCCGCATTCCCGCCATCATCGTCGCCCGCATTCCCGCCATCATCGTCGCCCACATTCCCGCCATCATCGTCGCCCGCATTCCCGCCTGTTCTTTCCCCCACCCTATTCCAGCGACAGCACCTGTGGTCCTGAACAAAGTCGACATCCAAATCGTTCCGGAAGCCCGCTATGGCTAACAAGCAGCTTGCTGCTAGCATCGCCAGCAGGCTCACCGGGTCGATGCTCATGCCGTCGGGTCATTAGAACTTCGTTTATGCCGGCCGGTGAGGTTACCCGATGCGCTACCTACAGGGCACATCACAGCAGGGATGGTGTGCAACCTCCCATTGGCACAGGTGCCGGAAGCTGCACTGGATCTGCAGTCTTCACACAGCATGCTTTAGGGCCGCTTGGCGCAGCATTATCACCACCACGGCCACGCGAGCCATAGCAACCATAGCAAACGCTACCACCACAGCCTCAACCAGCGGTAGCAATCACCATCACAGCCACAAAAGGCTCGATCAGCCATGGCGTGTGTGGCGGAGCTGCAGGTTATTGGCGGAGGCGGCACGGAGATAGCTGCTTGCGTGGCTCTCCGACCAGGGGGGCGGCGCGGCTGGTCGCGCCCTGTGTACTTGTTCCAGGCGCCCGATGGCATCGGCCGCCTGGCGCTTGAGCACCGCCTGCTGCGACCCGCCGACGGGTACATTGCCGCCGTTTTCGCCACGTCATTGGCCCCGCAGCGCATTGGCGGGCTGGCCGCGGTAATCCTGCGGTCGTCGTTGGACGGCGGCGAGCAGACGACAGTGGTGGGTCCACCTGGCACCTGCAGAAGTCTACACGCACTGCGGCACTTTGTGCGTTGGCGGCATCCACGAGTTTGTGGTGTTGACGCCCAGGCGGAGGCTATCGTGGGCAATGGCCCATTGTATGAGGACGCGCATGTGCGTGTTTGGGCTCTGACCACGGAGGGCACAGCAGGCCTCGAACGGCAGCACAATAACTGCAAGGACGATAGTGGCGGAAGCGTGCCACAAACCAAGCGACCCAAGGTGGAAGCGCCAGCCCATCATGCGAGGGTGTGTGCTACCAACTTGGCGTCAACGCGGATTTCCACCTGCGGACATGGTACTACCACTACTGCGGCTGTTTGTGAGGTTCTCACTGGTGCCGATGAGGCCTTTAAATCCTCTGCTCTGCACTCTGACGCCAATCCGCTGTTCTGCCGCACAGCAACCTCTGGAAAACTGCTGGCAATGTCAGACGCTCACGCAGGACCAGCAACGGGCGAGCGGCTGCTTGCTGTGGTCTGCGAGTGCGTGCAGTCGGACCTCACCGTGGTTATGCTGGAGTGCGCGACGGAGTCAGACCTTTGTCTCCTGCATCCGCTCACAGCTGCCCTGCTGGACCCTGTCAGGCACCCGCGGGTGGTGCTGCTGCACTGCAGCGCTACCATCCTCCAATCCATGCCGCAGTACCAGCGGTGGATGCTACAGGTCAAGGCCTCGCATATTGCTCACCTGGACCTTACGGCGGCTGCGCGGCCCTCTCCGCTGTCAATGGGCCAAGCCAGTCCCATTTGCCCCATGCATCCCGCTGGCTACTTTGCCCACCGCGCTACGGCACGGCAGCGCTGGCGACTAAACCGTGTTTGTCCATCCTTTTATCCCGTGTGCCCGTGCTTCGAACGCCTCGGGCATGAGCTGCGAACGATTTTGTCTGGGGACGGCGGAGTGATGCAACTTGATGGCAATGGCGTCGCAGCGCCACCTCTGTTGGCTGTAGTGACTGCGGGCACGGCCGAGGACGGTACGACACCACGGTTTGTCATCAGTCTCGGCGACACCACCGCCTTGATAGAGGATCTCGGCGCAGGACTTGACGTGCCGGCAATTGACGTTGCGCGAGCGGATGACGAGACCGGGGTTCGAGCCGACGTTAGGAAAGGGAAGGAGGCGGGGAAGAATCAAGCGGAGGGGGCGAGGCGGGTAGACAGGAGGAAAATTTTGGGCAACGACCGGGCGGATAAGGCAGGTGTGGGGGAGGAAGTGGAGGCAGGGCAGCAGCATGACGAGGAGCTGACGGGTGCTGCACCCAGCAACACCGCGGCGGGGGCTGAAGAGCCCGCGTGGTGCATCACCATGATCGGCACCGGTTGTGCCGAGCCGAGCAAGCACCGCGCCAGCAGCGGCATCCATCTGCAGCTGCGCGGAGGCAGCGGGGGTGGTGGTATCCTGTTGGAGGCTGGCGACGGCGTCGTGCCGCAGATGATGCAGCTCTTTGGACTCGCCCGCGCCTTGGCACTCATCGGCGGGCTGCAGTGTGTGTGGGTCAGCCACAAGCACGCGGACCACTGCGCCGGCCTACTGCATGTCCTGACGCTGCACCGGCGCCACCGCCCCGCCACCGCCCCGCCCCTCCTCCTCATCGGGCCCAACGCAGTGGGGTTCTGGGTTATGGAGGCGCTGCAGGCGGCTGGTAGCCTGCCGGGCGATGTCTGCACGTTTGTTCATTTTGGCGTATTTGACAGCCCCGCAGCGCCGCCCACCGTGGCCGCCCGCAGGCAGGAGCTGTTCCAAAGCTGTGGCCTGACACAGTTTCACAGCGTACCCGTACTGCACTGTGCAGATGCCTGTGCTGTTGTCATCGCGGGCGCCGGCGCCGGCGATCTAGGGCAGGTGCAGCCCCCCGCAGACAATGCTACAGCGGGCAATGGCGGCGACAGCAGTTATCGCAGCGGTGGTTGCGTTGGCGGCGACAGATGCAATTATCGCAGCAGCAGTGGCAGTGGTAGTGGCGGCTGGAAAATAGTGTACTCTGGGGATACGCGACCGTCTGACGAGCTGGCGGAGGCCGCAACAGATGCAACGCTCTTCATACACGAGGGCACCTTTGATGAACGGCAACAAGCAAAGGCGGAGTCCAAGCGCCACAGCACCATCCCGGAAGCGCTGTCGGTGGCGGAGGATGCCCGCGCGTGGCGTGTGTTGCTCACACACTTCTCCCAGAGGTATCCCAATGTGCCGCCACATGACCGCTCCCAATTCAGCGGGCCGCGATCTGCTGTTGCCTTTGATGGCCTCACCATCTCCTCCTTGAACGTGGACGTGATGCCGGAGATGATGCCAGCCGTCATTGCCGCCACCACAAATCCTCGCGGGACACGGGTAGATACCCGGGCCCCACCGAGCTGCCTCGGTGTAGGCGGGTCACGGGATAACGACAGGTGTGCCAAGGCCTCCTCCTCAGCCGAGGTGAAAGCACCCGCCTCCAGTGATGGTGAACAAGAGGAGGAGGAGGAAAAATCCAGCAGCTCTGAATCAAGCGAAGAATCCACCTCGGAGTCCAGCGCAGAAGAGACGGGCATTCAGCAAATACCAGCAGCGGGCACAAATGTGTCAACACCCGTTTCCACAGTCACAGGCGAGACCACGGCTGTGCGGGTTGGGGAACAGAACGGCGGGGTGGGGCACGCAGCGGCATCGGCATCCGCGGGCGTATGTTTCCCTGCGCCACCTACCTCACTTCAGAAACTGCTTGCGGGCGTGCGTTGGCCAGCGGTAGGCAAGGGGTGTGTGTCGGTCGCCGCCCAGGCCAGCCACGTCTTCTTCGACGATGAGTAGTGAGTGGCAGGCTCCGGTCGGCCGCCTGCCGTACCCATGGAGTCTGCGGGGGGGCTGCCCACGGATCGAACACCACGAATATATCTCATTGAGTCTTTTGCAAGCCAACCTCGGGCGATCCCATCCCCCGGTCGCTACTCGGATAGCCCGGCTACAGCTCACACGACCCGCAGTCACACAGCGAGGAACACAGCCACACAGCGTTGAACACAGCCAGCTCCTTTTGCAGCACGCGTGCTGGTCACGCTGGACGCGGTGGGCCACCCCCGCCCCAATCAGACCGTGGCCACACCCTGCTGCAGACGGGCAGCTAGACAAACAGTAGGCGAGACTAACATTTGATGTAGTAGAGAGGGAAAGGTTGGAAGAGAAGGAGGGAGAGAGGGCCAAGGCTGCTGCTCAGCTACTCTTGACAATGGCCACAGCGAAACGCTTGCCGGCACCCTGGGGGCGGAGGAACACA
>Ga0105055_10010274_pt1 | contig 11748 bp, 17 predicted proteins | sample BON03_FD_78090 | JGI IMG/M metagenome (GOLD analysis project Ga0105055, IMG submission 78090) | Freshwater microbial communities from Lake Bonney liftoff mats and glacier meltwater in Antarctica - BON-03 | ecosystem: Environmental > Aquatic > Freshwater > Ice > Glacier meltwater | place: Lake...
ACACACACACACACACACACACACACACACACACACACACACACACACACACACACACACATACACACACACTCATGTCTTTCTGTCACTTTTCCCCGTGCTCCTTTCAACACTCACACACCCTCTTACTTGCTGCACATACTCTCAACCCCCCCCACAAATATACGTACATATACATATATACATATATAACATATGTACAGATGCACCATCTTACACACATTCACTGTACATACCCTCACCCCCCCACCACCACTGCTCTGCACCCACATACACACATCCTTTTATCACCACACACTTTCCATGTAGTACTACTAAAAATGATGAAAGAAATGGATCGTTTGAAAACACGCTTAGCGAGTGCGGAAAATCTACTTGGCTTCAGAGCAGGTAAAAGAGCCCTCTATCTCCGCAAAATAGCCTTGAATATCTGCAAAAGAGGGCTCTTGAAGAGAAATCAGATCTCTTCTAAAGAGTCCTGTATTTTTGAAGACGCGTTCAGTGAGTAGAATTAAGGGCTCTTTAAGAGAGATGAGATCTCTTCTGAAGAGTCCTACACTTTAAAAGACGCGCTCAGTGAGTAGAACTAAGGGCTCTTTAAGAGAGATGAGATCTCTTCTGAAGAGTCCCATATTTTTGAAGACGCACTCAGTGAGTAGAACTAAGGGCTCTTTAAGAGAGATCAGATCTCTTCTGAAGAGTCCTGTATTTTTGAAGACGCGCTCAGTGATTAGAATTAAGGGCTCTTTAAGAGAGATCAGATTTCTTCTGAAGATTCCTATATTTTTGAAGACGCGTTTATTGAGTAAAATATGTGGGTTGGAACTGTAGAGCAGGTGTGTAAAAGAGCCATGCGGGGGACCCAAAAAAACTCCAATATCTCTGCTAAAGTGCCCTGTATCTCTGCAAAAGAGCCCTATATCCCCGTAGAAGAGTCCTATACATCCACAAGAGCGCCCTATATCTCAAAAAAAACCAAATATCTCCGCCAAAGTACCCTATGTTTCTGTAAAAGAGCCCCATATCCCCATAAAGATTCCTATATATCTACAAGAGAGCCCTATATCTCAAAAAAAAACCAATATCTCCACCAAAGTACCCTGTATCTCTGCAAAAGAGCCCTGTATCCCCGTAAAAGAGTCCTATATATCCACAAGAGAGCCCTATATCTCAAAAAAAATCTATATCTCCGTCAAAGTACCCTATGTTTCTGCAAAAGAGCCCTATATCCCCGTAAAAGAGTCATATATATCCACAAGAGAGCCTTGTATCTCTGAAAAAGCCATGTGATATGCTGAACGAGTCCGATTTTTCCGCAAAAGAGCCCCATACATCTGCAAAAGAGCCCTACATCTCCATAATAGAGCCCAATATGTCAGCAAAAGAGCCCCATATCTCCGCAAAAGAGCCCTACTTCTCCACAAAAGAGCCCTACTTCTCCGCAAAAGAGCCCTACTTCTCTGCAAAAGAGCCCTACATCTCTGCAAAAGAGCCCTACATCTCCACCAAAGAGCCCTACATCTCCGCAAAAGAGCCCTACATCTCCGCAAAAGAGCCCTACTTCTCCACAAAAGAGCCCTACATCTCCACAAAAGAGCCCTACATCTCCGCAAAAGAGCCCTACATCTCCACAAAAGAGCCCTACATCTCCGCAAAAGAGCCCTACATCTCCGCCAGAGAGCCCTACATCTCCCCAAAAGAGCCATGCAATGTGCGTAAAGAGCCCCATATCTTCGCACAAGAGCCCTACATTCTCACAAACGAGCCCCGTATGTCTCTGCAAAACAGCCATGCGATATGCGGAAAGTGCACAAGATCTTCACAAAGGAGCCCTATGTTTCCTCAAAAGAGGTACTCGTTTCACGAGTCAACAAGGTCATGAGTCAACAGAGCCCTATGTCTCTGCAAAAGAGCCCACCATTCTATGAAATGAACCTTATGTACGCGGAAAAGACTGTCATGCAGCCGCGCCATTTTCCTCAGGCAATGCATGTTTTCGTTCCGTGAAACGCCCCAGAAGCTCGACGCCGTTGTTTCTCACTCTATCAACGCGCGGATGACGGAGAATTGGATGCTCTGCACGCACCTGCGCTGACTTTGCCACGCCTCGCAGCATCCTCATCACCATGGTTTTTGGCAACGTCCAAAATAGTTAGCACAAGACCCAGAGCCTACTGTGGCAGCGTGTTTTTGCTGCTATTCTAGCAGCCCCGCTGGGTTACACATGGATTTGTGTGCACGTAAGCGTATATAAATAAATATATGCAAGGACAAAGGCATGTTCCCTGCCTTGTTTCAGGGAGGACACACTGTGGACACACTGCAACGTACTGCAGGTCCGCAGGGGTTTGAAGGGTAGGACAGTCTGCAAGGGCACGCTTCGCACACACTATATATGCAGCGTAGCATATCTGCTGCATACAGCAGCAACTCGCGCGAGGGTGCCTGTCGTCCAACCCAGCCGCGTAGAATGCACGAGCCATGCAGGCTGGTGACAATGAAACATCCACACACGCGGAGCACGTACAACTATATTTGCCTATTTTTACTGCAGCTCTTCATGCTCGTTGCGTGCGGGTCGTACGTGAATACATCAATCGTTTGCATGGCGTACAGTGGTCTTGCTGCCAGTCAACAAGCACAATGTTGTCATCTGTGTGCTGTGCGCGTTTTCAATCGTGCTGCACACATATGCACTGAGCCTCAACTCGCAACAGGAGCTGCTCGTGAGATTGCCATGGCAGAAGGCTTGCGAAACCATGGGCATCACGAGTCTCGAGAGTGTGTACAGACGCAACAACGTCTTCCTGTCGTGCGACGCTGATTTTTTGTGCCATTTATTCCAACTCTGTGGTATTCCATCGAGCGCCATCCGAACATGAACCTCATGTACGGGCCAGTCACCTCCAAGACCACCACACACACTCTGCCTCTGCACCTACGCGGGACTCGCGGCTCACTGATTCCAGACAAAAACAACATGTACATGGAAACGTGCAGGGAGCTGGGCATTTCGTGCTATCAACGCAAAATCCAGGTGCAGGGCTTTGGTTCTCGCGCGTTTGTGCTGTGCTGGCCTCTCGTCAGTCACATTTACAGCACACATGCTTTGAACATCAGCATGCTGCAACACACCCCCCTCCTGGGCGCGCGCTCGAGTGAGTACTCGTTCAACATCAATGTGCCCCGCCCCTCCAGCACGACCAATACTCGTGATGGTCCTCTCGTCGTGCGTCACTCTTCTCTGTCACTCTTTGTGCACCTGAGCTCCCAGTCGAGAATGCCCCTGGGGCTGGTGCACACACACATACCAGGCACCATGCAATTCGACAACGTCACGCTCGCCCCCGACTCGTCTGCTATCATTTTCGTTGTACTACCCGTTCACGCCAGACAGCACACATCCATGCAGGTTGTATTGTCCACGCGGTGCGGCAGGGACACTGGCAAAAAAACGTCTGCACAGCAGCCATTTTTCCACTCCTGTATCATGCATCTCACCAAAGCAGCGACCCCCGACCACCTACACAGTCTACATCACCTTCTCTGACTGTTCAGCCGAAGGGGGGTGCAATACGGGGCTGCTGACCTCGTTTGGCGTGTATTTCTGCAACATAGCCCTCTGCGTGTCATGCCTGGTGCTCACACATTCGTGGTCCTGAATGCATGGCAACTACTACAGCGTGGTGTATGTTTTCGCCCTCGTCATGGCCGTGGTGTCCTTCAACTGGGTGTGCGCTGTTAGCGTCTACTTTGTGCATCCTGCCAGCATACAGGGAGGGTTGTTGAATCTCGAGCGCGGCTATTGGGTGCTCTTCCACTTCTTGCACGCGGTGCAACTTCTGTTGCTCATGCAAGAGCTCAGCAGAAACCAGCTTAGCTTCAACAGTCACTACATCCTGTCAAGGATGCACAAGAGAGTCAGTCTGGAGCAATTCCTGCTGCCCTTCCTGCTGCACGACAGCAACATCTACATAGAAAACTGCGCCATCCACCTCTGCAGCAGCTTCTTTGTGGCAAATCTGCTGTGCTGATGCAGCGAGCTGCGCCAGCGTGTGGGAGACTCTTGAGTTGCGGTTCTGTTGTCATGTCCCAGCAAAGAGCACGCGCAGGACGCCCCCTGCTGTGGAAAAGATCGTGCAAACAAATGCAGTGAAGGGCCTTCGAAATTTGACTTGTTTTTTTAGCAATTTGGGGTGTTGTATCACACAATCAGGATGCTTCTCTTTTAAACACCGAGGCGAGTGAGAAGGTGGGAAACACTGGCAGTGCTAATGTATGAGAGAGAGTGTTGGTTGCAAACACTGCCTACCATCGCTAAAAAAGAAGTAGCATGTACACGCACACTCGCAATGCTGGGAGAAAGTACAAGAAAATCCATAGCCGTCTCAGGAAATCGATTTTGTGCTCAGATAACAGATGGTCGTGTCTGATGTCGTACTGTTTGAGAAATATGACATAAACACTACTGTGCAAATCTGCACTTCGTCATTAGACGTGAGTCCTGAAAACATCGCACGACATGCAATTACCATGGTGTATGCAGACAGCACACATAATAACGTGATCATATGCATTGGGACTTCTCTTCAGATCTGCCAGCCCCCAACAGCATCACCAAAACTCCTGGCAAACTCTCAATACCACAACAGATTCAAGGACGGCTTTCGTGCTGAAGCGCGCTTATCAACAGTGCATGGGATTGTTGTGGATAGCAAGAAAGTGGTTATTTTCAATGACTACATGAACAACTGTGTGCGAGAAATTGGTGTGTGTGGTCATGGGCGGACAATATGCGGATACATGCCCACAAGCCAGTTGGTGCAGGGTAAGTGTGGATTCGTTGATGGCTATGCGGACCAAGCTTGATTTGACAGGCCGTGGGGTCTGTGTCTTTTAGCACGAGACTCTGAACTCTTGGTTGTGGATAGATACAACAGCAAAATCCGCCACGTCAAACGAGCAAATGCGAGAGTCACGAGGATGATCCTGAAACAAGACACCCAAAATGGCCTTAACACACGATCTCGATACACATCTGGTCAGCTTTACTCCACAACGTCCATTCAAATGACGCCCAACATGGAAATCTATGTGCTTAATAGCCATTGTTATGCTGTTTTCCACATCAACATGACAACGCTACTGTATGAGGGCATCCCGTGCGATCTTGAGAGCATGCCTACGTTGTTGCCCATTAACGTCATTATGATGCCGTCCAGCAATTCCTAGTGGCATTCAAAACACGATACAATGACAGGATATCATCCGCGCGCGAGTGTGTACACTATGGAGACGTGCCGTTATTTTCGTCGCGCATAAGCGATGTTCGCTACATCCACAATTCCAAAGTGGAATTCTGTGAGCCTATTTCGATTTCCCTAGGTGTCGACAAGCACACCAGCGCTGCCACGCTGTGGATTGGCACAAGTGAACCTCACTCACGTCTGCTACGCATTTGCATGCATCTCAAGTGGAATTTCTGTCGCATTCTGCTTTTAGCAGTACTCAAGCCCACACACAATACTATGTTTTCGCTCTAACCAACATGTACCCACAAGGGCCAAACGTTATGCCCAATACTCGAGCACATCATAGTCCTATTGGAAGGTGTCTGTGGGTTCTCGTGAGTGCATACAAGTTCTTAAACGTTACCACGGGCGTATCACCAATGTAGATGCGTGTTCATCATACCCTTACACAGTGTTTATTTAATAAAATTGTGCCAACCCATTGCTGTGCACCGTACTCTGCGGCAAAGTACGTCGAGTATGGAAGCACGAATGCAGCGTGTATGCCCATCCATACGATCATGTTGTCGCACCTAATACAGATTCTTAACCGCGTGGCGTTATTGTGCTTGGCAACATCCTTGCAAACACTTTGCGAATCCAGGTTCCGTGCGATCTGTGCATGTACAAGAGGATAACGTGATATAAGCACACAACCACCTCACTCGGCGTATTGCTCCTGACATGATACCATGCAGAGTTGCGAACGCACATAAAACATTTTCAGTCTCGCGGATTTTTTGTTTGTGAAAAATGTTAAAAGGTGGAGTAGACCCATAGGATGGCTTAAACTGTAGGTCTGATTTGACAAAACAGATGTCCATCACAGAGCACTTCTCAGCGTGCCATTGTCAGTCATGAAGTAGTTCATGGAATATATTTCTTGCATTTCTGCTTTGGTATTCAGGTGTGCCAAACGCTGAGACACTGCAAATCGTTGCAAAAGTACAATCATACAGAGCTTCTGTTCAAGCAAGTTGTGTGTTTGAGGCAAGTTGGTGTCCATATGGTGGGTTGTGTATTTCGTTTTGTGTTTATACTTGACGTTGTGTGCGTCAGTCCTGGGGTTGATTCGAGTTTTTGCTAGCAATGCGAAGGTTGTTCCTGTCTTTTCGGTAGTATGTATCTATGCTATGCTATGCTATGCTGCTGTGTCCTGTACCCCCACTTATATACCCCTGCACTATTCTGTGGTGCTCCCTCCGCACAGTCTCATCACTCCTGCGTACTCCGTGGCGCGCCTTTCTTGCCATATGCCACACGTCAGCGCGAGCCTGCGCACCAGCTCAGCTGGCATCATGACATATGCACAGTCCTCCTCCACGTCCAGCTGGTCGTGCGCACCACCCGCAGCTTCAGGTGTCTTGCTGAGAAGACACATTGACTTCTTCCTTGAACCTGCTGTGACAGGGGCCCTGTGGCCCAGACGGACGTGCGTCCCCATTGCAAAGGCCATGGCGTGCGCAGGTGGCAGGCCATGAAACGCACCCACGCGAGAGCCCTGTGGGAAATTGACAGTCACCAGCGCAACCCTTGGAACGTCTGTTACCTCGCAGTAGTGCTTGCTATCAACCTCGTGGCCATCTCCATGCCCTAGACTAGATGATGTGCCAAAGATGTACAGGGTACCTTCCTCTGTCACTGCTGCCGAGTGGGTCTTGCCGGCGGCTACAAAGGCAATCTTGGCGTAGTTGATGCACAGCGGGCTGATGCACGTGGGCACCAATCTGCTGGCCTTGTCGTTGTGACTGAGTTGGCCTGCGCTATCTTGTCTGAACGTGTACACCTCGCCCACGTTTGTCACAGCAATGGTGTGAAAGTAGCCGCACGCTACCGTGCGCACGTATGACCCCGTCTTGCAATGTTTTCACCATATCATGCGTTTGCGTAACTCATGTTGTTGTGATAACCATCATGCCTCCTTCCTTTGTTTCAGTGATTTGAAATGCTGAGAGTGGGGAGACCATCTTGGGCCCAGAGTCCATAATCTGCTCAGCTTGCAGCACTTGCTGCCACTGTCGCATTTGCTCCACCGCCGACCGGCCCGAGAGTGTCTACTTAATGCGGTGCGTTGTGACCACTCCTAGTGATCCTGCTGCGAACTTGTTCATATTTTACGTATCCTCTGCTGTGTCTGCCTGATGCCACACTGATCCCGCTTTCAATATCCAAGCTCGTAAACTGTCCCAGTCTCCCGGCTTTTCATTAACAGTGAGTGTTGCACGCTACTCTGAGTACTCTGAAAGAGCATTAAAAATTGGGGAATTGTCAGAGGAGATAGCAATTGGAGATGATTGCGAGAGCCAACACTTGGCAGCACAGAAGGGAGCGGTCTTAAAACCGCCAGAGGCACGCGGACGTCATCAGACTCAACAATCCATTCGAAACTTCCATCATCCTGAAGGAGAAGAGCATGCAATTTCGAAAGTGTCTGTATAAGGGGTGCATGTCATGATTCAGGGGAGGTAAGATCCTGCCCGGGCGCCCACAAATCAGCAAATTGCTGGGCAGGTAGTGTTCTCCCGTGGCTACCCAACCAGATGATAAGCGCGCAGATGGTAGAGTAGGAAGCCGAAACAGCGCTGCCCTCATTGGGTGATATACCATTACCCCTACGAAAGTTGGGCACCTGATTCTTCTTGTTAGCAAATTTGTGTAAATGTGGAGCCCAATCCACATGCCTTCTATTGGGTCCTTTCCTGCACACATCCTCGAGGATGGTGTCAACCACCTGTGCCATAATTCCAGAAAGAACTTCGGAGGGGAGGGCGTGTTACCATGTTACGACCAAGAAAAGCCATATGTGTATTTTGGCAGAAATTGAGCAGTTGTATATGAATGAGCCCATCTGTGACAACATCCAGTTTTGCGACATCTGTAATGACCACCCGTGCCTGTTTTGCAACAAAAGCCTTCACCCAATCCTCAATGCCAACTGGAACTCCTTCAATTCGCATACCATCAGTAGAAACCCCTACTCCCATGATTGGCAAGATCTGACAAAGAAGGATCTGCCATGACTGCGCGTTCAAATGTAAATTGAGCCTCTTAGAGGTTAAGGCAGGAGTCCGGAAAATAAAGATTGAATTTTGACACGTTGGCAACCATGTCAACATCCACTTTCAGAATCTTCTTCAGCGCAGCAGCGCACGACAAGACGTCAGACAGGGAAGGAATGGAGCAGAAAGCGTTGGAAGCGTCAGCTGTACAGCCACAAGAGGATTAGTCTCCGTTAGACACATCATGATTGACATTCGAAAGCAGGTGCTGCATATATTAAAGGGATAATCTGAGTCAAGAGGGCAAATGGTCATTTAAGTCATAAGACTCCCAGATCTCAGACGGGTTCCCTAAGAGTCAAGGGAAGTGAGGGGGGGGAAAGCTACAGTCAGACTCACGACACCTAGACTGACATCTAGACTGACACTGTGACCATTGACCCCTACACCTACAATTGCACCAGCACTGACGTCTACACTGATATCCACCCCATCATTGTCGTACCCTGCGTCGGCGAGCTGACCCATGTGGCCAATGATTGCTTCGTAGTAGTAAAGTGTTTATTAAAGGGATAACCTCTTCAAGAAAACAAATGGTAAATTAAGTCGTCAGACTCAAAGATCTCAGACGGGCTCCCTTGGAAGATTCAAAAAATGGTGAAGGGGGGTCTGCCAAACGGTTGCCGCTCCCACGGCGAGGAGGGGGGAAGAGCACCCTTTCTTGGTGTGTGTGGGTGTGGGCGTGTGTCGCAGACACAGATAAACCTCGTCCTCAAACAATGCAGCAACGTGTGAGAGGGAGAGAGAGTCATCCGGGGCCGCGTACCGTGCGGCCTCCACCAACTCTGAGTCATCATGCTGGCGAAGAGGAATCATCCTCCCGCAGGACCCCTCGGAACTCTTTGGGGTGACGTTACTTATTATCAAGACAGGTTGCGAAATCAGACCAGGCGGGCAAGAACAGTTGCTTCCACCTGATCATCATAGGAGTGGCTTTGGATGCGAACGTTTCACAGGCACATTGGCAGCAGATGAAGAGCATGAGCACAGATGCGCTCTTTGGCTCCATCAACCTCTTCCTGAAGGTTTGCAACACGACATTTTGGATGGCAACGAAGACGAACTAGCCCTGACTTATCAGGACATTGCTGAGCCGCTCTAGCGTCCGCTTACCGTGCTGCAGAAAGCCCGCAGACATGTGATTGCCTGTCAGTCACTCGTCGCTTCTGATGAGATGCTGCCGTTGAAGCCAGCTGATCTACACCCTGCACCATCGCAGAAGCTACCAACGTCGAAACAGCCGACCCCAGTGCATCGCCCGCTTTGGCACCCTCTCTTTCGTTTCTTCGATTGCTCCCATCCCTCTATTTTTGAATTTGCTTCCCTGGAAACCTGATTACAGCTCGCAAACAGGAAATTCAAATTTAGTTGCTAAAAATACAATTGCTATTTCGTTCTCCCCTCGTCCCATCCCTGCCCGCGCTTCCTTGTCAATTCACTTGCTTCTTCTTCACCTTTGTCAAGTCGCACAGTGTTCTGTACCGTGTTCTTTCTTAGCTGACATCGCCTGTCACTATGTGTCTTTGCGTAGGTCTCTCATCTCTTTTCAACTCCTTTCCTTCTCTTTTTTTCTGCGACTGGGGAGTCAACCTGAAATCCAGGAGATCCAGGAGTTTTATTATCATAATCATCATTTTCCCCTATTAGTGGCTGTCATATGATAAACATTCTCTCTCTCTCTCCCTAAGAGTCGAAGGAAGTGGGGGGAGGGGAAGCTACAACTAGACAGACTCCTCGACCGACACCTGAAGGAGAGAGAAGGGATAGAGGAGGCCTGGCTCGGAGGAATAAGGAAGAGAGACCTACATAAAGACACATAGTCACAGGCGATGTCAGCTAGGAAAGGACATGGCATCGAGGATGTACGCCGAGTCGTCGTCATCATTGTCACTCTGTGCGTCATTGTGCTAACGATCATTGGTAATGCCACGATCAACATTATCACAAACTTCGCCACTGCCACCAGAAGTGTCATTCTAACGCGAAAGACGAGGTGTGATAAAAAAATATATAATAAATTTCTAATCGTCCCAGAATATAAAGTCATTGCGGTTATGTGTATTCTCCTCCACAAGAGGCATACCAATATATCTTTCCCGCCAGATTCTATAATCCCCGCTGCATCGCAGTGGTGGTGGTTCATATGTAGACAATTCTATGTATCACACAACCACACAATAGACACCAAATCTATATTATCAACTCAAACCACTGATAATCTCAAATCTAAGTTGAAATTATAAGATTTGAGCGCATAGACCCTCTATCAAGGGTACTAAACCACAATTTATAGGAATAAAAGAAATCATCATCATTCTCTCGAGTTGGTTGTCTGACTGTTTGTGCCTCTCCATGAAGGTGCCAGATTCTCGCGAACCGTGACGGTTGCATGAATCTTCCTCCACAAGAGACATAAAGAAAACTCCCGCCAGATTCCATCACCCCCACTGCCTCGCAGTAGGAGGGGATTTAGAGTCACGTTCACGTATGGAATAGGTATAGTACCATATGCATTATGACGCTATAGGGTATCACAAGCAGTCATCCCATAGTGCACATATATATATAATATGTATTGTGACGTGCACATATAGACAGTGGCAACAAATGTCTTATGTGTCCGCCTCATACAAATACTTCAAAATGTAAGTAAATCACTATCATAAACCACGAATCCGGTGATGGTGCTGGAAATCCACTTGCGGCAAACCCTTAATGAAGATGTCTGCAGGCTGATGCTCACCTGCGATCTTACAGTGCTTCACACCAGGCTTGAATCTTTTGAGCACGTTGCTGCAAACTGTTCTTGACTCAGCCGCACAATGCCCTTTCCACAATCCTGCTCGACCTAATCTTGATATGGGCGCAAATATGTCACCATATAACCCTACCTCCTGCTGCCTCCCGTCGGCGTTGCAACGTGCACAATCATGACATTCCAGAATATTCCCGTCACCATGCTCCTTGATCTTGAAATACATGCAACAGTTGATATTCTTGTGACCGGGAGGAATGTCATCCTCGTCCACAATGCAAAACGTGCCCATCTCAAACAGTTTCTTCATCACCTTGATGCCCTGGAGCCACCATAAAGCTGCCAGATTCTAATTAGAGCTGGCATGAAATCTGGAGATTTAATCTCGGGATTCAAACCCAGGATATCGTGGTAACTGACCCATATGCAACCAGTTGGCCACCGCGACCGTATCAAGTGCTATGTAACAAGTAGGCCAACACGACGGTATCAAGACTTGATACGGTTGCGGTGGCCTACTGGATACTTATGGGTCAGTTACTGCGGAATCCGGGGTTCGAAGCCCGAGATAAAATCTCCAGATTTCATGAATATATATATATATACATATACATATATACATATATGTATATATATATATATA
>Ga0105055_10010276_pt1 | contig 11745 bp, 7 predicted proteins | sample BON03_FD_78090 | JGI IMG/M metagenome (GOLD analysis project Ga0105055, IMG submission 78090) | Freshwater microbial communities from Lake Bonney liftoff mats and glacier meltwater in Antarctica - BON-03 | ecosystem: Environmental > Aquatic > Freshwater > Ice > Glacier meltwater | place: Lake...
ACCGGCACAAATCAAGCCACCGGCGATGCGCTCTCGGTACTGAGTTCCTTCCGATTTCAGATTCACGCCAAGGAACCCAGGCAACCTTTTTCTCGCATGACCATCGACAGCGCTCTGATCACCGGTCGCCCGGCTCAGTCGCTCCTCCCGAAAGAAACCGCCAACGCCATCAGTGCCCTCACCGGCGGCGAAGTGCAGCCCATCATCAGCTACGACATCTCCGTGCTTCGCATGATGTTCCAAGGCGTGAAGCAATTGCAAGCCACGCTGCCCGCCGACTCGGACTATCAAGATCAGATAAAAGCACTGACCGGCAATCTCAACGCGCTCGATGGACTGGCCCCACAGAAATATGACGCGCTCATCTTCTGCACGATCGAGAATGGCAACTTCATCGCGCGCTCCAATCGCGATGTGAGCGACACGATTCCGGGCGAACCGGGCTTCGATCGTGTGCTCACCTACTGGCATGATCTGGACATGAGCGTCAAGGCACTGGCGAAGGTTCGAGATGGTGATCCTGCAACGCATTCCGAAGTCGATCGCCTTGCTGCTGGCCGCAAGCATGAGGAGGTCAAGAAAGTGAAAGACGCCTTTGAAGCGAGGCTTCGCCGTTCGTCCGCTCTTACCGATCTTCGAAACTTCTGGTCCCAAATAGGAGGCTAAGTCATGGCTCGAAAAAAAGTCAATCGATCAACATCACCAGCAACAACGACCGCCGAGAATGCACCCGTCTCTACCATGGCTTCGCTGCACGACATCGTCGAGTTCTTTCAGGACCAAAGCGATCTGGATGCACCGGGAAAGAATACAACTCTGGCGCAGCTGCTGCTGGGGACGCTCTTTCCTTACCATGTCGTACTCATTGAGCGCATCGAGATCGGCATACAAAAAGGCTGGCGCGTGACCTATCGGCCCGCATAAATACAGTGGGTCACTCGCTTCTATCTTGCAAGGCATCTGCTCCATTGTCATCGCGTATTTCAACTGCTCCGATGAAAGGTCGCTCCCATGAATTCCAATCGAATGTCATTTCGAATACCGATGGCACTCCTGCTGCTGCTGTCGCTGGGTGCATGTTCCACGCTGCCGCTGGTGAATCACCACTATCGCAACCTGCAGGCAGGGACAGCAGCACATGCTCTGGCTCCATTCGACGAGCCCGTGCAGATGACGGTCTATTACGTCACCAATCGCAAGCGCCACAGCAGCCGCGATAGCGAGCCGTTTTACAATCCCTATCTGGCGACGAAACCGCCTGTGACCTTCGGCACGATTCAAGCGGTGGTGCCTCGCATGGAGCCGATGGGCGGGCTGCGCGCTTTTGATGTGGCTCAAGGCGCCTTCGAGCCGGGGCGCGGTGTGAAGGTGCTGCCGCCAAAGTGCATGTCGGAGGCGCAGTCCAACTTGTCATCCCATGCGAGCACTCTGACAGCAATGACCACCGAAGCAGAAACACCTACCTTTGCCGACCTCGAAAGCTATGTCGCATACGTGAAGAGCCAGAACACGCACAGCAAACCGATCCTGCTTTACGTGCATGGCTTCAATAACGAGTTCCACTTCGCTGTCGGTCGCGCCGCCCGCTTTGTACACGACATGGGAGGCAGCGAGTTCTTCATCCCGATGATTTACTCCTGGCCCGCCTACGGCAGCATCACCGCAGTGACCATCGACGAAAACAACACCGGCCCATCCTCCGTGCAGCTCTCGCACCTGCTGCGACTACTCATGTCAGGCGACAACCCGAGCACGGTGCAACTGGTCGTACACAGCATGGGCACACGCGTCGTCTCGCAGGCGTTGCTTCGCCTGTCGCACGATCAAGCCTTCGTGGCGCGGGTGAAGGAAAACAAGTACCTGAAGAATCTCATCGTCACCGCAGGGGATATGGATGCGCTCGAGTTCTCACAGCCCGAGCAAGTCAAAGCGATGACCAGCCTGGCCAATCGCGTTTCGATTTATGTTTGTGATCACGATGTGCCGCTCTATGGCTCGATGTTTTTGCACAGTCCACCCGGCCGCGAAAACCGTCGGCCACGCATCGGCCAAGCAGGCGAAAACCGCACCATCATCAGCGAAGCCAACGTCGAGACGATCGATGCGACGATGGTGGAACTGTCCACAGAGAATCACGCCTACCTCTTTGAGAATCGCATGGTGCTCGACGATGTCTTCATGATGCTTCGCCATGACTTGCCCGCCGCCAAACGAAACCTGCTGCACGCCAGAGATGGCAACGATCGTTTCTTCCTCATTCGCAGGTGAGATGTTCAATCGCACTGAAATGCTGTGCCTTGGGAGGACGGCCCGCTCAGTCGCGGCGTGACTTGAACCAATTGTCCCCAAGCCCGATGGCGAGGTCCGCCGAGTCGTCGGGGTATGAGACGCAGGTGTTATTGCGGATCAAATCGCTGATGTCGCTACGCCGCAAGCGGCGGAGTTTTTTCGTTCTTTCACAATTGACTTGAGAATGCGCATCTGTGTGGCACGGGTGCAAGTGAAGTTGAAACAATCTAGCGAACCACTCACTTCCCCGGTGCCGTCAGCGTGATCCAGAAAGTGCTGTGGCGCGATTCGCCCAGCGCTGTAAATGTCGCGGCAAGCTCGCGGCCATTGGACAATGCAATCACGCGAACAGGACCCGCCCACGCGACCTTGCTCGCAGGCACGATCAGCTTCACGCTTTTTTCCGTGGCGTCTTTAGGCTTGGAAATGACCGAGGCTGCGGTTACGCCTTCGGGTAAACCTTCCAGTCGAATCTCGATGTCATCGGCGAAGCCGTTTCGCCGATCAATGGCCACGGCAATCTCGACAGCCGCACTTGCTGGCGCGACGAAGCTGTCGCGCTCCAGCGTGATGGCCAGCTCAGGCACGACGGGTGCAATCGTAAGCCGATACACAAAACGAAAACCCCCGCGATCATGCAAGTCGCGCAGCATCACTTCATACTCACCATCAGCAGGCGGGCTGAAGGTGATCGACGTGTCATGCGCCTTGTTCGAATCATCCGTTTCGCTAAGCACCTTGCCGCTGATATCGCGCACGGCGAGCACGCTGTCGAGCGGAAAGCCTAGCGATTGCGATTCGACTTTCAGCGTCATGCTCTGGCCTTTGCGGGCAGCGAAGCGAAAGCCGGCGCGGTGAGAGGCACCACTGAGTTTACCGGTGATGATGCACGGCGGCGTGACAGGCTCGGCTTTACCGGCGACAGTGCTGGACTGCGCGACGAGCGTGGCGTGAGTCGATTGCCCGATGGCGATGGTGTTGGCCAGCGAAGGATGCGTGAGCGCGAGAACGTTGCCATCTGTGATGGGTTGATCCGATTGCGGAGGCAGCGCGAGGGTTCGCGTGTCATCGGTCAGGTTCCAGCCGGCGATGGTGAAGGTCGCTGGCTTATGACGCTGAGCCGAGAGAGGCATGGCGTGGTCGGCGAAAGGGCCGGTGGTCAGCGTCAGTTCGTAGATGAAATCCGCGCCTCCAGCGAAACTGATGGAGCTTGTAGCCGTGGCGGGAAAGGCGAAGAGGCGAATGATGTAATCGCCATCGCGCTTGATTTCATGCACGATTTGCGGGTCCAGCCCACGCTCATCATCGCTCTGCGTGAGTATGTTGCCATGTGCATCGCAAAGCTGCAGGACACCATCCATCGGCGAGGCGAGCACTTCATTGGCAGTGAGCGAAGCGACCAGCGTCTGGCCACGTTTGAGCGAAACGCGAAAGCCATCGACATCGCCATTTTTCTCAAGCCTGCCGCTGATGACCACGCGATCGGCTAAAGGCTGCGCTTGCGCGGCGCTGTTGTTGGGTTCCTTCTCCTCTACCTGCGGCAGCGAACCAATGATCAGCGGGCGCAGCGAAGATGCGCCTTCGCTGTTGTAAAGACGAAGCCAGCGCACCCCCGGTCTGGCGTCGGCCTGCGTGGTGAGCATCAGCGTGTTCTTCTCTTTGCCCGGCACGACAGTGAGACCTTGATCATCATCAATCCAAACCTTCACCGGCCACGCGCCTACATCATTCATCGCGATCGTCGTACTACTGGCTGGACCAGCGCCTGCGGGATAAAGCCAGTCGAGCTTGGGCGGTGCGCCTTCAAGTGAAGCGCCGCAGGCGAGTAAAACGAAAAGCACAGGCACAAGAAATGGAAAGTATCGATTCACACATGAAATCCTGAGCAGTGCATTGATTGATCGTTTACTTATGCAAGGCAATGAATACATGAATGAACCACAGATGTGTGGTTCAATATTCCTGATTATGAAGTGGAATGGTGCGCACTTGCGTAGCTTCACCTCACCCCATCAATTCGCGGATCGGCGTCGGATCGCTCACGAGATGCGAAGGTCGGCCTTGCGGGGTGTAAAGCATTTTGTTGGGGTCGATGCCCAGCTTGGTATAGATCGTGGAGACGAAATTCTCCGGCGAGAGCACGCGATCCATCGCGGCATAGCCTTGCCGATCTGTCGCGCCGATGACCTGGCCGCCCGGTGTCCCGCCGCCGGCGAAGAGCACGCTCATGGCGTTTGACCAGTGATCGCGCCCGCCGTCTTTGTTGATCTTTGGAGTTCGGCCAAACTCGCCGAGCACGATGACCATCGTCTCATCGAGCATGCCTCGTTCATCGAGATCTTCAATCAGCGTGGCGACGGTGGCGTCGAAGGTTGGCAGCCGTTTGCCCAGGGATTCGAAGAGTTTGGTGTGATGGTCCCAGCCGCCTTCGTCGAGCGTGACAAACGGCACACCCGCTTCGACGAGCCTTCGCGCGAGCAGCGCCCGTTGGCCCAGAGCGTGGCGACCATAGCGCTCGCGCATGACCAGCGGTTCCTGCGAAATATCGAACGCTTTCTGAGCCTCGCTCGAGGTGATGATCTGATGCCCCTGCTGATAAAACTTATCCATCGCCACGACCGGATCGCCCGCGGCCTCATCATTAATGCGCTGCATCTGATCGAGCTCGCTGCGCACATCGCGGCGAGCCATATACCGCTCACCCGTCAAACTCCCCGGCAGCGATACATCGCGCACTCTAAAGGAAGATGAATTGGGATCGCCTGGCACAACGAAGGGGGCATACTGAGCGCCCAGAAAATTAGGCCCACCGCTGCGCGTCATCGAAGGCATGGAAAAGTAAGCGGGAATACCTTGCGGCGCGCCGACTTCGCGGGCAGTGACAGAGCCGAGGCTGGGATGGAAACTGACGAAGGCGCCGCAGCCCACGGGAATGCGTGGCGGAGCGCCGGTCATCATGTAGTGATTGCCCGCGCCGTGGTTGCCCTGATTGTGCTGAATGGAACGAATGACGGCGAACTTGTCCGCGATGGCAGCAAGCCTTTTCATGTGCTGCGAAAAGCGAACGCCTTTGATCTTGGTCGCAATTGAATCGAAGGAGCCACGAATCTCCAAGGGGGCGTCAGGCTTGGGGTCGAACGTCTCGTAATGCGAAGGCCCGCCATCAAGCCAGATGAGAATGCAAGCCTTGGCCTTGCGCTTGATGGGCGATGCATCAGCAGCGAGCGCTTGCGTTCGCAGAGCACCGACGAGGCCGCCCGCCACGAAGGTGTGCAGCCCGAGCTTCAGGCAATCGCGGCGGGTGGTGCCTTCACAGTTTTTATGGAGAAAAGGTGTTCGCATCGCGGCTCCGGCATCCCACGCACTTCAAGTGCGTGGGCTTTGGTACGTGACAAATTCAATCCTTAAAAAGGAACTCCGGTGTATTCATCATTGACCAAAGGAGGTCTTCAGTTACCGTCCTTTTATTCGGGCCTTTCTCGATCATCGGTTCAACGATTCTTTTTTCCTTGTCGCTCGGATATCGGCTGTAAACCGTCAGGTACAACTCCTCGCACGCTTGTGCGGGCGTCAGTTCTTTTTTGTTGAGCTTCGAGGCGAGTTCTGCGGCGAGGCTGCCGTCGCTGGCGACTTGGGTGTAAATCTGGGGGGACATCATCAGGTGCAGGGCCTGCGTCACGGTTGGGTCTTCGATGCGTTCGCAGGGCGGATCTTGATTGGGGTCGGGTCTGCCGAAGGTGTCGAGGGTCATGGAGCTGACGCGGGCGGTCCAGAGCTGCATCGAGCGCGAGCCTGGTGGCATGGCCTGAAAATCTTCGCGGATGCCTGTGATGTCGCTGGCAGCATCGAGCACTTCCTCAGCTCGCATTCGAGTGCGGTAGTGGCGCGAGTGGTAGCGGGTGTCCTTCACATTAAACTCGCCGGGAATCGAACTGAGCGAATAGACGTGCGACAGGGCGATCGCTTTGATGAGTTTTTTCTGATCGAATTTCACTTCACGAAAGTAATCCGCCAATGCGGCGAGCAAGGGTTCATTCGTTGCGGGATTGGTGGTGCGAAGATCATCGACAGGATCGACGAGGGGCCGGCCCATGAGCTGCGCCCAGATGCGATTGACGGCAACCTTCGCGAAGTAATCGTTCTCTTTGGAGGTCATCCATGCGGCCAGCATCTGGCGCGGCGAAGCCTCGTTTGCTGAGGGCGAGGTACTTGCGGGCGCCTTGCCATAGAGCGGGCGAGGCTGGAGCGACTGGCCGGTGATGGGGTGAGTGACTTCGCCTTTGTCGCCGTCGAAGATGATCTCTTGCCCGCCGGAGATGGGCGGTGAGAGGCCGGTGCCCTTGAACTGGAGCTTGGCAAAGTAGGCGGCGAAACTGTAGTAATCCTCCTGGCTCCACTTCTCAAACGGATGATGATGACACTTGGCACACTCAAGGCGAATGCCCAGAAAAAGCTGACTCACCAGCGTGGTGATTTCATCAGGCGACCTACGATCGCGAAAGAGCACCGCAGCGCCGTTGTGCCAGGTGCTGCCCTGCGCGGTGATCAGCTCACGCACGAACTGATCGTAAGGTTTGTTGTCGCGAAAACTCTGGCGAATCCACTGGTCGTAATTGAAGACAGCCTTGATGCCCACGCGGTAAGGATTAGGCCGCAGCAGGTCGGCCCACTTGTTCGCCCAAGCGTCGGCATACTCGGTCCGATCCAGCAGCGTGTCGATAAGCTGCTCGCGTTTTTGCTCGCTTTTTGATGCAAGAAACGCGCGTGTTTCCTCTGCGGTGGGCAGCCTGCCGATGATGTCGAGGTAGGCCCGCCGATGAAACTTCGCATCACTGGCGGACTGCGAAGGCACGATGTGCAGCGTCTTGAGCTTGGCCCAGACCAGATCATCAATAAAGTTCACGCGGGGCAGCTTCGCATACACATCATCGTTCACTTCGATGGGCTGCGGACTGGTCGCGGTGAAGGTGTCCAGTTGATACATGTAGCGGGCCATGATGACCGCTTCGCCGGGGATGTTGGTGGTGGTCACTTGGCCGGTGGCGCTCACTGCGGCGACAGCGGATTCGCTGGATGCAAATGCAGAGAGTGCGGTGACATTGCGCGTGGTGTTGTTGCTGTAGTGCGCAGTGACGGTGAGCGGCTGCGTGTCGCCGGGCTTCATCGAGCGCGCTCTGGGATGAATCGTGACATGCGTGAGCGACGGCTCACCTGGCACACGGCGAGGGGCACCACTGGCGATCCAACGGCGAAGGATTTCATAGTTCGCATCGCCTGCGACCAGTCGTTCGCCGCCGCCGTGCGGAAGCTGAGCGGTCGCTTTGAGCAGCAGCAGACTGTTGGCGGGACTGGCGGGAAACAGGCGACGGCCACGCGCTTCTTTGGTGATGGCCGCAAAATCGAACTCGTGATCAAAACCCAGGAGCGACAGCGCGAAGCCGTTTTGTCCGCGAGCCTTGCCATGACACGCCCCGGCATTGCATCCCAGTGCGGTGAGAATCGGCTGCACATCCAACTCAAAACTCACCGGCCCCTGCGCCCGCAGCGCAGCACAGGGCAACGAAAGAAAAGAACAAAGTAGGAACCAGATGGAAAGTCGCATGCTTCTATCGTATCGGCTTGGCTGCCAAATCTGAACCGGGAATATCACCAGACAACGCAACACGAGGCATTTAGCTCGTACTCCCCTCCCTTCCAGAGAGGGTCAAGGGGAGAGTTGGATTTTCGATAAGCAATCGCGATGCGATTCATGCAGTTTTGCTGAGCCCCGCACCTCGCCCCCTCCCCGCTTGAATAAATCGCCGTAACCTCCAACAATGCACCCATGAACATCCGCTGCGCTATCGTCGGCCCCACCAGCTACACCGCGCTTTATCTCATCGAGATTCTGCTGCACCATCCCAGCGCCAAGGTCACGTACCTCGCCACGCAGCGCGAGGCGCTGCCCAATATCGCCGATGAGTTCCCGCAGTTTCGCGCTCGCTGTGAAATGGCGGGGCAGCCGATTGATCCTGCGGCGATTGCGGCTGCGGCGGATGTGGCGTTTCTCTGTCTGCCTCATGTCGCTTCGATGCAGTATGCGCCCAAGCTGCTTGATGCCGGCCTGCGCGTGATTGATCTCTCAGCTGACTATCGCCTGCGCGATGCGGCTCAGTATGCCCGCGTCTATGGCCACGCTCACGAAGATGTCGCCAATCTCGCCGCTGCGGTCTATGGCCTGCCCGAGTTTTTCGCAGAGCAAATCAAGGATGCTGATCTCGTCGCCAACCCCGGCTGCTACCCCACCGCTGCTGCGCTGGGCATCGCGCCGCTTCTTCAGCGCTCACTCGTCAAGCCGACGGGCATCATCATCAACGCCACCAGCGGCGTCACCGGCGCAGGCCGCAGCCCCAAGCAGCCCTTCCACTTTCCCGAAGCCAACGAAGCTTTTTCCCCCTACGCCCCTGGCATCCACCGCCATCAAACGGAAATCGAACAGACGCTGCGCACCATCAAAGGCTCACCCGTGAATGTGCTCTTTGTCCCGCATCTGCTCCCGGTCGATCGCGGCATCCTCGAATCGATCTACCTCGATCCCGCTGATGATGATGTGACTGAAGCCGAGCTCTATGAAGCCTTCCACGATGCCTACGCAGAGGCTCCGTTTGTGCGGGTGCGCAAAGAACTGCCCAACATCAAATGGGTGCGCGATTCGAATTACTGCGACATCGCTGTCCGCCTCGTCCATGCCGGTGGCGAACCCGGCGCTGACAACGATGGCATCGCGCGGAAGGTCATCGTCTTCACCGCGGAAGACAACATGATCAAAGGCGCCAGCGGCCAGGCGGTGCAGAATATGAATCTGATGTTCGGGCTGGATCAGACGGCAGGGCTCAAGTAAAAGTCGCGCTGCTGAACTGAGCCGCGACTCAACGAGTCGCGGACGTGAGCGACCACCTTGCCGCCGCGCTCACACTGAAGACGTTCTGCCGCAGCGGGAAAACGCGCTGGCTGCATCACACCCATTCAAACAACTTAGCCCTCAACCTCCGCGCGATCGTTCACCCCTTCATGCCGTTGGCGTCCGCGACTCGTTGAGTCGCGGCTCAACATCGTCCCCTTCTCTTAAATTTTTTCCATCATTTCACACTCCGCGCACTCCTCTTTTCTTTACTCCTCCATTGCCGCGCCTATCATCGTGCGCAGGCCTCGCCACTCGGTCTCCCGCAGGTCTGTCAGCTCTTCATCTCTCACGTTGTCCTGCGCCCCTTCATTCGTGGCTGCTGATTTGTCGCGGGCTTGCCGCAGGTTCCTTCGCCGCAGCAAGCGCCCTTCATTCCTCTACTGAGCGCCAGCGATTCTCCCTCGCTTGCTCCACTGGAGACTTTCCATGTCCACCACCCCGCTGCCTACTGCCAGCCGTTCGCTCTCTCTTTCCAAACTGCCCACATGGCTCTGGGCACCCTGCGCCCTTTACGCCATCAGCGCCGGCTGCATCCTCTTTGGTATCTCCAAAATCGTCATCCCGCTTTACGATCAAGCAGACCTCGCAAATCTCGCCAGCTTCTCTAGTCAAATGGAAAAGTTTTACTGCCTCATCGCATTGAACATTTATGAACTCGCGCTCATCAGCGTCGCTCTCATCATTCTCCTTCGTCGGCAGGTCTATGACGATGCTGTCGCCCTCACGCTGCTCATCGCCATCTTTCTCATCGCCTCCGCTGTCGCACTGGACACCATCGCCCCCGATTTTCCTGAAGCCTCGTTTCTCTTCGGCCTCGCCGGCTTACTCGCCGCTGCCGGCAAGCTCTTCATCCTCAATCGTTTCATCACCGGCCAACTGCCCCGCCTGCTCATCGCTGCACTCTTCCTACTGCTGACTGTCAACTTCCTTCTGCCCAGTTGGCTCGCTTATCTCACTGCCCACGATCACAGCTTCCTCGCCCTCGCACTGCCCTGGCGACTTGGCCTTTATCTCGCAATGCTCGGCTCCATCGTGCTCATCACCGCCGCCATGCGAATCGTCACCGATAGCGACGAAGGCAGCGACATCCGCATCCCCTTCCTTCGCACCTGGACCATGCACTGGATCATCGCCCTGCTCCTGCTCGTCGGCTCAGCGGCGCATCTTTACGCACTCACCTGGGCCTTCAATGTTCCTGTCACGCCAGCCGAGCTTGCGCCGATGGTCGCGCTCTGTTGCCTAATCATTCTCGAACTGCTCCGAGGCCACGGCTACAGGCTCCTCGCACTCGACACCATGCTCAGCCTTGCCCCGCTCGCTGTCGCGATCTACTGCGTGCAGCTGCCCAATCCGCATCGCGCATTGCCCATTCCTCTAGGCTCACCCGCAGATCCTTCCATCTGGCTCACCTGTTTCGCCATCGCCCTTTCCGTTCACGCTTACCGTCGAGGCCAACTGTCGCTGCTGAAAACGGCGGCACCATATCTCGTGCTTGCTGTGCTGCTGGTGGGTGTTGATTCGTCGCAAACCGTGCCGACGCGCATCAGTCAGATGAACTGGAATCTGGCGGGCTTCACACTCAGCATCACCCTTGCTGCACTCGCCGCCGCTGGTCGAAGTTTGCCGCTGGCCACTGCTGCATCACTGGCGCTGGCCATCAGTTTCGCGACATGTCCGTGGGTGCGCAGCTTCGCCCTCGCGCATCACCTGCAACTGTTCACCTTGATCCTCATGAATTTCAGCGCACTGATGCTCCTGACCTATGGCCTGTTCAAGTCATCAGCGACGCCATTGTCAACGTGGTTCGCCTTCATCGCCGCGCTGACACTCGCCGCCACGGTACTGCAACTTTTCTTCCCCGACCTCGCCCCGCACATGCGCGGCAAGCCGATGCCCGCGCTCAATTACCCGATTCTCGCGTCCACCTTGCTCCTCGTGTACGTCGGCCTAATCGCCATCTGGACCAGCGACCTCAAACTCCTCCTCCCCGCCGCCGCCCCACTCGCCCTAGCCACCTTCACCCAAACCCCCGGCCAAGGCCAAGGCTGGGTCTGGATCGCCCTAAGCTTCATCATCCTCGCCATCGGCGCAGCTGCGAGTCTGCGCAAAGGTGCGATAGCCCAAAAATGGCGGACAGACGAAAACGCGGGCGTGCCTCGGACGTAACCGCTGTCGTAACCCACGTCCAGGCTGGCCAGGCCTAGGTTACACGCCGCCAGGGTATTTGAAGGAGAATCAGTATCCGGTGCTTTACCTGCTGCAAGCCATCGGCGAAAGCGCTGGTGAAGGATGCGGGAGAAGCGTCGAAGCAGTTGAAGCTGCTGTGACTGTCGTGCGCAGACCGCGACGGGAGGCCAAACCCAACACTGGGAAATACCAAAGCGAAGGCAAACCGACTCGCTAAAAACTCACTCCCAAAAACCCCTTTGTCTACCCCTTCACTTTTTTTTCTGACATTTTGATGTTAAGTCGTTGATTTTAATATGGTTAATGAATGTCTACCCCATGACTAC